>WNFG01006390.1_pt1 | contig 18184 bp, 13 predicted proteins | sample 5400431 | NCBI WGS metagenome assembly WNFG01 (sample SAMN13153346, study PRJNA577476) | soil metagenome | isolation source: 120 cm saprolite under Douglas fir tree site 2 hole 3 replicate 2 | place: USA:California | collected 2015-04-18 | reverse complement strand
CCTCGCGCGAGGCGAGCCCAGAGTTGCCGATTGCGGGGGGTGGGGATGATCGCCGTGTACCAGGGATCAAACGCTCGCTCGCCGACGTCGGCGAGAACAGCGTCGATGATCTCTGCCCCTTCGGCTGCCAGGTCGCCAAGCTCGACTTCGAACAGGCACCTGGCCAGCACCTCAAGCGTGAGCAGGCGCATTTCCACCGCCACGTCCAGACAATCGCCGTCCCGCCACGCGTCCGCTGCACGGCGAGTCTGATCGACCATCAGTGTGCAATAGGCGGGCATGCGGTCGGGTCGCATGATGGGTGCCGCCAGGCGGCGCTGCTCGAGCCACGAGTCGGCGTCGCTGAAAAGGAGATGGCGTCGCACGGCCGGATGGAAGAAGTCGGAGAGAAAGTTCTTGCTGAAGTCGGCGGCCTGGTGGGAAACCACAATCTGGATCAGCTCCGGATCGTTGATGAAGACCGCCGTTTTGCGCTTAAGACGAAACGGGACAAAATCGCCGTACTCTCGCGCCAACCCGGTCAGGAATCCAAGTCTGTCCCGGCGGAGCTCGCGAAGGCTGCCGAAGACAGGGCTTCCTCTCGGGCCTGGCGGCCATCCGCTACCCAAGCGCGTACGTATCTCTTCTGTTTCCTCGGCTGTTCATCGTCATACAAGACCCGTTAACGGGGCGTCAAGCGATCGCATAATATGACTCGCCCAACGTCAAGTCTGGTTTCCGCCGGAGGAACGATTGGGCAGGAGCGAGCGATGAGCAGGCTGACGGGGTTGTCAGCAGCCGTCTTTGGCCGGCACCTTCTGTTGCGACTGGCGCTGATCGTTGTGACTCTGCTTGGCGTCGCTGTGACCATCGCCACGTCTCTCGGGGTACAGAAGACCATCTTCTGGGCAGTCCTCGGCTCGGTCGTCACCTTCGCCGGGCCATGGCTCAAGGACCTCTGGCAGGCGGACAAGACGAAGGAGGACCCATCGCTTTCCCCCGCCGACATGGCGATCATGATGAAGGACCACCACGACGACCTGCTCGACTCGGTCGCGCGGATCATCGGCCCAGCCCTCACGCCGCCCCTTGGAAGGCGCATCCCTCTTGACCTCGAATGTCGCGTCGCGAATGGCGCCGACGGCACCGGCCTCAGTGGCAATGGTTCTGTGAGCCACGTTACAGCAATCGATGACGCATACAAGGCCGAGGGCAAGCAGATCGTGATCCTCGGCGCACCAGGCGCCGGCAAAACGATGCTGCTCTACCAGCTCGCCGACAAGCTGCTCGAGGCCGCGAAGGCCGACCCCGACGCGCCCATTCCAGTTGTGCTTGATCTGAATAACTGGTCGAATGGAAGGCTGGCTTTTGACGACTGGCTGCTGCGGGAGCTGAAGCGGCCGAACTACGGTATCGGAGACTCGTTCGGGCGGACGCTGATCAAGAAAGAGCGGATCATTCCGCTGCTGGACGGGCTCGACGAAGTCGGAGACGAGAACATTGGCGCCTGTGTCGCGGCGATCAACCGGTTCCGCGACGACGACCACGGTCAGCTGCCGATGGTTGTCTGCAGCCGGTTGGAGGAATACCGAGCCATTGATGACAAGCTGAATCTCCGCGGCGAGGTCGTGGTCCAGCCCATTTCAAAGGCGGACATCCTGGACTGCCTCAAACATCCTGAGATGGCAGGTGTTGCGAGCTTGCTTGCCGAGGATCAAGGCCTGATCGAGCTCCTGTCGACGCCGCTGTTCCTGAGCATTGTCGTCCTCACCTATAGAGGAAAGGCGACCCCGACTGGTACGCCTGCCGAATGGCGGTCCCGGCTCCTGGCGGACTTCGTTGCAGCCCAGCTCACGCCGCCGTCCGGAGCACAAGCGCCATACGCCGCCGACCGGACGAGATCGTGGCTTAGCTGGCTGGCGCAAAAGATGAGGGCGCACCAGGTAGAGGACACCTTCTACTTCGATCTTGTCCAGCCTGATTGGCTGCGCAGCCCAGTGCAGGGCCGGTTGGTGACGGCTGGTCTCGCCGTCAGCGTCGGAATCGTGGTCGCAGTGCTTGCCTGGCTTGGCAACGCACCGGTGTTTGGCTCGTGGGCTACGGGCCTGGCCGTTGTCGGCGCCCTGACCGCGGGCCTTGCAGCCTACGAACCTGGGATCGCACCCACGTCGAAGCTGAGATTGTCTTGGCAGCGATGGGGTGGTCATGCGATGGGGTGGCTGTTGTTCGGCCCTCTGTTCGGCTTGCTGGCCGGACTCTCAGTGGGCTTGATCGTGCGTTTGCGGGGCGGGCTGATCGGCGCCCTCGCCATCGTGGTCAGCGGCCTGATTGCGGGGCTGTGTCTGGGCATCTTCTTCGCGCTTGTGAGCATCCTCGATACGGCTCCTTACTCCATCCCCAGCGGCCCCGGAAAAGCGATCGAGTCTTCGAAGCGAAATGCCCTCGTCGGCGGTCTCGTCCTTGCGTTGAGCGCGGGGCTTATCGCCGGGGTGGGTGGCGGGCTGATCGTCGAGCTCGGCGTCTTGCCGCCGGACTTACGTGCGGACGTGACTGCCTGGCTGGTGCCAGGCTTGATCGTGCAGGGTGTCGCTTTTGCAGTCGTCGTCGGAGCTTTTGGATGGGATCCTGGCATTCGAATCGGTGCCGTGGGTAGCCGCCTGCGCACCGGCTTGATCATCGGGTTCGGGGTCGCCCTGGTGGATGCGCAGGTCGGCCTCCTGATGTCGGGCCAGTCGGGCCACATTGGCCATGCCCTGAGCACACACCTCGGCGGAGCCAACGCGAAGGGGCTTGCGGCGGGGATCCTGCTGGGCGTCCTGGTCGGGGTGGGCACCGGGATCGTGCACGGGATCCTGCGCGGAGGGGGCGCATATCTCAGACACGAGCTTCTCGTGGCTCTACTCGTGCGCGAGGGCAGCATGGCGCCTCGATATCTCGACTTCCTGGCTTTCGCCAGCCGGGTCAACCTCTTGCAGCGGAGGGGCGGAGGGTACCGGTTCCCCAGCCGCTTCCTCTTGGATTACTTCGCCGGACCGAGCGGCCCCGCGCCAATGCAGCCCGTCCAGCCCGTCCAGCCCGTCCAGCCGCCTGTCCCTGTCTCTTAGCAGCCATGCCCGGCTGGCGTCGCACGCTCCACGAAGGGATTGTGTTCTTCTCGCTGGCGTTCCGACCTGGCTCAAGACGAGCTCGCGTCCTTTACGACGTGGCTGCGGCTTCCAACCAGTTCACCGAGCACAGCCTGTATCTGAACCTCGGCTACTGGAAGCACGATCCGAAGAACCTGGACGCCGCTTGCCAGGCCATGGCCGAGCTGCTGGCCGAGGCGGCGGGGATGGTCCGGCAGGACCATGTGCTCGATGTCGGATTCGGATTTGGAGACCAGGATCTCTACTGGATGGCTCGCCATCAGCCGGCCTCAATCACCGGGCTGAACATCACGCCAAACCAGGTTCGTCTCGCCAGAGAGCGAGCTGTTCGGCATGGTCAGGGTCAGATGCAGTTTGCGATCGGTTCCGCAACCGAGCTGCCGTTCCAGGACTGCAGCTTCGACAAGGTGATGGCGCTGGAGTGCAGCCACCACTTCGTGACGCGAGACGATTTCTTTCACGAGGCATTTCGCGTCCTCAGGCCGGGCGGCAGGCTGGCCTGCGCCGAAGTTCTGGCGCTGGAAGAGCCTGGGAACAGGACAACATGGCGTGACCGGCTCGCAACGTACGAGCGGCATTTCTTTGGGGCCTGGCCACGTGACAACTGGTACTCGCGAGAGGTGTACAGGCGAAAGCTTGAGAAGTCGGGTTTCTCGCGAGTGCGAATCGACTCCATAAGAGAGCACGTCTATCCGCAGTTGCTGCGCTACCTGTCGACCCGGCTCGAAGAACCTGACTTGAAGGTTCGCGTGAACCAAATCCACCGCAGACGTTGGCTGCGGAACGTGCGGTCGGCGTCCTATCGGAGGCGCACGCTGCGGACGTTCGACTACGTCATCGCTGCGGCGGACAAAGCCGCGCAGGTGGGCGGGTGACGAATCTCGAGACCAAACGGCTGCACGTCGACCGTTGGACGATCAACGCGGCCCTGGCCGGAGAAGGCCGGCCGATCCTCTTCCTGCACGGGCTGGGCATGTCGTGGGAGTGGTGGCGGCCGACAATGGACGATCTGAGCGACCGCTACACGGTCTGCGCGATCGACCTGCCGGGATGGGGCGGCTCCAGCGGAATGGATCCGCCCCAGTCGGGAGGGTCGTACCGGGCCTTGGTCGATGGAATCATCCAGTCACTTGGCCTGGGCCCCACGGTGGTCGTCGGGCATTCCCTCGGAGGCTACACTGCGGTCCGGGCTGCGAGCGCCGGCACGACCAGGATTCAGGGTTTGCTGCTGGTGGCGCCCGGCGGCTTCGGCCAGATCCATAACCTCTGGCTTCGCCTAGTGTCTTTCCCAGTCCTCGGCGAGCTTGCAATTCGAACTGGAGCCCTCGGGTCGCGAATCTTCATGCGGTCGGTTGTTTACGACCCGTCTTCGATCTCCAATGACATGCTCAAATTGGCGAACATCCCACTCGATCGACGAAAGGAGTTCGTTCGCGAGCTTCGGATGGGCATACAGCTTGGCCGGACCACAGCGGCGTACCTGGTCGAAACGCCAGTCGAGCTTCAGGTGCCCGTTCAGATGGTATGGGGCCGGCACGATCGCGTTCTGCCTGTCGAAATCGCTTACACAGCGCAGCGGGTGCTGGGAGCTGGGCCGCCGGTGATCTTCGAGCATTCTGGCCACCTGCCCCAGATCGAGGAACGGGGGCAATTCAAAGCGGTCGTGGACTCGTTTTGTTCGCATGTTTGGCGCGACTAGTTATTGGAGGAGGCGAAAAACATGGCCTACAACGTTGAGGGCCTGCTTGCGATGCCAGCGGCGCAGCTCGACAAGCTGTTTCGGAACAGCCCTGCAGGCGATATTCCTTCAGGAGAGGCGCAGGGCACCGCCATCATCGCGCCCGATACGCCACCGTCCGACATTGCCGCCGACTTCATCCATCTGTTCGCGTGGCATGGGAAAGTGTTCGATCCAGCCTCGGGCACCCTGAAGAACTTGATCTTGCCGGATCCGGTGCAAGCCGTCGTGGCCCAGGTGTACAAGGCGCCAAGCTGGGTCGACGGAAAGGAATGCATCGTCCTGGACTACTCAAAGACCTCGATCCTGGCGCACCACGTGCGCGATGAGATCCGCCTGATCGCGCCCAACACGTACCTAGGCATCGTGTTCTGGGACCACGATCATCTGATCGACTTCGCCCTTCAGTTCGCCGCGGTGAACGCCTCGTCACCCGTAGGCTCGTAGTGCTGAACGGCGTTCATTTCCTGCCGTAGCCTCGACAGCTCGCCGTACAGGCGCTTGCGGGCCCGGCTGACGTTGCCTAGCGGGCGGTGCTCAGGGATGCAATGCCACGGGTTGAAGGACAGAACTCTTGCGAAGGCAAGCTGCTCGGGCGAGTCGAACGTCTGCTTTAGGATTCTCAAAGTGGCCACCGGTACACGCGGCGAGAGTCGAGGCGACCACATCACGGCGGCGTTCTCCACCGGCATTCGAAATGGGTCAGTCTGCAGCTGCACGCAGATGTCGAAGTCCACGTCCTGACTGGAGAGCGTGGCAACCATTGCCTCCCGAAGGTAGTTGTCAGGCGGCTTCCTCGGCAATCGGGGGACCGGCGTTCGGGTTTTCAATCGTGACCAGAAGGAGTACTGCATGGCCTGCCCGTCTCCCAGCAGGTAAGGCACGCAGCTGAAGTACTGACTTTCTAACGGACTGCTCTGAGTCTTCGTCCAGAGCAGGTTCATCACACCGTCGAGAATGTGCGTTTCGGAAAAGTTGATGAAATAGAAAAGGGGCGCATTCTTGACGCTCCAGTGCTGGAGTTGCGCGTTGGCGCGCGTGTCGGGAGAGACGAATGTCGGCACTGAGGTGCCGAAGAGATCCTGCGTGAATCTCTCGTCATCCATCAGCTTTGGCCCAGCGACTCCCATCAGCTTGATGCTCATGCTCATGAAGCCGACGTCATCGATATCGGGTGTGATGTACGGACCAGGTCCCCAAAATCGCACCCAGGCCCGAGATGCGCGGGGCTCGGCAAAAATGCCTCGCCGCATGTTTTCGGGCACGTCATGGCGGACTATGAACTCAGCGCGTACGATCCCGTGCGTCTTCGTGTTGCCCCCGCGCTCGAAATAACCGGGCGACCAGACACCGCGCATCTGAACGGTGAAGGTGTCGATGATGTCTTGGAGGTGCGCCTCTTCGTCAGGCTGGGCCCTTTCCTCGGCGAGCTTCAACCCGTCGTCCTTCAGTCGCACGTTCTTCAGCCACATGGCGAGGTTGGTCAGGGGGTTTCGCAGCAGCCCGTCCAGGACCGGACGAACAAAGGGATCGAACCTACGCTGGAGGTGGAGAAGCCAGATCGGGACGCGGTGAATCAGGTCAAGCGCGATATTTCCAGTTTGTGGAGGCGGGACTCCGAACCCGCTGCTATGACTCGACTGGGGGCTCTCCGCCTTTGTGGCATCACCCATCCGCGATGTTCAGGAAGAAGTGGGCGATCATCGCACCGATCACGAGAGCCAGAATTGCAGCGAACCAGGGATACGCAAGGGCGAATTGGTTCACGTGGTAGCCGATTGGGCGCTTGCCGCGAGCCGTCAGCACGGTATCTGCGCCGAGGACCGGCAGCAGGATGCCGAAGATCACCAGGACTAGGATGATGAAGCCGGGTCGCGAGTAGTTCATCGCGTCGGGTACCAGAGCCAGTTGCCGAGCAGCAGCGAAACGAAGAAGCCGGCGATGGCCGCCAGGCCCGGAGAGTTGGCTGCGGCGCACCGAACGTATGAGGTGATGGGCGGCGCATTGACAGAGTTCGCCAGCGCGTATGTTTCGTAGCCGAGCAGGACCGCGGCCAAAACCAGGAAGGCCGCGAGCACGGCTTGAAGCGCGCCGCCGGTGCGTACGACATCGCTATCACGCACTGGCGGAGCATCGTCGATCCACTTGCGTGCCATCGCGACGAGTCGTCCTGTTCCAAAACCTGCCAACGCGATCAGGCCCAGGACAAGGCCTGTCGTGGAATCCGCAGACACCTTGGTCGAGCACTTTGTGACGTCGGCGCCGAAGGCGCGAATGACTGCGAATCCAAAAAGGACAACGAGCCCGATGGTGACGCCGGCGAGCACCGCGATCTCGACCTTGCGGAACAGCGGACGAGTTCGACCTAGTGCCAATAGAGCCTCCCTAAGACGAGGCCCGCGACGACTGCGACAAGGATCGGCCAGTCCAGCGGAATGTCTGCAAAGTCCGCAGGCAGAATCCAGACGTAATCGCTGCGCCTGATCCACGAGATGAAGTTGATCAGGGCTACCGCTCCAAGCATCGCTACGACGTATGTGGCTGCAGCTGAGACTCCGATCGAGATGGTCCCCACAACGTCGACGCTCGACCCGAGCTGAGTCTTGGTCCAGACTCCGATCGCGGCCAGACCCAGTAAGAGGATGCCGAGAAACCACCAGCCGAGGTTGATTGCATGCGCCCTTACAGCCCGATGGCCGAGCGGCTTGAGCCGTGAGCGCCCGCCTGCCGGGATCCGTTTGACGGGGCCTCGATTCATTCGCGATTTCCCATGACGAATGTCGTTTCGCCGCGATTATGAGTCCCCCAATTCACCTGTCAAGCAGACCGCGCGGCTCCGCACTTGACAGTCGCCTGGCGGGGTGTTAGACGACACTCAACTTGCCGCATTAGGTGGGGCTGACCGTGGTGGCGTCCGTTGAGCCGTCGCGACTCAATGATCTGCGCGGCCTGCTCGAGGAGATTGGCAGAGACCCGGCCGGCAATCCCCATGTGCCGTTCGGGCAGGTTGACGGCGTGCATTACGCGAGGCTCCTGCTCCTTGAGCCGACCAATGACCTCTCGGGGCGGGCGATCCCCGCAGAGTTGATCTTCATGGCCGACTTCGACGCGCCGCTCGACGCTGGTCTGGAAGATCTCTTCAGGGTCGGAGAGAAGGGATTGGTGCGGCTGATGAGTCATTGCGCGGGTTTTCCGGCAGCAGCGGACCGCGCCGCGTGCAAGGCCTACTTCCTGAACCACGTGACACGGGATGCCGCCTACTACGTCAACACCGTCGGCCTCGATGCCTCCCCCGAGCTGCGCTCTGGTGATCCGGCCTCTGTGCGGGGCCGCCTGGCCAGTTGGGTGGCGATGTCGCCCGAACTGCGGTGGGCGCTGGAACGGCCATCTGCGCCAGACCTTGGGTGGCGCGTCCGCGAGCTCATCCATTTGCTGATGATCCCGCTGAACGTGTGCGGTTCAGAAATACATCTGAACTCGACGTTGGCCTCGGCCTGGGCGTCTGGCGGCGCGTGAGCGCAACCCGATAGCATCCCCGAGGGGATGTTGTCGGTGCTCTACTCGGTCATCAGACTGCTGGTTGACGTCATGACGACGATGCGCCGGGACCAGGCCGAGCTGGTCGCCGAGGTGCTGACCCTCCGCCGCCAGGTTCAGGTGCTCGAGAGGCAGATCAAGCGAGTCCATTGGACCCCAGGAGATCGGATGGTGATGGCGGTCGTGGCTCGCCTGCTTCCGAAGTCGGCCTGGAAAGGGCTACTCGTGAAGCCGGAGACTCTCCTGGGCTGGCATCGCGACCTGGTTCGACGCAAATGGGCCTCTTACCGAGGCCGACCACGCCGCGGCAGACCTCCCCTGTCGGACGAGGTTCGAGCCCTGATCGAGAGACTAGCGACCGAGAACCCTGGTTGGGGTTACTTCCGAATCAAGGGCGAACTCTAAAGCTCGGCCACAAGGTGGCGGCGACCACGATCCGATCGGTACTGATTCGAGCTCGCATACCGCCGGCGGGAAAGCGCTCCGGCTTGAGTTGGAAGAAGTTCCTTGCCGCTCACGCTCAAACGCTGATCGCCACTGACATGTTCACGGTCGACACGGTTCTCTTCAAACGGCTCCACGTGATCTTCTTCCTCCGTCTGGCATCGCGCAGGATCATGGCCGCGACTGCCACGTCAGAACCTGGCGAGCATTGGGTAACGCAACAGGCCCGCAACCTCAGCATGAAGCTCGTCGACGAGGACATCAGCCTGACTGTTGTTATCCATGATCACGACAGCAAGTACCCCAAGAAGTTTGATGCGGTGTTCGAGGCTGACGGTGCACGCGTGATACTCACCCCGCTTATGGCGCCTCTTGCGAACTCATTCGCCGAGCGCTGGGTAGGATCGATCCGCCGTGAGTGCCTGGACTGGATGCTGATCGCGTCCGAAAGGCATTTGGCGACGGTGCTCCGCGAGTACTGCGCGCATTACAACGAAGAGCGACCTCACCGGAGCCTTGCCCTCGACCCGCCCAGCGGCGCAGCCGAACCACTCCGGCAGGAGACCACGCATATAAGTAGACGCGCGAGGCTCGGCGGACTACTCAACGCCTACTCGATGGCAGCGTGATCTATTTTCGAACCGGACACCCACCATCACGATCCCAGCCCTTACTCACGCCCTCGACGCCAGTGCCCCCGCCAATCGCGGTAGCGCCGATTGAGCTAACGCCATACCCGCCTTGATCGGCACCGGCTGAAGCGACAATCGCGCTAGCTCCCGCTGTGCAACTGCCTTGACCGCGGGTTGGTCCACTACATTGCTGTCGAACTCCGTCGGAGGTTGGGCAGGCATAACGCGCTCCCCCTTAAATTGAGATCCCGCCAGCCTACGCCATCCCAGGCGGACTGGGTGCCTTCATTGCTGTTGACTGCGCGATTCAACAATCGCCGCACACCACGCAGTAGTTGATCTAGTAGCACGGGAACAGTCGGTGGCTGAAACTCGTCTGGAGACGTGCCGCCGAGTCAACGAAATGATCTCGAAACAATTGCCGCACATGGTCGACCCGCTGACCGTGGCAAATACGATTAGTAAGCTGACAACGGACATGACCAGCCTTTGGATGGCGACAGGTTCACGACTCCACGCCATGTTCGCTGGTCCCGCAGCTGCTGACAACGGTGCCGATGTGCTAGGCACAATTCAGTCATGAAGGGAGTCTTGGCACGAAAGGTTCTAGCTCACCTCTCGCGGCCACCCGGGAGCCGGATCACTGGAAATAGACACCTCTCCCGCGGAACATCAATCGAAGTACTGCGCCAGCGCCCCGAGGACGGTCGTGTCGAGGTCAAGCTAGCCGATGACCCAGCCTCGCCCACTTTCTTGGTACCTGCAGACGCCATCGATCAGGCCACAGCCCGCGCCATGTCGATCCATCGGACTCCGCGTCATCGGCGTTCATCAGGTGGATCCGTGGTGCCGGTGGATTGGAAGGCCGGCGACGGTTTCGGTTAAACAGAGGTTCGCTTAGTCTCACCCTATGCCGAATACGCTACGCATCTCCCTTCTTGGAGTCGTCGCAGTCAGCGTTAGTGTGATGGGGCTCGTGGCTTGGTATTACTTGCGATCTCGTCGCCTGCGTGAAGGGCGCGGTGATATTCGCGCCATGCCCTTCGCGCTGTTCGGCAGGTACGGCCTGCCATGGCCCTACGCCGCGGTCGCCATTGTTGTGGGCACTCTAGCGCTGGTGGCCTTCATTCGCGGCTAGGCCCGGACGACGCTTCTGATAATGGCTTGCTATCGCTATCTGCCACTCACCTGCACAGACCTCGCGCACCCGAACTCTCCAGATCCCGCGTCCGGCACGGAAGGTGGGCCAGCCGATATTGTCCGCCACTCTGATTGATCCGGTATCTCACGGCTGCCGGCTATGTACCAGGGTCGCAGGATTCGCCCCACAACTCGTCGAGGTTCAGATCACCGCCGTGCAGAGAAGCTCTGTCCTGGCAGCGGCCAATTTTGGGTTGACTTGACAACGCCGTAAAGCGATTCATAATGCCCTGAACTCCCCAGGCAAGCTGCGTGTGGATTGTCCCGGGAGCCGGAACGCGGGGGTAGGTTGGGAGGGGAGCCATGCAAAGCTCAACTCTGGAATCGTTGGCCGGTTGGCCGCCGGACCGTATCGCCATGGAGCCAACGACCCCAGACACATGTAAGGATGGGATTCGGCTATTTGGGGCTGCCCCTTGCGGCTCCGCCGCGGACTTGAAGGCGGTCGGCACGTGAGCCTGTGGACCGCGCCGGCCAATCCTCGTTGGGTGGCGTGGCCGCCCGGATCGCCAAGCAAGTTCTACATGCACGGTGTGAACTACCCGCACCGTGACTACGGTCGCGACTTTGGAACCAGCGCATGGGGTCCGGAGGGCGTCAGCAATTCGGCAACCCGCAAAACGGTCGACCAGCACTTTGCGGCGATGGCGAGGCTCGGCGTGCAGGTGGTGCGCTGGTTCGTCTTCGGCGACGGCACCTCGGGCATTGTCTTCTCCGGGTCCGGCGACATGCCGTTGTCCCTGGATCCTTACGTGCTCGATGACCTCGACGCGGCCGTCGAGATCGCCGATTCTCGGGGGATCAGCCTCGTCCTCGTTCTCCTCGACTACCTCTTCGCTCGACCCAGCGTCCCTTCTGGCAACCCGCAGGTGCAAAAGGGCGGCCGCAACCTAACCATCACGAATTACGGCGGCGAACTGGTCGACAACGTTTTCAAACCTCTATTCAGCCACTTCAAGAAGACCAACACGATACTCGCCTGGGATGTGATGAACGAACCCGAGCTGACCTTCGTGCAAAGCGAATCAGGCCATCGGGCAAACGGTGACGCGACCGCCATTCCAAGGAGCGCGATCGTGAAGGTCGTCAACGACACGATCACCGCGCGCAATGACGCCGGCTGCCAGAGCCTGATCACGGTCGGGGCGTACTCGATGCACAGTCGAAGTGTTTGGGAGGGGACCGCTCTCGACTTTCTCCAATTCCACTACTACGACGACACGATGACGGCCAACAGCGACGAGGACCCCTTCGCAGCCGCGCAGGCGCCGTCAACCTTCAGCAAGCCCGTGGTGCTGGGGGAGTTCCCGGTCAAGAGCAAGAAGGACATGAGCTGGGATCTCGAGGCGCACATCAAAACCTTGTTTGAAGCCGGGTTCGCGGGTGCGTGGCCATGGAAGTTCCGCCAGGGACTCCCCCCCCCAAAAGATGGAACCGACTTCGACGTCTACGGCACCGTCGACAAGGTCACCACTGCGGAAACCGCCATGAGCAACGCGCGCAACCACGTTTCGGCGGCGGTCGCCCCGCCGCCGAAGCTCGCAACCGGAGTCGGGACCGACCGATGGTTCGTCAAGTTCGAGGCCAACTCTGATGGCGTCCCATGGGGAGAGAACACGTTCATGGCCCGGCGTCGGAAAGCACTACCCGCGCCAAACGCTGGCGATCCTCCTCCGCCCAGTCCGACGAATCTTGTGACCCCGCCCGCGGATCCGTGGGATGACGGCTGCACCGCCGAGGTCTTCCTGAACAGCTACGCAGCGATGGCGGACATGAGGAAAAGCCTCATCGACGCGATCGGCGCGGCCAGCGGGTATGTCTTGATCACCGGCACGATTGGGGCTTGAACTCGTGGGGCGGTTTCGGCACGGCGAAGAGCGACGAGACCATCATGGGGCTGATCCTCCGCCTCATGCAGGCTGGGATTCGGGTGCGAATCCTGGTCTGGTTCCCGACTTTCCTCGCCGAACTAGGCGGCTCTCTCGAACCACACGTCCATGACCACGCATACGCGTGGGACATCCTGCGCCGCGAAAATGAACGGCTCGCGGGAATAGGCAAGCCGAGCGATCTCGGACTCCTCGGTTTGGACATCCGCACGTCCGGCATCGCGGGCGCCCACCACCAGAAGATGATGGTGATTCGCTGCGGAAACGTGAACGTTGCCTACTGCGGCGGCGTCGACTTCGCCTTCACGCGCCGAGAGGCGCCGACTACGGCGCCGACCACGGCGAAACCGCTCCCACCGAACACCTTCTTCGATGGCGACTGGCAGTCGGCGGATGGCATTCCGAAGCCGATGGACTACTGGCCCAAGCAAACCGGTGTGGACTACACCAGTGTTATTGCCGCGGATCTCCCGACCGTCATCCCGGGTGAGGATCTCCCGAAGGACGTTTACGGCGCGAACAAGCAGATGTGGCACGACCGACATCTGAAACTGACCGGGCCTATCGTCGCGACGCTCGTCGACCAGTTCCGGGAACGCTGGCTTGATCACTCCCGCACATACGACGAGAGCTTGTTCAACTTGCGCACGAACCAGGTGATCTTCAATAGCTCGGCTGCGTTTGATAGTAAGACGGGAGCAGTCAATGATCCGGTCCCGGTAATAGGCCCGGTTGCTGCGACGGGCACGTCCCACATCCAGATGTGGCGCACGATTCCCTACCGCGACTATCGGAAGAAGTCCAGCAACGCCTATGCGGTCTTCAAGAACCGTGGCGAGTTCACTGTCATGGCAGGAGTCGCCGGGGCCTGCCTGGCCGCCAACGAGCTGATCTGGATCTGCGACCAGTACTTCTGGAGCCTGCCATTAATGCGCCTACTCAACCAGCGGGTGCGAGAAACGAGTGACGGTGAAGGTGAGCGCGGGCTCAACGTGCTGATTGTCCTCCCGCCCCATGCGGATACTGGATTCCCGACGCGCCAGCATCAAGCTCGTCTGCGCGCACTGCACGCCTTATACCGGGACCTGTCGCCAGCGCAGCAGCAGCGTATCGCCGTGTACGACCTGTGGCATCCCACTCGTGGGGGCGCGCCGGGTATGGGCATCTATGTTCACGCCAAGGCTCAGACCTACGACGGCACGCTCCTCGTGTGCGGATCGGCGAATCTCAATCGCAGGTCTTTTACCTGCGATTCGGAGCTCAGCCTGGCGGTGCTCGATCCTGCCATGGTCACGCAGCACCAGCAGGATCTCTGGGCGTTGCTCTTGCCAGGTACCCCATGGCCGGGGGCGATAACCAGCCTCGACACCCCGGACAGCGGCAATGCGTTCTTGACTGCGTTCCGCGCCGCCGCGGCAACAAAAGCAGCGGTGGGCGCTCCTCCGGCCGGCTATGTCATCCCCGATCCGTTCGATGACTTGCCGCCCAACCTGCCAAATGGAAAGTTGCGCGATGACGACCCCAGCTTCTGGTACGACTGGGTTTACAAGCACTTCATGGATCCCTGCTCTGTCGACCTGAAGGTCGAGGAGGTCATTCAGGAGAAGGGCGGTCTCATGCGTCCCCCGAGACTCGACGACGTGGTGGCCAAGATGAAGATCCTGGGCAACTGGGACTCCTGAAGGAATGAGTCGCGGGTGAGCTCCAAGGGATTTCTCGCGGACGTGCTCACCGGGCTCAGCAACGCGATCGCCCCCCTCGAGGAAATGCTGGCGAGCCCCGACGGGCTCGAAGTGCTGCTGCTGCATTCCGGTTGGGTGCTCGAGGATGGCGCGGATCTCACGAACGTGAATGCGGTACTCGCGCCCGTGTCCCAAGCGGTTGGAGCGCTGATCACTTCAGCCCAGAAGATCGCTTCCCTTCCGCCCGGCAGTGATGACGACACAGTAATCGCGATCCTTCAAGCGGTCATCGACGACCTGCCGCCGGTGATCAACGCCATCGACGCGCTTGCCAGCGTCCAACAACAAGGCAGCTGGCCCGCACCCCTCAATCAGCCGGATTTCTGGGCCGCTTTCGCTGAGGAGCTGTTCGACCTGCTCCTGTTCCTATATCTCAGGAGGCACGTGCCGATCCTGTTCGGCGGCTTACGGTTCCTGGGCATTCTCACAGAAGACCTGCAGCAAGATCCGCCCCAGCTCGGACGACAGCCATATCTCAAACGCGCGGTGCATTGGGACCGAATACCGAAGGTTGTCGCCCAACCAAAGGGCCTCTTCGCCGAAGTGTACGGCTGGGGCGGCGCGCCGGGGACCTTCAACCATGAAGCATTGCTGGGCAACACGCAGGCGTTCCTCGAAGCCTTTGGGCTGCCCGCCGCGCAAGAGCCGGTTGCATCAGATCTCGCCACCAAGTATTACGACCCGGCCTCCCCCTACACCCGGCAGGTACGCGAACTCCACATCGGCGTATTCGGCATGGTGCTCGCTATCGCCAAGACCCTGGAGCAAGTGCAGGTCGCGCTGCTCATGCTTGCGATTCCCGATGGCGGTTCGGCAAATCCGCCCGCTGGCTTCGCCTTGGTTCCCGTCATCGACGTGCACGGAACGGCGAGTTTCGATTTCAGCTCTACGGTCAAACTGGTCCTCTCGGGCGGCTTTGAGGCGGAACCAGTTCGGCTGGAGGTTAGGCCCTCAGGCGTGACGGTCGCAACTCAGCTTCCCGACGCTATCGAGGCCAAGGCGGTGATCTCAGCCGGGCCTTCTGACAGCGCCAGTCCGTGGATGCTGGTGGGGGCCAAGGGCTCGACCCGGATCGAGCTCGCCCACGCCAGCGCCGGCATCACCGCCAAAGGGTTAGTGAGCGATCTCGAATACATCCTTGAAGCAGATCTCGACGGGCTGGCCCTGGTCATCGACCTTGGCGAGGGCGACGGCTTCCTCCAGAAGCTGCTTGGCGGAAAGCCCCAGCGACTCGACCTCAGCACCGGCGTGATCTGGTCAAACAAGAAGGGCTTTGGTTTCCACGGACAGGCGGAGCTCGAAGCGACCCTCGCGGTGCATCTATCGATCGGTGGGGTCCTGTCAATCGACTCGATCTACATATCTCTTCGCGCCGGCACCGACCCCACGACCAACCAAGCTAACGCACGTCTCATCGTGGCGGCCAGCGGCGGCCTAGACAGCGGCCCGGTCGCGGCGACCGTCGACCGCGTCGGCATGCAGATGCTGGTTCGACCGGCGCCTAAGAACGCGCCGGGCAACCTGGGCGGCCTCGACCTCTCGTTCGGGTTCAAGCCGCCCAACGGGCTCGGCCTGGTCATCGACGCCGGCCCGGTCGTTGGCGGCGGCTACATCTTCCTCGACCCCGACAAGGGCCAGTACGCCGGCGTGCTCGAGCTTTCGATCTCATTCATCGAGATCAAGGCCATCGGCATCCTCGACACGAAGCTGCCAGACGGCAAGCCCGGATTCTCCTTCCTGATCATCATCACGACCGAGTTCACGCCGATCCAGCTCGGGTTCGGCTTCACGTTGAACGGCGTCGGTGGGATGGCTGGCATCAACCGGACGATGCTCACCGAGGTTCTTCGCGCCGGCATCAAGACGCACGTCCTCGACTCAATCCTTTTTCCGGTCGACCCCATCAAAAACGCCAACAAGATCATCTCCGACCTTGAGTCGATATTCCCGCCCTCAGAGGGCCGCTACGTGTTCGGACCGATGGTCGAGATCGGCTGGGGCGACCCGTCGATCATCATCGCCGAGCTCGGCGTCATCATCGAAGTTCCGGAACCGATCAGGATCGCGATCCTCGGCCTGCTCAAGATGGCCCTGCCCGAGCCTGATGCAGCCATCGTCCTCATCCACCTCGATGTCCTCGGCCTGATCGATTTCGGCCAGAAGAAGCTGTCCATGGACGCTTCTCTTTACGACAGCCGAATCCTGGCGTTCACGCTGCTCGGCGATATGGCGCTGCGCCTTGGCTGGGGGACCGATCCGAACTTTGCGTTCTCAGTCGGCGGCCTAAATCCCCGCTTTCAGCCCCCTCCGGCCTTTCCGACTCTCCACCGCCTGACGCTTTGCCTTGGTAGTGGCGACAACCCGCGCCTGAGCCTCGACACCTACATGGCGTTGACCTCGAACTCAGCGCAGTTTGGGGCCCACCTCGAGCTCTACGCCAGTTACGGCGTCACGCTGCACGGATATCTGGGATTCGATGCCCTCTTCATCTTTTCTCCGTTCTCGTTCATCACCGAGATGCACGCCGGCGTCGACGTCCTCGCCGGGTCCACCGTACTCTTCAGCATCCATCTCGACCTCGTTCTGTCAGGACCGACACCCTGGGACATCGTCGGAAGCGCCAGCCTGACGATTCTGTTCTTCACCATCAGCGTCAATTTCCACGTTCGCTTTGGCGACGAGACCAAGGCCACGCTGCCCGCGACTGACACGATCGGTCCGGTCACTGATGCGTTCAACAACATCGCCAACTGGAGCGCACAGCTCCCTTCTGACACCGACCGGATCGTCTCTTTGGCCAAAGCGACCGATCTGAAGATCCTTCTGCTGCATCCGATGGGAAGCCTTCGCGTGGACCAGAAGGTCGTGCCGCTCGCGATGCAGATCACGATGTTCGGTTCGGCGGCTCCGGCAAATGCGGACAGGTTCGACATCAAGGATGTCCAGTTAAACGGGGCAAGTGAGACGTCGACGCCAGTCCCCGACTACTTTGCAATGGGCCAGTTTCTCCAGCTCAACGACTCTGAAAAGCTGACGGCGCCTTCATATGACAAGCGCCAGGCGGGCGTGACGATTGGAGATCCGGACCCTAAGGCCTCGCCATCGGTCGATCTCGAAGTGCACTACGAGACGTCGATCATCGACGACCTGGTCAGACCGTCGAGAATCGGGCCCATCTACCTGATGCCGATCGGGCAGCAAAGGGCAGCCCTTCGGTATGGTGCCGGAGCTCTGAGCATGGTGCGTGGCACGGGCTTGCCCAAGTACTCGGTCCCGGGGCAGCAAAGCCCGATTGCGAACCAGGATCCGGGCTACGTCATCGCGGGCACGGACGATCTCATGGTGCGCGATGACCTATCGGCTGCCGGCGGAACGACTCGCAGCGACGCCGTCGAAATCCTGAGGAATCATCTGACAGAGCATCCCGAGGATCGCGGCAATCTACAGGTGCTTCTGCGCCACGAGGCGTTGGCCTGATGAGCGACCCGCTGCTCGCCAGCTATCAATTCTTCTCGTGGTTCAGGCGCGGCGCTGCCGGCGCGATAAGCACGGTGGATCCCCTCCAGGGGAGCCTCCCCGACTTGCGAGCAAAGATCGAGGCCAGTGTTACGTTGGACGCAACCCTCGCCGGAGCCGTGGTCAAAACGATCAACCCCAAGATCGACGCGTTCCTTTTTGGCCCCGGCGACGTCGTTGGCATCGACCCTCGACACATCATCAAGACCGAGCCCCGACATCTGACCGCCAACTTCGAGTCGAACTATTTCTGCGCCATCGACTTCGACGACCCCGACCTGCCCTGGCTCTTCACCCCCGCCAAGCCATCGGCCAACGATCGCCTGAGGCCGTGGCTCTGCTTGCTGGCGCTTACCGGTCC
>WNFG01001757.1_pt1 | contig 18184 bp, 13 predicted proteins | sample 5400431 | NCBI WGS metagenome assembly WNFG01 (sample SAMN13153346, study PRJNA577476) | soil metagenome | isolation source: 120 cm saprolite under Douglas fir tree site 2 hole 3 replicate 2 | place: USA:California | collected 2015-04-18 | reverse complement strand
GCTCTCACGATCATTGCCGCCTGCGCGCTTCCCTACCTCCACTACAAGAACTCCCCTGGCTCACCCCTTGACCCGGCCTCGCCGTCGGTTTTCATCCCGGGATTCGGGCCAAGCATGTGGTTCGTAGCCGAGCCCGTCGGGGTCGCAATCCTGGCGTTGGCGGCCGGCATAGCCCTGTTGGAGGGGACGAGCCGCAGAACGCGAGCAATCGCCGCGGGCGTGCTCCTTGCGTACGGTGTGCAGACATTCCTTCTGTTCGTCGGGTACGTTGCCCTGGCAGTCGGCGACCCGTCCGCTGAACTCCGCCCCGGCGGAGTGGTCGGATTGTTTGCCGGGGTACTTCTCTTCGTCGCCGGGCTCACGCCCGCGCTCACCCTGTTCAAGCGGGGATCCACTCCAACCGACCACGAGTCTCCAGAGATGGGCGTCGAGGCGCCAGCGACTTGAGGAGGTACCATCCTTTCCCTCAACATGGCGACGCAGCCAGTCGTCGATCTCGGCGGCATCTCCTTCCTCGACCGCATGCCGCGCGCGAGTCGTGAGCAGATTCTCGTCAACAGCGCCAGGATGCGGTATCCAGCCGGAACGATTGCGTTTCAGCCCGGGGATCCCGACCGAGCGGACATCCTCGAGCAGGGCTTCGTCCGCCTCTACCTGACGTCATCCGGGGGACGCCAGACCACCATCCGATACGTCCACCCAGGCGAGCTCATGGGCGGGCTGCTCGTGATGGGCGCCGTCTTCGACGGCTCCGCGCAGATCATCACGGACTCCACCGTGATCCATCTCGACCTCCTCACGATGCGCAGGCGAGTGGAGGTCGACCCCGCGGTCGGAAGCGCTCTCGCCGCCGACCTCGCCCAGCGCTACTCACACTCCGTCCGCACGATCGCCCTTCACGCCTTCGGCTCGGTCGTGCAGCGCGTCGCATTCGACCTCCTGGATCGAGCCTGCCGAACCCAGCTGTCGGCCGGCAACCTCGAGGCCGCGGCATCACAACAGGAGATCGCCGACGGCATCGGCTCGGTCCGGCCGGTGGTGGCGAAGAGCCTGACCGCCATCCGCGCCCGCCGCCTGGTCGACACCGCGCACCGTCGCGTCAGGATCATCGATCCCGCCGGCCTCGAGGCCCTCGCTTTCTCCGGGCTCCTGTAGGAAACTGGAGGCTCGACCTGTCACCTGGGTGACAGCAATGCGCTGCTGGGGTCTCTACGGTTCAAAGCACTTAAGGTCCGACCACGACCAAGAAAGTGGTCAGGAGGTTTTCGTAAATGGTCAGCTCGACAGATCGCACGACCGCCGAACAGATCGAACACGCAAACTCGACCGGCCTGACTCCGGTCGTTTTCATCCACGGCCTCTGGCTGCTTCCAACCAGCTGGGACCGCTGGGCCGCAGTCTTCGAGACGGCCGGCTACACGGCATTGACGCCCGGGTGGCCGGACGATCCGGAGACGGTGGCGGAGGCGAAAGCGCACCCCGAGGTCTTCGCCCACAAGACGATCGGACAGGTGGCAGACCACTACGCGGAGGTGATCGGCAAGCTGAAGAAGAAGCCGGCCGTGATCGGGCACTCCTTCGGGGGGCTGCTCACCCAGATCGTCGCCGGACGCGGACTGTCGGCAGCGTCGGTCGCGATCGACCCCGCGCCGTTCCGCGGCGTGCTGCCGCTGCCGTTCTCGGCGCTGAAGTCAGCCTCGCCGGTCCTTGGCAACCCCGCCAACCGCAACAAGGCCATCCCGCTCACCTACGAGCAGTTCCGCTACGCGTTCGCCAATGCGGTCAGCGAAGACGAGGCCAAGGAGCTGTACGACACGTTCGCCGTGCCGGCATCCGGCGCCCCCATCTTTCAGGCAGCGGCCGCGAACCTCAACCCGTGGACCGAGGCGAAGGTCGACACCAAGAACCCCGACCGCGGACCCCTGCTCATCATCAACGGCGAGAAGGACCACACCGTACCGTGGGCGATCGCGAACGCCTCGTTCAAGCAGCAGAAGCGCAATCAAGCGGTGACCGAGATCGTCGAGATGCCCAACCGCGGGCACGCGCTTGTCATCGACGGCGGCTGGCGCGAGGTCGCAGATAAAGCACTGGCGTTCGTGCAGCGTTTCGTGCGGTGACGACCGCATGACACGAGGGACCGGGCGCACGAGCCCGGTCCCCCATCGTTCTAACTCACGCCGATCAACTCGCTTTGTTGGCGAACTCGTTCGTGTACGTCTCGCTGAGGTTCGACGTCTTGCCCTTGAAGCTGGGCACATAGCTCTGCTGGATCTTCATGACTGTCTCGGGCCCGCCCACGGGCATCTTGCAGTCCGTGCCGAAGATGCTCAGCTGGTTCTGCAGCGCCGTGACGTACAGGTCCTTGTTGCTGGCGTAGTAGTCAGCCGGCATCTTATCGGCGATCTGCGCGGCGGTGTGCGAGTGGATGAACTTCAGGGTCTTGACGTACGCGTTGACGAGCCGCTGGGCGACGTCCTTGTGGCTGTTGACCCAGTCGTTCTTGGCGAAGATTCCGATGAACGGGTAGTCGCCCCCCAGGGCCGCGCGGGTCGATGCCGGCGTGCGGAGATCGACGAGAACCTTGCCCTTACCACTCGTGGTGAGGCGCGAGATGGTGGGCTCGGTCGTCATCCCGCCATCGATCCTCTGCTGGTCGATCGCGGCGATGAAGGTGTCGCCCGCCCCAACGGCGATGAAGTGCTCCTTCGTGGGGTCGAGGCCCGCTTTGCCGAGGATCGCGAGCGTCAAGGTGTGCGTCCCGGAGCCGAGCGAGGTGACGCCCAGGTTCCTGCCCAACAGATCGTTCGGTGACTGGATCGAGCTCGCCTTGCGCGCGTCGATCACCTCCGCCTCGCCCGGGGCGATGCCGAACTGGCAGATGGTCTCGATCTTCTTGCCGAGCGCATTGAGCTCCATCGGGTGCGAGTACGCGCCCGAACCGGCGTCAACGTTGCCGGCGACGACCTCCTCCTCGGAGCCCTGCCCGGAGCCCTCGTCTACGAGCGTGACGTCGAGGTACTGGTCCTTGAAATAGCCGAGCTGCTGGGCGAGCATGTTCGGCAGGTAGATTTGCTTGTTGAGGCCGCCGACCATGATCTTCAGCGAAACCGTGGCCGGCACCCCGGGAGCGGTCGGTGTGGTGCTGCCACACGCGGCCACCATCGCAAGGCCCGCGAGAGCTGTGAATATCCGTTGCCAACGTAATCCCATGCGCTGTTCCTCCTTCAAATCCGTGTCTCGGTGGCGACCGGCGGCCGCCACTTGATCAGCCGGTCCTCGAGCGCTGTGATCAATGCCTCTGCCACCAGCGCCATGGCAGCCAGCAACGCCATTCCCGCGAACACGCCGGCGGCGTCGAAGTTGTTCTTCGCCGCGTAGATCAGCTCGCCGACGCCGGCCGTCGCGCCGAACAGCTCCCCGACCACCGCGCCGACCAGCGCCAGACCAAAGCTCGTGTGGAGGCTGGCGACGATCCAGGAGAGGGCCGAAGGGATGAGGATCTCGGTCGTCAGCTGCCGGTCGCCGGCGCCGAGGATCCGCGCATTGGCGATCAGATTGCGGTCGACCTCGCGCACGCCCTGGAACGCGTTGAAGAACACGACGAAGAACACGAGGACCGCGGCGGTCGCGATCTTCGACTTGATGTCTAGGCCCAACGAGATCGCGAACAAAGCACCGACGACGACGCGCGGAATCGCGTTGGCGGCTTTGATGTACGGCCCGAGTACGTCGGACAGCAGCCGGCTGCGGCCGAGCGCAACGCCAATGGCGACGCCCAGGATCGACCCGACGACAAAACCGCCGACCGTCTCCTCCATGGTCGTCAGCACCTGGTCCCACAGCGGCCCGAGGTCGGTTCCCTGGGTGATCCAGTACCAGAGCTTGGCGACGATCGCCGACGGCTGCGACCAGAAGAAGACGTCGATCCAGCCCAGCCGCGTCGCGAGCTCCCAGCCGCCCAGAAACACGACGGCGACGAGTAGGCGAAGTGCCGCCACGTTCAGCTGCCGGCGCCGGGCATCGTTCCTCCGCCTGGCGGCGAGGTCGAGGAGCGGCCTCCCGGCGGGCTCGATGCCGGCGCTCATGCGGGGGCTAAGCCGCGCCGCTGCGCTTCTGGCGTTCATAGCTCACCAGCACCTCGTCGCGGAGGTCGTTCCAGATCTCTCCGTAGATTTCGGCGAACCGCGGCTGGAACCGGATCTCGGCGACGTTGCGCGGCCGCGGCAGGTCGATCTTGTAATTGCTCTTGACCGTTCCGGGGGCCGCGGTGATGACGAAAACCCGATCGCTCAACGAGATCGCCTCCTCGAGGTCGTGCGTCACGAAGACAACCGATGCCGAGGTGGACGACCACAGGCCCAGCAGCTCGTTCTCCATGAGCGAGCGGGTCTGCACGTCGAGCGCGCTGAAGGGCTCGTCCATGAGCAAGATCCGAGGGCCGTTGATGAGGCTCTGCGCCAGCGCGACGCGTTTGCGCATCCCGCCCGAGAGTTGATACGGGTAGCGGTCTTCGAACCCGGCCAGTCCGACCCGAGCGATCCAGTCGCGGGCCTTGATGCGCGCGTCTCGATTGGAGAGTCCGTGATAGCGGGGCCCAGCCGCCACGTTCTCCAGCACCGTCTTCCACGGAAACACCGCATCGGCCTGGAAGACGTAGCCGATGCCACTCTCGATGCCGCTCACCGGCTTCCCGAAGACCTCGACCTCGCCCTCGCTCGCGGGCTCGAGCCCGGAGATGAGGGCCAGCGTGGTTGACTTGCCGCAGCCGGTCGGCCCGACCACGGCGCAGAACTCGCTGGGCTCGACGGCAATGTTCAGATCGCGAAGCGCCGTGTAGACGCCGCCGGACGGGGTGAGGAATCGCTTCGTGACATCGCGAAGCTCGATGGCTGAACTCATCCAGAGCGACTTTCGGGGCTGTTGCCGGCCAGCGCAATCCATGCGGTCGTTGTGGGCGTTTTGGTCTTTTTGGTCGCTGCGCGGAGACTCGTCTTGGCCGTACGATCCGTCTGGATCCGTCCCGTGAAGACCCGCTTGCCCCTCGCCTATCAGATCCTGGTTTTCCAGGTTGGGATCATCTTGTTGTCGGCGGCGATGGGCGCCGCGGCCGCCCTGTGGCAGGCGAGCCAGGAGCTCGACCGTCAGTACGAGCAGCGCTCGCTGGCGATTGCGGAGACGGTCGCTTCAAACAGCGCCGTGCAGCAGGCGCTGCTCAACGGGGACCCGACCGGGCTCATCCAGAAGACCGCGGAGGACACCCGCCTTTCGACCGGCGCCCGGTACGTGGTGGTGACCGATCGGCGAGGTATCCGATATTCCCATCCGAACCCGGCCATGATCGGTAAGCCGGTTGACGAGAATCCGGCCAGCGTGCTCGCGGGCCAAACCTGGGTCGGGGTCCAGACCGGGACGCTGGGCGTGTCGGCGCGCGGCAAGGCGCCGATCTTCTACGAGGGCCAGGTGATCGGCATGGTCTCGGTAGGCTTCCTCGAGACCGCTGTGAGCCAGCAGCTGATGCACGAGCTGCCCGGTTTCGCGGTGACGCTGCTCCTGGCGCTCGCGCTGGGCGTGGCGGGGTCGCTCCTGCTCGCATCGCGCCTGAAGCGCCAGACGTTCGGGCTGGAACCCTACGAGATCGCGGGCCTGCTGGAGGAACGGGAGGCGAGCCTGCAGGGCATCCATGAGGGCGCCATCGCCACGGATCGCGACAACACGATCACGCTGGCGAATGACGAGGCCCGCCGCCTGCTCGCCTTACCTGCCGACTGCGTCGGCCGCAAGCTCGCGCAGGTGCTTCCGCAAGGAAGGCTGCTCAAGTTCTTGACCGGCGGGCTCCACGATGAGGACGAGGTGTTGCTCGCCGGCGATCGGGTCCTGGTGGCCAGCCGCCGCGCTATCCGCGTGAGGGGTCAGCAGATCGGCCATGTCGCCACGCTGCGCGACACGACCGAGCTCACCGGATTGTCGCGCGGCATGGGGATCGAAAGCCTGACCGAAGCCCTGCGCGCGCAGGCGCACGAGTACGCGAATCGCCTGCACACCATCGCGGGGTTGGTTCAGATGGGTCGGGGCGAGGAGGCGATGAAGCTCATCGCTCAATCCTCAGGCGTGCACCAGGAGCTCACCGAGGCGCTGCTCGAGCGTGTGGGTGACCCGGTGCTGGGCGCCCTGCTGCTGGCCAAGGCGGCAGTCGCGTCAGAGCGGGGTATCGAGCTCCGTGTCAGCGATGACACGGTCATGACCAAGAGCTCACTGGACAGCGAGGACCTGATCACGCTGCTCGGCAACCTCGTCGACAACGCCCTCGACGCGGCCGCGACATCGACCGGCGAGCGGTGGGTCAGCGTTTCGGTGACTGAGCAGGACGATCACCTGGTGATGCGGGTTCACGATTCCGGGCCCGGCATTCCGGAAGGGGTCGATGGGCAGATCTTCCAGGAGGGTTTCAGCAGCAAGTCGACAGCAGGCCGCAAGCAGCGTGGGTTTGGCCTCGCCCTGGTGCGTCAGGTGGCTCGCCGCAACGGCGGCGACGTCACCGTTGTCAACGACGGAGGCGCGCTTTTCGCCGTGCGCCTTCCCCTGCGCGTCGCGGCCAGGTCATGATCCGGACCCTGGTTGTCGACGACGACTTCCGCGTCGCCGAACTGCATTGCGCGTATGTCGAGCGGGTCACAGGATTCGGAGTGGTCGGCCGAGCCCATACAGGCTCCGGCGCGCTGGAGGCGGTGGAGAGGCTGCGTCCCGACCTCGTCCTGCTCGACATCTACCTGCCCGACATGTCAGGGCTTGACGTGCTGCAGCGCCTGCGCGAAGACGATCGACCTGTGGACGTCATCTCGATCACGGCCGCTCGCGAGGTGGAGGCCTTGCGCGCCGCGATGCGTGGTGGTGTGGTGCACTACCTGATCAAGCCGTTCCTGTTCGCCACGTTCGAGGAGAAGCTCCTGTCCTATGCCGGCGCTCGCGAGCGCATGGTGAGGCTGGGGCAGGCCGAGCAGGGCGACGTAGATCGGATCTTCGGCGCCCTGCGGACAGTGCGCACGGAGCCGCTGCCGAAAGGGCTGTCAGACACGACCCTCGACCTGATCTCGCAAGCACTGGGGCGGTCGCGGTCGGGACTTGCCGCCGCGGCGGTCGCCGACGCCGCCGGCGTGAGCCGTGTCACGGCCCGCCGCTACCTGGACCACCTCTGTCAGCTGGGGAAGGCGGAGCTGACCATGCGATACGGGAGCCCCGGGCGCCCCGAGCACCGATACAAGCTTGTCAGCAGCTGAGGCCCCCGGGGTTCAATCCCGGGCTCCCGACTATCAAACGCCCGTTCTATCGCGGTCTAGTGCGCCACACGTCGAAGACCGGTCGGGTCGTCGTGCCGATCCACACGGGAGCGATCCTGAAGCCAAAGACCTTGCTCTCAATACTGGACAAGCCGAAATCAGCCCCGACGAACTTCGAGCTCTGCTCTAATGGAGGCGCCTAGGGGTTTCCCTGATTCCATGGCGCCCCTTGGGGTGGAGGCTATCGCCATCAACCCACGAACGAATCAAGGTGAAGGAGACCCCATGACCCGCTTTCCGATGAGAACGCTGACCCTGCTGCTGGCGGCCGGCGCCGCCCTGGTCGCCGTCCAGCCGGCCGTGGCCTCGACCCCAATCCCCGTTGCCGGCACGTTCTTCTTCGTCGCGGCGCCGGTGCCATCTGATTTCCGCATGGCCGACGGCAATGCGTTCGTGACCCTCTTCTTCCCGGCGGGCGTGGTGACGGGTGACATCACCGGCACCTTCACCGAACAGCTCAACGTCGTGACCCATCCCGACGGCTCCCAGAACATCCACGGGAATGCCACTTGCGCGTGTGCTGTCGCGGGCCGAACGGGCACGCTCGTCTTCGACAACATCGTCGGAACGACCAACCCCTCGGGACTGTCGGAAGCGCATTTCGTCCTCTCCGGGTCGGGCGGGCTGGCCGGCTTGCACGGGCAGGGGACGGCCGTCGTGTCGCCAACGCCGCGGGGTCCGTTTGGCGTCTACACGGCGCAGTACTCGTTCGATTCGTAGCGTCCGCTGGTGATCCGACCGACCTCAACTCGATAAACTTCCCGACCCAGTGGACGAAATTGTCGCGCCTCACTGCTCGAGGACACAGGTAGCGCGACCTATGCCGCGACCTTTCTGTCAGCGCAAGCCAGGACAACCGATGGCGCCACCTCGCGTCGGCAGCGCCCTAAAGCAGCTCCGCAATCAGCCTGGCGGCACGAGCTGCCGTTCCCGTCTCGACCTCGACATAGTCGGCCGGTTGTGACAGCAGCGATTCGATCGCCGTCGCTACGTTCTCAGGGGTAGCCTCGTCGAAGTCCATGCATCTGCCGGCGCGATATCGCTCGAGCCGGTGCCTGACATGGAAGTTCTGCTCGCAGTGGTCCCGCAGCGGGAAATAGAGGAAAGGACGCCGGGCCGCGGCCAGCTCCATGGTCGTGCTGAGGCCGCCCTGAGCCAGCGCGACATCGCACGCCGCCAGGTGGAGGTCGAGGTCGGGGACGAACGCTTGCACCTCGACGCCCTCGACGCTGGGGAGGGTGCTCACATCGATGCGCGGGCCGGCGACGGCGATCATCCGCAGCCGGGGGATCCGGCGTCGAGCCGCCGGGTATGCCTTCATCAGCCGAGCCAGCAGCTCGGCGCCCACGCCCGAGCCGCCGACCGATGCGATGCAAACCACCTCACCGTCCCGGTATCCAAGGCGGCGACGAAGCTCGTTGCGATCGCCAACCGCGTGCTGGTCCAGGCCGAGGATGTAACCCCCGGTGAATTGGTAGTGCCGCTCCGTCCAGTCACGAATCTGCGGCAGCCCGGGCCCGAAGTCGCCAGGAACCACATCCTCGGGACGGCCGATGAAGATGGCCCGGTCACGCAAACGAGGGAAGCGCTCGACCTGTTCGATCATCTCGGCGTTGTAGTCGGCGGTCAGGAAAGCGTCGCGCTCGCCCAGGGCCGGCATCGGCAGCCAACCAACGAAGTCGGTCAACCAGGCGTAGGCAGCCTGTTTCAGCTCTGGGTTCTCGTGCAGGTAGTAGTCGACCTCCCACGCCTCGTCGCCAATCCACACGTCGTAGTCCCGGGCACGCACTGCCTCCAGGAACACCATGAAGTTGGAGAGCAGAATCTCGTCCATCCGCCGCCACGCCTCGAAGACATGCAAACGGTGAGGGCCTGACTCCAGCTCGATGTGCTTCGACTCGCTCGCCAGGTCTCTGCTCGCCGGGTGGATGCGCTCGCGATTTGCCTCGAGCAGCCGGGTCACGGGATCCTGCGCGAGCCAGTCGATCTCGAGGTCGGGAACCAGCTTGCGGAGCTCCTGGGCGATGGCAACGTCGCGGCGCGCGTGGCCCAGACCGATCGGCGATGACACATACAGTGCTCGTCGGCGTCGCTGCAGCCCCCGCCGGTGAGCCGGCCGAGGTGATGCGGGGAGCAAGAACTCTCGAAGGGCGAGGTTCACAGCCACGGGATCGCGACCGTGCGGGCAATGGCCCGACCCTTCCATGGTCAGCAGCCGACCTTTGGTCAACTGCGCCAAGGCGGCACCGTTGGCGTGCAGAACGACCTCGTCCTCATCCCCATGGATCACGAGTACTGGACACGAAACGCGCTCGGCCAGGTTGGTTGCGCGCTGCTGGGTCAGCTCTTCCCCCCGGGCAGTCGCCACGAGCACCTCGGGTGTCGTCTCGAGTCCCCAACTGACGGCGTCCTCGGTCTGCTTCGTGGAGTGTGGTTCGCTGAACACGCGACTGAAGAAGAACTCGAGGAATCCTCGATGGTCGCGCAACCAGTAGTCGGCGTTGTACTTCTGCCAGTCGAAGTGTTTGTCGAATTGCTGCTCGAAGACAGTGTTCGCCGCGTCTTTGAACGGTTTCCAGGGTGGGAGCGGAACAGCAGGTCCGATGAAAACCGCCGACGTCACACGCTCCGGATGCTTCGCGGCCAAGAGCAGGGCCCACCGCGCGCCGGCCGACAGCGATACCAGCGCCGCCACCGGAGTGTTGCTGTCATCCATGACCGCCAGGGCATCAGCGGCAAACGCCTCGTCCGCATAGGCCTTCGGGTCAAGCGGGCGATCCGACAGTCCATTGCCGCGACCGTCCATCACGAGAACGCGACAGTGCCGGGCCAGGTAAGCGACCTGGAATTTCCAGTGCCTTGAGTGGATGATCGACCATGTCGGCAGGAAGAACACGGTCTGATCCCCTTCGCCGTACAGCTCCCAGTACAGCCGGACCCCTTCGCGAACCGTGTATCCCTTCCGGTCTGGTTCCCTCGCTCTCATCCGCCTTGCTTCCTCCCGCTCATTCTCCGCTCCGCCGATGGAGTCGGAGGCGAGCGCACGGCGCCCGCCTCCCCTCCTCCCTCCCGGTGACGCTACGGACGCGCCTCGTACACCAGGTTGAACGGCGTCTCGGCGACTCGGCGGAAACGCGTGAAACCGCCCGCCGTAGCGACGTCTTTGATGCGGGCTTCGCCGGCCTGGGCGCCAAGCGCCAACCCGACATCCTGGGAAAGCGAGTTCGGTGTGCAGAGGAATGTCGAGAATGCGTAGTACGCTCGGCCGACCGGGTTGAGGTTCTGCTCGACGCGGTCCCCCGCTATCGGTTCGACGATCAGCCAGGTGCCGTCGGGAGCCAGCGCCTGGCGCACGTGGCGTGCGGCGCCGACCGGGTCTCCCATGTCGTGCAGGCAGTCGAACATCGCGATGAGGTCGTAGCCGCTCCCTGGAAACGCGGCAGCCGCGCCAACTTCGAACCGGGCCCGATCCTGCAGTCCGCCATCCTTCGCCTTCTTGCGAGCAAGCTCGATTGACTCAGGGTGGTAGTCGAAGCCCGTGAATTGCGAGCGGGGGTATGCCTGAGCCATGAGCCGGGTCGAGGCACCAAGGCCGCAGCCCACGTCGGCCACCTTCGCGCCCACGCGCAGCTTCGCGTCGACACCATCGAGCGCGGGCAGCCACGCGGACACCAGGTTCGCGTTGTAGCCCGGCCGGAAGAACCTCTCGCACCCGGTGGCGACACCGGGATCGTGTTCATGCCACCCAAAGCCCGCACCACTTCGGAAGGCCGACTCGATCTCCGCTCCCGACTTCAATGTTGCGGTTGCCAGCTCGAACGCGCCGCAGACGAAAGCCGGGCTGTCTTCGTTGGCGAGCGCCATGGCCTGCTCGGGCGCCAGAAGGTAGCGCTGCGTGTCTGGGTTGTATTCGACGAATCCGCCGGCTGCCTGCGCGTTGAGCCACTCGCGCACGTACCGCTCGGCCGTGCCTGTCTTCTCGGCCAGCTCGACCGAGGTGATCGGACCGGCTCCCGCCATCGCCTTGTAGAGTCCGAGCCGATCGCCGATCACGATCAGGCCCGCGTTCACCGTCGCGCCAAGCTCCCCGACCACCTGGCCCATGAAGGCGTTGAGCTTGTCCATGTTGATTGCCGGCGCCTGTACTGCCATTTGACCTACCTCCAAGTTGAGATGCTCAGACCGTAGGAGCGGGTGGTTATCGGTCGCATCAGGGCCCCCACCTAGTTCTTGGCGGTGACAAGCTAGGGCGATGCTGCTGGGTCGCGGTGCGGAGCTCCTCGCGATCGACCAGGCCCTGGCTTCGGCGAGGCTGGGGAAGAGCTCTCGCCTGCTCATTCGGGGGGAGCCTGGAATTGGTAAGACTGCCCTTCTCGAGTACGCCGCCGGCCAGGCCGGTTCGATGCGGGTCCTGGCCGCCCGCGGAACGGAATTCGAAGCCGACATGCCGTTCGCCGGCCTGCACGAGCTCCTCCACCCCACCCTGGGATTGCTCGATCGTTTGCCCCCCATCCACGCCGCGGCGCTGCGATCATCGCTCGGGCTTGGCCCGCGCATCGAGGCCGACCGGCTGATCATCGGCGCCGCCGCCCTCGGCCTAATTTCCGCTTACGCGGAGGAGGCGCCCGCCCTGATCACCGTGGACGACGCCCAGTGGCTCGATCGTGCTTCGGCGGAGGCCATCGGATTCGCTGCTCGCCGGCTGTTCGCGGACCCGGTTGCGATCCTCGTTGCGGTTCGTGAGGGCGAGGAGTCGCCATTCTTTGCTGCCGGGATTCCCGAGCTCAGGCCGGGCGGCCTCGACCAAACGTCTGCGACCGCACTCCTGGAGCAGGCCGGAGGCGGCCACGTTTCGTCGGAAGTTGCGACCTGGATGCTGAACGCGACAGGTGGCAATCCCCTCGCTTTGCTCGAGCTTGGACACGAAGCGCCGCGCATGTCGGCGTTGCCGTATGAAAATCTCCCGGTCGCGACGACCGTCGAGCGCGCGTACCTGCGGCGCGCGGACGGGTTGTCGGATGGCGCTCGGCGCGTGCTGCTCGTGATGGCGGCGTCAGGCACCCCTGAGCTGGGGCTGGTCAAGCGTGCGGCAACGGAGCTCGGGCTCGAAGCGTCCGATGTCGAGCGGGCGGAGGCGGCCAGGGGATTGGTTACCGAGCGTGCGAACCGGGTCGAGTTCGTCCATCCGCTGGCCAGAGCTGCGATCTATCACTCGGCGTCGCCAGCTGATCGTCGCGCGGCCCATGAGGCGCTCGCGAGCGTCATGACGGGATCGGATGACGTCGATCGCCGAGCCTGGCACCTGGCGGCGGCTGCTAGCGGCTGGGACGCGGCGGCGGCGACCGCGCTCGACGGTGCCGCCCGACGGGCTCGCGAGAGTTCGGGCTATTCGGCTGCCGCGAGTGCGTGGACGGAGTCGGCGCGGCTCACAGAACAGCCTGAGCTGCGCGCGACGAGACTGTTCAATGGGGCCGAGAGCGCCTGGCTTGGTGGGCGTGCCGAGGAGGCGGTGGATCTGCTTGGTCTGGCACGGAAGCTCGCCGAGGCGCTCGAGCTCCGGGTGGACATCGAGAACCTGAGCGGGCACATAGCCATGCGGCGTGGTTCCGTGGCCGATGGTCACCGAACGCTGGTCGGCGCGGCTGACGCCATCGAACCCGTCGACCGTTTGAAAGCCATCCGCATACTCGCCGATGCAGCGGTGTCAACATTCGGCGCGGGCCACCCGGCCGACATGCTTGTCGCCGCGCGCAAAGCAATGGACCTGGTCCGCCCTGGCGACCCCCCGGAGTCCGCGGTGTTTGCTCACGTCGCCTATGGCGTGCTCGCAGTGCTCACCGGGCGTGGGTCAGATGGACCCAGGCATCTGCATGAGAGCGTGGGGCTGTTCAAGGTGGTGCCGGTTGACAGCGCGGACCCGCTGGTGCTGGTCTGCGCCGGCTTCGTGGGGCTGTTCCTGCGTGAGGCGGAAGCCGGTCGTGATCTCCTCGACCGAGCCCTCGACCAGGCCCGCGAGCATGCGCCCACGGCTGCACTTCCCGCGGTGCTTTTCATGCTGGGTCGCGATGCTGCCGCCACCGATCGCTGGCCGCTCGCCCGCGCCCACTACGAAGAGAGCGTGCGCGTGGCGCGCGAGACCACCCAGTTCACATTCATCGCGGGCTCGATGGCAGGGCTGGCGTGGCTCGACGCGCTCGAGGGCCGGGTGGATGAGTGCCGTGCTCATGCCGGGGAGGCGCTGGAGGTGGCGGAGCAATACGGCATGGGGTTGTACAAAGCCTGGTCGCTGATCGCCCTCGGCCAGCTCGAGATGGGTCTCGGCCGGCCGGACACGGCGCTCGGCCACCTGCTGTCGTGCGAATCGTTCCTGGCCGAGATCTCCATCAACGACCCCGACCTTTCGCCGGCTCCGGACATCGTCGATGCCCTGGTTCGTCTCGGACGGCTCGCCGAAGCGCGCGAGGCCGCCGACCGGTACCAACCATCAGCCGAGGCCAAGGGCCAGCCATTCGCGCTGGCGCGCGCCGCCCGGGCGCGGGCGCTGGTGGCCGGCGACCACAGATATATCGACGAGTACGAGGCAGCTCTGCGGTTCCACGAAGCGACCCCCGACATCTTTGAGCGCGCGCGGACGCATCTCTACTACGGCGAGCGACTGCGGCGGATGCGACGGCGGGTCGATGCGCGGCAGCAGCTGCGAGCGGCTCTGAAGGCATTCGACCAGCTCGGCGCGGCGCCGTGGGCCGAGAGGGCGATGACGGAGCTCCAGGCCAGTGGAGAAACCGCGCGCGTCCGCGACGACAGCTCGCGCCAGCAGCTCACGCCGCAGGAGCTTCAGGTCGCGCTCACGTTGGCGGAAGGCATCACCACCCGTGAGGCGGCTGCCAGGCTGTACCTGAGTCCGAAGACGGTCGAGTACCACCTGCGTCACGTGTACGACAAGCTCGAGATCCGGTCGCGAGAAGAGCTGCGAACTGTCCTGCTGGCCCAATCGCGTCCGGCCGGTGAACGCAAGGCGCTGATGTTCACCGACCTGGAGGGCTCGACGAGCCTGGTGGAGGCGATCGGCGATGGGGCGTGGCATGACCTCAGCGCCTGGCTGGACGCGGAGTTGCGACGCTGCTTCGTCGAGCACACCGGTCGCGAGGTCGACCACGCCGGTGATGGGTTCTTTGTTGTTTTCGATGCCGCCGGCGACGCCATCGAATGCGCCGTCGTGATCCAGCGCCGGTTGTTGACCCACCGCCGGCTCCACGGCTACGCACCGCAGGTGCGGATCGGAATCCACGTCGGGGAGGTGCAGCCTTCTGGCTCCGCGGTCCGAGGCGCTGCGGTGCATCGGGCAGCGCGCCTGTGCGCTGCTGCGCGCGGTGACAGCATCGTCGTTTCACGGGAGGCTCTCGAGGCCGCCAGCCGGCCCCTGACCGGGCTGCGTAAGTTCGAGCTGAAGGGCATCAAGGAACCAGTCGAAGCGGCGGAAATCACGTGGGAGGGCTAGTTTCTAGTCAACTCTCGAGTGCGGGAACCAGTGCTCGACAAGGTCGGTGCGTCCGTCGGCGAAGCCCGGCCGCGAATCGACACCCCAAAGAAGGGAGGCGATTGCGAGCCCGACAAAGGACCCGAGTACCAGCAGCAGCTCCATGCCCCAAGACTACGTGAATAAGGGGCGTTTTGTGATCGTCGCCTGGGATGGCGGCGGGAACGTCCCGCCGGCCCTCGCCATCGGTCGGCAGCTCACGCGTGCGGGTCACGGCGTGCGTGTTCTGGCGTCGCCATCGATGCGAGCGAGAGTCGAAGCCGGTGGCTTGGATTTCCGTGGCTTCCGGCACGCTCCGGACTGGGGCTCTCATCTGGGAAGAGGTTTCGACGCCAAATACATTCTCGAGCTGCAGTGCGGCGCCGGGGTGAGCCAGGACCTCGAAGCGGAGCTCGCGAGGGAGCCGGCCGACGCCTTGGTGGTGGACTCCATGCTGTTCGGAGCACTCGCCGGCGCAGAGCGATCCGGAATCCCCACGGCAGATTTCTTTCACACCCTGTACCAGGTGAATCGCCAGGGTGGCCCTGGCGCCATCTGGGACGAGGGAGATCTCGCCGCCACCAATGAGACCCGGCAAGGGATGGGACTTGTCCCCATCCGTCGGGGAGGAAGCCTTTGGGACGCCGTTGGCCTCGTACTCGTGATGGTCCCGCAAGCCTTTGACCGCCCGGACTCCAACATTCCCGAGAACGTCCACTACGTGGGGCCGGTCCTGGACCGCGTGCCGAATCGCGCGGCCTGGGATCTTCCGTGGCCGGCAGACCATCCAGACCCCCTGGTCCTGATCAGCTTCAGCACCACCTACATGGCGCAGGAGGAGGTCCTCCAGCGGTGCGTCGGCGCCCCGGCGAGGCTCCCGGTCCGCGGCCTGGTTACCGTCGGACCGTCAGTGGACCCAGCAGTGCTGATGTCGCCGGCAAATACCGCCGTCCGCTCATACCTCGATCACCAGCCCGTGTTACCGCACACCGCGTTGGTGGTCACACATGCGGGCCTGAGCACAGTGATGTCGGCTCTGACCCATGGCGTGCCCCTTCTGTGCCTGCCCATGGGCCGCGACCAGGGCGCCAATGCCGAACGAGTCGAGGCGTGCGGCGCCGGCCGCGCGCTCTCACGGGATGCCTCAATCGATCAAGTGCGTTCCGCTCTGCGCGACCTGCTGGAATCGCCGAATTACAGGAAGGGAGCGCAGCGCATGGCGGGCATCATCAAACGCGAGGCGGAGCGGTCGAAGCTGGTGCCGCTGATCGAAAACCTGATTCCCTAGCCGAGCCACTTCCGCCACTGCTCCGTTACGGGCGACCCCTCGGGGCATTTGGCACGCACGCCAGGCGCGGTATAGAGTCCACTTGACAAAGGTCCCGCGATTCAGCGAGGCGGGTGTGAAAGGCTGAAGCCAGGAGCCTGGCTTGTAAAGGGGATCGGATTCACCGCCAAAGGGGGAACAGGATGAAAGGACGTTTTGCCTCTGCCGCGATTCTGTCCAGCGCGGCTGCGCTGGTACTCGCCAGCAACGTGCTGGCAGGCGGCGTTGTGCAGGTCTCCGGGGCCACGAGCCCATATGCAAGCTGCACCCCGGCGCCCACCCAGCCCGGACGCAACTTCCTCAACGCCGAGGTCGAGCCGCAGGTCGCTGTGAACCCGGCCAACTCGAGGAACATCGTCGGCCAATGGCACCAGGACCGCTGGAGCAACGGCGGCGCGCGCGGGATCGGGGGCGCCTTCTCCAAGACCGGCGGCAACAGCTGGACCGATGTCACCGTTCCCTACTCGAGCTGCGCCCCGCTCGGCTTGCCGTACGAGCGAGCTTCCGACCCGTGGGTCTCTTTCGGCCCCGACGGGACGGCTTACTCGTCAGCCCTCTCCTTTGACCGCAGCACGAACCGGAACGCCGTTTCGGCGACCGTCTCCAACGACGGCGGCAAGACTTGGACGAACCAGCAGACCCTGGTGGCCTACAACACCGCACAGTTCTTCACGGACAAGAACTCCACCACCGCGGACCCAGTCCACGCCGGAGTGGCCTATACCGTCTGGGACACCTTGATCAGTCCGACCGACCAGCCCGACGACCGCATCCACGCGCAGGCCTATACGGGCCCGGCCCAGCTCTCCAAGACCACCGACTTCGGCGCGACCTGGAGCCCGGTGCAGACGATCATCGGCTCGGGCAACCGGCAGCAGACTATCGGCAACGTCATCGTGATCGACCCGAATACGGGCACGCTGTACGACTTCACTGACCTGATCGTGCCACCCAACACACCTTTTCAGGGGACTGCCAGCAACTCCGAGGTCGCGTTCGTGAAGTCCACGGACGGCGGCGCCACCTGGACGGTTCCCCAGGTGATCGCTCCCTTCAACGCCGCCGGCGTCATCGACCCCAACAACGGCCGGCGAGCCCGCGTCGGCGATGGCCTGCAAGAGGTTGCCATCGACGGTGCCACCGGCAGGCTCTATGTAGTTTGGGAGAGCTCGACGAACTTCGACAAGAATCTCAACCAGGCGGCCGGCACTTTCGACAACGAGGTCCTGCTGACCAGCTCGGGCGACGGCGGCATCAACTGGAGCGCGCCGCGCGCGATTCTCGGCCCCAGCACCCTGCCAATCTTCACGCCAACCGTCGCCGTCGACAGCCAAGGCAACATCGCCGTCACCTACTACGACTCCGCCAGCCTTTCACCCACCAACACGGCCACGTGGCCGATCGACTTCAAGGTGACCTATTCCGAGGACAGCGGGGCGACGTTCAGCCCGGGCCAGAGGGTCGCGGGGCCGTTCGACCTGATGTCGGCGCCGGTGGCTCGCGGGCTGTTCCTCGGTGACTACGAAGGCCTGCAGAGCACCGGCAGCGGGTTTATCGCCCTATTCGTCACGACCAACTGCAACCTGAACCCGTCCGACCCCAATGCTCCGCCTGTTGGCAACCCGCTGTGCGGACCTGCCAGCAGCACACAAACTGCGACCCCGAACACGGACCCCACCAACGTCTTCAGCGCGACGCTGACGGCGCCTTAAGGGTCAGCTTCTTGGTTGCGGCGCCGGCCCGACGGCCGGCGCCGTGATCCGGCGCTGGGCCAGTACCGGAAGGCGGGCTCGGGCGGCCTGGAGGCGCTCACGCAAGACCTCGGCGAGCGCGAAGCCCTCCGCGTCGCCCAGTCCCGCCAGCACCACTCCGAGCGGGTCGACGATGACGCTCCGCCCGGTATAGGAGGCACCGATCTGCCCACCGATCGCAACGTACATCGTGTTATCGATCGCGCGCGCACGCGCGAGGACGCTCAGGTGCTCCTCCTTGAGCGGACCGGCG
>WNFG01001756.1_pt1 | contig 18188 bp, 16 predicted proteins | sample 5400431 | NCBI WGS metagenome assembly WNFG01 (sample SAMN13153346, study PRJNA577476) | soil metagenome | isolation source: 120 cm saprolite under Douglas fir tree site 2 hole 3 replicate 2 | place: USA:California | collected 2015-04-18 | reverse complement strand
CCGGGGTGGCCCACGGCGTTTCCAGCGCCTTCCTGCTGAAGGCCCTTTCCGCGAATGGATCGGGAGAGCTTTGGAGCATCGACCTTCCGCCTCTCGCCGAAGGCGCCGACGATCAGGTGGGACGCCTGGTGCCCGCCGACCTTCGCCCGCGCTGGCATCTGCTGCGCGGAAGATCGCGTCATCTTCTTCCGAAACTTGTTTCAGAACTGCCTGCGATCGATCTGTTTTTGCATGACAGTCTGCATACCCATCGAAACATCACCTTCGAGTTCCGGACGGTCTGGCCTAAACTTTCGCCCGGGGGGCTGCTGCTCTCCGATGACGTGGAGTTGAACCGCGCCTTCGAAAACTTCGCCGGGCGTCCCGATGTGGCTCTCGCTCTCACGTCGGGACAGGAAGCCAAAAGCGCGGTCTTCGGGGTCCTGGTTAAGTCCGGGTAAAAAGCATTTCCACCGCAAAGGAAATTGGGTAATTGCCAAAATTGGTAATTGCGTAATTGAAGAACTGCCGCTCGAGCGTTTTTTAATTACCAAATTACCAATTTTGGCAATTACCCAATTTCCTTCGCGTCCTTTGCGGTGAACCGCTTTTGCGGGCTCATAAAAACAGAATGCTACAATATGCCCAATGGATTCCGATGACCGTACCATGCATCTGGCGAGCCTGAAGAGCAGCCGATACAGCATCGTCTCGCCCGATGATCGCTTTGACCGAAACCATCTCTTTGTCGAAGAGGCGAAGAAGTACGCCAACGTACTGGAATGCGGCTGCTCCACCGGCTTCATCTCCCGGCTCATCCAGGCGAGCGGTTCGAGGGTCGTCGGCATTGAAATAGATTCGAAAGCGGCCGAAGAGGCCCGGCGTTTCTGCGCCGAAGTGCTGCCCGTCGATCTGAACGACAAGGAATGGACAAAAAACGTCGGGGCGCAATTCGATCTGGTAACCTTCGGCGACGTGCTCGAACACCTTCTTGATCCGCAAAGCGCGCTCTACGAAGCCCGGCACGCTCTCAACCCGGGTGGACGCATCCTTATTTCCCTGCCCAACATCGCCCACTGGACTATGCGCGTCAAGCTGTTACTGGGACGGTTTCAATATCAGTCCACGGGTCTGCTCGACTACACTCACCTCAGATTTTTCACCGTCATTACGGCCCGCCGGATGATAGAAGCCGCAGGCTATCGCATTATAAAGTTCCATCCGGTATTCGCCGGCAGGCTGACCAGTCACTTCCGGCCGCTGTGGCAGCAACTGACGAACCTGCTGCCCAATCTCTTTGCCTTTCAGATGCTGTTCCTGATTGAACCAGATTCCGAAGGCGATGCACCCCGATCCATTTGATTCTTCCCTGGCATACCCTTCTCCTCCGGCGTCGCCGAGGAGCATGAAAATCTGCGCGGTGATGGTGACGCACAATCCCGATCTGAATCTGAGGGAGAATATCCGCGCCCTTCTTCCTCATGTTTCAAGACTTATCGTCGTGGATAATTGTTCAGACCCGACCGGCCGATCTCTGGTTCAGTCCATTGCTTCAGCCAGCGATTTCCACGTCATTTGGAACGAGAAAAACCTCGGGATCGCCTCGGCCCTGAATGCCGGTATCCGAGTAGCGCTGGCCGAGGGCGCCGCCGAGGGCGCCTATGACTGGATCGCCACCTTCGACGACGACAGCATGGTTTGGCCGAATTTCAGCGAGTCCATGATTCAGGCCCTCCAGGCCTGTCCCTTCCGTGAGAAAGTCGCGCTCATCGGCCCTCATCACCTGCTCTTTCCCGAAATTCCGGAAGAAAGAAAGCTCAGGGGCAGGCTGACACCTCCATTCGAGGAGCGAACCGTCATGCTGCAATCGGGAAGTCTCATCCGGTCCCACGTCTTCAGGGTTGCGGGAATGCCGGACGACTCGTTTTTTATCGACTACGTCGATTTTGAATACTGCCTGCGCCTGAGAAAACATGGCTTTAGAATCATCGAGGCGCGCAATGCGGTGCTGGCGCATGAAATCGGCAAGCCGACTTCGCACAAGGTGATTTACAAATCCTGTGTGGTCTACAACCACAGCCCGATCCGCCGCTATTATGCCGTCAGAAATCGTCTGCGTTTGTACGTCCGCTATCTCTTCCGCGAGCCTGGCTGGATTCTGCACGACGCCTGGAGTTGGCTGAAGGAACTCATCAAGCTGATGATGTTTGAAAGCGACAAAGCCGGCAAGCTGCGTTGCATGGCCAGAGGAGTTTGGGATGCAATGCGTTGTCGAAGCGGGCCGATGGAGGGGACGCAAAAGTGAGTCCCTGGAGTCTCTGCATTCCGCGAGAAGCATTCGATTCGCGGGAAGTCCCGCATCGCGGCACTTCTCACAAACCAACAAATTTTACGCGGAATCCGGAGATTCAGAGCAGGACCTACAGCCTCCGAAGAAACCCTCCGGGCGCGAAAGAAAAACCGAACTTATGCTCTCGTCCGGAATCATGCTCATAGTCGTTCGGAAAGCGGTGAAAATATTCCTCAATCGCTTCGTAAGGCCCCGGCCCAAACCCACTCAGCACGGGATGGCCGTTGACGTTTGAGTCTTCGACGATCAGGTAATCCCCGGTGACAAGGACATCGCGCAGGTTCATCATTTCGCCCAGGACATGGTCCTTCGAATGGTCGCTGTCAAGAATCGCAAATACAGGTCCGGGGTTTTCAGCGCGCAGCTTTTCAATCGCCATCCGAACTTCTTCGCGAACCGAAGACATGGTCAGCAGCCGAATGTCGGGATCGGATTTTGCCTTCTCCGATATCTGCTCCGAAGCTATATCCACGGAAAATACGACGAAGGGCTTCCCAATCTGCCGCATCACGCCGGCGAAGAAAAGAGCCGACCCTCCGTGCCAGGTGCCGAATTCGACGATCAGGGACGGCCGGAGCGAGACCAGAATCTCCTGATAGTTCCACATATCCATCGGAGACTTGTAGGTTTGTACGCCCAGCCAGGATGTTTGCGTCCATACCCAGTTATTGAAATACCAAAGGTGGTAATACCGTTTGGCTATCGGATAAAGAGGGTTCCATCGATGAAATGCTTTCTTAAGATTTTCACGGAACATGACTGCGATTCTATACCAGGCGCGCCGAATTCCGGCAGGACGCCGAACCCAATGAGCAAACTGATTGACAATCCAGCCCTCCGGATCGGATTGATTATTTCATCCTGGAACTCGCGGGGGAGCACCGATTTGTTTCGCGAGGAACTTTTTAGTTAAATATTGCCCTTGGGTGGAGATCCGAAAACTACCCCCGGCGCCGGCCTTCCGCAGCGGGCGGCTTCGGCAGGCTGGTCGAGCACCCGCTCCATATTCCTTTATAGATCGCGACAATCCTCGCCGGATCGGCTTTCAGCAGGTAGCCGCCGGTCATGTACATCATCCTGCGCGTCATGGAGAGGCAATACAGAGGCCAGTAGCGGCGCGAAGGCATGTGTTTGCGCGCGAATAGAATGCTGTTACGGATACCGTAATAATCGCGCAGCTTCTTGCCGCCGTTTTTCCTGGTGTCGTAGCTCTCGCGGTGCCAGATCTTCGACTGTGGAACATAATACGCCTTGAAGCCGGCGCGCATGACGCGCACCGTCCAGTCCAGATCTTCCCATCCCAGAAAATACATTTCATCGAGCAGGCCGACCTGTTTTACGATCTCCGCCTTGATCAGCAGCGCGCAGCCGGTGACGAAGGAAACTTCGCGGACCGTGTCATAGTCTCCGTTGTCGATTTTCTTGAGGCCCAGCTGTTTGGCGGAACTCCACCAGGGCTTGTGCTCCCCGCCGGCGTGCCAGATGCGATTTGACGGCTCAAAGTAATAAATCTTGGGGTTGAGGATGCCGATGCTGGGATCGCTTTCCGCCACACTCACCAGCTGCGTGAGAAAATCGGGGGCCACGATCGTATCGTTGTTCAGCAGCAGCAGGTAGTCGGGATTGCGCTCAAGGGCGTCGCGCAGGCCCACGTTGTTGCCGCCGGTGAAACCCAGGTTTTCGGAATTCCTGATGAGCCTTATTTCAGGCGCGCTTTCCGCGAGTTTATCGGGCGAGGAATCGATCGAGCCGTTATCCACCAGAATCACTTCGTAGTTGCGATACTCCATCTTTCTCAGCGAGACCAGGCAGTCGAGGGTGACCTCAAAACTGTTCCAGTTGAGAATGACGATGGCGACTCTGGGCTCCGTTTTCAACATGATCCATCAGGGATTATTGCGGTTCCCCAACCCCTTCGCAAGTGACGGGCATTGCAACCGCGCGGCGTCCGCCTGGTATCATGAGGTTCAGCGGGCTTCGTTCACGCGCGCTCAACAGCCGGAACCAGCACAGCGGCATGGCCACGGCGCAGATGCCGGCGGCGACAGCGATTCTGGGACCGAAGCTGTTCGGCACGGTTGCAATCACAAAAGCGGCCACGGCCGCCAGCGACAGATAAGGCAGCCGGGTCACGACGAAGCGGTCTTCCCGCAACTCTCGCCATGAAAACCAGAACATCAGCACGGAATCGGCGACCACCCGAATCAGCCACGCCAGGGCCACGCCCCGGATTCCCATTCTCTGTGCCAGCACGAAGAGCATCCCCGCATAGAGGGGCAGTTCCATCAGATGGATTCTGGCGGTAATGTCGGGCCGTCCGCTGCCCTGCAGATGAGAAAACGGCACCTGCGCCAGCCCGTTCAGGAAGACGCCGATGGCCAGCGCCCGGGCGACCGGCGCGCTGTTGAGGGCAAAGTCGCCGCCCAGCCAAAAGCGCAGGGCATCCGGGGCGAGTGCGATCAGAAAAAGCGTGACGGGAAATAAAACCAGGAAAAGGTATTTCAATCCGCAGTCGTAGAGGAACACCAGCCGCGAGCGGTCGGACTCGGCGGTCGCCGAGAAGGCCGGAAACAGAACTCCGACCAGCGCCATCGGAATGATCCACAGTTTGGTGACCACTTCGTAGGGAATCGAATAGTAGGCGACGGCCGCCACGGAAATCAGCGCGCCCACCACGATGCGGTCGAAGGTCACCATAAGCGGACCGACGAGGTTGGTGATGGTCATCCAGCCGCCGAAGCTCAGCAGCGGGCGGGCATAGGCGCGATGGAAGCCGATCGAGTGGCGCAGATCGGGCATGACGTAAAAGCACGCCCACAGATGCGCGAGGGCGCCGAGCAGGCGTCCCGCAACCAGGACCATCATGACCGCGACCAGACTGTGGGAAAAAGGCAGCACCAGCACCGGCCCCAGGTAGGAAAAAACCCCCATCGGAACTCTGATGGCCGTCGCCAGGCGAAACTTCTGCAGCGCTTCGAGCACGCCGCGCAGGCCGGCGGTCGCCACCACCATGGGAATGGAGCAGCCGATCCAGTAAAACGCGCTCAGCGTTTCACCGAAGATCTCATGCGGCACCTTCAGCAGCCGCTCCACCATCCACGGGGCGAGGAGCAGAGCCAGCGCGGTGCCGATCAGGCCCATGGCCGACATCAGGGCCAGCGAAGTCCAGATAAGAGGAGGAATCTCGTCGTGCCGCGCCTGGCCGAGTTTTTCGGCGACGAGTTTGGTGAGAGCGCGCGAAAGGCCCAGATCGAAGAAGCCGAAGTAGCCGATCACGACCCAGGCAAGACTGATCACGCCCAGGCGATCGGTGCCCAGACTGCGTTTCAGCAACGGAATGCAGAAGATAGCGACGAGGAGGGGAAAAGCGGTGCCAACCAGGTTCCAGAAAGTGTTGCCGGCCAGCAGCGATCCTTTGGTCAGGCCCTTCACCGGCATTTCGGCGGACGCGGTTTTTATCTCATTCCCGGACCCGAAGTTTTCAGACTCCGTGGAGGGAGCGCCTGGGGGAGCACTGTTCATCTATTCATCATGCAGCAGATTCAGGTTTTTCGCACCAGGAATCAGTGGCCTGAGCCTCGAAAGACCTCGGGAATCGTCCGCAGGGCGATCTTGAGATCGAGAATCACGTTCCAGTTTTCGATGTACTCGATATCGAGCAGGACGTTTTTCTCAAAGGAAGGATCGCGGCGCGCGCTTACCTGCCACAGCCCGGTGATGCCCGGCAGAACATCGAGCCTGCGCAGGTCTTCGAGCTGATAGAGGTTGTAATCGTCCACGGGATGCGGCCGGGGGCCGACCATGCTCATTTCGCCGCGCAGCACATTCAACAGCTGTGGCAGTTCGTCGATGCTGTATTTCCTCAGGAATCGGCCCACCTCGGTGATGCGCGGATCGTTGGCCATCTTGAAGGTCGCGCCGCAGCGCTCGTTCATCTGGCGCAGGTCTTCTTTATGCGCGTCGGCGTCGGCGATCATGGTGCGAAACTTGTAGCAGCGGAACCGCCGCCCTTTGCGTCCCACGCGCCAGGCCGCGTACAGAACGGGGCCGGAGGAATCGACCCGGATGGCCAGCGCCGAAATCAGCATGATCGGCGTGCATACCACCAGCGCGGGAATCGCGATCGTGAGGTCCATGACCCGTTTGAAAAACAGGGCCAGCGCGCGATTGGGCTGGTGGTTCAGTTCGAGCACCGGAACCTCTCCCACGCGCGAGACGCCCGCTCCCAGGGCCAGGCCGTCATAAAGATCGGGTACAACGTTGACGCTGATTCTTTCCTCGCGGGCCTGCAGGGCCACATCCATAATGAGGTCGCGGCTGGTCCCGGGCGTAAAGTAAATCTCGTCGATAAAATGCTCGCGGACGATGCGCGGAAGGTCTTCGGGAGTTCCCAGCCAGCTGTGGTTCGACATCTGCACCGGATCGACAAAGCCGCAGAAAATTTTTCCGAGGTGGCGGTTCTCTTCGAGGTAGCGCTGAAACGCGCGGCCGATTTCCCCCGCGCCCACGACCAGAACGTGCCGTGTGCCGATGCCCCGCTCGATGCGCTTCATGTTCTGGCGCTGCATGCCATAACGGGTCAGGAACACTCCGGCCAGGCTCAGCACCATGGCTTCGAACATCAGCATCCGCGGCAGTACCTTCTCGCCCACGGCAACGGCGATCGGCGCCATCGCGGCGGCCGAACCCAGAAAGCTGCGGATCACGCCCCTGCGCACCGCCACGGCGGAATAAATATTGGCCTCGGAATAAAGACGCTGGGCCAGATTGCACAGCATTACCAGCGCGACATAAACTGCCAGACAACCGGCCATGGCCAGGGACTGCGAGAACGCGGCCGCTTCGGTGCGGTACAGCACCCAGGCGAGAACACTGGCGCCCGCAATTGCAAATACATCCAGTGCGGCGAAGACAACTCCCATTCCGGCGCCCTTGTGGCGCGGCCGGTGGCCCAAACGCTCGATCTGCAGTCCCGAGATTTCAATGAACTGTGTTTGTTCCAGGTGGACGTCTTGTGTGGTAGTCGGCACTAACACTCTCCTTGCTCGCTTATCCGGTCTCTGCAAGTTCCGGTCATTTCTGGTCGTGCCCAATTACACGCCTGAATCGCACGGCATTCCAAATAGAGTTGGCCTTATTCTGCATCCCGAAGTACATGTTCGAAAGTAATACCTTGCGCGGGTCTGCCGGATCCAACGCTTGCAGCCTATCTTGTAGCAGAACTCCGCAGCATCCCAAAATCACGCCAGTGATTGTCCCAATGAGCAGCACCATCGACGGGCGGGGGGTGGTTTTCTCGGGCAGAACCGCGTCATCGAGCACCTTCGCCGTCGGAGTTTCCTTGGCCTCCTGAATTCTTGCCATCTCATACTGCTGGGTCAGCATTTCAAAAACGGTTTCATGGATCTTGGATTCGCGATAGAGATCGGTCCACTTCACACCCAGCGCGGGCAGGTCCTTCGCCGAAGGATACGGAAAGGAATCCTGCGACCCGGCCTTCGCCGGACGGCCTCCGTTGATCTTCTTCAGTTCCTGGTCGAGCTGCCCGATCTTGGCGCGCGCCGACTTCACCCGGATATTCTCGGGAGCATAGACCTGCTCGGCCGCCTGCAGCTCGGCGCGGGCTTCGATGAGCGCGCCTTCCAGCCGCGCCGCCGATTCCACTGTGGCCCTCATCTGCTGCGTGGGATCGAAGGCCATCGACCCGCTTGAAAACTCGCTTAAATCCTTCTCGGCCTTCTGCAACAGCCCGGATTCCTCGACCAGGCGTTTCGCGATGAATTCCTTTTCCCGGCCCGCCGCCGTGTTCATAACGCTGGTCATGACCTTATTCAGTTGTCGAACGTATTCATTGGCCATGTCGCGGGCCCTGCCGGGATCGCCATCGCGGACAGTAAGAGAAATCACGCCGCTCTTCTTGTCTTCTTCAATCGTGGTCTTCTTCCTCAATTCTTCCCGGGCGTCGATCTTCCGCTTGCGCCACAGGTTGCCATTGAAGGAAAAACGCCGTTGCAGATCGAATTTGTCGACCATCGCGTCTTCGACCGTGCGGCTCTGCAATACTTTGGTGAACAGCGCTCCGGAGCTCTTGATACCTATCATGTCGCCGGCCATTCCGGCCAGACCCGAGCCGCCCCCGCCCGAAAGCCCCGATACCTTTGAGAGAGCCGGCAGCAGTCCCGACAAACCTCCGGAACCGGAATCGGGAGGCATGAGAGACACAGTCGCGTCGTACTTGCAATTTCTCAGGACAAAGAGGGTGCTGGTGAGCAGGCAGACAATCGCCCACAGGGCGACCCGGCGTTTCCGGGACCACAGCCGGTTCACGGCGTCCACCCAGCCGATAGTGCGGGAGGAATTCATTTTGACGTCCTCAAGGGGCAGTTCCCTTTCCATCTCGCTTAGCTGCATGGGAAAGCCTCATGAGGACGCGCGCAGATTTTGATCAATATCATTGCTGGTGACAATTTAAATGTAGCCTTTTCTCCGGCCCGACCGGAGTAAAATCGCTGAGCAGGTTTTCAGTTAGTAAATAACCCCGATTTTAGGAACAACACTCGGGGTGCTGAATTCAGTTATCGCCTGGCGGACCTTACTCAGAAAGGCTCTGAGGGTTCCGGCCAGGCAAATCTCTTTCGGCGTTTCAGCTGCTTTATTTCTTCCTGTTCTGAATATTTAGAACGCGTAAACGGGCCAGGAGTCTCTGTACATCACCGTTTTTTTTGGTCCCGATCTTCACGTACAAACGACCCCTTCGACGAAACCCCTAAGGGGAAGCCGAATGAAGGAGTTAGCTCTTAAAAGTTAACGACTTAAGAATACACCATACTGGCCGTCACCGGGCCGGAAAACCCGGCACGATCCTCTTCCGCCCTGTCGTCGAATGCGGGCAACAGCGCTTGGCTCGGTAATTATCCCCGCACTTCTCCGTATTACCCTGTATTGACCTGGCGTATTGCGGTGTGCGGCCCTGCTCATAGGACTGTGCGGAAATGCGACAACCGCCCCCGACAGGCGGCCCGCAAAAAGGCCACCCATCCCCCGCCGGGAATCCAGTTTGCCGGCTATCTGTGGGAAATCACATATTCATGACCCGCAATAATTTACAATCTGCTACATTAAGGGCATTCATTTTTCGAGAAGGATCAAGGAATGCAAATCGCCGTCATTGGTTCTGGGTATGTCGGACTGGTCGCCGCCGCCTGTTTCGCCGAACTCGGGCACAAAGTCGTTTGTGTTGACAACGACCTGGAGAAAATCGAGATTCTCAACAGCGGCGGATCGCTGATCCATGAAGACTACCTCCAGGAGCTTCTTTCCCGGCACCGCGGCGCAAACCTGACCTTCTCCGCCTCGCTCACCGAGGCCGTTCGCAATGCTCTGGTAGTTGTCATCGCGGTGGGCACACCCGCTTCGGCCAACGGCGAAGCCGACCTCTCCTACGTCGAATCGGTCACCCGCGCCATCGCCCAGTCCGCCGACAGCTACAAACTGATTGTGGAGAAGAGCACTGTACCTGTGTACACCAATGCATGGATTCAGCGGGCCATGACCCTGAACGGACGCCATGCCAGCGAGTTTGACGTCGCCTCCAATCCGGAATTCCTGCGCGAAGGTTCCGCGGTCACCGACTTCCTTTACCCCGATCGCATCGTGGTGGGCGCCAACACCGAGCGCGCCGCCCGTATTCTCAAGGAAATGTACGGCCCGCTCATCGACGGCACCTACGCCGCGCGTCCCACGGCCGTGCCCAGCCCCGACGCCGCCAAGATGCCTCCGCTGTATCTTGAGACCTCGGCGCAGAGCGCGGAGCTGATCAAGCACGCCTCCAACGCTTTTCTGGCCATGAAGATTTCCTTCATCAACGCCGTGGCCAACATCTGCGAATCGGTGGGCGCCGATATCGAAGAAGTCTGCAAAGGCATCGGCAGCGACGCCCGCATTGGCCCTCTGTTCCTCCGCGCCGGCATCGGCTACGGCGGCTCCTGCTTCCCCAAAGACGTGGCCGCGTTCCGCTCCGTGGCCCGCGAATATGGCTACCAGTTCCAGTTGCTCGACGAAGTCCACAAGATCAACGAAGAGCAGCGTATCCGCTTCATGAAGAAGGTGCGCTCCGCCCTCTGGACACTGAAAGACAAAAAGCTCGCGGTCCTCGGCCTCGCCTTCAAAGACGGCACGGACGACGTGCGCGAGTCGCCCGCCATCCAGATCATCAAAAGCCTTCTCGAAGAAGGCTGCCAGATCACGGCTTTCGATCCGGCGGCCATGGAAAAATCCAAAGCTGTGCTCTGCGACAAGATCAGCTACGCTACCGATGCGTATTCCGCCGCCAAGGGCGCGGACGCCCTTCTGATCCTGACCGAATGGAAGGAATTTGCCGCGCTCGATCTGACCAAGGTCCGCGAACTACTCACCTACCCCATCGTTCTCGACGGCCGCAACCTGTACACCATGGAAGAAATGACCCGGGCCGGACTCAACTATTACTCCGTGGGCCGCGCTCCGCTGGAGATCAGCCATCCGTTGTCGGTGAAGACCAAGACTGTGGAGTAGTTGCAATAAGTCTGAGACGCTCTCTCTTTTGTCATTCCGAAACCGCGCAGCGGAGAGGAACCTGCTGTCTCTCGACGTCTTCTTGGCTCTCGTCGGGGCACACCAGCATCGCCGATCTTTCGGGAATCGCCAACAATTGATCAGCATACACGGCGAACTTCACGAGAGCCGACGAGTTGAATGTAAGCAGGTTCCTCCGCGCCGCGCGCTTTCGGAACGACAAAAGAGAGTGCTTCGCGCGACAGGCTGTTCGAAAGAATCCAATCCTTCCTCACGTTTTCACCCGTTTACCGCCACGGCCACCACTGAAAATGAATCGGCCAGAAATCCCTCCAGTGCATGGCAGTAACTATGATAAAAAGCGTGCATCCGATGATATAAAACGTCAGAACCCCGCGCACCAGCAGCCACAAATTAAGAATCGCCACCGCGCCATCCGTTTTCTGCAACTCTCCTCGCTTGATCTGCCTTATTTTTCCGTCCGCCCAGAACAGCAATAGAAAAGTCAATACCGCATTCACCCCGCGAAATAAGTGCCAGCCCCTCAGGTTGAGTCCGTTCGGCTCTGTAGGCAGAAAAGGCGAAAGCAATACCAGCACCGCCGGATGCATCGCTTTCAGCCAGCCAGTCAGTTGCTGCCACCACTGGTTGAACATGAAATAGAGCGCTGCGGGGCCGATCACCAGAAACAGAATTACAAAGCCCGAATACCAGCGTTTAAATTTCTCAAATGGCGCGGTCAAAATATCTTCCAGCTTGTGTTGGAATTTCGAGGCATCGATGAAACCGTCGTGGAGAATCCAGATGATGGGGATATAAAAGATGGCGGTGGCTTTGAGGGAATAGCGGTAGGCAAAAGCGGGAAGAAACCAAACTATGCCCAAAATGACCAAGATCGTGATATATAAAGCCCACATTACACCACCTTGGAATCCAGAACGAGGAATCCGACCTTTGACTATGGTGGCGATGAATGAAATATGCTCCCCAAATGTCGGATAAATGTCCGGGCGGCACCTAGTTTCTGCACTAGGTATGACCTCCGGTGGATGATGAAAATCTGTTGCAAGGATCGCCGAATTCCAGTTTTGTGGTATCGTCAGCAAGCTCCGCAATGGGTGACGGATGACAGTCAGAATTATCGAAATTGGTCGCAGCGTAGGTAAGAGAGAAAAAATACCCAAGCCTCTCCAAATTTGACTGTCTCTTCGAGCCCAATCGTTGAGTTGTTCTGCCCACTCGAACGCCAGTTCAGTTGACTCCTCTGTTCGCATGAGTAAAAACGGTGCCAGGCAAGCCCCGATCACCACATGCTTCAGTGTGCCCCAGTGAACAACCAGCCATACAGAGAACGCCGTCGCCGCCACCGTCTCCAGAATGGCCAGCACCGTAACCTCCCCTGCCTGCGCCGATTGTGGCGTCGACCAGAAACGCATTCTTCCCTCGCTCAGAATCTCTTGATCCTGCAGCACTCCCACCCTGTATTTCTCATATAAAGACAGGAATTGTTCACAGGAAGTATCTCAATGAGAAATCGGCTGATCTTACGCCGCTCCGCCTACTTCCATCAAGCAATAAGCCCTTCGCTGCAATGAAGCATCGCACGCAAAAAACGCTTGTTTGCCTGGACACGTTCGCGAATTCTATGGCTTGCGGGTATTGGGGCCGAAACTCATGATCTGAAGACTGTTACAACCCCTTAAGCAGCGCCGACATGGACGTCCCCAGCTCCGAAGCAACCGCCTGGAGCGCCAACAGGCCGACTTCAGCCTTGCCGTGCTCCACAGCCGATAAATGCTGCCGACTGATGCCGCTGTGTACGGCGATTTCGGTGATGCTCAACCCCTTGCTCACGCGCAGTTTTCTGATGCGCTGACCGAGCTTGACCAGGAAAATGTTGTTAGACACCCCATCATCATCGGCCTTGCCCCTGAATCGTGCGTCAAGTATACTTGACGGGCTGAAAAACCCGCTAAACGGGGGCGCATCCGGTGAATAAGCCCGAACGCGCCCCCTGACCAAAGCACCTGTTTAGGAGGCACCTTGGCTGAATCCAAAGTTACCAGAAAGTTCTCCCTTTATCGGCATCTCTACCGCGTGAACCGGGCTTTCCTTCACCTTGACCGCAACCTCGAAATACTGCTTGCAAATGAGCTTCTGGAGCATGATGGAACCGCTATCTGGCGCAACCGGCTTGGAGAACTCCAGGCCGAAATCAACACGAAACTGACCGGACGCCTGCACCAACAGGAGTCCGGCGAAATTCGCCGCCTCAGCCCCATGGTGGAGGCATGGGAAGAGGATCAGATGGCCCAGGCGACGGTCAGAGCACGGAAGAAAAAATCTGCCCGCGCCAAAGGCGCATAGTGCTGCGAAGGTGTGAAATCAGACGGCATCGCGTCCCGCCCCTTCGCAAAAAACGCGAAGGGTGGGGCACCCATCTCCTGGGCGAATCCGATCTTCGGGAATCCCCAACAATATTGATCAGCATATACGGCGAACTTCACGATAGCCGACGAGTTGAGTGTAAGCAGGTTCCTCCGCGCTGCGCGCTTTCGGAATGACAAAAGAGAGCGCGTCTCACGACAGGCTGTCTGGCTCGGGAAAACCTGATTCATGCCCAAACATTTGCGTTTACAATAAGACCTGTCACCGGGTCCGTCTCGCGGACCTCGTCCTGCTGTGCGAAAGTGGCGGAATTGGCAGACGCACCAGACTTAGGATCGCGTATAGTGCATTTTGCGCAGTTTGTCACACGTTGGAGACACTTGCAGAATCAGCGGTTTCGACTCTAGCGGCACAATGGAAACAAGCCGCTCAAACCCGGCACCCGCTACAGTTCCCGCTACACGTACAGCCACTTGTGGAAACAATCCTCAAAAGTGATAATTTCTGCCGGGCACGATGCCCGATACAGGGAATAGGCTTTTCAGCCTAACTTCCTGCGGAGTTGATTTCAACTGGAGAGGCAACTTATGGCGAGCATCAAGGCTCTTTCGAAAGAACTCATGTTTCTGGGTGCGTTCTATGTCTGCGCTCGGTACCTCGGCAGTTTTTCCGTTCGACAAAGTGCTGTCCTAACCATTCTTGCTTGCATCTGTTATGAACTCGGCGCGAAGTTTAATGCTTCGCGTAAGGTCGAGAGCGCCTTTGAGCCCTTCTGTGTTTCTATTCATCCCAACTGGTACCAGCTCTTGTCCGATTTCAAACTGATCGGCAGTACGGAGGAGTGGCATCGGATTTGCGAAGAACGGGACCGGGAACCGACTTCCGGGTACAGCGCGCTTCGCACGGGCTTTTTTTTCACGGTCATACTCCCGCCTTCGGGCGGTATGCCACCTGGACTGACTTTTTGGAATGACCGGCAAACATTTCTCGGCGGAATGAGCCTCTCCGAAAGCGTCATCGAAGAGAAAGGTGAGGGAGGCATGTCAACACTGAAAACGGAGGCGCATCCGTTCTTCAGGCATCCCAAGTATGCCCAATTGCCGGAAATTTATTTCAAGTGGGGAGTCGGAGGATACGAACTGGGGCTGGAAGTGAGTCGAGATTGGTGGGAGAACATCTGCAAGTCTGGAGAAATATCGGAGATCGCTAAGACGAAGACTCACGATGACTTCTTTTGTGGCACATCCAGGCTCAAGATCGCTACGCTTCCTTACTCAGAGTTTGGCATCTACTACGGCATTCCCGGGAATGATTTTAAAAAATGGGAGAAAATGAGGGACGCGGAAATGGAACCTAACGGGTGGAAGCGGAGGGAAAGAGGAGACGCTGAGATTCGAGACCCTTGGTCACGTATTGAACACAATTACTTCACCATTTCGCATCGCACAATATAAACCAACAGGCAAAAAAGATTCGACAGAAACGAACCGAGCGCGGGCAAAAGAAAAAACACTGCGCGAGCGTTTTCCTTGGCCGCTGAGAGCAGCGCGAAGAGAATATGCTACAAATCCTTAAAGATTTTGCCAAGCGGCACTTTTAGGCCAATCGCCAGCAGTTCGATGTTTCGCAAACACGGCTCCATCTTACCGTTTTCGATTGAAGACAGATATGATTGCTCCATATCGATCCGACCGCACAGTTCCATCTGAGTGACTTCTTTTTCCCGGCGCAATTGCCGGATTCGTTCACCGAAGCGCTTGCAGATATCTCTGGACATGCGTCAAGCATGAGGCTTATCATGCTTGCGTTGTTACGTTGCATACAACATATTTTGCATGCAACATAAACCCGAGCGGGACGCGTCTGGTGAGTAAGACCGGGCGCGTCCCTCACCAAAGCACCTAAAGGGAGGTACCTTGGCTGAGTCCAAAGTTACCAGAAAATTCCGCGTTTACCGTCATCTGTACCACGTCAACAACGCTTTTCAGTATCTTGAGCACAACCTCGAAATGCTGCTGACAAATGAACTGCTGGAACACGAAAGCGCAAAAGTCTGGCGTAACCGACTTGGAGAACTCCAGGCCGAAATCAATATGAATCTGACTGGACGCCTGCACCAGCAGGAGTCCGGCGAAATCCGGCGTCTCGGCCCGATGGTTGAGGAATGGGAAGAAGAGCGGCTAGCCCAGGCAACAGTAGCGGCCAGAGGCCGCAAGAAAAAGCGCGTCAGCAAGAAACGATGACCAACGGCGTAGCTGTGAAGGAGGGAGGCCGCAGCCCTTTGCTCGCTGCGCTCGCTCCGGGCTGCGGCCTCCCTCCTTCACAGCTACGCCCCTCATTTTGCCCCATCCGTATTCCTCGCAAACTCGCTGCCCCCTGCGCTGAGACTGCATCTGCTGCAAACACTTGCTTCCCTCTTGGTAGGAATTTCTCTTATAGGAATGTTTTGTAGTAATGCAGCCGCGTTTGCAAAGCTGTTAAGAACAGACGCGCTTGTGGGAAAAGCACAAGAAAAACTTGCTACTCAGATCAGCAAACTTTGCATGGCGTGTAGCAAAATCTGCTGCTCTCAGTCCTTGAACACGTTCGCCAGTCCGTACTCTTCAGGCTGTTTGCCTTGGCCATTTGTAAACGCTTGCGGCTCGACGACTTCCCGAGGCTTCAGCCCCTTCGGCAGATGCATTCGTGCCTTCGGGTCGCCCGGATAAGGCCGACGAGTTATTGGGTTGCATATGGTATATGTGTATTTGTTCCCCTCGCCCTTTTCACGGAGAATCAGGCCGTATTCGCTGAGTTTCTTGCGTGCATTGCACAGGGTTCTTTCTGATACTCCCACGGCGTTACGGATGGCGGCATCGGTGCGTTTAAGCCTTCGAGTACAGTACCGTTCGCTTTGCTCCATCAGGTACACATAAAGCTTCACCTCGCCGGGCTTCATCTTTGCAAATAGGCCCGAACGGATCACGTGCGGATGCACACCAAAAAAAGATTCGATCATCACGGTCACAAGAATGCCCTGGGTTCGCCCGTAGAAGCCTCTTGGGCGCGTTGTGAAGGCCTGGCCGTCTATTTCCCTTTCCGCTTCGCTCGGATCGCTCTCCGGTGAGGCGTTGCCGACTTCCCGCCATCCTCGATGACCTTCGCCAGTTCGCTCTCTCGGATCATCGTCCTGCCGCCGACCTTCGTGCGCTTTAGCCTTCCCTTTGAAAGCCATGAATGGACAGTCCAAGGGCTGATTCCGCCTAACCTCTGTGCGGCCTCTTTTACCGAATACAGTGGTTCCATGATTGCAATTTCTCCTTATTTTCCCTTGCAGCCGCATCATAGAACTTGAATACAAAGAGATGTGAGTGTATAGTAACTCCCACATGGTAAGCCAAGCGCGTACGTTACGATACAAACCCTACAGGGAAGCGGACGCCGACGACTGGCTTTGGCTCATCTGGGGGCTAAACGCAGACACCCAAAGCGACTGGCCCCACGCTGCAAAGCGCGTATCGAAATTGCTCCTGAACATGAAAGAGTTAGACAGAATCAGGGAGGAATTGGCATTAAGCGTCTCAGAACCGAGAGTTTTCGATCTTAGTAACGGACACGCATGGCCTTCATTTTCCTTCCAGAAGCATGAATTGAAAACCTTGAGCCGACGAGGCGGCAGGCTGGCCGCTGACGTTAACAGACAACTCAGGTTTTACAGGTGGTCGCCAGGAATCACGGTGCCGAGGTTCGAGGAAACGTTTCGGGAGCGTCCGCAATGGAATGCGCGGTCAGAAGCTGACTATCAAGAGAAATTGGCAATTTCTTTTCTCCTTGAAGAGCTTCATCAGGGGCGAATTAACCGTTTCCGCGTTTGTCGGCAATGTCAGCTCTGGTTTTATGCCGTCACACATCATCAGATCAGTTGCACGGACTCATGCAGAAAGAAATTCGCTTCAACAGCAGACGAATTTAAGGCAAAGCGCCGGGAGTACATGAAAGCGTATCGCAAGGCTGAACTTGCCAGAAACAAGAAAGCAAAGTTCCAGGTAAAAGCCAAAAGGAAAACGAGGTAACAGCAAATGTCCATCTTCAAACGTGGCCGCGTTTACTGGTTTCATTTTATCTTCGAGGGCCGGCACTATCAGCAGTCCACGAAGCAGGGAAACCCTAACGTTGCTCGCAGCATTGAAGCAACTATCCGCACAGACCTTGCCAAGGGAAAAGCCGGAATCAAGAAGCGGGTCACCGTGCCCACGTTTGAAGAATTCAAGCCTCGCGTAATCGAAGAGATTCGCAAATTGCATGGCGCGGATCACCCGCGCACAATCGAATTTTACGAGCAGACGTTTAATCGCGTCCTGAGTTTCAAGCCTCTGGCAAAAGCGAACCTGCGTGACATAGACGAGCAACTCATCGCCCGGTTTTCCACTAACCAGATGGAGCAGGTAAAGCCCGCGACAATCAACCGCGCTCTTTCCGTGATCCGGAGGGCGCTGTACCTTGCAGAGGAATGGCGAATGATTGACCGTGCGCCAAAAATCAAAATGCTGGAAGGCGAACGGCAGCGCGAATTTGTTTTGGTCGGTCCGCAGCGGGATGAATTCATCGGCGGATTGTCCGAACCATGCAAAACCGTCGCCCGGTTTCTGATTGATACAGGCTTGCGGGTGGGCGAGTGCTGTTCCCTCACGTGGGACAGAGTCTTTCTGGACGGAGAGCAAGCGTACATCTACGTCGCTCGCGGCAAATCGAAACAGGCAACTCGATATATCCCGCTCACGATAGAGGCTCGGGCGATTCTTGAACGGCAAAAAACCATCTCGCGGTCACAGTACGTCTTTGTGCGCTTCGGCGGGCGAGTGGACAAAGGCCTCTGGTATACCGCCCCGCTTTCGCGTCATACGCTCTCACACCAGTTCACGCAGAGACGGCAAGACAT
>WNFG01001755.1_pt1 | contig 18189 bp, 16 predicted proteins | sample 5400431 | NCBI WGS metagenome assembly WNFG01 (sample SAMN13153346, study PRJNA577476) | soil metagenome | isolation source: 120 cm saprolite under Douglas fir tree site 2 hole 3 replicate 2 | place: USA:California | collected 2015-04-18 | reverse complement strand
CGCGGCACGCGCGCATGACTCGAATGGCGACCTCGCCCCGATTGGCGATGAGGACTTTTTTGAAAAGCTTGTGTTTCATCCGACGTTCAGCAGCGGCTGCGAGGGGCTCACTACCTCGCCCTCCTTGACATAGACGTCGCGGACGGTGCCGGACACGGTGGTGACGATGTCGTTCTGCATCTTCATCGCCTCCAGCACCGCGACCACCTCTCCCAGCTTGACGGCGTCACCCACCTTGACCGGGATCTTGACGATGAGGCCCTGCATAGGCGCGATCACCGTGCCCTCGCCGGTCCTGGGTGGCGCGGGGCTCGCCGGCGGCGCCGCCGAACCCATCGCCGCGCCTCCGCCGGGCATCACCGTCATGCCGACCCCGCTGACGCGGACCTTGAACACCTCTCCGTCGACTTCGACGTCGAACTCGGCCGTGTGCGACGCGGGCGGGGCTGCCGGAGCTGCGGGCGCGGGCGGCGGGAGCGGCGAAGCCGGGGGGCCGCCGTCTGCCGTGCTGACGGAAACTGGACGCTTCTTCTCGGCGGCTGCAGGCGCGGGGTCGCGCAGGTACTCGATCGCCAGGTTGGGGAACAAAAGCTGGATGAGCACCGAATCGTCGCTCGAGTCCAGGTTCATCTTCCTGAGCTGCTGACGCGCCGCCTCCACTTGCGGCTCGAGCAGATCCGCGGGCCGGATGGTGATCGGCTCCTCGCGGCCGAGGACGAGGCGGCGAAGCTCAGGGTCGGCGGGGACCGGCGGCCGACCGTACAGACCCTGCAGGTAATCCTTCAGCTCCTGCGTAACGGTGGCGTAGCGCTCGCCGCCGATGACGTTGTACACGGCCTGGGTCGCGATCATCTGCCGGATCGGCGCCACGAGCGGCGGGTAGCCGAGCTCCAACCGCACGCGGTTGACCTCCTCCAGCACCTCGGCCATCCGGCTCCCGGCGCCGTGCGCGTCGAGCTGGTGGTGGATGTCCTCGAGCGTGGCGCCGGGCATGTGGTAGCGGAGGATGCTGGCGTCGACGCGGTCGGCCACCGGGCTCAGCTGCTCGATGTGGTCTCGCTTCAGGGCCTCGACATCGTGCTGCACGTCCCACATCTTTTCGAGATCCAACCCGGTGTCGTACTCGCCGCCCTGCAGGGCCGCGATGACACTCTCGGCCGCGGGCTGGGAGGTACCCCACGCCAGTGGGGACATGGCGACGTCGAGGATTTCGGCGCCCGCTTCGACGGCGGCCATGTACGCCATCGGCGCCATGCCGCTCGAGCAGTGTGAGTGGACGTCGATCGGGACCTTGGCGATCTGCTTGAGGGCGGTGACCAGCTCCCACGTGGCCTGCGGGCTGAGCAGCCCTGAGGTGTCTTTGATGACAACCTCGTGGCAGCCCATGTCGACCAATCCCTTCGCGAGGGAGCACCAGAGCTCCAGGCTGTGGGCAGGCGAAACGGCGTAGCTGAGCGCGCCCTGCACCCGCTTCTTGGCCTTCAGCGCCGCGCCGATCGCGGCCTCCATGTTGCGGAGGTCGTTGAGCGGGTCGAAGACGCGGAACACGTCGATCCCGTTCTTGGCCGAGTGCTTGATGAAGAGCTCGACCGCGTCGTCGGCGAAGTTGCGGTTGGCGACGAGGTTCTGGCCGCGGATGAGCGCCTGTATCGGCGTGTTCGGCGTCGCCTTGTTCAGCTTGCGAAGGTAGGCCCACGGATCTTCGCGCCGCCGCACCTGTGTCTCGAAGGTGGCGCCGCCGAAGGCCTCCATCGCGACAAAGCCGACCGAGTCCATCTTGGCCGCGACCGGAACGATCTCGTCTCCTCGCAGGTTGCCGCCCAGCAGCGATTGCTGGGCGTCACGAAACGTGGTGTCGAGCAAGCGCACGCGGGGCGCCCTCTTCGCCACGATTACGTCGGTCCTGCGAGGGCCGCGCGCATTTCGTGATGGTGTCGCGCCACCTGTCCATCGCTGATGCCGATGATCCGAGCAGCCAGCCACGCCGCGTTCTTGGCCCCTGCTTCGCCGATGGCGACCGTCGCCACCGGGATGCCGGCCGGCATCTGCACGATGGAGTAGAGGGAGTCGACGCCGCCGAGGTGCTGGGTCGGCATGGGCACGCCGATCACCGGGAGATCCGTCCAGGCCGCCACCACACCTGGGAGGTGCGCTGCGCCCCCGGCCGCGGCGATGACGACCTTGAGCCCGCGCTCGCGCGCAGACGTCGCCCACTCCATCACGCCCTTCGGGTTGCGGTGCGCGGAACAGACCTTGACCTCGTGCGTCAATTCGAGCTCGTCGAGCACTTTGACGCACGACTCCATGAGGGGCAGGTCTGAGCGAGAGCCGAGGATGATGCCGACGACAGGGGTCACTGAACCGCCTCCTGGGCAATGTCTGAACGGAAGAAAGCCCCCTGGAATCGTACCTGCCGCGCCCCGGCGAGCGCCTTGTCACGAGCTTCGGCCACGCTGTCGCCAAGCGCCACCGCGGTGACCACGCGGCCTCCATCAGTTACCAGTCCGCGGCCCGGCTCGAAGCGAGTCCCGGCATGGAAGACCTGGACGCCGCGAGGCATTTCCGCAAGTCCGTGGATCGGGAAGCCCGTCTTCATCAACGCGTCATCCGGATAGTTCGCGGACGCCACCACCACGCCGACCGCCGCGCGCGGGCTCCATCTCAGGTCGGGGAGGCTCCCCAGCGTGCCCTTGGCGGCAGCCAGCGCGAGAGCGACGAAGTCCGAATCCAGACGCGGCAGTACGACCTGTGCCTCCGGGTCGCCGAACCGGGCGTTGAACTCCAGCGTCCGGATGCCCGACGGCGTCAGCATCAAGCCGGCGTAGAGGACGCCTTTGAACTCGTCGCCAGAATCCGCCAACTCCCGCACGGCGGGCCGCAACACCTTGTCCAGGACCTCGTCCAGGACCGCGCCATCCACGCCGACCGGCGGCGAGTACGCGCCCATGCCCCCTGTGTTTGGCCCTCTGTCGCCGTCGTGCGCGCGCTTGAAGTCGCGCGCCGGGGCGAGGGCGACCACGTCGGTGCCGTCGGTGATCCCGAGCACCGACAGCTCCGGTCCTCTGAGCTTCTCCTCCAGCACGATGGTCGCGCCACTGCGCCCGAATTTGCTCTCAACGAGCATCGCGTCGATCGCGCCGTTCGCCTCCTCGACGCTTGCGCAGACGATCACGCCCTTGCCGCGGGCCAGACCATCCGCCTTGACGGCGACATGCCCTTCGCGCTCGCGAGCCCATGCACGCGCAGGCTCGGGTGAGGTGAAGACGGCGAAGTCGGCGGTGGGGATGCCGGCCCGGACCATGAGCTGTTTGGCGAACGACTTGCTCGACTCGATGCGTCCCGCCCCACGGTTCGGGCCGAACACGTTGAATCCGGCGGTGCGCAGCGCGTCACCGACTCCCGCGTCGACCGCCGCCTCCGGACCGAGGACGACGAGGCCGAGACGCTCGCGCTTGGCGAATTCGACAATCCGCACCACGTCGGCTGCGCCGATGGGGATGTTGCGGGCCATGCCGCCGGTGCCACCGTTGCCGGGCGCGCAGTAGACGCGCTCGACGAGGTCCGACTGAACGCACTTCCAGACGAGTGCGTGCTCGCGCGCGCCTGAGCCGATGACGAGGACCTTCAAGGCTGGGTTATTGGATCACGGCCGAGCCAATCGTCAGGCGGCCATCACTCCCACTCGATGGTGCCGGGCGGCTTGCTTGTGATGTCGAAGACGACCCGGTTGACGCCCTTCACCTCATTGACGATCCGGTTGCTGATGCGCCCAAGGACCTCGTATGGCACGCGCGCCCAATCCGCCGTCATCGCGTCCTCGCTGGTGACGACTCGCACCGCGACGACATTCGCATACGTGCGGTAATCGCCCATCACCCCCACCGTCTCGAGCGGGGTCAGGACGGCAAACGACTGCCACACCTGGCGGTAGAGACCGAAGTGCTTGATCTCGTCCACCACCACCCAGTCGGCGGCGCGCAGGATCTCGAGGCGCTCCGCCGTGACTTCGCCGAGGCAGCGGATCGCCAAACCCGGACCCGGGAACGGCTGCCGGTACACCATCTCCTCCGGCATCCCCAGCTCGATCCCCACGGCGCGCACCTCGTCCTTGAACAGGTAGCGGAGCGGTTCGATGAGCTGGAAGCGCAGGCCTGGGGGCAACCCGCCGACGTTGTGGTGCGTCTTGATCTTCACAGCGGTCGCGGCCACGTCGGGCGCCGTGGACTCGATCACGTCGGGGTAGAGGGTGCCCTGCGCCAGAAAGTCGATGTGCCCGATGTTGGCGGCCTCGGCCTCGAATACCGAGATGAACTCGCGGCCGACGATGCGTCGCTTCTCTTCCGGGTCGATGACTCCGCGCAGCGCCCCGAGGAACCGCGCGGTGGCGTCGACGTAGCGGATGTCCATGTCGAGGTTCCCGTGCATCACGGCCAGCACGCGTTCGGGTTCCTCTTTGCGCAACAGCCCGTTGTTGACGAACACGCAGGTGAGCTGGTCGCCCACCGCGCGATGCACGAGGGTCGCTGCGACTGCCGAGTCAACGCCGCCGGAGAGCGCACAGATCACGCGACCATCGCCGACCTGGGCACGGATGCTCTCGACCGCGTCAGCGATGAACGAACCCGGCGTCCAGGACGGGTCGCAGTGGCAAACGCGGAAGAGGAAGTTGCGCAGCACGTGGCGCCCGCTTGGCGTGTGCACGACCTCGGGGTGGAACTGGATCCCGAAGATCCCCTTGCCGTCGGTGAATGCCGCCACCGGCGAGTTGCCGCTCGACGCGAGGGCGTGGAACCCGGGCGGCATCTCCATGACCGCGTCGCCATGGCTCATCCACACCGGCAGGTCGCCGTTGAGCCCCTCGAACAACCCTGCCGGCTCGCGTACGGCGAGGAGCGCCGGCCCGTATTCGTGAGCCCGGCCGGAATCGACTTTGCCGCCGAGGTGGTGGGCGATGAGCTGCATGCCGTAGCAGATGCCGAGCACGGGGACTCCGGAGCGGAGGGCCTCGGGGTCGACCTGGGGCGCGCCCGCCTCGTAAACGCTGGCGGGGCCCCCGCTGAGAATGAGCCCGGCCGGATTGCGCTGCTTCAGCTCCGACCAGGGCGTGGTCCCGGGCACGAGCTCGCAGTAGACCCTGGCTTCGCGCACCCGGCGCGCGATCAGCTGGCTGAACTGCGACCCGAAATCGAGGATGAGTATTGTTTGCTGCTCGGCAGCGCGACGGGTTTCCTCCCGGACCCTGGCTGCCATGGCAGACCGGGCCAAATCAGCCTTTGCCCATGCCGACATGCTGGGATTGCTGGAGCGATTTGCCTTCAGACGTGATCGATGGGGCGACGACCATCTCGACGTGCTGGAACTCCGCGATATCGCGAGCGCCGCAGACGCCCAGGGCAGACCGCAGGGCGCCGGCGAAGTTCTGGCTGCCATCGTCGACGCGTGCCGGGCCGCGCAGGATCTCGGCAAGCGTCGCCTTGGTGCCGACATGGACCCTTGTGCCGCGCGGTAGGTTGGGATCGGGCGTCGCCATGCCCCAGTTGTAGCCCTTCGAGGCCGACTCCTCGGCTCCCGCCAGCGGCGTCCCGATCATGACCGCGTCCGCGCCGGACGCGAACGCCTTGCAGACATCCGCCCCGATGCGCATGCCGCCGTCCGTGATCACCGCGACCCGCATGCCGCCCCGGCGCATGTGCTCATCGCGCGCGGCCGCGACGTCCGCGGTGGCGGTGACCTGCGGCACGCCGACGCCTAGAACCCCACGCGTTGTGCACGCGGCGCCAGGGCCGACCCCGACGAGGATGCCGGCGATGCCCGTCTCCATCAATTCCAGGGCGGTCTCGTAGTGCACGCAGTTGCCGACCACGACCGGAATGCTGCAGCTGCGGACCAGCTCTTCGAACGCAAGCTGGTGATACGACCTCGAGGAGTGCCGCGCCGTGAGCACGGTGCCCTGGACGACGAGCACATCCGCGCCGGCCGCCTGCACGAGCTCCGCCCGCTCTTCAGCGCGACCGGGCACCGTGGAGACCGCGCAGAGGACGCCCGCGCTCTTGATCGCCTTGATTCGCTCGGTGATCAGCTGGGGCTTTACCGGCTCGCGGTAGACCTCTTTGAGGATGGCGTTGACGTTCGACTTGTCTGCGGCCGCGATTCGCTCGATGATCGGCCGCGAGTCCGCATATCGCGTGTGGACGCCGTCGAGGTTGAGCACGGCGACTCCGCCGAGCTTGCCCATCGCGATCGCAAAGTCGACGTCGACGACTCCATCCATCGCCGCGCCCCAGACGGGGATGTCCAGGCGGAAGTGCTCGCCCATCGCGAACGAGATGTCGACCTCGTCGGGGTTGAGCGTGACGCCGCCGGGTACGAGCGCGACCTCGTCGAAACCGTAGGCGCGTCGCGCGCGCCGCCCGATCCCGATTTCGAGGCCAGACTGCTCCCCGGTAAGCGCTTCGCGGGTTGCGAGCCGGCTCTGATTCAGGGTGTGCTTACTCCAATGGCGGCGGGGTGCGCTGAATTATAAGAGATGCAAGGGTTGCAACGGCACCGCGACCGCGATGTCGGGCGAAGACGCATTACCTTTATTGCGTGTACCGGACCCTGGAGTACCTGCACGGCATCTCCGACTCGGACGTAGGCCGGCTGCGCGCGGCCGGGATCCGCCACACCAACCAGCTCCTGCACCGCACGTCGCTCGACATCGACCGCCGGCGCCTGTCGAAACGCACCGGGATCACGACTGATCGGCTGCTGGAATTCGCGCATCAGTGCACGCTCATGGAAGTGTCTGGCATGGAGCGCCACCGGCAGACTGTCCGCCGCTTCGGCATCGAGTCGATGAAAGACCTGCATGGACAGGACGCGAACGACCTGCATGCGAAGCTGGTCGAGGTCGTCGGGCTCGCGGGCGCGCCTCGCCTCTCCGACGTGCAGTACTGGATCAGCCAGGCGACGGCGCTGGACATCATCGAAGAGCCCGAACCGGCGCCACCGATCCCGATCGTCACCTAGCTCGCGCGCGGTTTAACTCAAATTTAAGACCGCCTCCCCCAGATCAGCCGCGGAAATGGCCATTCCAGCCAGATTCGCAATGAAGCTGTTGTAGGTGGGGCGGCCGCAGGATGGAGGCACGAGCCATGGGTTGCAGACACTGGTCGTGATCAAGTTCTCCGCTGTGACGCCGGCCCTTTCGCTGATCATTCCGAGCGGCTTGCTTTACCTGCATCAGACCGCGGCGGGAGAAGAGCTCTACTTTTGAGAATCCCGGGCGCTTAGCAGCTAGACAAAGACGCCTCGCCGCAGCCTGAGGTTGTCGTAGACGCCCTTCTGGATCGTGTTGCGCACCTCGTCCGCGACCGTCATCACCATGTGCTGGTCGTCGGCCGATGACGGCTCCAGCTCGTCGGTGCGGATCGCGGGATGGAACTGAATCCGCCACTTGCTTGGCAGCGGGATCAAGCCCAGCACCCCGAGCCACGGCCACATCGGCGTGATCGGGAAGTACGGTAGGCCGAACAATCTCGCTACGGGCCCCGCGTCCGCGATCATCGGATAGATCTCCTCCGATCCGACGACCGACACCGGGATGATCGGCGCACTGGCCCGGATGGCGGTGGAGACGAAGCCTCCGCGGCCGAACCGCCGCAGGCGGTAGCGGTCCTTGAACGGCTTGCCCGTGCCCTTCACGCCTTCGGGGAACACGAGGACGAGCTCGTCGCGCTCGAGTAGACGGCGGGTGTCGTCGGGGTGGCCCACCGTCTGGCCGGTGCGGCGCAGGAACCAGCTCAGCACGGGCATGCCCATGAACAGGCTGGCGACGAGGGCCCGCACGTGCCGAGGGTGCGGGTGCTCAGCGAAGATCGCGGTCTTGATCATCGTGCCATCCCACGGCAGGACCCCCGCATGGTTGGAGACGAGCAGCGCACGCCCGGCGGCGGGCACGTTTTCGATGCCCGTCGTCTCCACGCGCCAGTAGTCGCGATAGAGCGCCTTGAACAGCGTCAGGAGCGACTCGGTCCACTGCGCATCGAAGCCGAAATCGTCGACGACATAGTTGGGGCCTCGCTTCGCCAGCTCGCCCTGCTGGTAGACGAACTGCACCAGCTCCATCACCGCGTTCATGTCGATCACGTTGTGGCCGGTCATCTCGCGGAGCTGAGCGGAGAGCGCGCTGATCCCCTGGATCGCGTACATCGGCGCCTGGCGCTGCAGGCGCCGGATTGGTTTGGGCACGCGCAGCCGGCGAGCGGGCGCCGGCGTGACGACCCTGGCTTTGTGGCTGCGGCGCCGGAGCTCCTTGCTCTCGACGGAGGTTGCCCGCTCGGCCGTCATGGCTTCACCAGCGCGGTGGCCGAATGACCGTTCCGAGCCAGCCTCCGCCGGCGCTGAAGGTATACCTGCAGCTCGTACTCCTGCGGCGGCGATGGCGATTCGATGACCTCGACGTCCTTGCCCCGAGCGAGGCTGTCCATCACCGCCCGCGTGTTGTAGGCGGGCTTCCAGCCAAACGTTCGCGCCAGCCGAGAGCAGTCGGCGACGGAACCGTACGTGAGCACGTCCGCAAGGTGTTCCGGAAGGTCGACGCCGGCGAGACGGAGGGCAACGCGCCCGAGCCAGCGACCGTAAGGAGGCAGGACCGGCGCCGGCCTCCCGCCCATGATCGCGATCGCCTGGCTCAAAAGGACGATGCCGTCGGCGGCCACGTTGAATACGCCTTCGTGACCCAGCATCGCGGCGCGGACAACGGCCTCGGCTGCGTCGTCCTCATGCAGGAGCTGCAGCCGCGGATCGAAGCCCGCGAAGGTCGGCACGATGGGGAGCGAGAGATAGCCGCCGAGCGTGGTGCCCTCACTTACGCGATAGCCGAGGCGCAGCAGGCAGACGCCGACCGCCGAGCTGCGTAAGGAGAACTCTTGCGCGAGCTGTTCCATCTCGAGCAAGTCTCGCTTGAGACCATAGGCAGGTCGATCCGACCCCGCCACCTCTTCGGTCACGAATGAGGGATCGCCCGGCGCCGCGCCATACACGGCCTGGCTCGATTTCACGACCAGGCGCCTGACCGGGCTCGAAGGTCCGGCGCAGCCGGCCAGCACGTTCATCGTCCCGATGACGTTGGTCTCGTGGGCTGCCCTGTGGTCACCGGTGGAGTCCACCGTGACCGCCATGTGGACGACGGTGTCGATGCGGAGCTGGCGCACGAGCTTGCCGATCACGGACTGGCGTGTGTCCGCGTGGACGAAGTCCATCTCCTCGATCGCGCTCACGGGGTCGGCCACGTCGCAGCCGAACAGCGACGGGACCTGGGTGGCGAGCCGCCGGGCAACCTCGGCCGCGAGCGGGTTGGACACCCCGGTGATCAGGACCCGCCGGGGTCCGGTGTCCGAATTCACGTAGCGATTATGGATAGATACCCCGCACCATCGTCGCGTTGGCGACTCTCTGGACGGCGATCGCATACGCGGCGAGCCTCATGTCTATGTGCTTGTTGACCGACGTGTGGAGGATCTCGTAGAAGGCGCGCGTGATCACGTGGTGCAGCTTCGTGTTGATCTCCTCCTCCTCCCAGAAGAAGGCCTGCAGGTCCTGCACCCACTCGAAGTAAGAGACGATCACCCCGCCCGCGTTGGCGATGATGTCGGGGATGACGAACACCCCGCGGTCGTGGAGGATCGGATCGGCCTCCGGCGACACCGCGGCGTTGGCGCCCTCGGTGATGAGCCGAGCGCGGATCCTCGGGGCGTTCTGGGCCGTGATCACATCCTGGACGGCAGCCGGCACGAGCACGGTGACCGGCAGCTGGAGCAGCTCGGCGTTAGTGATGCTGTCCGCCTTCTTGAAACCGGTGACGCCACCTCGCACCTGGCGGTGCTCCTCGAGGGCCGCGAGGTCGAGTCCGTGCGGGTTGTAGACGCCGCCTTTCGAGTCGCTGACGGCGACGACCCTCAGGCCTGCCTCCGTGAGCAGGCGCGCCGTCGACCTTCCGACCTGGCCGTAGCCCTGCACAGCGACGGTGGCGGTCTCGTCCTCGACGTGAAGGTACTTGATGGCTTCGAGCGTCAGGTAGGTGGCGCCCCGGCCGGGGGCATCGACGCGGCCTTCGGAACCGCCGATGTCAACCGGCTTGCCCGTGACCGCCGCCGGCACCGAGTGGCCGGAATGCATCGAGATCGTGTCCATGATCCACGCCATCACCTGCGGGTTCGTGCCCATGTCGGGCGCGGGGATGTCCTTCTCGGGGCCGATCAGGATCGCGATCTCGGTCGCGTAGCGGCGGGTGAGGTGCTCGAGCTCGCTGAGGGAGAGCTTGGCCGGGTCGACGGCGACGGCGCCCTTGGACCCACCGTAGGGGAGTCCGACCGCCGAGCACTTCCAGGTCATCAGCATCGCCAGCGCCTTGACCAGGTCGAGGTCGATGTCCGGGTGGTAGCGGACGCCGCCCTTGGCCGGCCCCCGGCTGATGTTGTGCTGCACGCGCCAGCCGGTGAACACATGCACCGAGCCGTCGTCCATGTGGACGGGGAAGTGCACCGTGAGCTCGCGCTTGACGACGCGCAGGCCCTGACGCACGTCGTCGGAGAGGCCGATCACGTCGGCCGCCGCGTCAAAACGACGCTGGGCGGTCTGGAACGCGGAGGCGCGAATCTCGACCGCCATTTGCGGTTTCCGATACTACTCCGGCGGCGTCCTGTCTAGCGGACAATCGAGTCGTGTCGCGCGAGCGGTTTCTGGGCATCTTCGCGGTGGCCGTCGTCGCGCTGGCGACCGGGTTGATTCGCGGGGGGACGGCCGGGATAAATCCGGCCTAAGCGCCACGTTTTGATCTTGTCAACGAGAATTGGGTGATGTCGCGCGACCGGTTTCTAGGCATCTTCGCGGTGGCCGCCGTCGCACTGGCGACCGGGTTCCTGGTCGCCGGCCAGGTCAGGGCCCAGCTCCTGACGCCGTCCAACCAGGTTGCCCGCTACCAGGCGCTCGTGCGCAGCGTCCAGGACCTCGAGAAGACGAATGAATCGTCGCGCGCCGAGATCGCCACGCTCCGGGCCGAGATCGACGCCCTCGAGCGCGCCGCTGCCCAGCAGTCGGACACGACCCGGGCGCTCCAGAACCAGGTTGCCGACCTCCGCGCCCATGCCGGGCTCACGGCGGTCCACGGGCCCGGGGTCGAGGTCGACCTGGGCAACGGCGCTCCAGGTCCCGACCAGGGTGGGCAGCTCGGCTACCTCATCAACTACCAGGACGTCCAGGACGTGGTCAACCTCCTCTTCGCACACGGTGCGGAAGGGGTTTCAGTGAGTGGCCGCAGGATCACGCCGCTCAGCGCCTTCTCCGGGTCGGCGGGCCAGGTCGTCATCGACCAGGGCCCGCCGCTGGCGGCGCCGATCAAAGTGCTGGCCGTCGGCGACCGCAACCGCATGGTTGCCGCGATCGACGATCCGTCTTCTCTACCCGACCTCCGCGATCGTGAGGTCCGCTTCCAGATCCTGCTCACCGTCGCCGGCATGCCGGATGTGAAGCTGCCGGCCTACGACTCGAGCCTGCAGATACCTCATGTCAGCACCTCCTAGGCGACCGCGGCCCTTGCGCCGCGCCTCTGGCCGGGCCATCGAGATCTGGCTCATCGCATTGCTGGTGGCCCTCGTGGCGACGGTGCAGATCCGCAGCCAGGCGGAGGTGGAGCGGAGCCTGGTCGGCACGGACACGACGACGCTCGCGTTTCTGATCGACGACCTGCACCGAGCCAACGATGCGCTGTCCGCGGAGACCGCCGACCTGGCGCTGCGCAAAGCCGCGCTACAGTCGGGAGGCAGCCCGGCCGCCGACCAGGAGCTGACCGCCGAAGCCAACCGCCTGCGCGCCATCGAAGGGTTGGTCCCAGTCCACGGCCCGGGCATCGTCATGGTCGTCGATGCGTCCGGCCTGCAAGCGCTCGACCTTCAAGACGCGGTCAACAACCTGGCCGCGGCCGGCGCGGAGGCGATCGCGGTCAACGACCACCGGGTGATAGTTGGCATCCCCATCGAGCAGACTCAGGCGGGCGTGACCATCGACGGTGCGCTGGTCCTGCCGCCATGGACGATCTCCGTCATCGGGGACGCCAACCGGCTGGCCGCCGCCGCCGACCTCATGACCCAGCAGATGCGTGGCGACCGCCGGGTGCGGCTGGCGTCCTATCGCGTCGAAGCTGACGTCGAGATCAGCGCCGTCGTCACCGCGCGGCCTTTCGTTTACGCGAATCCTTCGTAGCGTCCAGTCTTTTCAGCTCTGCCGACAGCTCGTCGATGCGCTCGTTGAGGCGATCCAAAAGCGCAAGGGAGGGCAGTAGCCCTCCCTTACGGAAACCCTCTGCTCCTCGGCGACGCGCGGCGGCGCCTGGAAGGTGAACGCGAAGGTGACGGCCGGATTGAATCCGGCCTAAGGCTCCACCTGGCAACTATCTATTGGTCAGGCGCGACGCTTACGCGATCGCGCCTTCGGTGTCCCAGCTCCGTCAAGTCTTTTCAGCTCTGCCGACAGCTCGTCGATGCGCTCGTTGAGGCGATCCATGTCGTGCCGGCTGGGGATGCGGAGCCTTCGCAATGCGCGCTCGATGGCCTCATCGACCATCGCTTCAAGGTCACCTCGGCGCCGCTCGACCTGGTTGACGAGGTCCCCGGGGACGTTGAGGGTCTTGCGCACGTAGTCGAGCAGCGCCTGCCCGCGGTCGTGGATGGCGTCGGCGCCCGCATCCACCAATCGGGCCGGCCCCCGTTTCTCTACCGAGAGCGCGACCTGGGAGAGGATGACCTGCGTCAGGTCCTGGCCCGTATCGCGGTCGACGACCTGGATCTCGTGACCGTCGCGCACCAGGTCAGCGATGCCTTCGAGCGTTATGTACCGGCTGGCCTGGGTGTCATAAAGCTTGCGATTTGCGTACTTCTTGATAAGGTGTCGATCGGCTGCCACCGTCAAGTCAGCACCGTCATTTCGAGCCAATACTAACGCGGTGCGTTACGGCCAAGTCATCGTTACCAGGGGAGGTCGGGCATGGCAAAAAAGAAGCGCGCGTCATCACGATCGAGGTTGTTGAATCGGGCGGTCAAGGCCGGCCGGTCGTATCTGCGCCAGGCGGAGCGGCGCCTTCCCCCTGACGTTCGAAAGCAGATCGATCGAAGCATCAAGGACGGCCAGAAGACGTTCGATGGAGCCCTTAAGCAGCTGCGTGCGCGCCTCGACCGAACCGCCAGCCAGGTCGACCTGGAGCGGGCGTTGAAGCGCCTCGAAGGGCTGAGCAAGCAGGTGCAGCAGATTGCCCGGTCAGCGACCTCGCGCCCAGCCGCTCCCACGGCGACGCGGCGAAGCGCCCGCCGGCCGGCAACGCGAAAGAGTGCCGCAAAACCGGCTTCAGCGACGGCGGCCGCACCGCGCAAGGCCGCCACGCGCAAGGCTCCGGCGCGCGCGGCTGCTCCGCGGCGCCGCACCGCCAGGCCCGCGGCGGAGACGCCGCCGACGGTCGAGTCACCGTCGATGGCGATCCCCGACCCCTCCCCGAGGGAGCCGGCCGGCTAGCTCAAAACACCGAAGACCGTCACCCCGCCCAGGAGCACGGCTTTCGGGCGGAGTCGATCCCACTCCGATCGAGGCTGGACCAGCGGATCGGCCTCGTAAACCTGGAGATCGGCCAGCATGCCTGGATCGAGCGTGCCTTTGACGCCCTCCTCGAAAGAGGCATAAGCCCCTGCGGACGTGTACGCCGCGAGTGCAGCCAGCTCGTCAATGCCGTTGATCCGATCCTCCACGGCGGCCCGAATCCCGGGCCAGGGGTTGGGATCGGGCACGACCGGTAAGTCGGAGCTGAAGGCCACCGGCACACCTGCGCGCAAGAGTGGGCCATGCGCGGCAAGGTGCCACCGATCGTGGGCCCCGAAGGCTGATGGAAACTCACGGGCGAAACGAGCGGCCATCGGCTGCATCACCGCAACCATTCGCAGGCGAGCGAGCCGGCGCTGGAGGTCGGGTGGGCAAATTGTGCAGTGCTCCACGCGATGCCGCAGTGTGACCGCGCCGGCCGACTCGACAGCATCACACATGGCCGCGATCGCACCGTCGCCGATCGCGTGCGCGGCCACCTGAAGCCCCGCGCGCGAAGCCGTGCCGACTAGCTCGCGCAGCTCAGCAGGCGTGGTTCGCCATACGCCTTTGCCCGAGCGCATGGCGACGCGCTCAGCCCCGCCATCGACGAAAACCTTGATCGGCCCCGCCCGCACCACGCTTCCGCCGAACCCAGCCCTCAATCCGATTGCCGCCGCGGCTTCGAGCAGCTCCCACGACAGGAACTCGTTGACGCGTATCCTCAGGCGCCCTCCCTCGGCGAGCAGTTGGAATGCGCGGAGGTCGTCGGCGAATCCGCGGTTGACCGCGGCGCCGACTGACGTGATACCTCTCGAAAGGAGAAGGCGCTGAGCTTTCAGGATTCCCTGCATGCGACGAGTGACAGGCGAGTGTGGCTGCACATCGGCGACAAGCCTCATCGCAGACTCGAGCAGGAGGCCGTTGGGGGTGCCGTCCCGGTCACGACCGAGGCGTCCGCCGGGCGGGTCTTGGGTGGCATCGGTGATGCCCGCGGCCGCCAATGCAGCGGAGTTGGCGACCCGAGAGTGCCCGCCGCGCTCGTCGACGAATGCGGGCCGCCGTCCCGTCGCCCGATCCAGCTCCAACCGATGAGGCGCGCGCTTTTCGGCCAGCTCGTCTACGCGGTATCCCATCCCTTGCTGCCATTCGCCCGGCTTGAGCTCGCGACCGTGAGCCCGAAGGCGGTTGACGATCTCGGCCACGCTGCGCGCGCCGCCCAGGTCGGCCCCGAATCGGGTCAGGCCGTAATAGGCGACGTGCGCGTGCGCGTCATTGAAACCGGGCAGCACCGCGGCGCCCTCGAGGTCGATCACGAGGGTACGCCGCCCGCGCAGGCCCATGACTTCGGCGCCGCCGGCTGCCACCACCAGGCCGCCGGCGATCGCCAGGTGGCTGCGCACGGCGAGTCCGCTGCGCCCAAGGGTGCGGACCCGACCACGGGCGAGGATGAGATCAGCTTTCATGAACGCCACTTAAAGTAAGGAAGTGGGCGACCTCAAGCTGTCCGACGACGGGCTGTACTACTGGGACGGCTTCCGATGGATCAGCACGCTTTCACCCGACGGCCTCTGGCGGTGGAGCGGGTCCGCGTGGGTGCCGGTCACCGGCATGGTGGCGCCACCCTACCCGTACTACCAGCAGCGTGCCACGCCACGTGTGCCGACTCCGTGGACGAAACCGATGCAGTACGCCGTGGCGATCTATTACGGGCTGTCCGGCCTCTACACGCTGAGCCTTCCCTTCTGGATGTCCGGGCCGATGGCTCAGATCTTCAACCAGTCCTTCCAGAGGCAGGTCGCGCTAAATCCCGACGTTTCACCGCCGCCGGCCGACTTCGTGGCGACCATGACGTCGATGATGTCGGTTGTGCTCTGGCTGGCGGCGGTGATCGGCCTCGCGATCGCCATCGTCTTCGTCATCGGGGCGCTGAAGCGGTGGACGTGGCTCTTCTACGTTGTGCTGGTGCTGCTGGGACTGGGCGCGGCATCGCTGCCGTTGAATCTCGTCAGCGCCGTTTCAGGCTCGTCGTCGTTCAACACGTACGGCCTGCCGTCGTGGCTCGTCTGGCAATCGATCGCGGTCGGGATACCTGGCGCCGCCCTGTTCGTGTGGATGCTCGTGGCCGTGATCCGCCACGGACCATGGGCCATGACCAGGGCTAACCAGATATGAGGGACAACCTGCGGTTTTCCCTCATCGCCGGGTCGGCTTCGCCGACGCGGCTGCTCTTTTTCCCTTATAGGTTGGAATTCATTAAAAAACCACTCCATGCGACGCATAAGTGTCAATAGCACGCGTTGGGACGGCCGGAGTGAATCCGGCCTAGCGACCACGCATATCTAACGGAGGAGGCTCGCCAGAAGCTTCGGGTCGATGTTGCCGCCGCTGACCACGGCCACCGTTGCCGGCCCTGGCGGCAGCTGCTCGAGCGCCGCGTAGGCGAGGGCGCCGGCGCCTTCGGCCACGACCTTCCCCGCCACGGCCAGCTCTGCGATCGCCGCGCGCAGCCGCGGCTCGGGGACCGTGAGCCAGCGATCCACGACCTCTTTCATCAGCCCCAGCATGCGCTCGTCAAACGGCGCCGTCGTGCCGTCGGCGATGGTCTCGGGCGCGATCGATACCGGACCGCCGGCCTCGAGCGCCTTCGTCCACAGCGCATAGCCGTCCGACTGCACACCGATGACTTCGACGCCCCGCCGCAAGCCCTTGATTGCGGACGCCGTGCCGCCGATCAATCCCCCGCCGCCGACCGGGATCAGGACCCGCGCGAGGTCGGGGACGTCCTCGACCAGCTCGAGGCCGAGGCCGCCGTGGCCCGCCATCACCTCCGTGTCCGCGAACGGGTGGATGAAGGTCTCGGGCTCCGACTCCCAGCCCTGGTTTGCGAGCCAGTCGAGGAGGGCCGCCCGCGGCATGAGCATCGGCCGGCCGCCCCATCGCTTGACGCCCTCGATCTTCGTCGCGGGCGCGGTGTCGTACATGACGACGCGGCACGAGACTCCCAGCGCATGGGCGGCATAGGCGCAGGCCTGGGCTGCGTTGCCCGCGCTCACCGTGATCAAGCCGTGGCTGCGTTTCTCCTCCGGCAGCGCGAGCGCCGCGGCGAAGAACCCACGGACTTTGAAGCTGCCGGTGGGCTGAAGGCATTCGAGCTTCAGCAGCGCGCCGTCGACCGGCACCAACGGCGTCCTGTGCACGTGCGGTCGCGCACGCGCCGCGGCCGCCCGGATGCGCTCCAGTCCGATCACTCCTACCATTCTTAACGATGCCGATCTACGAGTATCGCTGCGAGGAGTGTGGCAAGCGGTCTTCGGCTCTGCTGCCGAGCTTTGCCTCTCCCGACCCCGTGTGTCCCCATTGCGGCAAGCCGGCCCTGCGACGCCTGGTGTCGACGTTCGCCACCACGCGCTCAGGCGAGGATGGAGGCGACGACTTCGGCGCCGACGACCTTGGCGGCGGCGATGGGGACTTCGGTGGGGACGATTACGGTGGCGGATTCGACGGAGGCGACGACTTCTAGCCCGTAGCCCCCAGCACCCCATTCGCGGCGGCGATCAGCTCGCGGCTGTGCGCGGCATCGCGGGCGAAGATCCGGAACAAGGTCATGCGTACGGGCAGCCGCCGAAAGAGGTCAAGCACCTGGCTCTGCTGGAACCGATCCTCGAGCGGATCGTAGAGGAGGATTTCCGAGGTCTCGTTCATGGGGTTGAAGGCGCGAGACTCTTGTGCGGCGACGTCGACCTCGAACTCGATCGAGCGCATTCTGGCGGGCAGCCTTTCGCGAAGCATCCGCGCAAACTGCTCCCGCGTGACGTCAAGCGCTGCGCCGGAGGCCTCCACCGCGTCGGTGTGGCCCTGGTAGATGAGCCTCCACTTGAGCTTGCGGGCGACCACGTCCGCCCATGCCTTCCCGAGCTCGCGCTTCGGAGCGTCCCCTTCGCCGAGCGCCCACCGGTTGACCTCCGACAGCAGGGCCCACTCCGTGAACATCAGGTACTCGTCCAGCCGCTCGAGCGGATTGCCGCCAAGCATCAGCTCCACCGTCGGGCGGAACACCTCGCGAAGCTGCAGGTCGATCCGGCGCACCGTGCGGTGGAAATAGACCTGCTCATAGAGGTACAGCCGGGCGCTCAAGAACATATAGAGCGCCTCCGCGCCATGCGCGTGGAGCGTCAGGCCGCGCTCGGAGATGAAGGAGTAGTGGAGGATGCGCTGGATGTCGACCGGCCCGGCGGCGACACCACATATATAGGAATCGCGAGGGACGTAGTCCATGTTGTCGGCCGAATACGCGCCGACCATGGCCGGCTTCAAGGCCATGAGCCAGGCGGGGGCCTCGAAGCCCTCGAGGTCGGGAGCCGCAATGAGGTAGGCCACCCACCTTGGGTCGATGCGCTCGCCGGGCTGGAAGTCGCCGTTGGGGGAGGCGCCGAGCCCGACCACCAGCTCGGCAAGCTGGCCTGTGATCAGAGCCCGGCCGATGACCTCGTGGTCGATGCCCCACCTGTCCAGGTAGTTCTCGTCAAAGAAGTGCCCAAAGGGACCGTGGCCGACGTCATGGAGCAGACCCGCCACGCGCAT
>WNFG01001753.1_pt1 | contig 18195 bp, 15 predicted proteins | sample 5400431 | NCBI WGS metagenome assembly WNFG01 (sample SAMN13153346, study PRJNA577476) | soil metagenome | isolation source: 120 cm saprolite under Douglas fir tree site 2 hole 3 replicate 2 | place: USA:California | collected 2015-04-18 | reverse complement strand
AGCGCCTGCGGCATGTTGTTCAAGGCGATCGACAGCACGAGGCCCTGCTGGCCGAGCCGGCGGTCGGCGAACGCGGTGACGAGACTTATCCCGAGCACCGCCACCGCCCCGCTCGCGACGGCTAGCGCGAGCGCAGCCGGCGAGAGCGAGAGCACGGCGACGATGCGGGTCGGATCGGGAACGATCTCGACCGCGCCCATGGCGGTGAAATGATGCGAGACGATCGCAAGGGTGAGAAGAATCGCGGCCCCGATCGTCGCCCGCGGGCCGTCGCTGCGCACCGCGACGGTGAGCGCCGCCGCCCCTAACGCCATTCCGAGCACGATCGAGACGAGCACGAGCTCCGGCAACCAAGTGATGCGGCCCGGCAGCTCGACCGCCCACATGCCGGCGTAGTGCATACAGGCGATCCCGCCGCCCACGACCGCGCCGCCCGCTGGCGCGCCCCAGCGGCCGCCGGCATGAACGGCAAGGCTCAGCCCCGCCCCGGTCACGACCGCCGCGGCGGCCAGCGAGAACGCGGTCAGGCCGATATTGTAGGCGACCGGAATGCCGGGGTCGTAGGCCAGCATCGCGATGAAATGCGTCGCCCAAATGCCTATCCCGGCGGTCGCGCCGGCGGCGACGATCCAGATGGCGCGCGCCCGGCCGCTCGCCGCCCGGGCCCGCCGGAAGACGCTGATGGCCGCCAGACTTGCCAGGAAACAGACGACGCCCGCGACGACCACCAGACGCCAGTCGTGCTCCGTGGTGAGGCAGGTCAGAACGCGAAACATGGGGCGCCCTTGCGCTTACTCCAACGGAACCACGGATTATCTTGGAAAGATTTCCTTAAGGTTAAACGCTTTGCCGCGGCGCCGTTGGCGCGCATGACGACAGGCTTTTCGGAAAATCCGTGGCGCGGTCTTGCGCGGCTTTCGCCGAGGACCCCGGCGCCGTTATCCGGACATCAGCAGCTCCTCGACCATCCGCGGATCCTGCATGCTGACGAACTTGACCGCAAATCCCCCGGGGAATTGCCGAACCACGCGCCCGACGACCTTGCCGACCGCGAGCACCGTTCCGAGCTCCGCGGTCACGTCCGCCGCCACCGCGGCGCCGCAAGCCGACAGGTCGAGAACGAAACAGCTCTTGACCGTGCCGTCGGCCAGGATGAGCGTCGAGAACGGATACTGCGGCATGCAGCGCGCCTGCGCGCGCTGCTCGGCCACCTCGAGATTCTTGTATTTCTCGAACCACGCGATCTTGTCCGCGAGCTTGCTGCGCTCCTCCGGGCTTGCCGCGATGCGCATGAGGAAACCGCGTGCCTTCGAGCTTGCCGAAATGCTCGATCTCCGCGCTCACCCACTCGCCGGCGGAGCCCGGCACCGGCGCCACCAGTGCCAAGGCGCCGGGGGATATGTTGACGGCGCGGCAGGCGAATTGCCAGGGCTCGACCCCCGCGGCTCGGCGGTTCCAGAGCGAATACCGTCCCGGCAGGCTGACGACGATGCGAAGCTCGCGTCGTCGCTCGATCGTCGCCGAATCGGCATCGGGCACCAGGGCTGGCATCGGTCGACGGCTCCAGCGCAATTCCCCGTCACCCGGGAATACCGCGCATGCGTTAACAATTTTTTCAGTCGATGCCGGAGTCGATTCTGCCCGCTTGCGGGGAGCGCCGCTTCGCCGATCAGCGAGATTGCCGGGGACGGCTCGACGCGGCAGGGACGGCCGAAACGGCGGCAGCGGCCGTGAAATAGACGCCCTGTCGATCGGTAAGGATAAGGCCCGGCTGTTGAGCCCGCAGCGAACGCGAGGCGCCCCTCGGCCGGAGCGCGAGCCGGACGAGCGCAAAGCCGCGGCGGCCGCGACCGTGTTTGCCGCCTAGAAGGGCCCGATCAATTCGTTCGACGGCCCTTCAGTGTACGTTTCCTCACGTTCGATGTTGCGCAAAAGCAACATCGCGCGACTCTCTTGATCCGCGTCGGCGAAATACCTCGATTGATCGTTGCCGCCGCGCGCAGGGTTGATAACGTTGGTCCCGCGATCGACTCTGCGCCCGCGCGCGGATGAGATCGCTGTCGGGCCGGCAGGGATCGCGGCTTCATGCCGGTTCGATCTCGGTCGAGTATCGATCGCGCGCAGCAATGATGCGAGGTGTGCGATGATTTCGCGTTTCCTCACCGTGGCGATATGCGCTGTGGGCCTTTTGAGCGCGACCTGCGCCAATGCCGACCCGGGCATCAATCCGTTCTCGAATTTCCTCGCCTTCTTCACGGCGATCCCGCGCCAGATGGTGAGCTTCCCCACCAATTATCCGCCGGGAACAGTCATCGTCAGGACCGCGGAGCGGCGCCTCTACCTGGTGACCGCCAAGGGCGAGGCATTGCGATACGGCATCGGCGTCGGCCGCGATGGCTTCACTTGGCACGGGATCGAGACCGTCACCGACAAGCGTGAATGGCCGGATTGGACGCCGCCCCCCGAGATGCTCCGGCGGCGGCCCGACCTGCCGCATCACATGGCCGGCGGCCCGGCGAACCCGCTCGGCGCGCGCGCGCTCTATCTCGGCGGCACCAATTACCGCATCCATGGCTCGAACGAGCCGCACACCATCGGCACGGCGGCGTCGGCCGGCTGCATCCGCATGACCAACAACGACGTGATCGATCTCTACAGCCGGGTGCGGATCGGCGCGACCGTGGTCGTGCAGTAGCGGCGGACAGCCGGTCCCGCGTCATCGCCGATTCATGGCTCCACGGGGACGGTGCTCTTCTGTCCCTCGTCGACCAGGACGAACTCGGTGAATACGAGCTTCGCGGTGGTGCTCGCGTTCCAATGCGTGTGCACCGTTCCCGGCTTGACGAGCAGCGCATCGCCGGCCTTCAGCGTCACCGGATCCTTGCCGTCGTCCTGCACCGCCATCGCTCCTTCGAGAACATAAAAGATGACCTGGCTGGTGTGGTAGTGCTTGCGGTTGCGCGCGCCCGGCTGGTACGTGACCCGTGTCGCAATCGCCAGCTTTCCGGGCGCTCCCGGCACTTCGGTTCGCACCAGCACTTCCGGCGTGATCCCGGGAATTTCCGCCGGCGGCCGCGGCAGCTCCGGCGCTGACGGCTGCTGCGCGTGCGCCGGCACAGCCCAAAGCGACAACAGCCAAACGAGCGCGATTGCGTATCGTCGTACGGCGCGGTCATTCGCCTTCATCGAGCGGCTCCAATTGCAACGAATATCGTGCCGCCCATTGTCACCAATGGGACGCGCTCCGCAATAGCGGGAAGCACCGGCGGCGATCCCGCACGGCGTTGAGGTGGAAATCCAGCTGGAGCGGCAAGCTCGGTGCGCTCCCTCTCCCCGCTTGCGGGGAGAGGGTTGGGGTGAGGGGGGACTCACCAAGCGAACATGCTCCAAAATTAGTCGCGCCGTCGTCACAATAGACCGCGCATCGCGCATCTCCGTGGCCACACCGCCGGCCGCCGCGAAGCGCTTTCATCCGTTCATTGCAGCAGCAATAGACAAGTCCACAGCGCGCCGCTCGCTAGGAATGTGGGCAGCTCGGGCACGCCAAGCAGGGAATTTGCGATCAGCGCCGCAGCCGCGGCGGCGACCCAGCCGCTGCCGAGAACGAGCAATCGCGCCCACACGAAAACCATTGGTGCCTCCGAAAGAGGCCGCCCCAGTAATTCAATATGCGCTCCGCGGGAACCGGGGCCAAATGAAATCTCCGTAAATTCGCATTTTCGCTCCGAGCGAGCGGACCGGCGGGGACGGCGCTCGCTCCCGGCCCGTTTTGTCCGTTCCCCGTTCGCAAAAGCGTCCATTGGCGTTTGGCAGCCCGTGCAATCGGTTATCGCCGCTGTAATGCATGCTGCTCGCCGACGCACTCCGCAACATTGAAATCAGCGGTCGGCCCGGGAGAACTCGAACGTACGACGTGCCCGGTCTCGGCCATAATGACCGATTCGATTTAGACTCACACTTGACCGGCCTTACTTTGATGATCGGGTAAGCCAGCATCCGACTCGTTAGGACCGAGTCGAGCCCAAACACTGCCTTTCCGGGTATCAGGCACGCCGTTTTGATCGCAAAGGATTTTTGTGGAATCCTGGACATCAGAGCCACGGGCCGCACGCGTCGATCTTGGGTGAGAGCAATGGCCGACAATAATAGAATGGTGGTTTTCGTCCACGGTTGGAGCGTCCAGAATACCGACACGTATGGTGCGCTGCCTCGACGGCTCGCGCACGAGGCCGAAGTGCGGGGCGATCTTCGGCTCGACGTCCATCACATCTTGCTTGGCAAATACATTAGCTTCCACAACGAAGTGCGGCTAGAGGACGTTTCGCGAGCCTTCCAACGCGCGATTGAACAAGAGCTGCAAACCGAGATCAATGCGGGCAAACGGTTTGTCTGCATCACCCATTCTACCGGCGGTCCAGTTGTGCGCGACTGGTGGAACCGTTTCTTCCGTGAACCGGTGCAGGCAGGTCTCTGCCCCATGAGCCATTTAATTATGCTGGCGCCGGCCAATTTTGGTTCCGCCCTTGCCCAAGTGGGCAAGGGCCCCGGCGCGCGGCTCAAGACCTGGTTCGATGGCGTTCAACCGGGAACCGGCATTCTAGACTGGCTGGAGTTGGGGAGTTCCGAATCCTGCGAGTTGAACCACAAATGGATCAACATGCCGGATGCGATAGATGACGATCCGCCAGTTTTTCAATTCGTACTCACAGGCCAAAGCATCGATCGTCATCTCTATGACCACCTCAATTCTTACACGGATGAATCCGGGTCGGACGGGGTAGTGCGCACGGCGGCCGCCAATCTCAACGCCACATATGTTCTTCTGGAGCAGAAGTCTCCCAAGGTCGATGTCGACAACACGCAGCTCCTTGCACGGACCGCACTGGAGATGAAATCCTCCAAGCGAGCACCGCGAACGGCTTTTGCACTGATCCAAGGCCGATCCCATTCAGGTGATGACATGGGCATTATCAGGAGTGTCAGAGATGATAGCAGGCGCCATCCGACTGTAGATGCAGTGCTGAGCTGCCTGCTTGTGTCAAATCGAGATGAATACCTCTCCCTCTGCGACGAATTCGCGACCCAAAATCGAACGGTGCGCGAAACTGAGCGGGTGGAGATTATCACCCGCTCGTTCATTCCGAACGCGGTATATTTTCACGATACTCACGCAATGATCATTTTCCGAGTCTGCGACGATCGCGGCTATGCAATTGGTGATTTTGATCTGACGCTGCATGGCAAAATAAAGAGAAGGTCTGGTCCAGATTTCTTGCCAAAGGGATTCTTCGTCGATCGACAAAAGAATAGCCGCGAATCAGGCGTACTCACCTATTATTTTTCCTACGACGCGATGACCGGCCTGCCCGCAATTTCGAATCCTAGGAATCGAAAAAAGTTACTGCGGGAGGAACTCCCTGGTGCTGACGGCCTTGGTCTCGAGATAGTGGCACGCCCAGACACAGGCTTTGTGCATTACGTCCCCGCTTTTCTCAAGGTGTCGAGGGATGTCCTGCAAGAGTTTATGAGGGCCGACGAGACCACGCTTGTCGACATCGTGTTGCGGCGCGTGGTCCACGAGGGCGTCTTCCGCCTCACCGACAAACTTGATCCCGAATCCTTCACCGATCAGCCGCCTGGCGCGCCGATCCCATGAGTAAGCGGCAGAACGTCGGCGACAACTCGCGCAGCGCCGCATCGACAACCTCGCGGATCTGCCACAACGCATGGGGACCTCGTCGTACCCTGCGATCGCCTCGTGGCTTCGGCCCGAGTCGGACGAGCGTTACCCCTTATTGAAGACCCCCTGGCCACCAGCTTCCCTGCGGTTTGTCCAAAAAAACACGCTACCCCTACTATGCTACCTTCACACAATTCGTTTTTCGGTACAATCATTCGGGAAGGCGCAGGGAAGACCTCTACCGTGACGTAGAGAGCTTTAAGAGACCAAGCACACAAATGGAAGCCCGTAAAAGCATTTTTATCGCGAGTAGTCAGGAAGCGAAAGAAAAGGCCGAGCGCCTCGTTAAGGTGCTTTCGGCGAAAAATCTACTGCCGATTCCGTGGTGGGACTCCTTCGGATTAGGCACATACACATTCGACCAGCTCAATCAGCACGCACAGTCGGTTGATGGTGCCATATTCATCGCGACGAAAGACGACAAGATATGGTATCGAAACACGGAAAGCGCGGCGCCGCGAGACAATGTGATCCTAGAGTTCGGTCTGTTCGCCGCACGACTGGGCTTGCGCCGCAGTCTCATCCTCGCCGAAGCCGAGGTCAAACTGCCGTCCGACCTCCGCGGCATAACCTACGAGCTGTTTGAAACCGAAATCGAAAAAATCGCAGAAGCCGTTGGGACGCATTTCGTCAATGAGTTCAAGCAAGACCAATGGAGCAGCGGGTCGACTTCGCTGAAAGTGATTTGTGATCCCCAACTGGCCTCCTATCAGATTTCGAAGGAGCTGCCCCCGGACTGGCTCATGCGAGCCATGTATCTGGGCACCGAGGGCGCACGCGCCTGGCTGAGGATCGCAAAGGATCCCTATTACCAGGATGATGCGGGTCGCACTCAACTGCAGCAAGAGATTGTCGAATTGCTGAAAACCTCGCAGTCTGCGTTCAGAACCTTCGTTTCGCTTGGTCCCGGGGATGCCGAGCTGGACAAAGCCGTCGCTCTGAATCTCTTGAAGCGGGAACCAACCGCGCAATGCATTCCCGTCGATTTGAGCGACGGCCTGCTGTGGGAGGCGAGCCGAATTCTCTCTTCCGTCATTCGCGTGCCGGTCGGCCTGCTTGCAGACTTCGAGGAAAACCTGAACTTCGTCGTCCATCGCGTGTGGGAACACGGAAAGCGCCCGTACCTCTATGGCCTGCTCGGCAATACCTTTGGTAATCTCGACAAGAGCGAGTACACGTTCATCGACACATTCCTAAATGCTTTGCAGAGTGGCGACGAGCTTCTCCTGGACGTGGCTGCGCTTAAGGATGGTGTTGGGCAACAGAGCCCGATTGATCCGTCCGCGTGGGGAGAGGGCATGAAAATGTTTTTTGCCCACGGCGCGGCGCGCCGTCTGGGGATTTCAGCGCATGATGTAATAAATCGCTTCGAAAGCTTGATAAGTGTCAAAGTGAAGAACACCAATAAGCCGATTAAAGGGACGGTGATCCTGACGCTCTACGCTAAAAAGATCCCTTTCGCGCGAGTGCGCCGTTATGAGCTTGGCGAACTCGTGAGCTTCTTCGAAGGTAGGGGCTTTCAAGTCAGGCACGCTCGGGTACCTTCGGATGGGCCTTATGATAACGGCCTGCTCGCGCTGCGAAAACAATAAGAGCGATGTCGGTAATTGATGTTCCCAGATCCAGCTTGCGAACTGATCGCGGCGCGTGCAGCGCGTCGGGCATCGCTTTCTGCGTCGACAGCGGTTCGTTCCGGAGGGCTCACAACTCGCCGCAACGCTGTATGCCGCAGCAACGTCTGAAAATTTCACCCGCGTCGCGGTTGCGGTCACTACTTTACCTGGAATCTGAACTCCCGCCGCCGGTTCCGAGAAGAAGATCCAGACATGACCGCCGTTGCCTGACCGGGAGCGTTCAAGAGCCGCAGGCACGCCCTTTTCGCGGCAGGTTGCAACGAACGCCAGCGCATCGCGCTGCCAAGACTGCTTGTCGAAATCGGCGGCCAAGAACCAGCAAGTCTCGTCCGTCATGAGCGGATAGACGCCTGCTACGAATGGCTCTGCCCGTTTCGTGGTGGCGTGGTCCCTTCCCTGGAGATGGCTTATCACGACTTCGTCACTAACAGGCACGAATGCCTGGTTCGGGCAGTCGCTGCACTTGATCCGCGGCTTCTCGCAGATGCCGCGAACCCATTCGTTGCGGCACGCAGGCGCGTAGCCGACCTTACCGGTGTTTGAATTTTCCCACCTGCGGGGGGAAAGATGTCGTCGCGGCCTCTGAAGAGCGAACGAAACAGGGCGACCTTCTCGGCATTTGACATTACTGTCGGGGTCGCAACGTCCCCTGCCGTTTCCGACCGCGGCGCGGGCTGCATCGGAGCCTTGAGTCCTCGCTCCAATTGCTCAAGCGCAATGAGAATGCTTGCTCGCTCTCGATCAAGTTCGGCGAGCCGTTTTTGGAGATCTGCGAATTCCTCGCCAGGGGCCTCGTCTGCCGCCATGCGCTCCCACACTTGATATGCCGAGATTCCATCAACAGCTGGTTTAAGCAAACTTTGTGCTCGTCGGAGACGTAATTCCGACCATAAACAATAGCAGGCATCCTCATGTTCGTCGCTGTCGACGACGAGCAATATCCAACTCAATGCCGTTCGCCAACTCAAACTGCGTGCGCACGCACATGTCGAACCATTCTCTCATCGCGGAAGCTCACAAGATTCCTCAGTTTGAAATCAAATTCAGCGCGGGCATCACTCTGTATTCCATCAATCGCTACGTGACCGCCAGGAACGGAAAATTTCAGGGCCAGAGACGTGCGCCCCGAATTCAATTATTGCCGCCAAAATGCCGTCCGCCGAGACCGAGATGTTCCAAAAAATCTCTACTAAGCCTTTGATATATCGTATGTTTCTGCGAGCAAGCATATGAGAGACACACAACTATAACGAATGGTGGGCCCGGGAGGACTCGAACCTCCAACCAGACCGTTATGAGCGGTCGGCTCTAACCATTGAGCTACGGGCCCGATGCGCGGCGGCGCGGATGGGTGGCGCTCGCGCGCCGGCCGCTATTGCCCGTCCCATACAATGCCGGGCGGCGAGCGGCAATCGGGCCGCGAGCCGACGCTCCGCGACTCGTCTTGCGTGCCGCGGCGCGCGTCACCGGCCGCGCCAAGCGCCCGTTGCGGTCCGATGCCGATGATCGGGCACGGCTTTTGGTCGCCGCGCCACGCCGACTCAGCTATGCATGCGCGACGAATCACGGGGCGATGCGGTGACCGCTTGCGAGCGCGCGGTCGCGAACTGCCCGGCGAGCCGCGGGGCGTGGGACGAATGCTGCCTGATTTCCGGTTTGTCATCGGCGCGGTCCTGGCCATGGCGGTGCTCGGGACCACGGCCTTCGGCATGCTCGTGGCGGTGCGGGCGACCCACCAGACCAAGGCCGGGCCGCTCGAGGTCTCCCGCAACCTCGCCTTCGACGACCGCGCCGATTGGAATCAGTTCTACGATCCCGACAGCGGCCGGCGCTTCGAGGAGCTGGCGCGCAAGTCCGACGTGCCGGCGGCGGCGCAGGCCCGCCCGCCGCAAGCGCCCGAGCCGGCAGCCGCGGAACGACCGGCGGATACGACCGCCGCGCGGGACCCTCGCCATGACGATGACGTTGCGCCGAGCGCCTCCGCGGAGATTGCGCCCGCCGCGGCGCCTTCGCCCCCTGGGCAGCCGGCACCGGCCAAGGTCGTGATAGCGGCACCTTCGTCCGCCGAGCAGCCGCCGGCGGCGGAGATTGCGATAGTCGCGCCCTCATCCGCCGAACAGCCGTCCCCGCCCGCCGCAATTGAACCTGCTCGTCCCGTCGCGGCGCCGGCAAACGAACCGGCGGCAGAGTCGTCGCCTGCCGCTTCCGCTACCCCCCTGCCACAAGGGGTGAGGGAGCAGACCGAGTCTGCCGCTCCGGCGCCGGCGCCCGCCGCGATCGAGTCCGTCCGTCCCGCCGCGGTGCCGGCAAACGAGCCGGCGGCAGAGTCGTCGCCTGCCGCTTCCGCTCCGGCGCCGAATGCATCGGTGCCGCCGGCAACGGACCCGGCGTGCGTTCGTCCGAGCTTGGCGGGTGACGGCGCCGTAGGCTCGGTGGCATCTCTCGCCGCTTGCGGGGAGCACCCGCCACGACCGGGGCATCTCGAGCCTCCCCCTCACCCCGACCCTCTCCCCGCAAGCGGGGAGAGGGGGCGCACCGAGGCTACTGCTTGCGGTGTCTCGCGGGAATGCGCCGCAAATCCCGCGCCGCTCGCGGGCGCGACCACCGCGCCGGGCGAGACGCGGCCGCAACCCGCGACGCCTCCCGCCGAGGAACCGAAGGAGACTGGGACGTTGCCGCCGCCATCGACCCCGGCCGCCACCGTGCCCGGCGCGGAGGAGAAGCCGGTCGCGGCGGAGAAGGCGACCGATCGGACGGCGACGGCACCCGCGGTCGAACCCGACAAGCCCGCGGCGGAGCGGCCGGCGACGCCGCCTCCCGTCACCGCCCCTGCCGCCAAGCCCGCGTCGAACACGCGGCCGGCTCGACGCCGCCCGGCGGCAGCGCCGGAGGACGAGGAGCCGGCGCCGCGGCGCGCTACGCCAAAGCCGCGCGCCGCGCGGCCGGCGCAGCGATCGGCGCCGCAATATTACGGATCGTTCGAGCAGCCCTACGCGCCGCAGCAATACGCTCCGCAACAGCAATACGCGCCGCAGCCGCAGCGAGCGCCGACGCGGCGGCAGCCGTCCGCCGACCCCTACGGGCAGCCGTGGGGCGCGCGCTCGCCGTCCGGCGGCTGAGGTTTAACTCGACGGCGGTGGCGCGCACTCGGTGGCTCCCTCCGCCCGCTTGCGAGGGATGGTTGGGGGGTGCAGTCGCACAGATCTTTGCAGGGCCACGCGCGCTACATCCGGAACAGCGCCTTGGCGTTGCCGCTGAGAAGCTTGACCTTGTCCTCGGCGCACAGCGGCACGGTGTCGATCCATTGCACCGCCGGCTTGTTGGCGACGAACGGCCAATCGACCGAGAACAGGATGCGGTCGATGCCCATCTCCATCACGCAGCACAACAGCGCCGGATTGGAGAAGTTGCCGCTGGTGGTGATGTAGAAGTGGCCGCAGAACGCGTCGCGGAAGCTCAAGGTCTTGGCGCCCGGGCGGGCGAGCGCGTGGTCGACGCGCCAGATGAGGAACGGCAGCGTCTCGCCGAGATGGCCGAGCACGATCTTGAGCCGGGGATAGGCGTCGAACACGCCGCTGAGCACCATCCGGATCGCGAGCGTCGCCGTCTCCACCGTGTAGCCCCAGGCGGCGCGCACCACCATCGGGAAGTCCTCGGCATAGTCCTTGTAATAAGCGTCGGTCACCGCCGGTAGCGGCACCGAGGGGTGCAGATAGATCGGCACGTCGAGCGCCTGCGCGCGCTCGTAGATCGGCCAGAAGCGCTTGTCGTCGAGAAAGACGCCGTTGGCGAGCCCGTGGATCATCGCGCCCTTGAAGCCGAGCTTGGTGGTGCGCTCGAGCTCGTCGGCCGCGGCCTTCGGATCGCTGGTCGGCAGCGCCGCGAAGGCGGCAAACCGCTTCGGATTGGCGGCGACGGCGGCCTGGAGCCGATCGTTGACGCGGCGCGTGAGCGCGACCGCATCGCTGCCGGTGAGCTTCTGCGCCGAGGGCGCGCCATGCGAGAGGATCTGGACGTCGATGCCAGCCTCGTCCATCTCCTTGAGGCGGAGCTCGCCGAGGTCATAGAGGCGCTTGAGCAGCTCCGGATCGCGCGTACTTTCGATGCCGACGAAATGCGCCGCCAGCTCCCGGTCCCAGTAGTGCTCCTCGAGCGCGATTACGGGACATTTCGGCTTCTGCAGCATGGCGCGTTTCCCCCCTCGCCGGTTGAGGCCCGCTTCTAGCCCGGATGGAGCGAAGGGGAAACCAGTGAGATCATTCGCTTGGTCGCGAGCTCTGCTTCACTGGTTGTACGATCTCCCGGCGGCCGCGGAATACCACCGCCCGCGTAAAGCGGGCGTAAACGAGGGGGCGAGCCCCGCGCATGTTGCAACCCTGCTGCGCCCTCGCGGGCTTGGCCGTCTTCGCCGATCGGGCGTTTAATAGCGGCGGATGGTCGCAGACGACTCGCAGAGGACGACGATGGCTCATCTCGTCGACAAGCACGTGGTCGAGCGCGCCAACACGGTGGTGCTGCTCGGCATCCTGTGGGGAGCGCTCGCCGTCTGCGCCATCGGCGCGACGGTCTACGACATCGGCTATTGGATCGGCGGCTGGTGAGACGCCGGCGCGCCGCTCTGGGCATGTTCCGTGTTCGGTAGAGCCGGCGCTTTCGTTTCGCGCGCCAACCTCCTTCCGCCGGCCTCGTGCTTCGAGACGCATCGCAGCGCGATTGTGTTTGTCGAAGCCAACGTGCGCGCCTGCGCTGCGATGCTCCTCAGAGCACGAGGCCGATCGAGGCTGCGGGCGACGCTTCTTCCGCCCTCATCCTGAGGAGCGCGCGCACGCGATCGTGGTTCGCACACCCGCCCGCACGCGCGCGCGTCTCGAAGGGATGAGGGCGGCCCGGACCCTGGGGGTTCAGGTAGCACATCATTGACCGCTTCGTTTGTTGCTGCTGCGCCCATGGCGCCGGCGCGGTCCGCCGGGTATAATCACACACGGCGTTGATGTTGGAATTCCGGCGTAGCAACGTTCAGGGAGATCTGACATGTCGACGAATCCCGGCGGCATCGACCTGCGGCAGGCGCTGAGCCGAACGCTTCACGAGCACTGGCTGCTGTTCCTCATCGAGGGCATCGTTCTGGTGGTGCTCGGCATGCTGGCGATCGTGGTTCCCGTGGTCGCGACCATCGCGGTCGCGATCCTGATCGGCTGGCTGTTCCTGATCAGCGGGGTCGTGGGCTTGGTCACTACCTTCATGGCGCGCCATGCGCCCGGATTCTGGTGGTCGCTGGTTTCGGCCGTGCTTGGGATCGCCGCCGGCATCGTGCTGCTGGGCTGGCCGATCAGCGGCGCCGTTTCGCTCACCCTGCTGCTGATCGTGTTCTTCGTCATCGAGGGCGTCGCCTCGATCATGTACGCGCTCGAGCACAAGAAGGAGCTGACCGGACGCTGGGCCTGGATGCTGGTGAGCGGCATCATCGACCTGATCCTGGCCGTCATCATCCTGGCCGGGCTTCCGGAAACCGCGACATGGGCGCTCGGTCTCCTGGTCGGCATCAACATGCTGTTCGGCGGCACCTCGATGATCGCGATCGCGCTGCACGCGCGCGGCAGCGCCCCCGGCGCACCAAGCGCCTCGAGCGCGGCGTAGCGGGCTTCGTCCGGCGCCATTCCCCAACCCAGCCGGGTGTCCCGGGCGCAGCGCAGCACGCGCAGTGATGCGCTGCTGAACCCGGGACCGCCAAAGATTCGGAGTTCGTAACGGTCCCGGGTCTGCAGCGCATCATTTCGCTGCGCTTCATGCTGCGCTGCGCCCGGGACACGAAATCTCGTAGCCCGCATGACCCCCGCGCAAGCGGGGGGAAGCCCCGGATGTCGCTGCGCTCCATCCGGGCTACGGGGACTACGGGTACGGCTTCGATTTGCGCCACTCATCTGCGACAATGTGTCACTGATTACGTTGTGCAGTTTATTATTGACTGCTAGGTGCGCCTGGTCTATATCCCGCATCAGCCTCGCTCATCGAGGGGGCGCTTCTAGAGGCGATCCTGAAGGCGGAGCGAGGCGTGGCGTCCCCGGCGCAGTTGGCTACCGCGCCGCGGGAGGTCCGCGAGACCCGCTCCTTCGGGTAACGATGACCCGTGCGGCGAACAAGGTCGCCGCACGATCCCGGAGGGAATGCCGGACAACGGCGCGCACGGGCCCGGGCCGAAAATCGCCACGGTGGAGCGCCGCGAGGCGAGCGTCCCCGTCGCTGGGAACGCGAGGCGCCTCAACAAGGCGCCTGCGTGCCGGTCATGGCACGCGAACCCGGATGCCTCGCACGCATCCGATGCGCCTGCCGGCGCTCCCCACCTCCTCGATCGGGGTGGGAAAACGAAAATGTTCGGCGCAACGCGCCGAGGGAGATAAGGAGAGGGAAGAGGATGAGGTAGGGGACGAGAAGGTAACGAACAGTTCGTAGGTTGGGTCGAGCGCAGCGAGACCCAACACCCCGGGCCCGGTCGCGCGATGTTGGGTCTCGCGCGAAGCGCGCGCTCGACCCAACCTACGGCATGGCGCTATTCGCCGGGCTATTTGACATCGTGAAACTGCAAAGGAGCCGTAGCCCGCATTGAGCGGAGCGAAATGCGGGCCCTCCGGCCGCGCCGGTACCCCGGATCTCGCTGCGCTCGATCCGGGCTACGGTCGCCAAGGTCCTATGGTCTATTCGCCAAGGTCCGGCACGAGCAGGCTCGCCGCCTCGCCCGGCGCGCCGAGCAGGGCCGGGGCGCCGACGAGCACCGGCGCTCCGCCGATCTCGAAGCGCGCTTGCACCGAGACGAGCGCGCGCGGCGGCGGCGGCGAGGGATCCGCCACGCGCGAGCCCATGAGCGGCGCGAGCGGCTGGGCGATCCGGCAGCCTTCGACCAGCCAGGACGAGCAGCCGGCAAAGCCGCGCTCGCTCGGAAGCTCCGCGACCGCCGCCGCCAATCGGGCGGCCGCCGCGTCGCCATCCGCGCCGTCGCCGAACGTGCGCAGCAGCCGAATCCACGCGCCCTTGTAGGCGACGCTGGCGCGCAGCGCGAAGCTTTTGCCCAACGGGGCGGTGCCCTCGATGCGCGCGAGGCGAGACCCGCGCGCGAGATTGGGCGCGGCGGCGACATAGATTTCCTCGGCGCCGAGCGTGCGCGCCTCCCGCTCGACCGCGGCGATGATCGCACCGAGATCATTCCCCGAGGCCCGCGCGAGCGCGCGGGCGGCGATCGCGGCGGCGTGCGCTGCGAGCGCGATCTCGGCCGGGTCGGCAACGGCGCGCAGCCGCTCGAACAGGCTCGTCGCGTCGCTGAAGGCGAGCCGCGGGCCGCCTGCGCGCAGGTCGTCGGCGATGCCGGCGGCAAGGCCGTCGCGATCGGCGATCCCGACCGCGGCGTCGGCCTTGGCGTTGGCGAGCAAGCGGCCGGCTTCGAGCCCGACGCGCGGGGTGTGCATCACCTCGGCGACGCGGCTCACGCGCTCGATCCAGCTCTTGACGCGATAGGTCAGCGCGGCGACCAGCACCGGCGGTCGGCTGCGCGGCACGACCAGGAGCGCCTCCGACCAGTACGGCACGAAGCCGGTGAGCCAGGAGACCGCGGCCGGCCGCGTGTTGTTGGTGTAGAGGAGGAGCGCATCGAGGCCGGCCTCGCCCATCGCCGCCCGCAGACGCGCGAGCCGGGCGTCGAGCACCGCGTCCGGCAACTCCGCCTCGGAACGGGAAATCAGCCCGCGTCGCATGGGCGCCTCACGCTGCCACCTCGAACAATTCGCGCGCGGTCCCGGTGAGCACCTCGGCGCCCGATTGCGTGACCACCACCGCGTCGCCGAGCACGAGATAGCCGACCTCGGGATGATAGGTGTTCGGGTGGACGATCAGCGCCATGCCCGGGACGAGCGGCGTGTCGACGTCCTCGAGCAGGTGCGGCTTCGAATCGCAGAACAGCCCGAGCCCGTGGCCGCGCACACGCGTCCATTTGCTGGTGCTGTAGTCGCCGAGGCCGTGCTTGCGAAAGACGTCGTTCTCGGCGCGCGCGACGTCCGCGGCGGTGGCGCCCGGCCGCACCGCCGCGATGCCGGCTTCCAGCGCCTCGCGAAAAATTCCGAAGGCGCGCCGCTGCGCGTCGCTCGCCCTGCCGACGGTGAGGGTACGGCAGATCTGGACGAAATAGCCCTCGACGGCGGGCGTGAGCTCGGTCGTCACCAGGTCGCCTGGCTCGATGCGGCGCTCCGACGGCGGCGTCATGCCGAGCACGTCCTTGCCGCCGGAGCCGATGATCATGAAGTTGTCCGGGCAGCCGCGGCTGCGCAGATAGGCCTCGACCTCCGCCACCACCTCGTATTGCCGGCGGCCCGGCGCGACCGCCTGGCGGAACGCCGCGTAGGCGTCGTCCGCGATCTCTGCCGCACGCCGGAGCACGGCGATCTCGGCCGGCAGCTTGTGCATGAGCAGCCGGTCGACGAGCGCGGTGCCGTCGGCCAGCGCAAAGCTGCGGCCCTTCTCCGCCAGCCAGCTCGGCAAGAAACGGCGCGGCGCGGCGGCGAGGCGGTGATTGGCGACCCGATCGAGCCGGCGACCGACGGCGCGGACGATATCGGCGGCGAAGTGGACGCTCACCCCGGCCGGCACTTCCGCCTCGGCGCGCTCGGCTTCGGTCGCGCTGTCGAGATAGAGCTCGGCCGTGCCGTCGGCGGCGATGACCGCGATGCCGTGGCCCTCGAGCATGGCGAAATCGGCGGCGTAGCGCAGATAATCGCCCTGCCAGGCATTGCCGTAGAGCACCATCGCGTCGATCTCCGCTTGCGCCATGGCCTCGCGCAGGCGTCGCCGCCTTTCCTCGGCGAGCATCATGCCCCCTCTCCCGCCGCGCTCGCCTCCTCCCTTCCCTCGCCCGCTTGCGCGGGAGGGTCGGGGTAGCCGTAATCGCGCCGCGCCGCCTCCAGCGAAACGTAGCCGGCGGCGATATCGCGCTCGATCGCCGTGCGCTCGCGCCGGCGCGGATCGCCCCAGCCGCCGCCGCCGGCGGTGCGGAAGGTGAGCCGATCGCCCGGCTCGAGCGCGACGCCGGTCGCCTTCGACAGCGGCTGCGTGCTGCCGTCGCGCCGCGTCAGCACGGCCTCGTTGACCGCGCCCGGCCTGCCGCCATGCAGCCCCCAGGGCGGATCCTTGGTGCGCTCGCAATTCACGTTGGCGACCGACTTCTGCAAGGCGCGATAGGTGAGATCGACGCCGAGCCCGCCGCGATGCTCGCCGGCGCCGCCGGAATCGGCGCGCAGCGCGAAACGCTCGATAAGGAACGGATATTGGATCTCCTGCAGCTCGATCGGGGCGCTGCGCACGTCGCCCTGGCAGATCGAGACCGATGCGGATTCCCCGTCCTCGTGCGGGCGCCCGCCCCAGCCGCCGCCGAATATGTTCATCAACAAGAAGCGCCGGCCGTCCGGCCGGAAGCCGCCGATCGAGCAGCCGCCCATGTCGCCCTTGTGCGCGGCGGGAATGCGCTTTGGCAATGCGTCCGCCAGCGCCTTGAGGATGGTGTCGATCACGGTCGGCAGCGGGATGCTCCAGAGGCCGAGCGCGGCCGGCCACTTGGCGTTGAGGATCTTGCCCTCGGGCAGGACGAGCTCGAGCGCGCGGAAGCAGCCCTCGTTCACCGGCGCTTCCGGCAGAGTGAGGTTCTTGAAGGCGACGCGCGCGGCGGCGAGCCCGCCGGAATAGCCGGAATTGGTCGGGCCCGGCACCTGGTCGTTGACCTCGGAGAAGTCGACCACCATGCGGTCGCCGGCGACGATCACCTTGACCTTGATGCGCAGCGTCACGTCGAGGCTGCGGCCGTCGTTGTCGAGAAAGCTTTCCGCCTGGTAGCTGCCGTCCGGGATCGCGGCGATGAAGGCGCGCACCTCGCGATCGGTTGCGTCCCAGACCGCGTGGATTGCGGCCTCGACCGTCGCGCGTCCGTAACGCTCCATGAGCTCGCCGAGGCGCCGCACCCCGAGCTGGCAGCAGGCGACCTGCGCGCGCAGGTCGCCGAGGGCGGCCTCGGGAAAACGCAGATTGTCGTTGATGATCTGCCAGAGTGTGTCGTTGCGCTTGCCCGCCTCGTAGATTTTGAGCGAGCGGAATTGCAGCCCCTCCTGATAGATCTCCGTGGTCTCGACCGAGCCGAAGCCGACCCGCATGCCACCGATGTCGACCCAATGGGCGCGGCTCGCCGCGAAGGCGACCACCTTGCCATCGTGGAAGCAGGGCGCATAGATCACGACGTTGTTGAGGTGCTGCCCGCAGACGAGGCCGTGATTCATGATGACGACGTCGCCGGGCGCGAAGCCGTCGAGCCCGTAGCGGGCGATGCCGTCCTTCACCGCGATGCCGAGATCGGCGAGGAAGATCGGCAGGCCGCCCTTGTTCTGCGAGATCATGCGGCCTTCCCCGTCGATCAGGCCGCAGCAAAAGTCGCGCACCTCGAAGATCATCATGTTGTAGGCCGACTTGCACAGCGCCGTCGCCATCTCGTCGGCATAGGCGTTGATGGCGTTGCGCACGACCTCGACGGTGACGGGATTGGGTCTCATGGATACCACATGCGCTCACTTGCTCGGTGTCATCGCCCGCGCAGGCGGGCGATCCAGTGAACACGAGCGCCAATGATTTGGCGCGATTGTGCCACGGTTCATGGGCTGGCGAATCGGGATAGGGGAGAGCCTCGCGGCTCCGCCCCTCCCACACCACCGTACGTACGGGTCCGTATACGGCGGTTCGGTAGATTAGATAGCAGGTTTGGGTTCCAAGGTTGCGAGACGGAGCGAGGTGGTGAAGAAG
>WNFG01003719.1_pt1 | contig 18222 bp, 16 predicted proteins | sample 5400431 | NCBI WGS metagenome assembly WNFG01 (sample SAMN13153346, study PRJNA577476) | soil metagenome | isolation source: 120 cm saprolite under Douglas fir tree site 2 hole 3 replicate 2 | place: USA:California | collected 2015-04-18 | reverse complement strand
CAGGCCAACGCGCACAAGTCCGAAGCGGCAGCGGCGGCGGCTCAGGTGAATATCGATTTTTGCTACATCAAATCGCCGATCAACGGTCGGGCTGGACTCCGACTTGTCGATGTAGGTAACATAGTCTCGGGCAACACGGGCAGCGGTGCCGTGTTGCTTACAATTCAGGGACTCGATCCGATTTACACCGACTTCACCGTTGCCGAAACCGATTTGGCATTAGTGAGGAAATATCTCGGCGGCCCGAACGTGAAGGTGCAAACGTATTCGCCGGACGATAAAATTCCGCCGCGTCTGGGCGATTTGTATTTCATCGACACCGCCGTCCAGCCCGGTTCGGGAACCGTGAAAGCGCGCGGGGTAACGCCAAATCCGGACCACGCGTTTTGGCCGTCGGAATTTGTGCGTGTCCGTTTCATCCTCGACACAATCAAGGAAGCGCGGCTGGTTCCATCACAAGCTGTCCAGATTAGCCAAAGTGGGCCGTTCATATTTGTGTTGAAGCCAGACAACACGGTCGATCTTCGATCGGTAAAACCCGGACAACGGCAGGATGGAGATCTCATTGTCGTCGAAAGCGGTATTCAGCCCGACGAAACAGTGGTCGTAACCGGACAACTCGCATTGGCTCCCGGATCCAAAGTCGATCCTAAACCGTACGGCACTGCAAATCCTCCGGCTGGCCAAAGCGCCGCAGCAAAGAGCTCGTTCTAATTCCGATTCTGTATGGAGCGCTCAGATGAACATGACGGCGCAGCAGATGGCGAACATCCCGCAGGCGCGGGACAAGATCGACATCGTGTAAGATCGACATCGGCAGCACCGAAAGAAGCTAAATTGGTTCCGGTCAAAGGCACCGGACTTTCCGGCCCGTTCATCCGGCGGCCGGTGATGACGGTCCTGCTGACATTGTCGGTGATCGTCGCGGGAATCACGACCTACAAGCAACTGGCCGTTAATGATCTGCCGGCGGTCGATTATCCGATCATTCAAGTGACGTGCGCCTACCCGGGGGCGGATCCGGTGACGATGGCGAATAACATCGCCACGCCGCTCGAAAAACAATTTCTCCAAATTCCCGGACTCGACATCATCACGAGCCAAAGCTCTCAGGGCAACACGTCACTGACTCTTCAATTTGTTCTGAGCAAGAGCATCACTGACGCGGCGACCGACGTGCAGGCCGCGATCCAGCGCGCAACCGGCAAATTGCCGATCGACCTGCCGAGTCCACCGACCTTTAGCAAAACGAACCCAAACGATCAGGCGGTTTACCTGCTCGGCTTGATGTCGGACACGCTCACGGATGGCGATCTATATAAGTACGCCTCCACGGCGGTGGCCCAGCGCATCTCCATTCTTCCCGGTGTTTCGCAAGTGAATATTTACGGCGTCCAGGGCGCAATCCGGATCAAAGCAGATCCGGCGGCGCTGGCTTCGCGGGGATTGACGATGGATGATGTCGCGAACGCGATCAAAGCGGGCACGGTTTACTCCGGCGCGGGACAATTCGACGGGCAGCATCGCAGTTTTGTTCTGCAACCGAATGGTCAAATCGATCAGGCCGAAGGTTATCGCAATCTCATTGTCGCGCGGAACAAAGACCGTTCGCCGGTTTATTTGCGTGACATCGCGGAAGTTATACAAGGTGTGCAGGACGAGCGCACGTCGCGCTTCTTTTGGATGCGGGGATTTAATCCGCCAGGGTCAATCGTTGTTCTGGCGGTTTCGCGGCAGGCGGGCGCGAACGCGGTTGAAGTGGCGAACTCGGTCAAGGCGCTTTTCCCCGAGCTGCGCGCGAGTTTGCCGGGATCGATCACGTTCACGCCGGTGTTCGATCGCTCACAGACGATTGTGAATTCCGTCCACGACGTCCGAATGACGCTCCTGATCGCTTTCGTGCTGGTGGTGATGGTGATCTATGTCTTTCTCGGTCGGGCCACCGACACACTCATTCCGGCGGTCGCGCTACCGCTTTCGTTACTGCTCACGTTCGCGGTGATGAGCATACTCGGATTTTCGATCAATAATTTGACGTTGATGGCGCTGACACTCGCCATCGGGTTCCTGGTCGATGATGCAATTGTCTTTTTGGAAAACGTGATCCGTCGGGCCGAGCACGGCGAATCGATTCTGCAGGCCTCTTATAACACCGCCGGCGAAATTTCGTTCACCATCTTATCGATGACGCTTTCGCTGGCCGCTGTTTTCATCCCGCTAGTCCTCTTGCCAGGATTACTCGGCCGCATCTTCCAGGAATTTTCCATCACCATCATCGTGGCGATTCTCGCGTCAGGTCTTGTTTCTCTGACGCTGACGCCACTGATGTGCGCGCGCATCCTCGGCGAACGCCGGGCCGGCCATAAACGCGCGCGGATGGAAAAATGGACGGGCAATTTCATCAAACGCGTGATCGACGCCTACAGCCGTGCTCTTGATAAATTTCTCGACCGCGCCTGGTTGACCATTCCGATCCTGCTCACTTGCATTCTCGGTCTCTGGTTTTTCTTTACTCATTTGCCGTTCACGCTCCTTCCGCCCGGAGACAGCGGCTTTGCCCGCGGCGTATTCATTGCCCAGGAAGGGTCGTCGCCCGAGCAAATGCGGGCTTTTCAAAAGCTGGTGAATGAGAAAATCGAGGCCGACCCGAGTGTCGGGCAGTTTTTCACGGTCGCCGGTTCCCTATCGCGAAGCTCTTCGTCTCAAGCGATTATCTTTTGTGTTTTTAAGCCGCGCGAGCAGCGCGATCCGATCGAGCAATGTCTTTTGCGAATACAAAAGTCGATCAACACAATTCCTGGCCTGACCGCGGTCATAACGCCTAGTCCCGTGCTGCAAATCAACGTCGGCGCAACGAACCAAACGCAGGGGCAGTACGCTTACACGATCAGCGGGATCGTTCCGCAAGACGTTTATGGCGCGGCGAATCAAATGATGACGAACCTGCGCGGTTTCAAAGGCTTCGCTTCGGTGCGCTCCGATTATTACAACAGCACGCCGAACCTGAAGATTGAGATCGATCGCGAACGCGCCGCCACTTACGGCGTTTCCACTTCCGCGATCCAGAGCTTGTTGAAAAACGCTTATTCGCAGAACTACGTCTATTTAATCAAACAGCCGGACGACCAATATCAGGTGATCCTCGAAGTGAAGGACAATGAACGCGCGCAACCGAGAGATCTCGACAATTTATATGTGCGGAGCAATAGCGGCAGCACGATTAGCCAAGGCGGCGCGCCGGGCAACAGCATCGCAACTACGACCGGATCGAGCGCCGATCTCGTTCCATTGCGCGCCGTAACATCGACAAGTCAGGTCGTTGGTCCGCAAGCCGTGAACCACTTCGACCAATTCACAAGCGTCACGATTAATTTTAATTTGCTGCCGGGCGTTGCCATCGGCGACGCGACTAAGTTCATCGAAGATTCATTCGCCCAAGTGCATCAGCAGTTTCCCGGCGTTCAAGCAACGTTTCAGGGCGAGGCGCTTGTCTTCCGTCAGCTTTTTCGAGCGCTACCGTTGCTTCTGATCGCCGCGATTTTCGTGATGTACGTGATTCTGGGAATTCTCTACGAAAGCTATGTGCATCCGATTACCGTTCTGTTTCCTGCGATCGTCCCAGCGGTTGTCGGTGGTTTGTTCACGCTGTGGATTTTTGGATCGACATTGTCGCTCTACAGCGTAATCGGCCTGTTTCTTTTGCTCGGCATCGTAAAGAAGAACGGGATCATGGTCGTCGACTTCGCTTTGCAGCGAATTGATGAAGGTTGGGACCTGCGCTCGGCAATTCACGAGGCGAGCGTCGAACGTTTTCGTCCGATCATGATGACGACACTCGCCGCGTTGATGGGCGCCGTGCCGCTTGCTCTGGGTTTTGGCCAGGATGCTTCATCACGCCGGCCGCTCGGACTGGTGATTGTTGGCGGCCTGATTTTTTCGCAACTGATCACGTTATTTGTCACGCCCGTGATCTACCTCTGGCTCGAATGGTTCCAAGAACGCGTGCTCGATAAAATTCCATTCTTGCGCAGCGCCCACACTCATCATGAAGGCGAGCCGGGCCCGGGTAAAGAAGGCGAATTCGGCCCAGTTCCCGCCGGCGCGCGCTAGCAAGCGGGACTGCAAGATCGACATCTGACTTCCCGCATCTGAAGCGGGCCTCCGCGCAGTGGGGTATTTTCTTTGTGTGGAATAAGCCCTGCTTCTTTCGAAAGGCGGTTTACCCCGACTTTGTAGCAAAAATGAAAACTGTACTGCTGACCATTTTGCCGTGTAAGATCGACATCCTCCGGAAAGGTAATGTTCAGGCTTCGCAAATTTGGTCAGCTCCTGCTCCGGTCGTTGTCATCAGTACCGATGCTACCAGGCGGCAAGTCAATCGCCTAACGCGATTTCTAACCGAGATGTGAAGGAGGCCTGCCAGAGCACATGAGCACACCAAATCAATGGGAAGATCCCTCAGCGGACCTCGCCAAAATGAAAATCCTCATCATTGACGACGAACCGGTGAACGTGGCCCTCCTCCGCCTGACCTCGTCCTGCTCGATTTAATGATGCCGCCTCCCGACGGGTTCGCCATTCTGGAATCGCTCCGTGCCGATGCTGGCGACACATTTCTGCCGGTCGTGATTCTGACTGCGGACACGAATGAGGAAACCAAACGGCGTGCGCTGGAGGCCGGCGCGACCGACTTCTTGCTCAAGCCGTTCGATCACGTTGCGGTCGCGCTGCGTATTCGTAATCTGCTCAAGAGTCGCCGTGCGCCGCAGCTTCTCGACAACCAGCGCGCCGCTCTCGAAGATGCCGTTCGCGATCGCACTGCTGAACTGCGAGCAACCGTGGCTCAATTACAGAAGACGAACTAGCTGCCTTCATAAAGCGTTTAGTGTTAACTCGCGGGGCCTCCCCGATTGCCATTCACCTTCTGCCGGTTGATACATCGGCATGCGCGCAATGGTCTTTGAGAAAACTGGCACGCGGCTCGTGCTCCGCGATGTGCCGAAACCAAAGTCGGGCAGGGGACAACTGCTCGTTCGCGTCAACGCATGCGCCGTCTGTCGGACCGATCTCCACATTGTTGATGGCGAGCTCCCGGATCCGAAGTTGCCGTTGATCTTAGGTCACCAAATCGTTGGCCGCGTTGAGCAAATCGGCGCAAACACCGGCGGATTTTCAATGGGTGATCGCGTCGGCATTCCATGGCTCGGATGGACCGATGGGGATTGCGCTTATTGTCGATCTAATCGCGAAAATCTTTGCGACCGCGCAAAGTTCACCGGTTACAACATCGACGGAGGCTACGCCGAGTTCACTGTAGCCGACGCCCGATACTGTTTTCATCTGCCTGACGAATACAACGATGTCGATGCTGCGCCGCTACTTTGCGCCGGAATGCTCGGTTATCGTTCCTATCGCAAGACCGGCGATGCCCATCGGCTCGGCATTTATGGTTTTGGAAACGCCGCGCATCTGATTGCGCAAGTCGCCCGATATGAGAAAAAAGAAATTTACGCGTTCACGCGACCAGGCGACAAAGCTGGTCAGGAGTCCGCGCGATCGTTAGGCGCGGTTTGGTCCGGCAGCTCGGATGAAATGCCGCCGGAAAAATTGGACGCCGCAATTATTTTCGCGCCGGTCGGAGCGCTCGTTCCCATTGCGCTGCCCGCGCTCGCAAAAGGTGGGATTGTCGTTTGCGGCGGCATTCACATGAGCGACATCCCTTCGTTTCCATATGTCGATCTTTGGCAGGAGCGCGTGATTTGCTCAGTCGCCAACCTGACTCGTCGCGACGGCGAAGAATTTCTCAAGATCGCGGCGCGCGTTCCGGTGAAAACAAAGGTCGAAACTTTTTCGCTAGAAGAAGCCAATACCGCGCTTGAAAAATTCCGCGCCGGAAAACTTGACGGTAACGCCGTCCTGCAAATTTCTTCGCCCTAAAGTCTTAACATCGCTGCAGCGTTTGTCGGCTAGTGTTAATCGATAGTTATTATTACTTTCCCGCGAGCGTGACCTTCTTCGACGTACGCGATCGCTGCCGGCACTTCGCTCAACTTGTAAGTCCGATCGATCACCGGTTTCACTTTTCCGGACTGCATCAGATCGGCGAGGATGGTCAGGTCCTTTTGACTCGTGTCCGCCATCATCATGCCCATCTCCTGGCTGATGAACGGTGACAAGACCATCGTTTTGATGATGCGGCCGAAAGGACCGATCCATCGGCTGTCGTTCGGCCCGCCGCCGCCAATCAACACATATTTTCCTTTGGGACTTAAAACGCGCCGGCATTCGGACAAAGTATGGTTCGGAACGTTGTCGAGGATGGCGTCATAGCGTTCGGTTCCTTTAGCGAAATCTTCTTTCGTGTAATCGATGACGTGATCGGCGCCGAGCGATCGAACAAGATCGACATTCCTTGTACTGCAAACACCGGTCACATCCGCGCCAAACGATTTCGCGATCTGAACAGCGAAGGTGCCGACACCACCGGAGGCGCCGTTGATCAATACCTTCTGCCCCGGTCCAAGTTTCCCTTTGTCGCGCACGGCCTGAAGCGCAGTGATGCCGGCGATGTTGGCCGAAGCTGCCTGCTCGAAAGCTATACTTGCCGGCTTCAACGCGACTGATCCGGTTGCGCGACGGCAAACATATTCCGCAAATGCGCCGGTGCTTCCGCCGAATACTTCATCGCCAGGCTTGAATTGCGTGACGTTTTTGCCGACGGCTTCCACGGTTCCGGCAAAATCAACGCCCAGTCGGGTGTCCTTTGGTTTGCGGAGACCCACGCCCATCGCGCGCATAATTTTGGGCGTGCCTTCCACGAAGTGCCAGTCGTATGGATTGACCGAAGCCGCGCGAACTCTGACCAAGACTTGATCGTCGTTCGGAGTCGGCTTGTCGATGGTCTCCAGCTTGAGATTGGCTAAGCCATAGTCACAGTAGGTGATTGCTTTCATCGGATTATTCGGAGCGGCCGTCTTGTGATCGCAGTCGTTGGTTGAAGTCCAGTAGGCGACCTGAAACCACATGATTAACGCGAGTAGAATTATGCCTGCACTCCATTTTAAGATACGTTTTAGTTTCATAAGCGTGACGGATGTTTGAGGTTAGTGACAGCCGGTTGATCATCGGCGAAAAGTTTAGGCGGCACCAGATTGCGCTTGATTGGGATCGACTGGCTTCAAGCCCTTAAAGAGGAGCCAAAAACTGAGGACCATTTCGAAAAGAGCCATCGGCGAATCGAAGATGTAGTCGTTAACGACTGTGTTGAAGTGCGGGAAAATGAGAAAGATGAATGCGCAGAGCACGCACCACGCGGATGAGATCACGCCGAAGAGAGCGAGTCCTTTCGGAATGTAGTTCGACTTGAGCCATTGGTAGGCGCAAATAGTCGCGGCCAATCCAAAGAACGGCAGGCCGACATAATAGTCATCGAAACTCGCACCGAGATGTAATTTCGCGAGGGCCTGCAACCGATCCGGCTCAAAAACCTGCAGGTAATTCGCGTTACTTAGGAGCCGCAGCCCGCTCAGCAGATTGAGCGGCGAAAGGAGCCATAGCAAGGCGAAGGCCAGGCGCGAGAGTGCTCCGACCAGCGCGAGGCCGGGATTCACCGGCTTAAGAATTATATAAAGCGCGCTGAGTAGAACAACGATGCCCAAGCTGTAAGTCAGAAAACAAACAACCGTGAGGCGAAATTGCGTTTCGTGCGCCACGATGTTCTGAGCAGTCGCCGCCGCATTCCCGGGAACAGTCAGAGGATTCAGCAGCACGTAATTGCCGAAAACCACGATCGCGAAAGTGAGCAGACCGGTCCAGCCTGCGACTTTGGCCGCGGTGCGTTGCGAGTTATCGATGGCTACGGTTGTCATTGCTGTTCCACTGATAGAACTACTTTGCCGCGAGCGTGGCCCTCTTGTAGATACCAAAGGGCTTTGGAAACTTCACTGAGTTTGTATGTCCGATCGATGACCGGCTTTATTTTTCCCGATTGCATCAACTCGGCGAGCGTCATCATGTCCTTTTGATTGAATGAGGCGATGTAGGCGACGAACTTTTGCTCGATGAATCGCGACCGAGCGATCGCGTAGAGCTCGCCCACAATTTTTCCCAGAATCCCATCGTGCCAGCCCGCGCCTCCGATTCCGGCCATCACGCAAATGCCGTGCGGCGTTAAAACGCGGCGGCGAGCGGCTAATGAATGGTTACAAACCAGATCGAAGATCAGGTCGTAATGTTCGGTCCCGTTGGTGAAATCTTCCTTGGTGTAATCGATCACATGATCGGCGCCGATGGAGCGGACAAGATCGACATTGCGCGTGCTGCAAACGCCGGTGACCTCCGCGCCGAACGATTTCGCGATCTGGACCGCGAATGTTCCAACGCCACCCGAGGCTCCGTTAACCAGAACTTTTTGGCCCGATTGAATGTGTCCTTTGTCGCGAAGGCCTTGTAATGCGGTGATGGCCGCGACGGGAACTGCAGCCGCCTGTTCGAATGTTACGTTGCTCGGCTTCACCACAACGGCGCGATCGGCCAGAACGCAAATGTGCTCGGCAAAGGATCCGGTTTTTCCCCCGAATACTTCGTCTCCCGGTTTGAACTGCGTGACGTTTTTGCCAACTGCTTCAACCGTTCCGGCGTAATCGACGCCCAGCCGAGTGTCCTTCGGTTTGCGCATTCCAGAGATCGGCCGCAAGAGCCACAAGCCGCGAATGGTGAGGTCGAGTGGATTAACCGCACTCGCGCGGACTCTCACTAAAAGCTGATTATCATTCGGGACGGGCGTTTCGACATCCTTCAGCTCAAGAACATCCGGCGAACCGTACTCGCAATGAACAATCGCTTTCATTGGATTCGTGGGCGCGCTCGCGTTGCGAAAGCACTCGTTGGTCGAACCCCAGTAAGCGATGAACACCCAGATCACGAGCGCGAGAAGAATTACGCTCGCAGACCATTTTAATACTCGTTTTACCTTCACAGAATTATTCCACGGTGATCACGACTTTGCCGCGCGCGTGGCCTTCTTCGAAATACCGCATCGCCTCCGCGGTCTCGCTCAACTTGTAAGTCCGGTCGATGACGGGTGTCACCTTCCCCGTTTGCATGAGGTCGCTCAACAACTTCAGATCCTCTTTGTCCAGTTTCGTGACATAACTGACGAACTTCTGACGGACGAACCACGACAACAGATCCGCTTTGAAATTCCCAACTATACGCCCCCACGTTTCCGGGTGTAGTCCTGCTCCTCCGATTCCGGCAAGGACGCAGATGCCATTAGGAGTTAAGACCCGGCGGCGATCTGAGAAGGAGTGGTTGCTAACGTTATCAAAAATCACGTCGTAACGCTGGTCACCTTTGGTGAAATCCTCTTTGGTGTAGTCAATGACGTGATCTGCGCCGATTGATCGGACGAGATCCACTTTTCCCGTACTACATACGCCCGTTACTTCTGCGCCGAATGACTTTGCTATCTGGACAGCGAAAGTGCCCACGCCTCCCGTTGCGCCGTTGATCAGAACCTTTTGCCCCGGCTGAATGTTACCTTTGCGAAGACCCTGCAAGGCGGTGAATCCCGCCCAAGCTACAGAGCCCGCTTGTTCAAACGTCACATTAGCTGGCTTAATAACCAATGCTCGCTCGCGAGCACACACATATTCCGCAAGAGTAGGACGAGCCACGCCAAAAACTTCGTCGCCCGCTTTGAACAGCGTCACGTTTTTGCCAACCGCTTCAACCTGGCCGGCCACATCGGTCCCTGGCCGTGTCTTCTCTGGTTTGCGCAGCCCGCTCATCAGGCGAAGCGGCCACGGCCCTCGCATCACGCCCGCGTCAATAAAATTGAGGGAACCCGCGCGAACTTTGATCAGGACTTGATCGTCATTCGGAACAGGTTTTTCAACGTCTTCAAACTTGAGAACGTCAGGTGAACCATACTCGCAGTAACGAATAGCTTTCATAGGATTACTTGGAACGGCAGCGTTGCGATCATAGTCGTTAGTCGAAGTCCAGTAGGCGACGAAGAGCCACGCAGCGAGTGCGACCAGGATCAATAACGTAGTCCATTTGAGAACGCGTTTAATGGTCATCGGCCTGACGAGTCAGCTTGCGGTAGCGGGGATGGGTTTAACCTTGGCGCCCCAGATCAAGAGCCAAAAGATGATCGGCAACTCCGCCATTTGAAGAGGGTCCGCGAATTGAGCAACTGCTTGCCGATATGCCGGCATAAGAAGAGCGGCTGCAGAATTGGCGATGTAGCCGAAAGCGGCGATCCAGAGCAGATAGCCTAGAAAGCGCGGGATGAAGTGGGATCGAACGACAAGGACGCCGAACGGAAAAAGCCAGAGTCCCCAAAAAATTTGCGCAACGACCAGTGCCTGCCCATGCAAGCGAAAAAATAAATAACTCAAACTATCGAGTTGATGTTGATCAAAGGTCGACAAGAAATTCGCGCCGCCAGCCACGATCAGCGCAGCCAGTTCGCCCAGCACCGCTAGAAGAGAGATCGGCGTGGAAATTAAGAGCAAAATCGCCATCGCCATCGCGTGCTTCTCACTGACCGCCTTGAAGAGTCGATAGAGAGCCAGAACAACGAAGATAAAAATGATCGATCCAATCAGTTCGCTCGCGATACCGAGCCGAAGAAGAGTCTCGGAAACGCGAATGTTATTGGCAGTCGCGGTTGCGTCATCGCGGACGAAGATCTTGCCGTTGACATATACCCACGCGAAGACAGCCGTGATGCTGGCCAAAACGTAAAGGACCCCAGCGACATGTGCTTGTTTCTTAATCGCGTTCATATAGGTCCGTGCATTTTGTTCGGTTGTTCGTTCTGACAATCGGAGGAAATCAAAGCGGTCCGCGATAGCGCCGCAGCCGAATAGCCGCGATCACAAATGCTGCGGCGAAAATCAATCCGATCCAGAGACCGGGCGTTGCCAGGAACCTTCCAAGAGTCAGCTGCGACAGCGAATCCAGCGCTATTGTGCGATGCGTACCCCCCAAATCGACTAATTGAAAATCGAACGCGGTATTACCGGCTCCCAAGAGGCGGTTTTTCAAGATCGCCCAAAAATAATTCGTGTTAAATGTAACCTTCTCGAAAATCGCGATCGCGAATGGTGGCAAGACTGCCCAGAGAAAAGTCGCCCGCCGCGCCACTCCTGAGACGAGCAGCGCCCACCCGTAAACCGGCGCGTGCCACAGGACGATGACGATCAGGCTGTAAAGCAGAATCACAGATTGCTGAAGCAGGTTGAAACTCGCCCAACTCGTTGCCGTCAAACCACTCGGAAGTAAAACCGCGGTGCTGATAAGCAACATGCCGAACTGCGTTATGACGCTGATTGCGAAAATGATTGGCGGCAGCACGAACAGCGGGACGCTCAGCTTCGCGAGCACTGTGGTCTGGTCGGAGACCGGCAGCGATTTCCAGAACAGGATGCTGCGCTCGCGACGTTCGCCATACAACGCGTCCAGACAATAAAAGAGTCCGACAATGAACCCGGTGGTGATAAGCATCATCGCCACGATGTCGTAGGGCAGTTCGATCGCCGCACGCCGGTGAGCCTCATCGAGTAGCATCGCAGTCCGCCGGCGCTCCGGCAGATGGCCCGCACTGATCAACGCCCCGAGCAAAATGACTGCCGCGACGATTAACGGCGCGATGTAGATCGACTTGTTCTCCCACAACTCCCGCTTCACCGTCCAATAAAACGTCGGCGTTGCGCGCCTCGCGGTTCGCAGTTCGTTAGGCAAATCGGTCGATGTGTTCGATTCCGTATTCATTGATTTTGTCTGACCTCTGACTTGTAACCGCCGACCGCTGAATTCGTCATCACCGAAACGAACAAATCGGCGATGGTGGGAGTGCGCACATCGCCAAGCGCGGCGAGTTGAGCGCGATCAACCCGATCGAAAAGGAAGATGCTGCGTCCGAAAAGCTGACGTTCAGACATTGGTTTGAGCGAGCGCGCGCCCGCTACGTGATCGGGATGCACCATCACTTCGATATATCTCGACTCGAATTCCTCCATGCTGCATTCGAGGACGATCCGGCCGTGATTGATGAAGATGAGATCGGTCAGGACATCCTGGACTTCCTCGACCTGGTGCGTGGTCACGAGGATCGTGCGTTTGCCGTCGAAATAATCGTTGAGCAGCGAATCGTAGAATTGTTTTCGATACAAAATGTCGAGACCGAGCGTCGGCTCGTCGAGCACGAGCAACTTTGCGTCAATCGCCATCACGATCGCAAGATGCAGCTGCGCCACCATCCCCTTCGATAATTGCCGGACTTTGCTCGCGTGTTTGATTTCCGTCTTCGCTAGAAAACTTTCCGCTTTTGTGCGATCGAACTTTGGATGCACCCCAGCGACGTAATCGAGTAGTTGCGAAACGCGGATCCAACGCGGCAACACCGCGACGTCCGCGATGAACGAAACGTCGCGCATGAGCTGATCGCGCTCGGCCCAGGGGTCGCGGCCGAGCACTTTCAGTTCTCCTTGGTATGCGGTCAGACCCAGAATGGCGTTCAACGCGGTCGTCTTGCCGGCGCCATTCGGACCGATGATTCCGAGAATGCGTCCTTCTTCAACGCGCAGGTCGACGTTATCGAGCGCGACCGTCGTCCCGTACACTTTGCGAAGACCGTGTGCTTCTATCGTGGCCATAGCGTGCTTCTATCGTGGCCATAGCGATTAGTGCTCCCTCCCTCTTACCGTGGAACGGCGCTTCGCGGCGGCAGCATCAAGTTCTTTCTGGCTCAGACCAAGCCGCTGAATCTTTTCTGCGACTCTCGGCCATTCTTCGGCAAGAAATTTCTGGCGTTCGCCTTTGAGCAACAGATCGCGCGCGCCGGCTTTAACGAACATCCCCAGGCCCCGCTTCATCTCGACCAGTTCCTCATCGACCAATTGCTGATAAGCCTTGAGAACCGTGAGCGGATTGACCCGATATTCGGCCGCGACATTGCGCACCGACGGCAGCGGATCACCTTCTTTGAGCACGCCGTCGAGAATCATATGAACGCCACGATCGCGAAGCTGGCGGTAAATCGGCTGACTATCATTCCATTCACGGTTCACGATTCATCCAATGTTCCAGATAGCGTTGGCGAGGGCGGCTCCAGGCACTGTTCAGTTCGATTACTGCCCTTCATATGGTGATATAGTTAACTATAACACCATCTCACGTGCAACCTTTTTTAAAAGCTTTTCCGTCGCCAGTGTCCCCCCTGAAAAGGGCCTTTACGCTTTACGCTTTCTCGACTGGAGAATCCGCGCCTGCCGCCGCCTTTGAATGAAGATCTACGAGAATTTAGATGGCACTTCATAACAGTTCTCGAGCGCCGCTGTTTCGTGCAGCGGCGCTCGCGTTCTTTCGTGAGCAGGCTAGATAGTTGAATGGCCTCATCACATTTGGCGTCAGAACAAACCGATGCTGGCGAATTTCAGCGGCAAGAAGACGCTTTTCGTGAATGGATTTCCAGCGATGGATCGACAGCGTACCCGGCGGCGGCGGGTCGTTATCACCTTTACGTCTCGCTCGCATGTCCGTGGGCCAGTCGCACCGTCATTTTTCGAAAGCTCAAAGGCCTCGAAGAGACGATTGGCCTAACCATTGTCGATCCTTTTCGTGATGACAAAGGCTGGGCGTTCCGTGACCCCGATCGCAGTCGGCCAGGAACGCTGAAAGACATCGACGAGTTCGAATCAACCGACCCGATCAATCGCTTTCACTACTTAAGTGAAGCTTACGCAGCCACGGATCCAAACTTCGACGGCCGCGTCACTGTCCCAGTGCTTTGGGACAAAGAAACGGAAAAGATCGTGAACAATTGCGAGGACGACATCTGTCCCATGTTCAACAACGCCTTCAACGCCTTCGCGAAAAACAAAGATGTCGATTTTTTCCCGAAAGAAATCGAAGCGGAGCACACCAAGCTTTCCGATTTTCTCTACGACAATATTAATAACGGCGTTTACAAAGCCGGTTTCGCCACTCGCCAGCGGGCTTATGACATTTCGTGCAACAAACTTTTTGATGCGCTCGACGAAATGGAAAAGCGCTTGTCGAAAAGCCGCTACTTATTCGGCAACCGCATCGTCGAAGCCGATTGGAGATTATTCTGCACACTGATTCGTTTCGATGTCGTCTATCACGGCCACTTCAAATGCAACCTTCGGCGGATCATCGATTACCCGAATCTACAAGGTTACTTACTGGAGTTGTATCAGCAGCCTGGAATCTGCGAGACGGTCAGCGTCGATCACATCAAGCGTCACTACTACATGACGCACGAAGAAATTAATCCCACCCGGATCGTGCCGCTCGGGCCTATCATCGATCTGACAAAGCCGCACGGGCGCGAACGCATCTAGCTTTCAGCGTCGCAATTCATCGGCGATTCGAAAAACCGACCGGGCACGACGGCGGTTTCATATTTCTCGAGCAACCAGCCGCAAAGTTTTTCGACATCCTCATTTCGTAGCCGCGGGAACGAAGTTGTGCCGAATTTCGTCGGGACAACATCGATATCGGCGCGTTTGCTAAAAAATTCCTGCAGCTTTCGGCGATTTGTCTCCAGCATTGCTTTGGCGCGTGCGCCAATCGTCGACAGTTTCTTTATCGCCAGAACGCTCAAGCGTTCCATCACGTTCGGCGCGCTCGCCGCAAAAATATCGTCGAGTCGTCGGATTTTTTCGGCAAGCTCCGCTTCAGCCAGAATCCAGCCGCAACGAAGCCCGCTTAAGCCATAGCCTTTGGTAAGACTGCTCGCCGCCACAAATTCGCGGCCAAGCGAAAGTGCCGACTTCGGCGCATTTTCAAACATTGCTTCCAGATAAACTTCATCCACCAGCACGCGCGCTCCCACGCTGCGCGCTAGTTCCCCAATTTCCCGCAGCGTCGCCTCGTCAACCAGCGCGCTGCTCGGATTATGCAGATTCGTCAGCACGATCAAGCGCGTGCGCGACGTGGTCCATTTCTCCAAGTCGACGATGTCGATCTTGAATCCGTCTTCGAACTTTCTGGGAAAACGTTTGATCTTCGCGCCGAGATATTCGGCAACCGCGAGCAGGGGGTCATAAGTTGGTTCCTCGATCAGGACTTCGTCGCCGTGCTCGAGCAACGCCGCCATCGCAAGATGGTTCGCCATCGAAGTGCCGCCAGGAACCGTGACCACATTTTCAGGCGAGACATGACAATGCGCTGCGAGCGCATCGACCAGCGGTCGAAAGCCGTAAGCATTGTCGCCATGGAGTTCTAACTCGCTCAGCTTCACGTCCAATTCCGCGAAAGGCAGATTGAGGATCCCGCTCAAGGCGAGATCATATTTCACTTTCGGGCGGGTCTTCGCCCAATGCATGAAGTCTGATTGTTTCGGAATCATCTGCTCGCGGTTCCTCGGGCTTTCCAAAATAAATACGTCGGCAAGCCGGTCAGCATGATGCCGAGACCGACCAAGCTATTGTGCGGGTAACGATAAAGCGTGCTGAACGCAACACCGCAACAGGCGATGATGAAAAACAGCGTGGTGAAGGGATGACCTGGAATACGGAAGGTCCGAGGTGCGAGCCGCACCGGCATTGGACTGGCATTTAGCAGAGGCGAGTCGCTCTTGTAGCGACGTCGAAATATGAAGACGGTCGCAGCCGTTAACGCAAAGAAAATTACGTCGACCGATATCACGTAGTTTAGAATCTGCTCGTAACGGCCTGACCACGTGATCACCACGGCGAGCGCGCCTTGCAACGCGATCGCGAAGGCGGGAACCCGCGCGCGATTAAGTTTTGCCAATCTTGCAAAAAATAAACCATCCTCGGCCATCGCGAAATAAACCCGGGGCGCGGTCAGCATGCTTTGGCTGAGAAAACCGGCGGTGGACACAGCAATCCCGACCGCAATAATGCGAGCGCCGTTTTCCCCGAGCGCTAAACGCATCACCGCTGATGCGGGCGTTCTTGTTTCTCCGAGACCTTGCGCGCCAAGCGCATGAACACAGACAAAGTTTACCGAAAGGTAAACGGCAATCACGCCCAACACGCCCAGCAATAAACCGCGCGGAAGATTTTTTCGCGGTTCGCGCACTTCGCCTGCCACGAAACACGACGTCTGCCATCCGCCATAAGCAAATTGAACCGGAATGAGGGCCGCGCCGAAAGCAGTCAGCGAATTCCAGATTCCCGGCGATGACGATGTCGATCCAGCGCTTGCGACCGCTGTCGGAGTTGTAATGGTGGATGCAGGCGCGCCTGTGACGGTCAGTCCGAATCCGACCAGTGCCGCAATCGCGATCAATTTCAGGATCATAAACAGATTTTGCGTCGTGCTTCCCGCGCGCACGCCAAGACAATTGATCATCGTCAGGACTATGAGGACGATGGTCGCCAGCAACGCTGCGACGTTATCGTGGGCCTCCATCTGCCCAAGCGCGCAAACATACTTTGCAAAAGTTACTGCGACCGCGGCCATACCGCCGGTTTGTGTGACCAGGAGCAGGGCCCAGCCGTAAACAAACGCCAGCGCCGGATGAAATGCGTCGCGCAAATAAATATATTGGCCCCCGCTCGCTGACATTTGCGACGAAAGCTCCGCGTAAATGAAAGCGCCCGCGAGCGCGATCAGTCCGCCGAAAGCCCAGGCAGCGAGAATCAAAATTGTGGACGGTACCTGTTGCGCGACCACGTAAGGATTAATGAAAATCCCTGAGCCGATGATGCCGCCCATCACCAGCATCGTGGTGTCGAACAAGCCGAGGCGCCGGGCCAGATGCGCTTCCGGCGAACTCGAATCGGCGGCGGCCGGTTGCACGCTCACCCAACCGCAGCCGCGTTGCGTTTTCGGGTCACCATCATCGAAATCATGATGGTGATGGTGAGCGTGATCATGATGAACGCGAGCGAAACAGGAGTTGGGACATAAAAGACATCGCGCAGAATCATCTTCGCTCCAACGAAAGCGAGGACTATGGCCAGCCCGGTTTTTAAGTAGATGAAACGATCGATCAGCTTCACGAGCAGAAAGTAAAGCGAACGCAGACCGAGAATGGCGCAGATGTTCGACGTGTAGACGATGAACGTGTCGCGGGTGATCGCGAAGACCGCAGGAATGGAATCGACCGCGAACACGAGGTCCATCACGTCAATCACGATCAGCGCCAAGGCGAGAGGCGTCAGGACCCAGTGATTGTTCACGCGAGCTTTGAAATGTTCGTCATGAAACGCAGGCGTAATCGGAAAGGCCCGGAGACAGCATCGCATGATCCAGCTTTGCCCAAAATCCTGCGGCTTTTGTTTGACGAAAAACATTCGCCACGCGCTGACCAGTAGAAACGCGCCGAAAATGTAGATAACGATGTCGAAACGATTGACCAGCGCGATGCCGAGCCAGATCATCACGCCGCGCATCACCAGCGCGCCGACGATTCCCCACACCAAAGCGCGATGCTGTGCCATCGGGGGGACGCGGAAGTAGGCGAAGATCAGAATGAAAACGAAAATATTATCAACGCTGAGCGAGTACTCGATCACGTAGCCGGTCAGAAATTCGAGCGCCTTGTCCGGGCCGCGGATTTTCCAGACGACTAAATTGAACAAGAGGGAGAGAATGATCCAAATCGCGGTGCGCTGAGCGGCCGCGCGTATACTGAGTTCGCGGCCGCGATGTTTGAATTGAACAAGATCGAGAATCAGCGCGACAAGAACGCCGGCATTAAACGCGATCCAAAACCAAATACTTGTCGTCGCCACCGCGCGTAGAATTTCACGCTACATGCGCGACGGCAATCGCAAAACATTGTCCCGCATTGCTTGCCAGGGCGACCCTTCATCGTAGTTTGTTCGACTCTCATGGACCCGGAGCTCGAGAAACTCGTCGAAGCCGGCAAATTGACTTCCAAAGCGGCCGAGAAACTGGACGCGCTCAAGCCGGGCACGTTTTGTCTGCACAAGAGCTGGGGGTTTGGCCGGATCGCGGAGTGGAATCTTCTTCTCAATCAAATCCTGATCGATTTTTCCGGCAAAAAAGCCCACCCGATGCAACTCCAATACGCCGCCGAGAATTTGACCGTTATTCCGGCGGAACACTTTCTCGCGCGCAAGGCAGGCGACCTCGCCGCAACCAAAAAGCTGGCCAAAGATGACCCGGTCGCGCTTGTCCGGAACATTCTGGAAAGCCTCGATGGACAGGCAACCGCGCAACAGATCAGCGAATGGATGGTTCCCG
>WNFG01002235.1_pt1 | contig 18222 bp, 16 predicted proteins | sample 5400431 | NCBI WGS metagenome assembly WNFG01 (sample SAMN13153346, study PRJNA577476) | soil metagenome | isolation source: 120 cm saprolite under Douglas fir tree site 2 hole 3 replicate 2 | place: USA:California | collected 2015-04-18 | reverse complement strand
TTGGAAGCCAGAGTCTACGCGAGCTTGAGCTCAACGCCCGGCGCGAAATCGGCCTGATCTTCCGGGAGCCCAAGATTGTTTCCCGGTTGTGCAAGATCTTCGAGGAGGATTGGGCAGCAACAGTGGATCCGCAAATCGCGGTTGACGTTGCGGTCGAGGGCACGCCCATCGGCAAAGTCGCGAAGAGAGTGGTTAAGCACGTGATAAAGGATATGCCGTGTGTAAACCCACTCGTTGACGAAATCGTGAAGGAGCTTCAGGAAGAAACAGGGATGCACGTAAACGCCAAGGAAGTGCAGGCGAGCGTGAAAGTCGCCGTCAAAGAAGCTGTGCGGGATGCTGTGGAAGACGCAGTGACCCAAAACGGAGTGGTCCAGTAGTGCCCCTATGTCAATGGCTGTGCGGATGACGGATTTCGGGCCAGAATTCGCGCAGGACATTGCTGCCGGCGTCCACTCCCAACATGATTCCGCCCGTGGCGAAGCCGCTTCCCAGAGTATGCAGCCGCGCTGGTTGCCAAGTGCGCGAAATCAATCCGCTGCCGAAATCGCCGGAGATGCGCCCCAGTGCGGGAGTGCGCTTGCCGGTGGTCGTCTTATGAGTAACCACTGTGCTGACCAGCGCGTATTTCATCCGTGCGCCAAACCCCTGTTGGCCGGAGCGCCGATAACCCAGTTGCTCATGACGAACACTCGCGACGCCGAACTGGATGGAATTCTTAATCACGTGCTCACCGAAGGCCGAACCCAAACGCTTACCGAAACCGGACACCCCCCGGCCCCACTCGTGAGGGCTGTTGCGAATGTGTTGGATTGCCGCGCCTGCTCCGACTCTGGCGTCAGCGTTCCTGCCAAACGTGTCCTTCACATACCGGTCTCGATACGGATGCGATTGTATGGCGGACTGAACGATTCCTGTGCCAAGCGTAAAGATTATCAAGAGTTTAAAGGGCTTCATCAGTTGCATTCGTTGCAATCCGTGGGCCGCACGAAACTTGTTACAACCGAAACAAAGTTACCCGGGGTTGAATCCCTATTGTGGAGGACCAGCATGCTGATCCTACGTTCGTTCCTGATTGTAATAAGCGTCGCGATTGTTCCGCTTCGGGCGCAGAATTTCGCGCTCCGGGGATACACGAGCGAACTAGCCGAGGTCATTGCGCTGGCGGATCGCGAAGGAAATCCGACACCTGAGCCCAGTTCGAGTACTGCAACTCGGGATTCGCGCGACCGCGTTTTCTACCCCGGCGACACGGAGCGGCCCAAGCCGTTGATGCGCAAGTTGGTCATAAACATTCTCCTGGATCAGAAAGAGATTTGGACCAGCCCGTTCCATATGCATGCGGGCGATGCGCCCTGGTGGATCGGTTTCGGCGGCGCCACGGCGGCGCTCATTGCTACCGACCATCGCACTTCCACGCTGCTCGAGAACGGCAAAGGGCAGGTTTCGTGGGGCAACAATATCTCGAAAATCGGAGCATCTTATACGCTGGTTCCCGTGGCCGCCGGATTTTATGCATTTGGCGTGTTTAGCGAAGATCCGAAGGCGCGCGAAGTCGGAGTTTTGGGGACGGAGGCCATGGTGGACAGCCTGATCGTCTCTTCTGTATTGAAGCCGATTGCCGGTCGAAATCGGCCGAACTCGGTGCAACACAGCGGCTCATTCTTTGATGGCGGAGCCTCATTTCCGTCGGGTCACGCAATTGAGTCGTGGGCGCTGGCTTCGGTGATTTCCTACGAGTACGGACACACCAAGGTTGTTCCAATTATTGCTTGTGCGTTGGCCGGCGTGGTGAGTGTTGCACGATTTGGCGCTCAGCAACACTATGCTTCTGACATCGTCGCGGGAGGAGCGATGGGTTGGTTCATCGGCCGCTACGTCTGGAAGACTCATCAAGATCACGCCATCCATCCGCATGAAGGACTAAAGGCCCATTTCATGCCCCAATTTCAGCCCAGCACGCGAACATATGCACTCGGATGGAACCTGAGAAACGACTCGATTCCGCTACTATAAGGCTATCGGCGGAGTCTCGAAAATCAAAGGATGGCAGACCCGGTGTATACTGACCCCGGCGGCAGCCAGAAATGGAAATCCCGATTCACAATGCTCCGATGTGAGATGCTGACTGCTTTCCTCGGAATCCTGCTGGCCACGACCTTGCTTGTCAGCGCGCAGACGATGTCGTTCGTAGAGCCTGAGGCGGGGCGAGCGCCACTCAACAACGCTTTCGATCAAGCGAAGAAATCGATCGATATTTACCTGTTCACTTTTCTCGACGACGGCATCACGGCATCGCTTGCGAAGGCGGTGGCGCGTGGCGTTACGGTCCGCGCCATCCTCGAGCCGTGTTCGGGCGACTCCACGTGTCCTAAGCCGAACAAGGATGGGATTACCGGATGCACGGCGCTGCTGGCATCGGGAATTCAGACCAAGTGGGCGAACCAGGTGTTTCCTAAAACCCATGCCAAGACGATTGTCATTGACGGATCGCGCACGCTGGTAACTACCATCAACATCGAACCGCAGAGCTTCACGACGCGGCGGGACTATGGGTTGGCGACGGATGACGCGCGGCTGATTGTGGATTTCAATCGCGTGTTCGCACAGGACTGGGGCAGCGACGATCCCATCATGAGCTGTTCCCAGTTGCCGCAGGACCGCAGGCCCGACGCTACTGTGCAGATTTACGCCACCTTGATCGTCAGCCCGGACCATGGTCGCGAAGTGATTCTGGGCCTGATTGCTTCGGCGAAGGCCTCGCTTAAGATTCAAGTGGAACAGGTGGATCCGCAAACCGCGCGCGGCATCGTTCCGGCGATGGTGACGGCAGTGAAGGCCGGGGTGCGGCTGCAATTGCTGATGGACAATCCAACCAATCAGCCCGACAACCAAACCGTGGCCGACGCCATCAACGCAGCGGGCGGGGAAGCGCTTTTTCAGAAGAACTATCGAACGCACGCCAAGATGATGGTGATCGATGGGCAGAGGGTGTTCATTGGAAGTCAGAACCTTACCAGGACCAGTCTCGACGAGCGCCGGGAACTGGGGTGGACCACCACCGACCAGCCTACAATCGCGTGCTTCCAGCAGGTTTTCGATGCGGACTGGGTCGGACGGGATGGTCACCCGCCGAACGGCGTGTGCTCGCAGATGGTTTTTCAACAAGCGCAACTGGGCTCCGTCTTCGACCGGATCGCGCAGGCGCGCGCGTACCAGGGCAATACGTGGACCAACGACCAGGAGACGCCAGCCAGCCTGGCGCAGGGACTGGCACAGTTGCGGCCGACGCTGGTTTCGGGACTGATTCGCCTCGACAACACCGATGTTCTCGCAGCGCAGCAGGCGGCTGATTTCAGCGCGATTCGGAATGCGGTTCTGGCCACGAATCCCAACTGCAAATTCGATTTCGTGCTCAACGGGCAGCAGTATGCGACCATCGACGCACTGGTCAATGAGATGAAGGACATCAACTCGAAAATCAAGGTTGACCAATGGCTGATCGATTTCTACGGCCCCGCGTACCAGCAGTATCCCGACGTGATCGATGCGGCGATCGCGTACGCCCATTCGCAGGGACAGGCCATTGGTGGCAGTCTTTACGGCCTCGAGGCCCCACCCAATTCGGATTACGCGGTCGCGACGGACCAGAGCTTTCAGTTAAGTCAGGATGAGATCGCGCGCATCCGCGGAAACTACAACCTGCCGGTGATCGTGCATCTGAACAATAACGCAATGCTGCAGGGCACGCCGTTCTTCAATGGCGAGGCATGCACCTTCGTGAACGATTACTCGTTCGACCAGCGCTCCGCGTATCTCACACAACTTGCGCAGAACCAGGCGGCCGGGGGTTACCAGTTGTTGTACCCGGTACTGTTCCCGGAATGCCCGGCGAAGCACACCTACGACGCGTTGCGCGATGGCAGGATGGTGCAGGTTTATCAGGAGCTGCTAGCGCGCTATAATCTGGCGGCGGTTTCGACCGCAAGCTACAACGGCACCGCGTTGGCGGTCGAATCCATCGCCGCCGCTTACGGCAGCGGGCTCGCGGCCGCGACGCAGGGAGCGGATTCGGCGACGCTGCCCAACATGATCGCCGGCGTCACTGTGAAGGTGAAGGATAGCGCGGGAGCCGAGCGGCTGGCCCCGCTGTTCTTTGTTTCGCCCGCGCAGGTAAACTTCCAAGTTCCCGCGGGTACTGCCGTGGGCACTGCCAACATCACGATCGGCGGATCGAGCGGTATCGAAACCATCGTTGCGGTGGCACCGGGTCTGTACTCGGCGACGGGGACTGGACAGGGTCCAGCGGCGGCTCAAGTGTTGCGGGTAGGTGCTGATCTCTCGCAGACCTATACGCTTACGGCGGCCTGCGACGGCAGCGGTTGCACCGCGACCCCGATCGATTTGGGCGTGGCGAGCGACCAGGTTTACCTGATCCTGTACGGCACTGGAATTCGGAACAGGAGCGCGCTTTCGGCGGTGAACGTCATGGTGGGCGGCGTGGATGCACCGGTTGCATATGCGGGTGCGCAAGGGTCGTCGCCGGGTCTGGACCAGGTGAATGCGCTGTTGCCGCGGAGTCTCGCCGGGCGCGGTCTGGTGGATGTGGTGCTGACGGCGGATGGGCAGGTTTCGAACAGTGTGCAAATCGCGGTGAAGTGAGATCACAGCGTCAGAGACCGAGCTTTGTCCGCGGTCGCTTTTCAGTCCGATCCTAGAATTCGAGATCCAGGGAGAACTGAATTCTTCGCGCGCCGGACCCGGCGAGTGGTTGTAAGTAGCCCGGCTGTGCAATGGCGCCAGCGCCGAAGATCGGGTTGATTTGAGTCACGTTCGAGCGGTTGAAAAGGTTGAACGCTTCGCCCACCAGATCCAGACGCGCCGTTTTGCCGAACGGAAAATACTTCAGGACACGGAAATCCACGTTCGCCAGCAGCGGTGTGCTTAGGGAATTACGCCCGAGTCCCAAGGGCCGTGCGGACAGTGGGTAGGCATGGCTTCGGTAGGAGTCGATGCCTGTCAGTGGATTCACAGTCCGACCGCTCTCGGCCGTGAAGATCGGCGCCATCTGAATATGCCCGAAGATCCGCGTCATCCAATTGTCCGCCGCGGGTTTGCCCGGCTCCTCGTCGCCGATCGGCAGCTCCCAAAGTGCGTTGAAGACCAACCGTTGCTGCTGGTGCTGCCGCGACACTGCCCGGTCGGCCGCCAGGTTGAAAGGATTCTGCGGCTGCTCATCGAAATCGGATGCGTCGTCGAATGTTTTCGAAAGAGTGTAGCTGCCCGAAAACTCCAGCTCATTTGACATTCTGCGACTAACTGTTAAACTCGCGCCGTGATAGGTCGAACTGGCGGAATTCTCCAACTGGAAAATGTCGTTGAACCGCGGATCGGCTCTGCCCGAGCCGAATACCGGACCAGGCGGGAGCAGGTTGATATTTCGCGTCCGCGGTAGCTTGACGCCGCGAACAAATAGATATGTAGCGCTTGCGGTAAGGTCACGCGCAAGCAGGTGTTCCACCGCGAAGCTCGATTGCTGGCTATAGGGCGTAGCAAGTTGACGATCTGCGCGATAGATGGACGGTACTATGCCTGGAACGGGCGCGAGGAAAGCTCCGCCTGCTGAAACTCGGAAGGCGGCGGCTGCGCCATCGCTATCCAATACCTGCTCGAATGCATTCAGCCCGTTCTTTTGAATCGCCCGATTGAGGTTGGCCAAAAGGTATCGATCGAAGAAGATTCCGTATCCGGCGCGCGCGATCCACGTTGGTAAGAAATGGTAAGCCAGACCAATGCGAGGACTTATGTTGTTTGCGTCCTGATGGAAGATTCCTGGAAGGTGCTCGGAATCGTAGCGCACGCCCAGATCAAGTGTTAACTGACGAGATACGGACCAATGATCTTGCAGGAAGGCTCCGTAATTGGTCACGGCGTAATTTGTGGGAACAGAGCCGAAGGCTTGACGGAACTGATTGGGCCGGCCTGCCGCAAAATCCGCCAGGTTGGCGAAGATGTACAGTCCTCCGAATCCGTCCGCGGCGGCTACGTCTTCATGCACGTGGTTAACGGTTGCGCCGGCTTTCCAAAGATGATGCCCGATACTGCTCGAATAGGTGTAGTTGACTTGGTCGTGCATCTCACTACGGTGACCGTTACCTTCATAAGGGCGGCCGAAATTCACGAGACCAGCGATTTCGATTCCCGGCCCGGCGGCATCATTCGTGCGCAACACGGCGCGCCGGTCCGAGACTTGAAAACGCAAGTCGCCGACCGACCGCGGATTGAAAACCGTGGTCAGCGAACCGACAACTGCCTGGTCCCGGACAAAGCTGCTGCCGCGAGCGCTGGGGTCGGTCCAACCAGCGGCATTGAAGGCATCCCCAGCCTCGCGATTATTGGTGAAGGCGTACCGAAACATCAAAGAATTGCCGCTGTTCAGTTGATGGTTGACTTTGGCGGATGCTTCGGTCTCGGCCCGAGAGACAGGGAAAAAGCCATCGCTAACCCGCCGTGTAGTCAAGCCCGGGAACGCGCCACTGTCGAGGATTCGATTAGTCACGGCAGCCAATGATGGACTGATGAATGAATCGTCCTGTGCCCGATGATGCTCCTGCTCGAAGGCTGCATAGTAGAAAGTGCGGTCCTTGACGATTGGGCCGCCCAGTGCCAGGCCCATGCGATAACGGTGCAGGCCGGCGGTTGCCCGCTCGGTTTCGAACGGATTGCGGGCATTCAAGGAGCCGTTCTGGAGAAAAAGAAACGCGTCACCGTGAATCTCATTGGCGCCGATGCGCGTCACCACATTGATGGAACCGCCCGAAGCCCCGCCCGTCTCGGCGGACAATCCTGCGTTGACCACCTGAAATTCTTGTACGGTCTCAAGAGATAACTCTGTGCGGCTGGAACCCACGTACTCATCATTGTTGTCAAGCCCATCAATAGTCACATTATTGCTGCGTCCACGGAGACCGCCAAATGTGAAACCGCTGTCGGGCAGCGGCCCAAGCGACTGTTTGCCGGGCTGCTGAACAGAACTGGCAACACCCGGGGCCAGCAAGACAAAATTCAGATAATTACGGCTCTCGACCGGCAATTCCTCAATGCGCTCTTTGTCCACGGAGGAACTGACCGAAGTCTGTGCAGGGTCAATGGCCGCGGGCTGCGCAGTAACTGTCACTTCACTGGCCACGCCGCCGGATTGCAGCACGACATCGAGATGAACAGTGGAGCCGAGCTGCAGTGTCACACCCGCGTGCCGGTACGGCGTGAAACCCGCTTGCGAAACCGATACCTCATACGTGCCGGGCGGCAATTCGGAAATGTGGAAGGCGCCTTCCGGATCGGTGGAAATGGCTCGTATGCGGTTCGTAGCGATCTCCCGCACGGTAACCTTGGCCCTGGGGATACGTCCTCCGCTGGAATCGCTCACGGAGCCGTCTAGGGCCCCGCTCACAAGCGAAGTTTGTGCCCAAGCGGCGGACGATAACAACAGGAAGAGGGTGAGTATATGGAAACGAAGCAACACTGCCTTTACGATACCGCGCCAGTTACTGCTTCTGAAGCACGTACGTCTGATCTGTGTCGCCGCGCGGCCCGGACGTGTGCCGTTTCTTGGTAAGTGTCTTGCAGTCTTCAGACAGCGTCCACGTCTCGGCGGTGGTTAGGGTCCGCGTGTTTTCCTTCTCTTGGGTGTCGAAGACGAGAGTTTTCCCCTCCCACCTGACCGTGGTCGTGAACTTGTCTCCTTCGCGGTCGCTGGATTCAGTGGGCTTTCCGTCCGTCCTATAGGTCCGGCTGTAACTGGAAGGTGGACGATCGCCTCCCTCTAGAATCGTAGTTACTGTCAGTTTGGGATCTTGATGCTCGATCTTATTCGAATACTGCAGCGTCGATCCTGGGCGAACGGTACTCTTTGAGTTGTCCTGTTTCCAGATTCCAGTGAAATCCGCTTTGGTTTGGGCGCTCGCCAGACCGGCGAGCAGAAGAAGAAACGCGAGTGGTCTGAACATGACTCTCCTTAAAGTATTGTACTGAGCGACATCTGACTGAAGCGCGGGCTTCCCAGGGGCGCAATCGGGCGAAACTAAGATTCACTTTCGGCGGCTGGATTCCCGCACAATCAGCCGTGCCGGAATAAACACGCGCTTAGGCGGCAGGGGTTTCTTTTGCGTCTCGATACATTGAGCGAGTAATTCCGCAGCGGTTTCGCCAATCAGCGAGCTGCTCTGATCGATGGTCGAAAGCGGGACGCGCAGCAGATCGGAATAGTGGACGTTCCCCGCTCCGATCACTGCTATGTCGCCCGGCACAGTTAGTCCGGCTTCGAGGATGGCTTTGATCGCGCCCGCGGCCACTGGATCGTTATAACAGAAGACGCCGTCGGGCCGTTTCCTCAAATGCAGTAGTCTTCGCATGCCTTCGTAACCGGAACCGTCCTCCCACAGTCCGCTGACGACATACTCGGGTGGCGCCTCAAGACGATGTTTTCCAAGGGCACGGTGATATCCACGCAGGCGTCCGGAGCCGTTTGAAATCGCCGGCCCGCGTAGATGCGCGATGCGGTGGCATCCCTGTTCGATTAAATGATTGGTGGCCACCATGCCGATCTCTTCGTCACGTACGCCAACGTAATGCCCTTGGAATCCGGATGGCATCCGATCGATCAACACGTACGGTGTTTCGCGCTTCTCGAGGATACGAAATAATTCGGCGCGGATATGCGCTTGCGCCGAGGCTACAATCACTCCGTCCACATTCCGGTCCAATAACACTTCGATCTGGCGGGCTTCTGCCTCCGGATTTTCTTCTGAGTTTGAAATGACGATCTGATAGCCGAGCGGCCCGAACTTTCTGCCTACGCCCTTAGCGACTTCGGCAAAGAATGAATGCATGAGATCGGGGATGACCAATCCGACCATGTACGTGCGGCGTGTAACCAGGCTACGGGCGATCCAGTTGGGCCGGTAATTCAACTCGCGCGCGCGATTTATGACGCGACGCCTGGTCTCCTCACCGATATCGCTGTGGCTCCGCAGAGCCTTGGAAACTGTCATCAGAGACACACCCAGATCCTGGGCGATGTCTTTCATTCGCGCACTCAAACTGGCCTCCTGTTCGATTCAGTATATGATCCGCGGGAGGCTCTCGTAAAGTTACCGCTATAGTGATAAAAAAAACCGCTCCTACGGTCACGGCTCCGTAACGGGTTCGGTGCGTTTCCGAGGCGTAGGGAGCGGTTTATCCAATAGCCAGCAGTGCCCCTTCATGCCGCAGCAGCCACTGCTTCCGTTCCAAGCCGCCAGCATAACCTGTCAGAGCGGACGATGCACCGATCACGCGATGACATGGCACGATTATCCCCACCGGGTTCAGGGAATTCGCGTGCCCCACCGCGCGCGCCGCACTAGGCCGGCTCAATTTTGCTGCAAGTTGGCCATAGGTCCAAGTGGCGCCTGCTGGAATGGTACGCAACGCCTTCCAGACCTGTTCCTGAAACGCGCTTCCCTTGCTATTAACAGGCTCGGCCTCGAACGCTTGCAGATCTCCATCGAAGTAGCGTCGCAATCGCGCTTTCAGATTCAGCGGGTCGGAATTCCGTTTGAAGGAATAGCTTCCGAAACGCCGCGTGAGCAGCGCATCCATTCGTTTTTCGTACTCGGCAAAATCCAGCGCGCAAATTCCACCGGCATTGGAAGCGAAAAGAATCCGTCCAATCGGAGACTCGAACTCATCATAATCGAAGATCATAATTTTTATCCTTTCAGTCGCAAAGATTCCCACAAATACATGGCCGCGTAAGAGCGCCACGGACGCCACTGCTCCGCAAGCTTTTCCAACTGGTGCGCGGACGACACGCCGGCGGCTTTCAATAGACCGAGATCGGATGCCGGAAAAGCACCCGGATCGCCGAGTGCTCGCATGGCGATGTAGTTGGCCGTCCACGGCCCGATGCCGGGAAGTTCACACATCCGGCCTATCGTCTCCTGGCTCGAATTCGATCCGTCGAATCGAATCCGCCCGTCGCAAACGGCCCGCGCGAATCCGCGCATCGATTCCGCGCGCGCTTTCGGAAGTCCGATGGAAGCCAGGTCCGCGTCCGCCAAAATCTCCGCTTTCGGTTGCCCAAAGCGCGCCACGAGCCGGCCTGCCAGCGTGGTGGCGCCCTTCACCGTAACCTGCTGCCCCAGCATTGCCCGCACCGCCAATTCAAAGCCGTCCCAACATCCCGGAACGCGCAGCCCGGGATGCTTTTTCACCATTTGCTTTAGCTGCGGTGATTTCCCAAGATGTAAAGCGATCTCGCGAGAATTGGCCCGCAGGTCGAAGAACACGCGCACTTGCTGGGCCAATCGCCGTAAATTCTTTGCGTTGGCCTGTTCGATGCGGGCGATGACGCAATTTCCCGACGCCTTGTGCCGCACTGCAACACCGGCGCGCTTATAGCCGAACGAATCCACCTCTTCGAGGCCAGGAATCGCGCGCGGCCCTACGAAATTGAGGAAGGCGTTCCAATCGTAAGGAGGCCGGTAGTTCAGCTTGAGTTCAATCGCGGATTCGTGCGCGTCATCGGGAGGTTCAAACCTTCGCAGCTCTTTCGGATTTCGCTGGTACGTCGTACGCATGGCTTCATTGAAGCGCCGCAGACTCGCAAATCCAGATTCGAAGGCGATTTGAGAGAACGGCAGAGTGTTTTCGGTAATGAGCCTCTTTGCGAACAAAATCCGGCGAGTTTGAGCCACCACAACAGGCGGCACTCCGACATGTTCCAGAAACAACCGCCGCAGGTGGCGGTCAGTCAGGCCCAGGCGCTCGGCCAGCGCTTCAGTGGAGCCGTCGTCCAACGCACCTTCATCAATTAGCCTCAATGCGCGATTGACCGTAGCCGAGGTTCCCGACCACACGGGCAGGTCTGGCGACACTTCTGGTCTGCATCGCAAGCAAGGCCGATAACCAGCCGCCTGAGCCGCAGGCGCGTTGGCATAGAACTCTACATTCCGCCGGAGAGGCGTGCGAGCGGGACAAACCGGACGGCAAAAAATCCGCGTCGAACGCACGGCGATAAAGAACAGGCCGTCAAACCGGGCATCACGCGCCTGTGCAGCGCGATAACAAACATCTGCGTCCATGTTTTCAGTATGGAGCACAGGTGGTTGTAACACCAGCGGTTTTCGGACATGGATGATTGGGAGGAAGGAACACGAGAGTGACCGGTGTTCTGCGTGTCCCACGTGTTCCTTCCCCAGTACAATAGTGTTGCTCGTGACTCGACGAACTTTTCTGACTGCCGCCGCCACCGCTACCGCCTTGAGCCAGGACATCCTGACCCTGCCACCGCCAAAAGCCAACGCGCGCATTCCCTATGGAGCCGACCCGCTGCAGTTCGGCGATTTGCGGCTGCCCAAGAGTCCCGGCCCGCATCCCACAGTCATTTTCATTCACGGTGGATACTGGAGAAACGCGTACAATCTGGATCACGCCGGACATCTGTGCGCTACGCTGGCTCGCGCCGGGGCGGCGACCTGGAGCATTGAGTATCGCAGGATCGGCGATCCAGGCGGAGGTTGGCCGGGCACGCTCGACGATGTGCTGCACGGCGCCGAACATCTCGCCAAAATTGGCCAGCGCTACAACCTGGATCTGCGGCGCTTGGTTGCGTCGGGTCACTCCGCCGGCGGTCAACTGGTGCTCTGGCTTGCTGCCCAGCGCGCTGTCGATCTACGTGGCGTAATTCCGTTGGCTGCTGTGTCGGACCTCCGGCGCGCCTGGGCATTGCAATTGAGTAACGGCGTTGTAAAACAGTTTCTAGGTGGATCGCCTGAACAGATCCCGCAGCGATATGCTGCCACATCGCCGATGGAATTGCTGCCTATTTCAGTACCGCAGCGAATGGTCCACGGCACCGCGGACAACATCGTGCCGTTCGACATGAGCGAGCGATTCGCCAAGGCATCGCTAAATTCCAAGCTGATTCCCCTCAAGGGCGCTGGGCACTTTGAGCTTATCGATCCGCGCTCCCGTGAGTGGGATACGGTTCAGAAGAATATTCTCAACTGGGATTTCTGAGATATGGACTTAGGATTGAAAGATCGTGTGGCCATTGTGGCTTCGTCCAGCAAGGGCCTCGGCAAAGCAGTGGCTCTCGGGCTTGCGGCGGAAGGCGTCAAGCTCGCGTTATGCGCGCGCGGCGAGGAAGAACTACGCCGCACTGCTTCCGCAATTCCAACCGAAGTGCTGGCTGAAGTCGTGGACGTCACCATCGAAACGCAGGTGACCAGATTCGTGCAAACCGTCCTCGAAAAGTTCGGGCGCATCGATATTTGCGTCACCAATGCCGGCGGCCCTCCGGCCAAGAAGTTCGACGACACGTCCGTCGAAGATTGGCGATCGGCCGTGGATTTGAATTTCATGAGCGCTGTTTACTTCGCCCGCGCGGTGTTGCCGCACATGAAAGAGCGGCGTTGGGGCAGGCTGATTGCGATTTCGTCGGTTGCGGTGCTGCAGCCGGTGGATGGCTTGATTCTTTCGAATGCCGCGCGCTCCGCTGTGCGTGGATTGGTGAAGAGCTTGTCGAATGAATACGCGCCGCACAACGTGCTGGTAAACAATGTCTGCCCGGGTTATACCGCGACGGAGCGGCTCAAAAAGCTGAACGCGCATCCGGAAGCGCAAATCCCGATGGGCCGGGTGGCGACGCCCGAAGAGTTCGCAAATCTGGTTGTCTTCTTGGCTTCAGAGCGCGCCAGCTACATCACCGGGGTTTCGATCCCGGTGGATGGCGGCTGGACGCGGGCCTTATGACTCGGCAAGAACCGACTCCCTTATGGTCGCGGCTCGGTTTGATTCGACGTGTTGCCGAGCCGCGACCGTAAGGGAGTCGGTTGTTGTGATCACAAACATTCTCATATAACTATGTTTCAACATCCAAAACACTGCTAAAATAGATGTACGGTGCAGTTTTTACGTCGCTCCACTGCTTGCACGGCGCTGTTGTGTTCGATCGGTAACCCTGTCTTCGCGCGCCCCGAGTATTTCCAACCTGAGCACCGTCTTTCGGGCATCGGTTCGAGTCGCGCAGAAATCACACCTACAACCCTCGACGAGCGAACCGAGCGAATGATTAAATCGCAGACGTTCGCCATCATGCGCGATCCTGCGACGGTGGCGGGTGCGGAGCGCATCACCAGCCAGCGCTTAGCCCGAATTTTTCAGCGAGCAGAGGCAACCAGTGGCATGCCTGCGTCGGTGATTTCGGCGGTCGCATTCCTGGAAAGCTTCGGCGACGCAACTGCCATGAGCCCCGCCGTCCCCAAGGGCATCATGCAATTTTCTGAAGCAACAGCCCGCGCGGCAGGGTTACGAATCGTTCGAGTCACTAAATTCAGAATGACCACCGAGCGGAGATTGGTAAGCAAGAAACGTGGCAAGCCGGTCTACAGGATCGTTCGCCACCGAACTCCCTATACCATCACTGTGAGTGACGACCGTATGAATCCCGAGCGCGCGGTGCCCGCCGCTGCAAATTATCTTGCCCGCCTGGAGACGAAGTTCGGCGGCCGGGATTGGGCCATTTTCGCGTACCACTGTGGCGAGGGTTGTGTGGCCGAGATGCTTCCGCTGGCCCAGGCGGCGCTAGGGCGCAAGCAACAGGCAACGGTGGCCGGGATGTTTTTCGCGGCTAGCCCCGCATTTCACCGCGACCTCTATCAGGCCATCCAGCGCCACATGCAGCGCGACTATTCGCCCACTTACTATTTCAGGGTGAAGCGTGCCGAGGAGCTTCTGAGCCTGTACCATACCGATCCAGATGCGTTTCGTGAATTGGCGGAACAATATCGCAATCCGAATAACCCCAAACGGCGCGCGATGGATCGCCTGATGATCTGGCTGAAATCCGAGGATGTGTACTTCAAGTCCTTGGAGGATCTCAAACTCGCTTCCGGTAAAGGGCTGGAGAGATTGATGGACGATCCAAAATATTTCGGATTCACTCTGCCGGATTTCTCGGATAGCCCCGCTGGCCGCGAACTCTATTTGCAAGCGACTCCCGCGGCAATCGGCACCCTACTCTACATTGCCTACGAAACCCACCGGCTTTTCGAGGCCCGCAAACCCAAGGGCGAGCACTTCGTCCCACTTCAAGTAGTCGAGTTAGTCAGCACCACGGATCGACCCACTGAGGCCGGAAGTCACCTTGTGGATCCCGAATTTCCGGAGCATTCCACCGGTCAAGTATTCGATATTGACCGCTCGACCCTGCCACCCGGTGAACGCGAGTGTTTGAATTTCGTGCTGGACGACATCGGTTGGGACGGATACCTCGGCTTCATCCAGGTAACGGGCGACACACTGCACATTGGCTGCTCACCGTCGTCGCGTGATTTCTTCACCAAGGTATTTCAGGAAGCAACGAAGGAATCCGAGTAAGGTCCTGCACCTGCCCAAATAGTTTGGCGGCGTGCCAGATACGCTTGACACGTATACGCTATTAGCGTAGTATAGCGGATTATGGCAACGATGCCGCCAATGGCCGTGGTAGAGATGCCGGAATTTCTGAACCGCTCCAAGGCAATCTTGACAGAGGCCGACCGTACGGCCTTGGTGGCACACCTCGGCGCGAACCCGGCGGTGGGCCAGTTGGTGCCCGGAACCGGCGGGGTCCGGAAGATGCGCTGGGGAACTCCAGGGCAAGGAAAGCGGGGCGGCGCGCGGGTGATCTACTACTACTACAATGAATCGATCCCACTATTCGCTCTGGACATCTACGCAAAGAATCAGAAGACGGATCTTTCGGGAGCCGATAAACGCAGCCTGAAGCGGTTGCTTCCGATACTCGTATCGCAATACTTGAAAAGGAGGACCTGATATGCCGAACCCAAACCGAAAACGGCCAACCGAAAAGCACACCGCCGCTGGCCAAAGACTCATTCGGAGCGTAAAACAAGCGATCGCATGGGCCAGCGGAGAAAACGTCCCGGTTCGCGTCACAATGGTGAGCGTCGAACGCCTACCCATGATCGATGTACGATCCGTGCGCCTGAAACTCGGCCTCAGCCAAGCCCGGTTTGCGGCGCGCTTCGGATTCACTCCGGCAACGGTAAGAAACTGGGAGCAAGGCCGCACACAGCCTGATGGTCCAGCGCGCGTTCTTCTCGCAGTCATTGCCCATCATCCTGATGCCGTAGAAGATGCGCTCCGCAAAGCGAGCTAATGGGGCCATCACACTTTGTGAACGCGTGCGCTTTCCAGGATCGACTGAATCTCCCCAACCGCCAATTTCAGCTCCTCATCCTTGGTGTAAAAATGTGGCGCAATGCGGATGCCGGCCCCAGGCCTGTAGTCCAGCAGGAAATCGCGGCGCAGCAGCTCTTGCGTTACTTCATATCCGTTGGGAACATCCAGCGTCACCGTTCCGCCACGCTGCACAGGATCTTTCGGCGATCTCACTGGGAATCCATTCTCCTCGGCCAACTCAATCAGCATGGATGTCTGCCGGATCGACTTGGCGCGGATGTTTTCGACCCCAACTTCGTTGATGATTTCGTACCCGGACCGGGCGGCGTACATTCCTGGAATATTCGGAGTGCCTTGCAGAAAGCGGAAGGCGTTGTCCGCGAACTCGATCGGCTCCGGGTCGAAGGCGAAGGGATGCCGATGCGCCATCCAGCCCGTGACGCGCGGCTCGAGCGACGGCCAGAGATCGCGCCGCACGTAGAGGTAGCCGGCGCCTGGTCCTCCGCACAACCACTTCACCGATCCTCCGGTGGCGAAGTCCACGTCCAGCTCGCGCACGTTCACCGGCACCGTTCCGGCCGATTGATAGATGTCGGCCACCACTCGCGCCCCCACTGCATGGGCGCGCTCGGTGATGGCGCGCAAATCCTGAATGTACGCGCTCTTGAAAATAACGTGCGATACCGACACCAGCAGCGTCTGGTCGTCGATAGCCGCAAGAAGTTTGTCCAACGGAATCGTGATGCCGTCTTCTGAAGGCACCGTCACTACACGCGCCCCCAGTTTCTCTAGTTGATGATGAATGTAGAGATTCGACGGGAAGTTCAGCCCCTCGGAAACGATCTTGTTGCGCTTGCCGTTCCATTCAAAACAAGACGCGATGATGGACTGGCAGACCGACACATTCGGGTGCATAGTAACTTCGCCCTCACCAGCGCCGATGATGCTGCCAATGAGATTGCCTACCGTGATGGGCATTTCCCACCAGGCTTCCTCCCATGCTCGAATACTGCGTGTCGACCAGACGTCGGCATATTCGTTCAAACGGTCGCGCGTGCGGCAAGGCATCGCTCCCAGGGAATGGTTGATCAGATAGACGGTCTTGTCGAGGACCGGAAATTCCTTGCGCCAGCCGAGTAGAGAATCGTGCATGTATTCATACTATTTCATTGAGTTCGCGAACGATGCGAGAATAGCCGCATGGCCCGCGAATTTGCTTTGACGCCCCAGCCAGTCCCTCACATTGAAACCCCGCTGCGCCGCATCACCACCAAGTTGCCGGTGCCGGAATCGTTGCCCATCCTTGAGAAACTGCAGCGCTATGAGCCGCTGGCGATGCGCGGGCAACCACCCGTGGTGTGGCAGCGCGCCCAAGGTTTTCAAGTCTTGGATGCATACGGCAATTGCTGGATCGACTGGTCCTCCGGCGTGCTCATAACCAACGCCGGGCATGGCCGTCAAGAGATCATTGACGCCATCATCGAGCAAGCATCTTCGGGATTACTGACCAGCTACGGATTCGCCAGCGAGATTCGTGCGCGCCTGGTGGAAAAACTCGCCGGCCTTTTGCCGAAGCCCCTCGAGAAGATTTTTCTGCTCACCACCGGCTCGGAAACCGTGGAGTGCGCTATCAAGTTGGGCCGCGCTCACGGCCTCGCGCAGGGCGGCCGCTCGAAGAATATCATCGTCTCTTTCACCGACGCCTTTCACGGCCGCACCCTTGGCGCACAACAGGCCGGCGGCATTCCAGTGTTAAAAGATTGGATCGGCAATCTCGATCCTGGGTTCGTCCAAGTGCCATTTCCGGATGGCTTCCGTACCCCCGACACCTCGTTCGATTATTTCGAGCGATGCCTCGCGGAGCAGAACGTCGATGCGCGAAACGTGGCGGCTGTCATAGTCGAAACATATCAGGGGGCCAGCGCCGCGTTCGCTCCGCGGGAATACATGCGCAGCTTGCGCGAATGGTGCACCGGACACAAAGCTCTGCTGGTCTTAGACGAAGTTCAAGCCGGCTTCGGGCGAACCGGCACGATGTGGGGCTTCGAGCATTACGCAATTGTGCCGGACCTCGCCCTTTTCGGCAAGGGCATTTCGAGTTCGCTGCCTCTCGCGGCAGTCGCCGGAACCACGGAGATCATGGATTCGCAGCCCATCGGAACCATGACGTCCACTCACACCGGCAACCCGGTTTGTTGCGCGGCTGCACTTGCTTCCATCGATATCGTGCTCAATGAAAAGCTGGCCTCGAATGCCTGTATTGTGGGCGGCGTGCTGCATCGCCGCTTGCGCGAAATTCAGGCGCGCTTTCCGGAGATCGGCAGCGCACAGGGCAAGGGACTGGTGGCGGGACTCGCGTGCGTCACGCCCGGCACAACCGCGCCTGATGCCAATCTTGCGTGGGAGGTTGTGCGGCGCTGTTTCGAAAACGGCGTTTTGATGTTCACGCCTGTCGGCTTCGGCGGCGCAACGGTGAAGATTGCTCCTGCTTTGGTGATCACCGAGGCAGCGATTCTGGAAAGCACGGCCGTCCTGGAAGAGGCTTTTGAGACGCAATGCAAGTAACTATTGTCGGCGGAGGGATGATCGTACACGATCAGATCCTGCCGTCGTTTTATCAGTTGCAGCGGCTTGGATTGGTGGACCAAATTGCGGTGTGCGCCCAACATGGACGCACTCTCGCAACGCTCGCGGGCTCCCAGTCCATCAGCCACGCCTTTCCCGGGCAAAAATTCCGCGCATATCCGGATGCCACTCGCGATCCGAACCTGCCGCACCCCGATTTGTATCGTGAGGTGATCGCGGCCATGCCACCTCGCAACGTAGTGATGATCGCCCTTCCGGATCACCTGCATTTCGACGCGATTCTGACGGCCCTCCGCGCGGATCAGCACGTGCTGGCGGTGAAGCCGCTAGTGCTGAAGGCTGCGGAAGCGGCGGCCATAATCGCGTCGAAATGCAGGTGATCCGGAAGGGCGATCATCACTACGT
>WNFG01002208.1_pt1 | contig 18224 bp, 15 predicted proteins | sample 5400431 | NCBI WGS metagenome assembly WNFG01 (sample SAMN13153346, study PRJNA577476) | soil metagenome | isolation source: 120 cm saprolite under Douglas fir tree site 2 hole 3 replicate 2 | place: USA:California | collected 2015-04-18 | reverse complement strand
GCAGTGTTTTCATGGACAACCGTGGTTGTAGATTCTCCGGTCATACCTGGTTGAAGCGCCATATATCATATCCTTTCTTCCTGCCTAAAGACTGCGTTGCATTACTATACAACAAAATCCGCATGGTTGATATACGCATATCATCAAGAGGAATCAGCACTCTTTTTGACAGGCTTATGCATGGTATTATATGGACGCTCAAAAATCTATTGACAAGGATAGACAAATACGTTAAAATGGGAGAATGAAGAAGAAAGCGTTCTTATCAGCAGGGGAAGCAGCCCGCGCACTGGGCGTATCGGTCAAAACCATCCAACGCTGGGATAAAGCCGGGCTTTTGCCAGTCATGCGCACCGCGACCAATCAGCGTCGTATTGCCGCTGCTACTCTTCACCAGTTGCTCAAAACGCGGGGAAGATCCCTGCGCTGCGTCATCTATGCCCGTGTCGGCAGTGCCAAACAGGAACACGCAGGGCATTTGACTCGCCAGGTGGAACGTTTGCAACAGGTGGCAAGGGAGCGGGGCTATCAGGTGGTGGCCCTCATCGCTGAGCAGGCATCCAGTCTCAATGAGCAGCGCACAGGCATGAAGAGACTCTTGACGCTCATCGATCAGCAAGAGATCGATGTGGTCCTGATCGAAGATCCTGATCGTCTGGTGCGCCTTGGTTTTGGCTATCTGGAAGAGGCTTTTCGCTGGAAACAGGTTCGTCTGGAAGTGATCGAACCGCCCAGAGCGCAACCCCCAACCGAAGAGCTAGTCGCCGATTTGCTCAGCATGGTCACCGTCTTTGCTGGTCGGGTGGATGGAAGTCGAGCGAAAAAAGTTCGGTCCTGTGTGGCCAATGCGCTCAAGGACTGTTTGAAAGCAGAAGAGGCAGATGGGACAGACGGCGAGAACAACCAAACTCCTGCTTGATCTCTCCGCACGAGATCAGGGAGGAGCGAATGCAGGCAAACGAAGCCATCTCGAAGAAACGTCGAAGATCCTCGATGCGGCCCGCCAGTTCTATCTGGACTTTTTTCTGGCACATCCTGAGAAGCTGATGGAGCGGGTCGAGGTGCTTTCCAAAAAGACCGGAGAAGTGAGTGAACGGCTGATTTCTGCTGACAAGTTGCTGACCTGGGCTGAGTTTCACACAGTTACAACGGCTGAGCATCCAGATCCGCTCCCGGAGTGGAACTTCAGCCAGGCATTTCCCGATTTAGTGGAACTTCAGCCAGGCATTTCCCGATTTCCCGAATCGCTATCGACGCTCGGTCATCAAGGATGTGATTGGCAAAGCCCGAGGCTATCTCACCACGCTCCGGAAATGGCAGCATTCCGGGAAGAAGAAAGGGAAACCAGGCATTCCAACTGCTTCCAATCACCCAACCCTCTATGCAGGAACCTACACGCTGGATCTGGATGAGTTGGATTTACGGAAGAGCTTTGTCCGACTCAAGGTCTATACCGGCTCCACATGGGCGTGGGTTCAGTATCCCACTCGCTACAACCGCTATTTTGAGCAGCGTCGAGCCGAAGAAGGATGGGAGCAGGAAAGTCCGAAACTGGTCCTGGGCAAGCGGTCGGCTGCTATTCATTTCTTGCAAAGCAAGACGATCAAAGCCCGCAAGATCGTGGAAAGCAAGCGTGATCCTGATCTGGTCACGGTCGCTGTCGATCTGAATGTCAAGCAGCTTGCGGTGATCACGGTCAGACAGCATGGAAAGATCACCCAGACGCGCTTTGTCTCGGATCGGGGTCTCGATCAGGCACGCTTTCGGCATCTGGGGCGCATTGCCAAAAAGCAATGGCAATCCGGCCAAGCAGTCAAGGGTGAACGAAGCAACCAGCAGCTCTGGCGGCATATTCGCCGGCAGAACACCGATGCTGCTCACAAAACGGCGCGTGCGCACGATCAAAGCAGCAGGCGGTAGCAAATCCAGGCGGCGCAATCGCAAACAAGCCAATCAACTCAAAGGCAAAATTAACCAACTCGCGAAGGAAAAAGCGTATGCAAAAGGGGTAGTGAGCGTCGAAGTCAATCCGCATGGCACATCGCAGTATTGTTCCCGTTGTGGAGCCAAAGGGATGAGGTTCAGCCTGCTGGCGGGGCAACGGGTCAAGGGCCGTGGGGGCAAGCTCTTTTGCTGCCCCGTTTGTCACTACGAGTGCCATGCCGACTTTAATGCGTCCTGCAATGTGCATCACAGCTTCTTCCGTGAATTTCACTGGCAGCCGCGAACACCAAAGAGCGGCTGAACGCCCTGTCCGGCTACAGGTCGGATGGGAGAAGGCTGAGGAGGGCAATCCCGATGATCCAGCCCAGGCCCGTTCGCAAATGAGCGAACACGTCAAAGTGGTGGGGCTACTGTTGGTCTGGCGGGGGCACGTTCCAACCCACATGCGCTCGCGGACAGCACCTCAAGTCATAACACGCCGGAATGTGGTGGGAACGCTGGTGTGCCGGACGGCTTGAGGGCGGCAGAAACAGCTTTTGTTCATCTCTGTCTACAGATTTGGGCAACAGTTGACACCACGAGAGAAAATCTGGCATTGTAATTGTAAGGGAGAAAAAAACTTTATGCATCATCACATCCAACGAGTTGCGCATCGTGGTGGCTCCCACCTGGCCCCGGAAAACACGCTGGCCGCGTTACGTAATGCCCTCACGCTGCCCATCGATGCTATAGAGCTAGACGTTCACATGACCCGTGATGGACACGCAGTTGTCTTTCACGACTACACCGTCGAGAAACGTACAAATGGCTCGGGAAATATGCTCGATCTCGACTTTGCCTATGTGCGCAGCCTCAATGCCGCCGCCCACTTCGCGGGTGGTTGGCCGGAGCCGCAGCAGATACCGACGTTGCGCGAAGTGTTGGAACTTGCTAAAGGGCATGTCCAGGTGTATATCGAGATCAAAGCGAGCAAGCGGAATGGGGTTATGGGGCGCTATCCGAACATCGCCGAAACGGTCGTCGAAGAGGTGCGCGCTACAGGTATGCTGGACCAGGTGCTTGTGATCTCATTTGACTGGACGCTGCTTCCCCTGGTCAAATCCCTTGAGCCGGCACTGCAGACGGGTGCGCTTGTCTCTGACGATGTCTGGAATGCCCGCGCCGAGCGTGCGCTGCCAATGCTGATGGAACAGCTTACCATGCTGGGATGTAAGTGGATCAATGTACACCGTGATCTCTTGACGGGTGAGATGCTGGAGACAGCACATGCGCATGGTTTTAGGCTGGGTATCTGGACGGTAAATACAGAAAGGGCCATACGCCGCTTTGCCGCTGCCGGCGTGGACTCTCTAACCTCAGACCGGCCTGACCTGTTTTCAGTCTTGCAGATGTAAAATCTCATACGTTCATCAAGATTTCATCAAATTTCGCCGTTCGGGCTACCACTTTGCCTGAATACGTGTCTCTTTTTGTCTGTTATCCGTTCTATCTAGTGAGAAATCACGCGCTTATCTTGGATGTACAAGGGTCTCGATGCTATACGCTATGCTGAAAAGTACCATCTAGTACTGTTTTCAGGTGACAGTATGCTATAATTGGCGGCAATCGCTGGCTGCGGACGTAGGTAGAGCCGTATCCAGGGTTGCCGGTGGAGAATACGAAGCATGCCACAAACAACAGAAGAAATGACCTCAACAGTTGTAGAGCCAGAATCATCAATCCTGGCGTCCCCGTCACAGGATATTGCGATATCTGTTGTCGTACCTGTTATGAATGAAGAGCAGAATGTACGACCATTATACGAAAAACTTTCGGCACAGCTTAATGCGCTCGGGCAACATTACGAGATCATCTTTGTTGATGATGGCAGCACCGACAAGACCTTTTTAGCGCTGAAAGCGCTGCATGCTGACTATGCTGGTATTGTGCGCGTGATTCGCTTCCGCCGCAACTTCGGCAAGACGCCCGCGCTGGTAGCGGGTTTTAGCCGCTGCCGCGGTGAAGTCATTTTTACAATGGATGGCGACTTGCAGGACGATCCTGAAGAGATCCCGCGTTTCCTGGAGAAGCTGGATGAAGGGTATGATCTGGTTACTGGCTGGAAATTTCCACGCCACGACCCTATTACAAAAACATTCCCTTCACGTGTTTTTAATGGCATGGTGAGCACAATGACGGGCGTGCACCTGCATGACATTAATAATGGATTTAAGGCATACCGGCGTGAATTGATCGAGGATAACCAGTTGAAGCTCTATGGTGAGTTCCATCGTTTTGTGCCCGTCATGGCGCACTGGCGAGGGTACAGCATCACAGAGATTAAGGTGCGCCATCACCCACGTAAATATGGCGTATCGAAGTTTGGTGCAAGGCGCTTCGGACGGGGACTGATAGATCTGATAAATGTGCTTTTTCTGACGACCTTTTTACGGACACCACTTCGATTCTTCGGTCCGCTGGGCTTTTGGACATTCTTTGTTGGCGCATTGATAGACATTTTTGTGGTCATTCGCAGTTTTGTTTCGCATGAGCCGATCCACAACCAGCCACTTCTCTTCGTGGGTATCCTCTTGATGATCATTGGCGTGAATTTCTTTATGACGGGCCTGCAAAGCGAGATGATTCGCCACTATGCTTTCAGGTCCGATGAGGAGTACAGTATCAGGCAGGAACTTGACTGATGCGCAGGTCCACTTTTAAGAAAATTGGCAAGCGGGTATTGCAGATTGGCTTGCCAGTGGTGATTCTGGCATTATTTCTGAACCAGGTGAAAAACAACTGGAGCCAGCTGACTGCGTATACTTTTCAATGGAATCTCTGGCTGCTTGGCCTGGCCTTTTTCGGCTTTATGTTGCAGGAAGTGTCCTATGGCTTGATCTGGCAGAACATCCTGGCGCGCCTTGGGGCGCGGCTGGGTTTGAGAATATGCCTGCGTATCTACCTGGCTTCTGAATTCGTGCGTTATATACCCGGCAATGTGTGGCATATCTTGACGCGTATTCTGTGGGTGGGAAAGTATGGCGTTTCGCGCCCCGTTGCTTTTGCCAGCATGACGATTGAGCTGATCACAAAACTTGCGGCGGGTATGCTCGTGTTCTCCGCCAGCCTTTTGTTCTGGCGAGACTTCGGCGCGATTGGTTCGCTGCCCAACGGACCGCTGGTGGACATTCTTGGTAGCGCAAGCATATTTGCGCTGCTCGTCATCTTGCACCCTCGTGTGCTTAATGGGCTGCTCAACCTGGTGTTGCGCCTGTTGAAACGCAATCCTGTACAGCTTGCAGTGCGCTACAGTGATATTTTGCTTGTCACCTTAGCCTGGTGCGCAAGCTGGCTGGTGGCGGGCTGTGCTTTTTATGTACTGCTGCTGGCGCTCTGGCCGGGCGCTCCTCTTGTAGCGTTGCCGATTTGCATTGGTATTTATGCCCTGGCCTGGGATATAGGTTTTGTCAGTTTTATCACTCCTAGTGGACTGGGGTTTCGCGAAGCAGCAATTGTGGGTCTCTTTGCGCTGGCATTGCCCCTGCCTGTCGGCCTGGCGACGGTTATAGCGCTGCTCTCCCGTTTTGTTTCGACGATAGCCGAGGTTATTTGTGTAAGTATCGCCTATCTGAGCGGCGGAAAACAGGTACGCAGCATCCAGCAAGGGTCGCAAACGCACATGCCGGGTGAGCCAGACCTGGAAGCACAAGGTTCCGGTGCAGTGCCGGTGAAACTACCTGCGCGTGTGCCCGTTGAAGGAGGGACTGTGGGTGAGTAAAATGACCTGGCGGAAACGTGTGGCTGTATGGCTCAATCGTCTCTATCTCTATCCAGACCCCGAACCATTGCCCCGCACAAAATGGTTTTGGATTGCAATGGGTCTTGTTACCCTGATGGCCCTGCTCTTCTCAGCCTATTTTATTGTTGTTTTAACAGGCCGGCAAGATGCTTTTCAAACTGCTGCCGAGGACATGGGCATCATGGACCAGGTGGTCTGGAGCCTTCTGCACGGGCAACTTTTCCACCAGACTATTTGCAATATTGTGAGCGATACCAATTGTTACGGCTTCGCCGGTTTTTCACGTTTTGCTATTCACTTTGAGCCAATTCTCTTTCCAATCTCGCTTTCTTACCTGATCTGGGCTGGCCCAAAAACGCTCCTGGTGATTCAAACGCTGGTTGTGGCCAGCGGGGCTTATCCTGCGTTCTGGCTGGCACGCCTGCGTCTACGAAACGACCTGGCTGCTGTGGTGATCGCTCTGCTTTATTTACTCTACCCGGCGCAACAGCAGGCGAGCATCTTTGAATTTCATGCTGTTACCCTGACAGCTGCCCTTTTGCTTTTTACGCTGTATTTCATGTATACCAGGCGTACCGTCTGGCTCTTCGTCTTTGCCATTCTTTCGATGGCCTGTAAAGAAGAGTTGCCGGTGGTTATTGCCTGTTTTGGCCTTTGGTCGATGCTCTTTCAACACCGGTGGCGTTCTGGCCTGGGATTGGTGGCGCTTGCAACCGTCTGGGTGGTAGTGGAGTTGCTGATGTTTCGCCTGTTCAGCCCCACAGGGCGCCCATTGTTGGCTTCGCGTTATGCCTACCTGGGCAGCGGTCCTCTTCAAATCGTACTCCATATAGTAAGGCATCCACTCAGCATGCTCCATCAGCATGTTTTAGAACATAACCACCTTCAATATTTGCGTACATTACTGGGTCCGGCGGGGTATCTGCCACTGCTTGCCCCCTGGGTACTTGTGCTTGCCGTACCCTCGATGGCACTAAACCTGTTTAGTGCCGATCTTAATCAGTATCTCGGCATCTTTCAGTACAGCGCGGAGATCGTGCCTGTGCTGATCTTTGCAACCATCGAGGCTATCGTGGTTATCATCTGGTTAGTGCAGTGGTTCGTCAGGCGCATACGTGAGCAGAATGAGCAGGCACAGGTGCAGGTAGGGGAAAAACCTGTTGCTGCCTCCTGGCGCCTGGAACGCTGGATACGTCCAGCCTCGCTTGTCGTGCTGCTCGGCTTTGTACTTTTTAATGTAGTGAGCGTGGATTTCACTTACGGCGCGCTGCCATTCTCGCGGGGGTTTGGGTGGCCGCATGTGACCGCTCATGATGCGCTGGCTCAGCGTCTTATTGAGATGATCCCTGCCTCGGCATCGGTATCCGCTCAATCCACCCTTGTCCCGCACATCAGTGAACGCACCAATATCTACCAGTTTCCTTATGATGATGACAACGCCAATTATATCTTTCTAGATATTACCAGCACCACGTATCCGTACCAGTATAATCAGTACACAACTGAAGTGAAGCGGGTATTGCTGAATGGGAGATACGGAGTTGTTGCGGCACAGGATGGGTATCTTCTTCTTAAAAGAGGACTTCCTTCACCCGGCATATCGCCATATTCACCCACCCAAATTGGTGACGAGGTTATACCGGATCTCCCGGATAGCTTCTGCTCATTTGCGCGCGTATCACCACAGGCAGTAACACATGCGCTACAGGTTGATTTCATGCCCAGTAATAGTTCTGCTGCTGATATAAGCCTGGTTGGTTATAGTGTTGCGCCTCCTACCGCGTTTAGCATAGTTACCCCTTTTATGCAGGTGACTGCTTTTTGGAAGGTAAACACACCTAACCCCCCACCGCTGGAGATATTGGTGCTGCTCATCGATAAAAACGGGAAGGAGCAATTCTCGAGTATCGATTTCCCCGCTTTAGCCTGGTGTCCGACCAGCACATGGAAACCGGGAAGTGTGCTGCGTACTACCAGCGACACTCTCTGGATAGGTAATGTACCAGGTGGGCTAGCCCATGTGGCAATCGCACTCTTGCCTGCAGTGTCTCCTTTCGGTACAATAAGGGCTGTAACTGACAGGCTTCCTTTACATATCGTGAACGCGCCGGAGACAGTGATCCCGGTCAACGGAACTAATGCAGTGCAATTGGATGCGTTTACAATTGTTCACTGAAATTTCTTAGAAGTTTACATGATTCGAAACGAAAGAGGTGTGGGTGTGGGCATGCTAGTAAATCAACTTCCGCCTACTGAACTTGCGCGTCTGAAAGCAGAATTAGCAGAGACACTGATTGCTAATTTCTGCTACCCGCGGTTTTTTGATTACCGCACTAACTCCTTACGCACGCGCCCCGTGGATCGAGCAAAACGCCAGGAAGTCTGGCAGTTTCTGAGTTCGGTCGATTTCAACGCCTGGGGCCGCGTAGATGTCATGTCGCCTGACCTGCAACACCAGATCGAACGTTTATTTATTCACTTTGTCCAGCGGAATCGTACTTTCTTTGGTGAGCAAGGCCGTAAGCGCATGACCGATGTTCGCATGCTGATCGACTCTGCTTCCTTGTCGGTGATAGAAGGACTGAGAGGACACCTGACGGGCCGCCAGGCCGCGGGTGGGTCTTTTGGTAGCCCCCGGCCAGTGACTTCCTGGTCTGCAACGAATAGAATTGGGCAGTCAGAACCGGATTGGGACCAGGTGAATGCTACTGCGATGCAATTGCAGCAGCAACTTCAAGAGGTGCGAGGGGAAATTAAAGCCAACGATGCCCGGCTGCACGGGGTGCCTGCGAGACGCTCGATACGCAGTCGCTCAACCGTGAACGGAAATAGCACTGTTGAACCCGAGGTAATGCCCTATCAGCGTACAGCTGCGAACAAGCCGGCCCCTCAAGGAGAAGCCCCAACCGTACAGGGTTCAAAAACTACCAATCCTTTAACTTCACCTGCTGCGTCTGTACCTGCGCCAGTTGCCCCACCTGTCCATAAAATAGAGCGCGTGGTTGTATCTGAAGATGTGGTGACTCCCTATGTGCCAGCACCCTCTAAATCTGCGGGGCCAGCGGCTCCTCCGGTGCGTGCGCCCGAGCGGATACAACATCCGGCCGCTCCTCCGTTAAAAGTGCAAGTGAGAGATCTGCCCCAGGCTGCAAAGGCTCCGATGATGGAAGTGTCTCCTAGAACAGCCGGGAGCTCGACTGTGCTTGTTGGCGATGAAGATATGATGATTTTCGAGCAATTGCAGCATCAGCTTGTTACATGGCTGCGTGTAGAGGCGGTAAGTGCCGGTTTAGATATTTCCGGTCAGAGTGCTACGCAGTTGCTTGAAATGCTGCGCCAGCAAGATGGCTTTGATGAGACACGGCTACAAGTTGTCTCGACCTTGCTCAATCTCTCCGATCAAATCATTGCCACTGGACATGCCGGTCTGCTTGAATACAAGCAGGCCATGATGTTTTATTTAATGCACACACGCCGCACCAGGTAGCTTCGGATAAAAAACACGTTAAAAAATTCGGCCGGTACCGAATTTGAGATACTTTCTACTTCCATATTCGTCCATAACTATGGTATAAACGTATATGGAGATGGTCATATCAATGTGCATATAGCACTAACGAGCAATTTTATCGGATATGTCCCAGCCTTAAACATGATCCCCGTAGCTTGAGAGGGCGAAACAACCATAAGGGGGGTATTTGAGCACAATGGCTAAAAATAAGGCAGAGAGTTTGGATGAAGTGCTAGCGCTGGCTCGTGTGAGGCGACAAAATGGCATGCTGACGATAGAACACACGCAAGGGGGAAGAGTGGAGGAAGGTGAATTATATCTTCAAGCTGGTCAACCTATCTACGCTCGTGTAGGGCAATTGGTTGGCCAGGATGCCCTAAATTGGCTGCTGCAGTGGCGTAATGTCTATTTTACCATTACTACTGAAGATTCAAAGCAGCCTGCTGGCACTCCGGTTTCCGGGAAAAGCAATGCCGCCGCTTTCTCCTCACCTAAGCCGCAATCTCCTTCACTTAATAGTAACACTTCCACAGGATTGCCCGATGTGCAAGCTCAAGGCGATGGAAATGCTTCTCGTAAGAATGCGTATACTCCAGGAATTGAGTGGCTGATCCCACAGAAGCGTGGGGTTGAGCGGGAGGTGCTATCGCTACCACTCACCCGTCGTCAACGCTTTATTTATTTCCTGGTTGATGGTCGCCGTACCATTGCTGACCTTTCTCGTTGCACGGGTAAAGATATTCAAGAGGTTGAGCTGACCCTCAGCGAACTGCAAGAGCAGGGGCTGGTTGCTATCTTGGGATAATCGCCATAATGCGGATAAAGCCGCTATGGTGATCGGTTGTTATTATGCCGCTGCGGTGATCGTCGGTAACAGCTCGCGGAGTTGCTCCATCCAATTTGATCCTAGCAGGCGGCGCGGAATACGGATTACCCCTTGTTGCACGCGGGCTTCGTTACGGAAACGGCGATACAGGACGATACGATTGGGAACGATGGTGCGCCTTACCGTCAGCACAAACTCATTATCTTTCGCAGAAATGGCCTCGTATCCCAGCATTGCTGCCTCTACCTTCAAGCGCACCATCGCCAGTAAGTTCTCGACCGGCAGCGGAGGCGGGCCGAAACGGTCATTCAGTTCTGCCCCCATGGCCTCGATCTGTTCGGGCTGACTCAGGTTTGCCATGCGCTGATAGAATTTCACTTTCAGCGTACGGTCTCCGATGTACTCATCAGGAATATATGCATCGAGTGGAAGATCGATGAGCACGTTTGGCGTTCTGGCCTCGACGCGCTTGCCTTGCATCTCCTCGACCGCTTCGGCGAGCAGCTTCGTGTACAGGTCAAAGCCGACCGAGTTCATAAAGCCGGATTGTTCTGCACCCAGCAGGTTGCCGGCGCCACGAATCTCTAGATCTTTCATGGCGATGCGGAAGCCCGCGCCTAGTTCGGTTGCTTCAAAGATGGCGCGTAAGCGCTTCTCCTGAACAGGAGTCAGTTTTGTATCCTTGTTGTAGAGGAAGTAGGAATAAGCCTGATGTGTAGCGCGGCCAACGCGCCCTCGCAGTTGGTAAAGTTGTGCCAGGCCAAAAAGAGCCGCGTTATTCACAATGATGGTGTTGGCATTGGGAATATCCAGGCCATTTTCAATGATGGTCGTTGAAACCAGCACGTCATATCCTCCATTGGAGAATTCCATCATCACCCGTTCCAGTTGATCTTCGGGCATCTGGCCATGACCAACGACGATGCGCGCCTCTGGTATGAGACGCTGGAGCCTCTGCGCGATCACCTGGATACCATGCACGCGGTTGTGCACGAAAAACACTTGCCCGCCCCGGTCGATCTCGCGCAGGATCGCCTCCCGGATCAGGCTCTCGTCAAACTCGCGTATAGCCGTGCGTATCGGCAGCCGCTCCTGGGGTGGAGTCTCAATGACGCTCATGTCCCGCACATTCACCAACGACATGTGCAGCGTGCGCGGGATGGGAGTCGCGGTCATAGTGAGCACGTCAACCTCGTTGCGCAATTGCTTGAGCAGCTCCTTATGCGCAACGCCAAAGCGCTGCTCTTCATCGATGACCAGCAAGCCCAGGTTAAGGAAAACCACGTCTTTCTGTAGCAGGCGATGCGTGCCAATGACAATATCCACCTTGCCCAGCGCCAGGTCTTCCAGGAGTTGCTTCTGCTCTTTTTCCGAACGGAAGCGGCTGAGCAACTCAACGCGCACAGGAAAGGCTTTCAGCCGGTCCTTGAATGTATTAAAGTGTTGTAGAGCCAGTACTGTTGTTGGGACCAGGATAGCTACCTGGCGCTGATCGAGAACTGCCTTGAAAGCGGCACGCAGCGCAACCTCGGTTTTACCATAGCCAACGTCACCACACACCAGCCTATCCATAGGTCGTGGACGCTCCATGTCAGCTTTGACCTCTTCAATAGCTTGAGCCTGGTCGGGAGTCTCTTCGTATGCAAAAGCGTCTTCCAACTCCTTCAACCAGGGCTGATCGGAATCGGGTGGGAATGCGTGACCCTGCATTGCCTCTCGCGCGCTGTACAGGCGCAGGAGGTCTCTTGCAATATCCTGTACACTCTCTTTGACCTTGGTCTTGGCGCGGGCCCATTCTGTCGTTCCTAGCTTGCTGAGGGCCGGAACCGCGTCTCCCATACCGATGTAGCGTGTGACGCGGTCTAACTGGTCGGTTGGAATATACAACCTATCGGTACCTGCATAGCGAATGAGCAGGTATTCGCGCTCGACCCCGGTGCTGTTGAGCTTGACAAGTCCTTCGAAGCGCCCGATGCCATATTCCTGGTGCACTACGTAGTCACCGGGATTAAGCTCTGCCAGAAATGAAGCCGGTGTAATAGGCTTACGTCTCGGCGCGTTTTGTCGTTTCGACCAGCCAAAGATTTCGGTATCGGTAAAGACCTGTAGGGCTAACCCACGTGATTGCCAGCCCTCCGTCAGTTGGCCCTGGATGAGTGTAACAGAACTGCTCTCAGGCGCTTCGTTAATATTCGTGCCGGGGCTTACATGGATGGTAGCTTCGTCCAGGATGGATTCATCGCTCAATACCTCGGCCAATCTTCGCGCCTGCGCCGTCACAATCACAACTCGTTCAAGGCTGTCCAGGGCTTTGCGACAATCCTGGACAAAGGCCCGCAGCCGACCTCCGTAAGAATTGGGGCCGCTAAATGATGGCATCAAGTGTTCGGTGCCACCGTGCTGGCGTGCGTCAAAATCGCCCTCGCTGGCCGAGAGGATATCGGCGAAGCGTAGTTGACGGCGCTGCTGCAAGCGAGGCTCCAGGTCATTCCAGGTGATATTCGCTTTGCGCAAGCGTGTGGGATTCTCGCGGTCTCGCTCGAAGCGTTCTTTCATTTCCTGGGCCTGGGCATCGAGTTCGGAGATGCGATTCTGAATGCTCTCAGGATTATCGAGAATAACAAGGCCGCTGGCGGGGAGATAGTCCAATACACTGGCTTGCGCGTGCAAGTAAGGCAGATAGAAGGTGATATCGTCAAACGAGCGCCCGTGGCGCAGTTCTTCAAGATCGCGCTTCCAGCGTTCCTCTGCGTCGTGGTGCAGCATACTGCTATTGAGCTGTTCTAGTTCGTTCACTGCCGCTGGTCCACGCAGGGGCAAGGCCTCGCGAGCCGGTGCGATTATGCAGGAGGCAATCGGGTTGAGCGAACGCTGAGTTGCCTGGTCAAAGGTGCGCAACGATTCAATTTCATCGCCGAAAAACTCGACGCGCACAGGGCGCAGCAGCGTTGGTGGGAAGAGATCGATGATACCACCGCGATGGCTAAACTGTCCTGGCTCTTCCACTTCCGTTACAGGCTCATAGCCTAGATTATAGAGGTGCTCGAGCATCAGCGTCAGATCGACTTCCTGCCCAGGTTTCAGGCTATAGAGTGAAGCCGAGAGTTCTTGTGACGGTATGACGGGTTGGGTGAGCGCTCGCGCCGAACAGACAACAACGGCATTGCGTTCGCGCTCGGTTAAAGAAATCAGCGCGTTCATACGCTGTTGGGTTGTCTCTGCATCGCTAATCAGCCGCTCATAGGGCAGCGCATCGCGGTCAGGCATGTACAGCACGTCGCTGGGCTGCTGAACCAGCGCCTTGAGGGTATCCGCTACCAGATTGGCCTGTGTTTCGTCAGCAACAACGACAAGTAGGGGCTGTTTAAGCACCGATGCGAGCGCGGCGATAACATAAGGGCGTGCGGATTCGGTAATTCCGGTGAGGGCTGGCAAACCCTCTGCGTCTTGAAGTCGTTGTACCAGGCGGCGAAATTCTAACCGCTGTGTCAAAAGTGTAAGTAATCCCTTTAGTGTCACACAACCCTCCCAATGGGCATGACAAAGCGCACCTTAAGGGACATCTACCGTCCATGGAGGTGGCGCTGACGTATACCCCGACCACTTGTAAAACTTGTGGGGGGCGCAATCGATTGCGCCCCGCGCTGATCTCGAACTGTCCTCTGTTATGATACAGTACTGATGATTTAACTGCAATAGTTATAACACTTTGGTACAACCCACTATTCCATCAATAGGAACGCAATGGCCACAATACCTCATACCAGCCCGATAAGCTGATATGGGCCTACTTTCGGCGATCGAATGTGTCCAATGCGCCACCTACCACAATAGTGTGACCATTTGGTAGTGTTGCATCCATTGCTGCCTTCACAATTGCCTGGCCCATTTCAGTAACCGTAGGCAGCTTGCCGCCTCGTTGTCGCCTCTCTTCAGTAAGACCTGGCGCGACCCGCTCCATCAACCTGGCCATGATCGTCCCCTCGATCAAATCACCGGTAACGACGAGTAAGCGAATACCCCGGTCAGCCAAATCCTTCTGCCGTGCTCGGAGTGCCTGTTCGCCTGCGTGCTTCGTTTCGGCGACAGGAGCATAGGCAGGTATGTAATCCACCTGGCCGTGCAGATGCGCCCAGTGGCTTGTGACGAAAACAACGACGCCTCCTTCGAGCATAAGGGGTAACGCGCTATCGAGAAGAGCCAGTTGTGCATCGCGATTGATGTGCATAGGATAGGACGGATCAGTAGCGACAAGGTCACGTTCTAGACCACCAGCAGCATTGAGTACCAGGAGGTCCAGGCGACCACTCCAATCACTGAGCGTCGCGAAGAGTCGCTCGATGTCCGCCGGCTGTGTTATGTCGCAGCACGCAGCAAGCGCACGTGCGCCCCGCTGCGTCATTTCATTAACGACCTGACTCGCTCGAGCCGCTTTATTATGGTAAGTGATTGCTACATCATAGCCGTGAACTGACAAGTCAAGCGCTGTAGCGGCTCCGATACCACGTGATCCTCCAGTAACCAGAGCTACCGGGCGTCGAATGGATTCCATCCTTCCACTCCTTTGTTTCTCATCCTGCTCAACGCCGGTTCATTCTTCAAACCGCTTGAAAATCAGACAGGCATTGTGACCACCAAAACCCATCGAATTTGACATGGCAGCACGCACTTCTGCCTGTCGCGCCTCATTGGGCACGTAGTCCAGATCACATTCAGGATCAGAATGATGCAAGTTGATCGTTGGTGGTATTACCCCCGTCAAAATGCTCAAAACGCAGATTGCAGCCTCGATAGCTCCAGATGCTCCCATTGTGTGTCCAGTCATTGATTTAGTAGAACTGATAGGCACCCGATAGGCATACTCTCCAAAGCCGCTTTTGATGGCTTGCGTCTCGCTGCGGTCGTTGAAGCGGGTCGAAGTGCCATGAGCATTGATGTAGTCGACTTGCTCGGGTCGCAAGCCGGCCTTTCGCAGCGCGCGACTCATAGCTCGCATCAGACCTTCTCCTCCTGGCGTAGGCTCGGTCACATGATAAGCATCTGCAGTTGAGCTATAACCCACTATCTCAGCAAGGATCGTTGCTCCACGGGCTCTGGCGAAATCTATCTCCTCCAGGATCAACATACCTGAGCCATCGCCCATCACAAAGCCATCGCGTGTGACATCGAAGGGGCGGCTCGCTCCCTGAGGATCATCGTTACGCCGAGAGACAGCATGTATATTCTCAAAGGCTGCCATGGCAAGCGGGGTGAGACCTTTTTCGGAGCCGCCAGCAATCATGGCCCTGGCATCGCCTCGGCGAATCGTCTCCCAGGCCTCTCCTATGCTATTACTACTTGTGGCACAAGCAGAAACGGTGGCCCAATTCGGCCCCTTCGCTCCTGTTAAGATCGAGACGATGGCAGGGGCTGCATTGACCATAGACATGGTTGGGAAGTACGGGCTGATACGATCAGGCCCCTTTTGGAAGAGGATCTGGAACTGCTCATGGTATGTCGCCAGGCCACCTACCCCGCTGCCAATGTATACGCCAATGTCATCGGCATTCTCTTCCGTAATCTTCAAGCCTGACTGGATCAATGCTTGTTTGGCAGTAGCTACGGCGAAGTGTTCGAATGGGTCGGTATGGCGGATTGTTTTCCGATCCATGTAGAGGGAGGGGTCGAAATTTTTGATCTCAGCGCCGAAATGCACGCGAAATTGACTCGTATCATAGCTCGTAATCGGTCCAACGCCAGATTTCCCCTGGCACAGCGCCTCCCATGTTGATAGCACATCATTGCCCACAGGAGTAAGTAATCCCATTCCAGTTACAACCACGCGAGGTAGCATAGTATCTCCTTCATAAAGCCCTCACCATATTCTGTTCTATTATACCATCTCATGCAGGCCTAAGTGGATCAATACAGTTTGAGGATCTTCGAAAAATGCCGTGTAAATCTGTAAGTAGCTGGGTAGCATAGTTGCCTTTTATGCTATAACCTATCTATAATAAGGGTAATGCGTAGCTTTTGCTTGAAGGAGAGAGACTATGGCAGTCACATTAGGTCAGCTCCTACTTATGGCAGTTATTGGATATCTTTGGGGTTCCATTCCTGCCGGCTATTGGATGGGTAAACTTCTTCGCGGCAAAGATTTTGATATTCGTGCTTATGGCAGCCATAAAACAGGCGCTACCAACGTTCTGCGCACTCTAGGCAGAGTGCCAGCCCTGATCGTTTTAGTCTTTGATCTCTCTAAAGGAATAGGTCCAACGCTTGTTGCTACTCTCGTTCCTTTCTTCTATGGTGCGGGTTGGGGGCCGACGGTGGCTGGCCTGGCTGCCTTGATAGGCCACTGTTATCCCATTTTCATTGGATTTAGGGGAGGGCGAGGTGTATTGACGGGTGCTGGGGCATTGCTCGTCATTTCCCCGCTGGCCTTCTTAATTGCAGCGGTGACTACTTTCAGCACTATAGCGATTTCGCGCTTCGTATCGCTGGGCTCTATCGTTGGCAGCCTGACATCGATTCTCTGTGGCATTCTTTTTTTCATTATCGGAAAGCTTGATCCGGCATTCATCGGCAAAGTTAGCCTGGCGCAGATGGTCTTTATGGTGGTCGGACCAGCACTGGTCATTATTTTCCACTATGACAACATTGGGCGCTTGCTGGCGGGTACTGAACGCAAGTTTGGGCAGAACGTAAATGCCGAAGAGCATCCAGCTTCCACAAATGGTCCTTCTTCGAAAGTACAGGCATGATTGGCTTTTAGCGAATCTGGCATTCAGGCTTTTGAAACTGCTGTGTTTTCCTTTCCTTGTAAGATCGGCCATGCGCTACGGGTATATTCGGCACCGGACATGACGGTCCAGATAGCGGCAAGCACCATCAAGGCATCTGCGATCAAGAGCAAGTAATCGCCCACGTTCAACATGGGATTGTTGAAATTGAGCATCAGCGGGAACAGAGAGAGGTGGCTTGCGCCTACCCCTTTTGCCAGCATCACCCCGCCAATGGCAACCAGCGTGATGAATGTTTTCTGTTTTCCCAATTTCCCGGCAGGGATGACAGTTCCTTTAGCTGCTGCCATTGAACGCAAGCCGGTGACTAAGAATTCGCGGGCAATAATAATCACGACGATCCAGGCGGGAACAAGACCAAGCTGTACGTAAGCGACCAGAATGGCGGAGACAAACACCTTATCGGCGGTCAGATCCAGGAAGACGCCGAGCGGTGAGACGATATGATAGCGCCGGGCCAGGTAGCCATCTAGCAGGTCTGTGATGGAAGCCAGGAAAAACACGACTGTCGCGATTAAAAAAGCCCAGGGTTGGTTGACTAGAACCAGCGCGAAGACCAGGATTGTTGCCGCAATTCGACTGGAGCTGAGCAGGTTAGGAGCGTTAAACATCGCTAGATTCTGCCTTTCAAAACATATGCGCATGTATTGATTCCTGCACACTCATGCAGGACACCGCACTCAGAGTTGAGTGTGTGGCCCAGGCCAGGCAACGAACCGCTGGTACATGTTGACCGCGCTGTTCGCGTCACGGTCCATCACCAAGCCGCAGTTCACACAGTAATACGTGCGTTTCCAGAGCGGCATGTCCTGTTTGTGTTTGCAGACATGGCGCATCTTGGTTCTATCACGTGTGCTTATTATAGAGAACTCTTTCCCAAAGCGTAAACGCTTAGATGCAAGCATCTGCACAAAGCCATGCAGTCTCCAATCATTATATACCATGCGATTGCGTATCTGCCGCTTCCGCTTCTCTTTAGGCGTCAGGAATTCCTCCACCCTCTGACTGAGACGAAGGTGACCAGTATTGGGTTCTTTGTGAATCTCCTGGCGGCAGAAGCTCTTTATGCGCCCTGCACAACCTCCTGCTTCACGTTTTCCTGACAAATTTGTAGCTTTTATGTTAAAGCTTTGACGGTAGCTGCAAAGGCTTGCGTGGTTGTGTAGTGTGGCGCCCAGGTTCCGGTGGCTTTAAGTTTAGCATTGGAACAGATGAGTGTGCCTTCAGCTAGCCATTCGGGGCCGAAGTTGCTTCTTCCCTCTTCCCATGCAGTAATGACAGCTTGCATCAGCATTTCAGCCGGTATCTCAATGACCTGCAAGCCTGCGGCAGCAGCGATATGAGGTAGAGAATCTGGATCATCTCCCACAACGTTATAGGCTC
>WNFG01003429.1_pt1 | contig 18236 bp, 18 predicted proteins | sample 5400431 | NCBI WGS metagenome assembly WNFG01 (sample SAMN13153346, study PRJNA577476) | soil metagenome | isolation source: 120 cm saprolite under Douglas fir tree site 2 hole 3 replicate 2 | place: USA:California | collected 2015-04-18 | reverse complement strand
TACAATCGCGACAACGTCACCCTGGTCGACGTGCGCAGCGATCCCATCCAGGAGATCACCAAGAAGGGCCTCCGGACCACCGGCGGGCAGCAGTTCGAGCTCGACGCCATCGTGTTCGCCACCGGCTTCGACGCCATGACCGGCGCGTTGCGCGAGATCGACCTACGCACGACCGACGGCGCGGTTCTGGCCGATCACTGGGAAGGCGGGCCGCTCACCTATCTCGGCCTGATGGTGTCGGGCTTCCCCAACATGTTCGTCGTCACCGGCCCGGGCAGCCCGGGCGTGAAGACGCAGATGATCGCCTCGATCGAGCAGCACGTCGACTGGATCGCCGACTGCATCGGCCATATGCGCAGCCACGGCTTCGACCGCATCGAGGCCTCGCCGCAGGCGGAGAGCGAGTGGGTGCACCACGTCAACCAGGTGGCCGACAGCACGCTCTACCCGCTGGCCAACTCCTGGTACATCGGCGCCAACATTCCCGGAAAACCGCGGGTGTTCATGCCCTATGTCGGCGGCTTTGACCGCTACAAGCGGTATTGCGATGCCGTTGCCGCCAAGGGCTACGAAGGCTTCAGGCTTTCAAGGCATGCGGCCAGCGTTGCCGCTTCATGACTCGTCGGACTGATCTCCTCCTTTCAGACTCCTCTCCCCCCTGGGGGAGAGGTTGGGTGAGGGGGTTGCGCACGGCCTTCGATGATGGCCCCTCACCTAGCCTCTCCCCCAAGGGGGAGAGGAACATGAGAATGATCAAGTCATGATCACCGCTTCGCTCTCGGGATCGAAGAAGTGCAGCCGGCCCGGCTGGACCGACAGCCGGACCTGGTCGCCGGCCGCGACCTGGGTCTCGGGCGGAACACGGGCCACGGTGACGCGCGCCTCGCCGACCCGCGTCTCGAGCAGGATCTCCGAGCCGAGCTGCTCCACGACCTCGACCTTGGCCGCGAAGGTACGGCTGAGCGGTCCGTCGGTGGCGAGCGCCAGATGCTCGGGCCGTACGCCCAGGATCACTGGCTTGCCCTGCCACGCCTCGAGGGCGCGGCGGCTGGGCTCGGTCACCGCGAGCTTGACTGCCGGCGACCGGGCCACCAGCGCGTCGCCTTCCTTGGCGAGCGTGACGTCGAGGAAATTCATGGCCGGCGCGCCGATGAAACCAGCGACGAACCTGTTGACCGGATTGTTGTAGACCACCAGCGGCGTGCCGGCCTGCTGGACCCGCCCGTCGCGCATCACCACGACGCGATCGCCCAAGGTCATGGCTTCGACCTGGTCGTGGGTCACGAACACCGAGGTCGTCGGCAGCTGGGCATGCAGCCGCTTGATCTCGATGCGCATCTGGGCGCGCAGCTTGGCGTCGAGATTGCTGAGCGGCTCGTCGAACAGGAAGACCAGCGGGTTGCGCACGATGCAGCGGCCGAGCGCCACGCGCTGCTGCTGGCCACCCGAGAGCTGGCGCGGGCGGCGCTTCAGCAAGTCATGCAGGCCCAGCATCTCGGCGGCGCGGTCGATCGCCGCCTTGATGTCGCGTTCGGGCATCTTCTTGTTGCGCAGCCCGAAGGCGAGATTGTCGTAGACGCTCATGTGCTGGTAGAGCGCGTAGTTCTGGAACACCATGGCGACGTCGCGGTCGCGCGGCGGCAGGTGGTTGACCACCCGCTCGCCGATCCTGATCTCGCCACTCGAGATGTCCTCCAGCCCGGCGATCATGCGCAACGTCGTTGACTTGCCGCAGCCCGACGGGCCGACCAGGGCCACGAACTCGCGGTCGGCGATTTCCAGATCGACGTCCTTCACGGCGTGGTGGAGCGAACCGTAGTGCTTGTTGAGCTTGCTGAGAACGATGGCTGCCATGGACTCGCTTACTCTTTGCTCGTCGTAGTCTTTCTTCTCGTACTCTTTCTTGCTCTTCCTCCTCTCCCCCTTGGGGGAGAGGCTGGGTGAGGGGGTTACGCCCGTCGCTTCCCCCTCACCTAACCTCTCCCCCAAGGGGGAGAGGAATATGAGAGGAGAGGCTAGCGAGCGCCGCTACTGCTGCGCTGCCTTGCTGACCAGCGGGGCATTCTCGGACAGCACCTTGGCGATGTCCTCGCGCTTGCCGGTGACGGCCTTGGTCACGGCGTCGTTGAACGCCTTGTGCACGGCCGGCCACTGCGCGAAGTAGTAGGCGCCGCGCACCTTGTCGGGCGAATCGAGCGCGGCCTCCTTCAGGAGCTTCATGAAGGGATCCTGGGCGGCGATCTTGGGCCAGAACTGGGTGTTGGGCGGCGGCGCGCCGGTCGCCTTCCACAGCTTCATCTGGCCTTCCTCGTCGACCATCATGGCGGCCAGCATCTCCTTGGCGAGCTTCTTGCGCTCCGGCGAGATCGACTTGGGGATCGCCCAGCCCCAGATGTCGTCCCAGGCGAAGTTCTTGGTGCGGTTCGGCCCGAGCGGGAAACGTGCCGCCGCGATCTTGCCCGCGACCTTCGACTTGGCCGGATCGTTGAAGGAACCCCACCACAGCGAATCGGCCACCGTGAAGGCGGCGTCCCCCGACGTGAAGATGGCGTTGGCCTCGGTGCGATCATAAGCCGGCATGCCGCGCGGCGAGATCTTGTGGGTGTTGATGGCATCCCACCAGTACTCGACCGTCTGCTTCATGCAGGGTTCGTTCAGGCTCGACTTCCAGCCGTTCTGCGCCAGCACCTTGTTGTCGCGCTCGTAGAAGGGCATCAGCACGTCGCAGTTGTTGCCCCACATCGACCAGAACCAGCTGAACCAGGTGTGGTTCATCGACATGCCGCCGACATAGCCCCACTTCACCTTGTTGGCGGCCTGCAGCTTCTTGCTCACCTCCACCACTTCGGCCTGGGTCTTGGGCACCTCGTTGGGCTGCAGCAGGTCGGTGCGGTAGAAGAACACGCTGAACGTCTGGCCCATCGGCACCACGGTGTTCTGGCCCTGGGCATTGCCGAACACGACCTTGTCCATGCCCCACTTCTCGGCGAACTGCAGGCCGGGGATGTCGTCGGTCGGCTCGAGCAGGTGGGCCCAGAGCTGGCCCCAGTCGTCGTTGTGCCAGATCACGTCGTACTGGTCGGAGTTCGAGGTGAGCGAGGCGGTCATCTTCTCGACATAGACGCCGTAGGAGTTCGGCACCTTGACGATCTTGATGCCGTTCTTGGCGCCCCAGGTCTCGAACATGGCGACCGAGGCGTCCTGAAGCGGGCTCGGCTGGTAGCCGATCCGCAGTTCCTTGACCGCCTGAGCGTAGGCGCCGCTTGCGGCCAGCAGTCCGGCGGCGGCAGCGGCCGCGGCTATTGTCCTTCTTCCCATTCGGTACATTGCGTTTCCTCCGTCTAGTTCTGAATTCAGATCCAGCCCCTCTAAATCCTGAGGCCACGGATCACGTATTTCTGGCCGAACAGCGCCAGCAGGAAAGCCGGCACCAGCGCCATGACCGCCGTGGCGGCCATCAGGTTCCAGCGCAGCCCCATCTCGGTGACGAACTGGGCCATCACCACGGTGATCACCGGCACGCGGTTGCCGGTCAGGATCAGGGCGAACAGGAATTCGTTCCAGGTGAACAGCCAGCACAGCACGGCGAGGGCGGCGATCGCCGGGATCGCCGAGGGCAGCGCCACCCGCAGGAAGGCGCCCCAGCGCGTGCAGCCGTCGATCAGCGCGGCATGCTCCATCGACGGATCGATGCCGTCGAAAAAGCCCTTCATCAGCCAGGAGAAGAAGCAGATGTGCACCGCGATGTGCGGCAGCAGCAGGCCGATATAGGTGTCGTAGATGCCCCAGCTCTGGGTCACGAAGTAGAGCGGCAGCACCCAGGAGATGTAGGGCACGCAGCGGAACACATAGATGGTGCCGAACCAGGTGCTGGCGGCGGGCCCGCGGAAGCGCGACAGCATATAGCCGCTCGACACCGTCACCAGCAGCGAGAAGACGGTGGCCAGGGTGGCAATCAGCGCCGAATTGACGAACGCCTGGACCAGCCGCTCGTCGCGCAGCACCTCGGCGAAACTCGCCAGGGTGAACTCGGTGCCGCGATGGACGTAATAGACGCCCGATTCGGGCCTGAGCGAGGTCAGGATCAGCCACAGCACGGGAAAGGCGAAGGCGAAGCAGATGCCGCCGAGCGCCAGCGCAAACAGCGCGCGCCGGCTGCCCGCCGGCAGGCGGGCGAACATCAGGGGCGTGCGGACCATCGCCATCGTCAGGCCTTGGCGATGCGGTCGACGAGCCGATACAGGCCGATGCCGACCACCAGGATGATGAGGCCGCCGATGATCGCCGCCGCCGAGCCGCGGCCGAAATCGAGATTGAGGAAGGCCAGCACGTAGGCGTAGAGGCTGAACAGCTCGGTCGAGCGCCCCGGGCCGCCGCCGGTCAGGGTCCATACGATGTCGAAGGTGCGGAAGGCGTCGATGGCGCGGATCACGACGCAGACCACGATCACCGGCCGCAGCATCGGCAGCGTGAGATGGCTGAACACCCGCCACGCCGACGTGCCGTCGATCGCGGCGGCCTCGAACGGCTCGCGCGGCAGGCTCTGCAGGCCGGCCAGCAGCAGCAGGGTGAACCACGGCGTCCACAACCAGATGTCGGTCAGCAGGATGACGCCGAAGGCGCTCCAACGCTCGACCAGCCAGGGCTGGCCCTCGAGCCCCAGCCCCTCGAGCACGGCGTTCACGATGCCGAACTGGTCGTTGAACATCCAGCGCATCATGATGGCGGCGATCACCGGCGCCACCATCAGCGGCACCAGGAGCACGGTCTGCACCAGCTTCTGGCCGGCGAACGGGCGGTTGAGCAGCAGCGCCAGCGCAAGACCCAGGACCAACGATCCGGCCACGCTCAGCACCATGAAGACGAAGGTGTTGGGCAGGACCACTTCGAGGAACGCCGGATCGGTGATCACGGCGCGATAGTGGTCGAGGCCGATCCAGTCCTTCTTCGGATTGTAGAGCGCCCAGTTGCGGAAGCTGGCATTGGCGCCGATCACGATCGTGCTCGCCGAATATGGGACGCCGCGCCGTCGTGATGCTCAATGCTCCCCTCACCCCTTTGTCTTTACGCTCCTCTCCCCCGGCGCGCCTCTGAAGGCGCTGAGGGGGAGAGGTTGGGTGAGGGGGCCACGCACATCGATTGCCCCTCACCTAGCCTCTCCCCCTAGTCGCGCCTGTGAAGGCGCTGAGGGGAGAGGAACATGGGTTGTTTGTCTTGCCCGATGATGGTGGTTTTCCGAACTGGTTGGAAGGCGCGTTTCGAGCTATTTGGGCGCGTCATGCAGACCTTGCGCACTCTGGAGGCCCTCGAACGCGAGGGGCTGGTCACCAACGATCCACGCCTGGCGGCGGCGGCGCAGTCGATGGCGATCGCCATCACGCCGGAAATGGCGGCGCTGATCGACCGCCGCGATCCCGCGCGCGATCCCATCGCCCGACAATTCGTACCCAGCGCCGCCGAAACCGAGATCTCCTCCGATGAACTGGCGGATCCGATCGGCGACGAGGCCCGCTCGCCGGTGAAGGGCATCGTGCATCGCTATCCCGACCGCGTGCTGCTGAAGCCGTTGCATGTCTGCCCGGTCTATTGCCGATTCTGCTTCCGTCGCGAGAAGGTCGGTCCCGGCGGCGAGGCCTTGTCCGCGGCCGAGCTCGCGGCGGCGCTGGCCTATATTCGCGCCCGGCCGGAAATCTGGGAAGTGATCCTGACTGGCGGCGATCCGCTGATGCTGGCGCCACGCCGCCTCAGCAAGCTGGTCGCCGCGCTGGACGCCATCCCGCATATCAGCGTGCTGCGCATCCATAGCCGCGTGCCGATCGTCGATCCCCGAAGGGTGACCGACGAGATGGTGTTGGCGCTCAAGCCCAGGCGCGCCGCGCTGTGGTTCGGCGTGCATTGCAATCATCCGCGCGAGCTGGCGGCCAACACGCGCGCCGCCTTGGCGCGGCTCGCCGATGCCGGCATCCCGCTGATGGGCCAGACGGTGCTGCTGGCCGGCATCAACGACGATGTCGAAACCCTCGACCAGCTGATGCGCGCCCTGGTGACGGCGCGCGTAAAACCCTACTACCTGCATCATCCCGACCTGGTGCGCGGCACCAGCCACTTTCGGGTGTCGGTCGAGCGTGGCCAGGCGCTGATGAAGGCCCTGCGCGGCCGGCTGTCGGGCCTCGCCCAGCCGACTTACGTGCTCGACGTGCCGGGCGGCTACGGCAAGGTGCCAATCGGCCCGGCCTATCTGGGCGACGATCCGGATGCGCTCCTGGTCGAGGACTCCTTCGGCGGGCGGCATCGCTACCCGCGGTGATGCTCCTCGTTCAGGATCTCCTCGCCGACCAGGCCTGCCGCCTCGACTGTGAGCTCGACGTCGATGCGGCCGGCCTTTTCGAAAGTGAGGGTGACGGGCAGGCGTGTGCCGACAACGAGCGCAGTCGTCACGCCGCTCAGCAACAGATGATAGCCGCGGGGCTTCAGTGTCAGCGTGCTGCCCGCCTCGACGAGGAGGCCCTCCGGCCGCGGGCACATCTGGATGTCGGCGCCGACCATCTTGATGGCGTGGATTTCGACCTTTTCGGCAACGGGACTGCTGGCCGCGACCAGCCGGTCCGGCAGCGCTCCCTTGTTCGTCACCACGAAGAAGCCGCCCGCCTGCAACCGCACCCGCAAGCCCGCCCGCGCCCAAGGCTGGCCTATTTCGATTCCGCCCGAGGCGGCGGCGGGCTTGGACCCGCGGCGGAACCAGTTCGGCAAACGATGCTCCCCTTAGTTTTTCTTGTGGTTCGAGGTGTGCGGCCCTCGTCGCTGCGTCTTGCTACAAGGCCCCGGCAAGCCGATCAATAGGGTCGAGACGCCGGGCCTTCAGCCCCGAGTTTCTCTCGGTCTCAGCGGCGGCCGCCGGCGGCTAGGGCGGTCCGGGCGGAGCGTGCCTGGGGCGCGCTGAGCTCCTCGATCAGCCATTCCTCGAAGGCGCGGGTTTTCGGCCGGCTGACCGAAGCCGGCGGGCAGACGAACCACCACGCCTTGCCGCTGTCGACGATCTGCGGGAAGGGCTGGTACAGCCGGCCCGCCGCCAGTTCCTCGCGAAAGAGCTGCGGCGGTCCGACGGCGACGCCGGCGCCTTCCATCGCCGCTTCGACCGCGATCATGGTCGAGTCGAAGGTCAGCACGCGCTTGGGCTTGAAGTCACCCATGCCCACGGCGCGCAGCCAGATTGACCATTCGGGATCGTAGGTCATGTCGATGAAGGGCACGCGCTTGAGATCCTCCAGCGTCTTGAGCTTGTCCTTGTAGCGCTTGCCGCAAAGCGGCGTCAGCACGTCGGAAAACAGCCGTGTGGCGTGCAGGTCGGGCTCCGGCTGGACGGCGAACCGGATGGCGCAGTCGAAATCCTCGCGCGCGAAGTCGATGCGCCGCTGCGTCGTCGTCATGCGCACCTCGATCTCGGGGTGCTTGGTCTGGAAGCGATGCAGGCGCGGCGCCAGCCAGCCGAGCGCGAAGGTGGTGACCAGGCTGACGCTCAGCGTGCCGGAATTGGCCTTGCGGCCGACCCGCTCCAGCGCGTTGGTCATGCGGTCGAAGGCATCGCGCAGATCGGGCAGCAGCGCCTCGCCCTCGCTGGTGATCTCGAGCCCGCGCGGGCGGCGCACGAACAGCGCCACGCCGAGACGCTCCTCGAGCGCCTTCACCTGATGGCTGACGGCGGCCTGGGTGACGTGCAGCTCCTCGGCGGCGTGGGTGAAGCTTGCGTGACGGGCTGCCGCTTCGAAGGCGCGCAAGGCATTCAGCGGCAGCTGAGAGCGGCTCATTTAAGGCACACGTTCATAGAAATTCTATGTCTCCCCCGAGGTTTCATCCTTTGAATGTCGCGGCATGGTAGCGCATTTAAGCTGGAGAAACGAGACGCAAGGAAACCCTTCGGTTCCCAGACGCCTCAAACGGAGCTAAGTCATGTCGACCCTGTCCAGCGTGCGGGAAATCGCCCGTGCGGAAGCCTCTTCCGTCACTTTCGGCCGCGCCGTGGCGCTGCTGGCCGGTGCAGTTGTGGTCGGGATCGACAACATCATGACCCGCGCCGAACTCGCCCGCTCGCGACGCCAGCTGGACCAGCTCGACGACCGCCTGTTGCGCGACATCGGGCTCGATCGGGCGACCGCGCGCTTCGAGGCGACCAAAAGCTTCTGGGCGTAAGCGGGAATTGCCGGCGGCAGCCGGATAGAGCAGGTTTGGTCATGGTGCTTTGATGGCGCCATGACCCAACATTCTCTTTCCCTTCCGACCTTGGCACTCGCCACTCCAACCCTCCCCGACACGCTCCCCGACGACGGGACCTGCTGGCAGGCCCTTCAGGCGCGCGACCGGGCCTACAACGGCCGGTTCTGGTTCTCGGTCCGGACGACCGGGGTCTATTGCCTGCCGTCCTGTGCGGCCCGCGCGCCCCTGCGGCGGAACGTGGCTTTCCACGCCTCGCCCGATGCGGCCGAGGCGGCAGGTTTCCGTGCCTGCAAGCGCTGCAAGCCGCGCGACTGGCAGGCCGACCTCGGCCTCAGCAAGCCGCTCGCCCGGGCCTGCGAATTGTTCGACGCGACCGATGCCGACACGCCGCCCTCGCTCGCCCAGGTGGCGCGCCGGGTCGGCCTGTCGAGCGGCGCGCTCAGCAAGCGCTTCATCGCCGAGCTGGGCGTCAATCCGCGCGACTGGCTGGTGGCGCGCAAGCGCCAGCGCTTCCGCAAGGCGCTGCGCGAGGGCGAGACGGTGGCCGGCGCGCTTTATGGCGCAGGATACGGCTCGCCGAGCCGCGTCTATGAGACCAGCGACAAGGCGCTCGGCATGACCCCCGCCACCTACGCCAAGGGCGGCGCCGGCGCCCATATCGACTACACCACCGTTGATTCCGACTACGGCCGTGTCCTGGTGGCGGCGACGCACAAGGGCATCGCCGCGGTATTCCTGGGCGACGACGACCGCAGGCTCGAAAACGACCTCAAGCGCGACTTCCCGGCGGCCGACATCGCGCGCAATGACCACGCCCTCGCATCGCGCGTAAAAAACGTGCTGGCGCGGCTCTATGGCCGCAAGCCCTCGGCGCTCGACGCCCCCGACGTGCCGCTCGACATCGTCGGTACGGCCTTCCAATGGAAGGTCTGGAAGGAACTGACCAAGATCCCGCGCGGCCAGACCCGGACCTATGGCGAGATCGCCAAGCGCATCGGCGAGCCAGGTGCTGCCCGCGCCGTCGGGCGGGCCTGCGCCACCAACCGGGCGGCCGGCGTCATTCCCTGCCATCGCGCGGTCGGCGCGCGCGGCTCGCTCACCGGCTATCGCTGGGGCGTGGCCCGCAAGGAGCGATTGCTGGCCGACGAACGGCGGCGCAGCAGCACGTAGAAAGCGCCGCTGCCGCCGTGGCGCGGATGGGCGGGCCGGACGCCACGCACCCGCGCGCGGTTATCGGCCCGGTTCAGCCAGCCTAAAAACTCGGCGCGGATGCGCCCGCCCAACATGCGCCCGCCGTCCAGGCGCACGCCCTTGCCGGTGACGATCAGCACGATCCGCAGATCCTGCGCCGTCGCCTGATCGAGGAATCGGCTGACGGCGCGCTCGGCCGCCGCCAGCGTCATGCCGTGAAGGTCGAGCGAGGCCTGCGGCACGAGCTTGCCGCGCCCCAGGGAGCGGGCGATGTCGCGGTCGAAATTTTGATCGTCGAGCGCCAGCTCTGGTGTTGCTTCCCCCCTCCGGCCCCCCTTCTTCAAAGAATGGGGGCCACCTCCCCCGTCTGACGGGGGAGGCAGGGAGGGGGCGGGCATCGGCACCGCAGCCGGTGTCGGCGAACCTCTTCGCTTGCGGCCGGCCAGCGGCTTCACATCGGCCATGGCTGCCGCGAACAGATCGACGTCCTTCCTGGCCATGGCATTTCGTGTAGCCTTGGCGGTGAGGCGGGTCTACACAGCGCGCCATGGCCCTCGCGCCCAACGCTCCTTCCTCTGCGCCGCAGCCCGACCCCGACCTGCAGACCGGCCTGCAGTATCTGCGCGCCGGCTGGTTCGACCGCGCCGAGCCGCTGTTCCGGTCGGCTCTGGCCCGCCACGGCGAGCGGCCCGACATCCTGCATTTTCTCGCCGTCTGCCTGTCGCAGCGCGGCGCACTCGGCGATGCCGAGGCGTTGTGGCGCAAGGCGCTGGCCAAGGATCCCAACGAGCCGATGCTGTCCTACAATCTCGGCCTGGTGGCACGCCGGCAGGGCCGCCTCGACGAGGCGGCGCGGCGCTTCCGCGACACCGTGCGTCGCCAACCGGCCCACGTCGAAGCGCGCCTGGCGCTGGCGTCGGTCTACATGGATCTCGGCCGCTACGCCGCCGCCGAGCGCGAGCTGATCGAATTCGTGAGCAAGCTCGACCAGGCGATCGAGCAGGGCGGCGAGGGCCTGAAACCGCTGCAGGCCCGGGCGCGCAACATGCTGGGTTATGCGCTCTACCGGCTCGGCCATCATTCCTCGGCGATCGAGGTTTTGGACCTGGCCATGCTCGATGCCGGCGAGGATGGCGCGCGCCGCGGCCAGATCCTGGGCGATCGCGCCCTGGCGCTCGGCGCGCTCGGCCATCATGACGAGGCGATCGCCGAAGCCCAGCGAGCGCTCGAATTGGCGCCGGACAGCGCGCCCCTGCATCACATCGTGGGCTTTGTGCTGCACTTCGCCGGCCGACCGTCCGACGCCATCGCCCCGATCCAGCGGGCGCTCGAGATCGATCCGTCCTTTACGGCGGCGCTGAAGACGCTGGCGCTCGCCCAAGCGGCGACCGGCAAGGCCGACGAGGCGGTCGACCTGCTGCAGCGGGCGTTGCGCCACAATCCGCTTGACCGCGACGCGGTGCTGCAGCTTTCGCACGTCCATATCGAGCACGGCAGGTTCGCCGAGGCGCTGGAAACCCTGGAGCCTTACCTGAAAGAGACGCCTGACGACGTGCGGGCGCTCAACAACCAGGGGCTGGCGCTGCGCGGGCTGAAGCGCCTCGACGAGGCACGGCGCGCGCTCAAGCGCGCGTCGAGGCTTTCGAGCGACGACCCGTTCGTCCTCACCAATCTCGGCCGCGTCCTGGTCGATCTCGGGCGCACCGCCGAGGCCCGCTCGTTGCACGAACATGCGCTGCGCGGCTTGCCGGGCGATGCGCGCCTGCTCGCCCACTACGGCGCCTGTCTTGCCGCGCTGGGCGACCGCGACAAGGCCCGCGAAACCCTCGACGCGGCGCTGGCCGCCGATCCCAACAATGCCGAGGCGCTGGCGGCCCGGACAAGCCTGGACGCATGAGCGGATACCCATGAGTGGGGGGGCCGACCGTCTGGCCGAGGTTCGCCAGCATATCGCCGCCGCGGCGCGCGCCGCCGGCCGCGACCCGGCTTCCGTGACCCTGGTCGCCGTCTCCAAGACGCACGGCGCCGACCGGGTGGGCGAACTTCTGGAGGTCGGCCATCGCGTGTTCGGCGAGAACCGCGTGCAGGAGGCGGAGGAGAAATTTCCGGCGCTGAAGGCTGCATATCCCGACATCGAGTTGCACCTGATCGGCCCGCTGCAGACCAACAAGGCGCGCGACGCCGTGGCGCTGTTCGATGTCGTCCAGTCGGTCGACCGGGAGCGGCTGGCGGCGACGCTGGCCAAGGAAATGGCCCGCGCGGGGCGCCGGCCGGATTGCTACATCCAGGTCAATACCGGCGAGGAGCCGCAGAAAGCCGGCGTATTGCCCGGCGACGTGGACGCCTTCGTCGCGGCCTGCCGCGACGCCCACAAGCTGCCGGTGGTGGGCCTGATGTGCATCCCGCCGCTCGACGAAGAACCGGCCCTGCACTTTGCCCTGCTGGCCAAGATGGCCGCGCGCAACGGGCTCGCCAAGATCAGCATGGGCATGAGCGCCGACTACGAGACGGCCATTCGCCTCGGCGCCACCCATGTCCGGGTGGGCACCGCCTTGTTCGGCGAACGCGGCACATAGGGCGGCCCACAAGACATGCCCGAGCTGCCCGAGGTCGAAACCGTGCGTCGCGGTCTGCTGCCGAAGCTGGTTGGCCGGCGCATTGTCCGCCTCGTCCAGCGCCGCCGCGACCTCAGGATCCCGTTGCCGGCCAAGTTCGCCGAGCGCGTCGAAGGCCGGCGCGTGCTGGGCATCGACCGACGGGCGAAATACCTGCTGCTCCGCCTCGACGATGGCAACACCCTGATCGCCCATCTCGGCATGTCGGGCCGCATGACCCTGCACGACGCGGCGAGTGCGGCCGACCATCCGTTCGAACGCCACGACCATGTTGTCATCGACACTGAAGAAGGTTGGCAGGTTCGGTTCAACGACGCCCGCCGCTTCGGGCTGATGGTGCTGGCGGCCGACCACGCGCTGGCGCGGCACAAGCTGTTCAAGGGCCTCGGCCCCGAGCCGCTCGACGATGCCTTCGACGGCGCGGCGCTAGCCAACCGTCTCAAGGGAAGACGCACGCCCATCAAGGCAGCGCTGCTCGATCAGAAAACGCTGGTCGGGGTCGGCAATATATATGCGTGCGAGGCGCTGTTCCTGGCCGGCATCTCGCCCCGCCGATCGGCCCACACCGTCCAGGGCGAACGCGCCGGCCGGCTGGTCGCGGCCATCAAGCAGGTGCTGCTGCGCGCGATCGACGATGGCGGATCGACCTTGCGCGATCACGTGCAGCCCGGCGGCGAACTGGGATATTTTCAGACACGCTTCAAGGTTTACGACCGCGCCGGCGCCCCCTGTCCGACTCGCGGCTGCGGCAAGCTGGTGCGCCGGCTCGTGCAATCCGGCCGCTCGACCTTCTATTGCGCGCACTGCCAGCGCTAGCTAAGAGCGGCGCTCACGTCGGACGGGACGGTTGGGGAGGAACAATTGGCCTACGAAAACATCCAGACCGAAACCAGGGGCCGGGTCGGCATCATCCGCCTCAACCGACCCAAGGCGCTGAATGCGCTGTGCGCCGATCTGGTGCGCGAACTGGGGTTGGCGCTCGACGCCTGCGAAGCCGATCCCGGTGTCGGTTGCATGGTGCTCACCGGCAACGACAGGGCCTTCGCCGCCGGCGCCGATATCAAGGAGATGACGAATAAATCCTACCAGGACGTTTTCCTGGAGGACTTCATCACCGTCGGCTGGCAGAAGGTGAGCGAGGTGCGCAAGCCGATCATCGCCGCCGTGGCGGGCTTCGCCCTGGGCGGCGGCTGCGAGATGGCGATGATGTGCGATTTCATCATTGCCGCCGACAACGCCCGGTTCGGCCAGCCGGAGATCACGCTCGGTACCATTCCGGGTGCCGGCGGCACCCAGCGCCTGCCGCGCTTCGTCGGCAAGTCCAAGGCCATGGACCTCGTGCTGACCGGCCGCATGATGGACGCCAGCGAAGCCGAGCGCTGCGGCCTGGTGAGCCGCGTCGTGCCGCTCGCCCAACTGATGGACGAGGCGATCGCTGTGGCGGAGAAGATCGCGGGCCTCTCGCTGCCCGCCACGATGGTCGCCAAGGAAGCCGTCAACCGCGCGTTCGAAACCACGCTGGCCGAAGGCATCCGCTTCGAGCGGCGAACCTTCCACGCGACCTTCGCCTTCGACGATCGGGCGGAAGGCATGGCGGCCTTCGTCGAGAAGCGCAAGGCAGCGTGGAAACACCGCTAAACAAAGGGGTTTTGCCGGGGTTGACCGGGTGCCGGCCGGCCCGTATAAGCCCGCCCTTCCGAGGAACGAGGATTAGATGGCTAGTCACAAGTCGGCCGAGAAGCGCGCCCGCCAGACCGAGCGTCGCACCGCCGTGAACATCGCGCGCCGCAGCCGCATGCGCGGCTCAATCAAGAAGGTCGAGGAAGCGATCAAGGCCGGCGACAAGACCGCCGCCGGCGCCGCGCTGCGCGCCGCGCAGCCGGAGATCCAGCGCAGTGCGATCAAGCACATCGTGACCAAGAACGCCGCCGCGCGTCGCGTGTCGCGTCTTGCCGCGCGCATCAAGGCGATGGCCTGAGACTTAGAGGCCTCAGTGATTGTGAACGCCGCTCAGAGGAGCGGCGTTTTCTTTTAGAAAATCGCGTCGAAAAAAATTCGAGCGCTTCGGACGAAGATCGTTTGGTCGCCATTTGGGCGAACGACATACGATTCGCGTTTATCGGACTGCGCAAGCAAATGGCCGCTAGATGTTGAGCGACGCCTTGCGACGCGCACGGAAGAAAATCGAATCCTGCGAGATGTCAATCGACTCGCACAAAGAACATAATGAATAGCGTGCGTGTTGTGCGCCTGAATCGTTTGCGAACTCGAGCGAGTCTGTCTAAGAGTCGGTTCATCGCGACGGGCGTGGGGCGCTAGACGCGAGCCAAGGCGAGGACGGGGGGCTTCCTCTTCGCCGGAAAGACGAACGAGGGAGAGCCGCAGCAATCGGTGACAGCGACGATCAAGGCAGCGTCCCCTCAACGACGCGCACAAAAGTTTTCGTCGTCCTCGCCAGGCTGCGTTTCTATCACGGTCCGTCGGCTCGTATCAGCGCTCCGCTCCAGCGAATGAAAAGGCGGGGGGCCATGTCGAACGACAACACGATCGCCGGCACATATGATGCGTTCCCCGCCGCTGGTTATGCCGGCGACGTGACGCCGGCGGCCGCCTGGAAGATCCTGAGCGAGGATAAGGCCGCGGTGCTGGTCGATGTGCGCACCCGCGCGGAATGGAATTACGTCGGCCTGCCCGACCTCGAGAAGCTGGCGAAGAAGCCGGCATTGATCGAATGGCAGGCCTTTCCCAGCATGCAGCCCAATCCCGAGTTCGTGGCCGCGCTGTCGGCCGTGCTGCCGGACAAGGCGGCACCGCTGCTCTTTATCTGTCGAAGTGGAGCTCGATCGGCCGCGGCGGCGAAAGCCATGACCGCGGCCGGCTACAGTACATGCCTCAACGTGGCGGACGGCTTTGAGGGGCCCCTGGACGGCAGCGCCAAGCGCGGCACGGCAGGGGGTTGGAAGGCAGCAGGACTTCCCTGGAGACAGACGTGAACCGAATTCAATCGCCGGTACTGGGCAACAACAAGAACGCAACGTACGAACAAAAGACTGTGGCGGGGGCCGAAATGGAAGAGGTCGCGGTCCGCAAGGAGCTTGAGACCCACTGGGTGCGCGTCTGCGACCGGCTGCGCAAGGAAATCGGCGACAAGGCCTTCAAGACCTGGTTCGGCGAGGTCGAGCTGGGCAAGCTCGAGGCCGGCAAGCTCCGGCTCTACGCCCCGACCCGGTTCGTCCGCGACTGGGTGGCCCGCCACTACGGCGATCGGGTGCTGGCCTATTGGCAGGCGGTGCATGCCGGGGTCGCCAACGTCGAGGTCAATCTCGTGCCGCCGCCCGCGCCGCGCCGGCCGAACGAGATCATCGCCGTGCCGCCGGTGCCGTCGGCGCAGAACTACCAGCCGCCGATGCCGCGCATGGGACCGTCGATCGGTCGCGGCGGCGAGGACTCCTTCCAGGGGCCGGAAGCGCGCTACACCTTCGCCAACTTCGTGGTCGGCAAGCCCAACGAGTTCGCCTACGCCGCCGCGCGCAACATCGCCGAGCAGGACCGCCCGCTGCCGGAGCGCAACCCGCTCTACATTTTCGGCGGCGTGGGCCTGGGCAAGACCCATCTGATGCATGCCATCTGGCACGCCATCCGCGAGCGCGATCCCAAGACGCGGGTGCTCTATCTCACCGCCGAAAGCTTCGTGAACCGCTTCATCCAGGCGCTGCGCTCCAAGAATACCGGTCAGTTCAAGGAGTTGTTCCGCAACGTCGACGTGCTGATGGTCGACGACGTGCAGTTCATCTGCGGCAAGGAAGCAAGCCAGGACGAGTTCTTCTTCACCTTCAACTCGCTGGTCGAGCAGAACAAGCAGATCGTGCTCAGTTCCGAGAAGCCGCCGAGCGAGCTGCAGGATATCGAGGAGCGCATGCGCTCTCGGCTGGGCAGCGGCTTGGTCGCCGACATTCACTCGTCGACCTATGAACTCAGGCTGAGCATCCTGCAGACCAAGGCGGAGACCGCGCGTGTGCCGGTGCCGCTCGCGGTGCTGGAGTTCCTGGCCCACAAGATCAGCACCAACATCCGCGAGCTCGAGGGTGCGCTGAACCGCGTGGTCGCCCATGGCCAGCTGATCGGCCGCGAGATCACCGTCGAGATGGCGCAGGACGTCCTGCACGACCTGCTGCGCCAGGCCGACCGCAAGGTCACCGTCGACGAGATCCAGCAGCGGGTGGCGGCGCACTACAACATCAAGCTCGCCGAAATGAGCTCGCCGCGGCGCGCCCGCTCGGTCGCCCGCCCGCGCCAGGTGGCGATGTATCTCGCCAAGCAGCTCACCACCTTGAGCCTGCCGCAGATCGGCAAGCGTTTCGGCAACCGCGACCACACCACGGTCATGCATGCCGTTCGCAAGATCGAGGAACTCAAGATCTCCGACCTCTCGATTGCGGAGGACGTGGAGTTGCTCAAGCGCCAGTTGCAGGGCTGACGAATCCTCGCGACGATAAGCGGAAGGGGGCCCGTCGGGCCCCTTTTTTGCTCGGGAATTCGGGCGTTAAGAGCCTCATATTTCGAGCGAAATCGCTTCCCGGCTAGGCCCGGCATGCTATAGTCCCCAACCGTTCCGCAGGGGGCTTTTTCGGACCTGCGAAACGGGGTGTCTAAACGCTTTTTGGCCCCCCCCGGTACAGCGACCAAACCATGAAACTGACGATCGAACGGGCAGCCCTTCTGAAGGCGCTGGCCCATGTCCAGAGTGTGGTCGAGCGGCGCAACACGATCCCCATCCTGTCCAACGTCCTGATCACCGCGCAAAAGGGGCGGCTGAGCCTCGCCGCCACCGACATGGACCTCGCCATCACCGAGCAGGTCGAGGCGAGTGCGGCCAAGGCCGGCTCGACCACGGCGCCGGCCCATACACTTTACGAGATCGTGCGCAAGCTGCCGGACGGCGCGCAGGTCGAGCTGGAGACCGCTTCCGACGGCAGCACGCTGGTGATCCGCGCCGGCCGCTCGCGCTTTACCTTGCAGTGCCTGCCACCGGCCGATTTCCCGGCGATGTCGGAGGGCGACCTGCCGCACCGCTTCCAGCTGCCGGCGACCGACCTCAAGGGCATCATCGACCGCACCCGGTTCGCCATCTCCAACGAAGAGACCCGCTACTACCTGAACGGCATCTATTTCCATGCCGCCGCCTCCAATGCCACCCAGGTGCTGCGCGGTGTGGCCACCGACGGCCATCGGCTTGCCCGGGTGGAAGTGCCGCTGCCCAAGGGCGCGGCGGATATTCCCGGCATAATCGTGCCGCGCAAGACGGTTGGCGAGGTGCGCAAGCTGTTGGACGAGAGCGACGGCTCGGTCGACATCGAGCTCTCCGACACCCGCATCCGCTTCGCCACCGGCAATGTCACCCTGGTCAGCAAGCTGATCGACGGCACTTTCCCCGACTACGAGCGCGTCATCCCGACCGGCAACGACAAGATCCTGAACGTGCCGTGCAAGGAATTCGCCCATGCCGTCGACCGCGTCTCGACCATCTCCACCGAGAAGTCGCGGGCCATCAAGCTCGCCGTTGCCAAAGGCGTGGTCACGCTGTCGGCCACCAGCCCCGACGCCGGCAGCGCCACCGAGGAGATCGAGGTCGAGTACAAGGCGGCGCCGCTCGAGATCGGCTTCAATTCGCGCTACCTGCTCGACATCACCGAACAGATCACGGGCGCCGAGGCGCGCTTCCTGATGGCCGACGCCGGCTCGCCCACCCTGGTGCGCGACGGCGCCGACGAGAGCGCGCTCTACGTGCTCATGCCGATGCGGGTATGACGGCGCCGCCGATCAGCGCTCTTGCCTTCTCTCCCGACGCCGCAACCGGCGCTGCGCCGGCCGTCCTTGCCGTGCGCCAGCTTCGCCTGACCGATTTCCGCAACTATCGCCAGCTCCGCCTCGATTGCGGCCCCGAGCCCGTCGTGCTGGTCGGCGCCAACGGTGCGGGCAAGACCAATCTCCTGGAGGCGCTGTCCTTCCTGGCGCCGGGCCGCGGTTTGCGCCGGGCCCGTCTCGAGGAAGTCTGCCGCCGCTCGCGCGGCGAGGAGCCGGACGCCGCGGCCTGGGCGGTCGCCGCCACTGTCGATACGCCGGACGGGCGGCTCGCGATCGGCACCGGACTGGAGCCCGCCCGGAGCGACGGCGGCCCGCCGCGCCGGGTCGTGCGGATCGACGGCCGGCCGGCGCAGA
>WNFG01005559.1_pt1 | contig 18244 bp, 22 predicted proteins | sample 5400431 | NCBI WGS metagenome assembly WNFG01 (sample SAMN13153346, study PRJNA577476) | soil metagenome | isolation source: 120 cm saprolite under Douglas fir tree site 2 hole 3 replicate 2 | place: USA:California | collected 2015-04-18 | reverse complement strand
TCCACATGGATGAGCGCAAGAGAAAAAGAGAAGATGACCAAAAGGAGAACCTCATGACGAACAACTTGAACCCCATTATTGCCCAACACATCGCGGCGGTGAACGCTTTTGACACGAACGCAATTGTCTCGACCTTTGCCGATGACGCCTTCGTCAACAATCAGCAACGCGAATTCTGGGGGATTGACGCGATCAGGCGATGGGTGGAGAAAGAGCGGGTCGGCGATCAGGTGACGATGGAGGTGCGTGAAGTGGTCGAGCACGATGGGCAGATCATCGTCCGATGTGCCTACGACGGCAACTACGACAAAACCAATCTTCCCCCTGGCGACCTCATCTTGTCGAACTACTTTACCGTTCGCAACGGCAAGATTGTGAGTCTGATTGTCATCTACAACAGGCCGGCTGAATACTAGAAGCAAGAAAGACAGAGACGAGGAACCCGTGCCGTGAGCACTCATCGCGCCAGAAGATTCGAGACGTTTGGCTCTCATATGACTGAAGCATCGGCGCAAAAGCGGCAGAAACGCTTTTTTCTGCCGCTCCTCCTCTGTCTTTCCTCTCATCGCGACGAGCATGAGGAGAGGCTTCATATTTCTGACGCTTCTTCATCATACTAATCCTTAAGAAGACAAACAGCAGCGAAGTCTCATACCTGTCACCTGCTGATGTCCTCCTATTGACTTATCAAACATCAATTGAAAGGAAATCAATAATGAGCAATGATTTCGAGCCAAAGTCCAGCATGACAAGGCGCCGCATGCTGCATCACCTCGGTGTGACGAGTGTTTCAGCCGTCACGTTGGCTGGTGTGGCATATAAAGCATCGTCGGTGCTCACCCCAACGCCCGCGTACGCTTCCGAAGCGACACCATTAGAGGGCATCGATGTTTCGCACGCCACACCTGATCTCGTGCGTCTCCTCACAGGATTCTTTGCGGCCAAGAATGCGCATGATCCAGTCAAGACCATGTCCTACTTCTCTCAGCAGAAGCTCACCTATATCGACGGTACACTCGGTTGGGCGTTCTACACATGGCAAGACTTGAATGCGCTTTTCACGCAACTCATGCCAACATGGCCACCAGCAGCACGGTCTTACCCGGTCAGGATTCTGGGCGACACAACGAGCGCATTGGTTTTCTTCACTGATACGCCTGAACTGTTCGGCCATGAGATTCGGACGATTTCGCCGATAAACTTTGAGGATGGGAAGGTCGTTCGTTGGGTGGACTACTGGGATGGTCGTCACTTCGGGGCCGCGGATGTGGCAACACTGCGCACTCCCGCAGACCAATTCCCACAGGACTTCAAAGAGTCTACAGTTGGTGAAACCGCTTCACCGATCATGCGCCAGGTTGCCGCCGAACTCGCTCAGGCCTTTGCGACAAACAACGCTGCTGCCGCCGGGCAACTGTTTGCACCCGATGCTGTCTTCGAGGACATGACATTGCATACCCAGGTCATCGGTCAGTTGGCCATCACTGGGTATTTGCAACGTGCCTTGCCACAGCTCCCTTATGGGTATCAATCAGCGATACGCCATGTCGTAGGGAGTGCCCTGGGCGGCGGTTATGAATGGACATCATCCATTGGATCAGTTCCTCGTGGCGCGCTCGGATTGGAACTCAACCAGCAGAGTCAGGTCACAAGACTGACCGCAGTCTGGGATGGATCACTGCTCGACGACGCTGAGTTCAACGCACAACTCACACTGACAATTGAACACTAGTCTCTCTGTCACCACCCACGCTCTGAGGTTGTGTTGCAAGAATGAAGGTGCGATGGTAAACTCTTCTTTCTTTGGAGCATAGCAGATGAGCATCATGTGAACTATTGTTGTTCATGCGATTGGCATGAACAAAGGGAGGAATGATGAACGATTATAAGGCTTGGAATCGCCAAATTATAGAGGAATTTCATGCGAACGAAGGCAAGGTTGGTGGACCGTATGCAGGAGCGCCTCTGCTCCTGCTTACCACAATGGGCGCGAAGAGCGGCAAGCAGCGTATCAACCCTCTGGCATACACAACTGATGGTGAGCGCCTGGTCATCATCGCGTCCAAAGCCGGCGCGCCAACCAATCCTGATTGGTATCACAATATCGTCGCCCATCCCGATGTAACCGTTGAGGTCGGAACCGAAACCTTTGAGGCCAGAGCTACCGTTGTAGAAGGCGCGGAACGGGATGAGCTCTACGCCAACCGGGTAGCAATTATGCCCAATTTCGCCGAGTATCAGGCGAAGACCACACGCAAAATCCCGGTTGTCGTGCTGACACGCAAGGAGTAAATACAACTCGATTTGCCAGTTCATTTGCTCGTATCTCGCCTCTTTTCAGCGAAAAGAGGCGAGCATGAGGCGAACCATTTTGCCGTGAATTTAGGGGTCAACATATCCAATCCTGCTTTCTGTACGCTAAGGCTTAGAAGCTTCATGGTAGGCTGCTGGCATGCTGGGGCCATAGTAACGGGCGAGGGGCGCTGGCGGCCGCATGCCCGCGACGGCTATCGGCCCGTCGCGGTGGATCTGACCGGGTTCTGGCGGCCGCGCCTGTGTGACTGCCCGACCACCCACTACCAACCGGCGACGGGGAAAGCCCTGCCTGCGATCCCCGTGGGCCTCATCGCGCGAGTCGGCAGCGATGGAGCGTTTACCACTTGCTGGGCCTGCCAGCCTGATTACGGCGAAGACGGCCTCGTGATTGGAAACGATCCACACAGGACAAAGGAGAATATCTCATGTCAACAGAAGAAAACAAGCTAGTAGGTCGTCGTTTCTTTGAGGAGGTCCTGAATAACGGGAACCTGGCTGTCGGCGATGAACTTGGTGCGGAAGTCGAGGATGAGGCTCTTGAAAGGAAGATCTTCGGGCTGGCACTCGCTCTCGCCACTGAACCGTCAAAACTGGGGCAATTGCGTCAGATGCTGGTGCATCTCCAGGAACAAAGAGGTCTCCCTGAAGACTTCTCTACCTGGGCCATTGGGCAAATTGACGAACGAGTGATGTCGATGGCGCTTGAGTATGCCCATGACGCAGAGCTCGTTTTGCAAATTCTCTCGTTCAAAGGCGGTACCTTTGACAGTCTCATACATGCGATTGAAGACATGTACCAGCAAGAGAAGATTTCTCAACGGGTCTATGTCAAAGCGAAGCTATTGCTTCGGGCAAATGAACCGCCGAAGCCTGAGAAGCCATCTCATGAGGCACAGCAACAACAGCCAGATGGAAGTCATAGCACTGCGTCTCCCGGATTAGAGCAGACGCTCATCGAGATGCTGGCCACCCTATCCATCCCGATCATCATGAAGGTGGAAACTGACGATAACGGTCAACCTTTCTATGTCTGGCATATCGGTGAATCCACGTCACGGCAGCCCTTTGGCCTGTACGTTGGCACCAACAAGCAGTTGATAGACGCGCTCTCGCTTGCTCTGGAGAGACTGATCAAGCATGTGGGGCAACAGCCATAAAGAGTGAGAGCAGAAGACGATCAAGAGGAGGTAGACTGATGTCTGATGGAGCTACCAACCCCATGGCCCTTCGGGACTTCAGGGCCCGTCTGCACGGTGAACTGATTCTCCCGGACGACGATGGCTACGACAGCATACTTGCTCAAGACCTGGGGTACACATATTTGCACTCGTCGGTTGCAGGAAAACAAGCTATCTGAGCAAGCCAGAGCATCGGGCAAGGCTGCTATACTTTCTCGCAGAGCACCTGCGGCCCGCGTAGGTGACAGACTCGTGAGAAAGAGGAAGAAGTCATGCTCATCGTGAACGACGAACAACGCCTGCGGGCAGGGATTGCGAGCCTCTCGAAACGGTGTTCCTACTGTTCCAAAGCCCTCACCGCCTATCCACTCATCGTGAGCGACGAGGCCAGGGTGGCGGTCTACCATGCCGCCTGCGCTGCTGAACTCGCCATGGAGATCCTCGTTGACCTTTACACGTTCTTTCGTCCGCCGGCGCCCTACCAGCACTTGTTCGTACTCGACCTGCGCCATGCTGTGCCCCAGGAGGTGCCTCAATGCAGTCACAGGACCTAGACGAGATTAAGGCGGCGCTGTGGCTGCAAGCCTTCCACGGCTGTACAAAGGTGCATTGCGGACTTTGCCAGGTCATGGCGATCCGTAGGAGGAAGGGGCAGCTTCTGGCTCTGTGCCGTGGGTGGGGACGCTGGACGCCGGTTTCAGGGGTGACGATTGAAAGGCCGAAGCAGTGCCCCACCGGCGCCTGCGACCTGGGAGAGGACCCATGAGAGACGCCCTTTCGCTTGACGTTTTGAGGTAAGGCTAGGATCACTGCGAAAATCTATCGCAAGGCACGTATCCTAGACCTTCCCCAGAACGTTCTGTGTTACTCCTGGCTCTGGGTGGGCTCAGGAGGTGGGGTCAACAGAGTGTCAGCAATTGGTGAGGACGCGACTGGCGTAGTCTGGCGACATCCCACAAGACCGCCCAACGCGCCGATGCCAGCGCCCAGACCGACTATGAGGGCAACCACCACGATCAGGCTGATGACCAGGCCAACGATGTCGGTCAGGATGACCTGGGCACTTTTGGCCATACTTGTCAAGGCAAACAAAAGCAACACAATCAGACCGCTGATCAGGCCCGTGACCAGTCCCACCAGCGCGCCTGTCCCAACCCTGCCGCTTTGACGCGCCGCAAGTAGGCCGATCAAGAAAAATCCGATCAGCCAAACGAGAACGAATATAATCAGGTTTAGAGCAAAGGGGAGCAGTGAGACGATGATCTGGATCACGCCCAGAATGATCCCAAAGATCGCGCCCCGTTCCCAAATGAATGCGGCGCTTCCCCGGTGCGGAGTTTCAGAGAGAACAGGAATGGGAGCGGGTGGCATCATTGGCACATGCGTGTAATCATCTGCTCTCACAGGCTCCTCTGATATAGCGGATATCGCAACAGCTTGTAGTTTCTGCTGACTGCCCTCTGCTGACCCATCAGAACCTGTTCCCGTCTCAAGATTGGCAAAGTAGTCAAGCAGGAGCCGATGCAAAAAGATATAACCGCCCCCCACTTTACGCAACAAGATGCTTTCAGAAGCAAAGTCAAGAAATCGCGCGTAGTTCCAGGGAATGGCTCCGTCACGCCAGAGAAGGACACGCAAGACGTAATGACGTTCGCAGGCCAATCCTCCCCTGAGTAATCCCGCAATCAGTCCGAAGGTCAGCCCGAAGACCAGCACACCGAACGGCGCGTTGGTCAGCGCGTAGGTCAATCCGTAGTGAAGCCCGTAGATACGCACGTAGCCTACCAGGTAGCCGAGCTCATTGCCTAGCTCGAAGCTCAGTACGCCGACGATGCTGCTTATGAGTCCAAAAACGAAACCATTGAGAGCAGAGCGGCGGATGCCCTGGTTGGGGATCAGGCGCTGCTGATCCCTGATGGTCTCGCCCGATACTCCCTGGAAGAGTCCAAGCAAGAGCCAGTAGCCCAATCCGAAGCCCACTCCGTAGCCCAGGCCATTGCTCAGCCCGAAGATCAACGAGTAGAGTACACTACTAACCCCACTATGCGTCCCATTGATCAGCCCGAAGATCAGCCCTATGAGGACCGTTATCTGTAAAGTCGCTCTTATATGCTGTGATCTCCGCAGACTTCGTCCAAAGCTTGTCCACGACCAAATGAGTCTATCAGCTAGTTGGATTGTAACCTTCCTCCCAATCAGCAATAGACTGAGGAACCCGCTGATGAATCCGAAGATCAGCCCGACTTGCAGCCGCAGCGCATAGCTCAGCCTGTCGATCCAGCCAAGCAAGAGGTCGCGTAGCCCATAGCTCAGCACAACAAGCAACCCAACAAGCAGCCCATTACGCAATATTGGACTTCTGATGAGGCGCTGCCACTTCGTTTTCCAATTTGGCGTTGGGATTTGGATGAGGGATTGCATCGTGTTGTTCTTGACGAGGAGGATCTGGATGAGGATACCACATAGCCCAAAGACCAGCCCCGAGACCAGCCCCGAGACCAGCCCGTCGCGCGGCCCGTAGATCAGCATAACAAGCAGCCCGTAAATCAGCCCGAAGAGGACGCCTATCAAGAGCCGTTGCAAGAACCTCCGCCAAGAGGTGCTCTTAACTTTCCCACCGTTCGTAGCGAGCAGTTGGGTTGCACTTCTACTACTGAAAAGGCCTCCAAGCAACCCACCCAGAAGCATATTCGGGCCGTAGTCATTAATGCTAGGCGCCCAGAATATAGTGGTGATGGCAAGGCCACCAAGGATGCCAATGAGTATACCTGGTAAAAGAACGGCCAACCATTCATACACCTTGAATGTCCGATTGCCTGAGAGCCAGTCGGATTGTATATGTTCGATATAGAAGACAGTTTGACTCTGCCGTTTCATTTGGCGTGCCAAGCTACTCAGCCAATGCATGGTTTGCTCTGGCCTATAGAGGGCGCTGGAACTACGGTGTGTTAGCATACGCTGCACATAGGAGGCAAAGACTTGCTCTTGCTTCATATGCGGGGAGCCAGTGGTATCAATCTCCTGGCCCGTGGTTCCCTGATAGGCGGCAGTGAGCACATTGAGCATGAGCGGCGTGCTCGCTAACGCTCGCAGGTCTGTATCTGTGCGCAGCATCTCACGGAGCGTCTCCAACTGTTCGCCCCCGCTGGTCAGATAGGACTCAATCTGTTCAGGTGTCAGTGGTAGCACGGCCACAGCGGTGCGGAGCATCAGGCGTGGGGAGAGCGCGAGATAGCCAGCCTGCCTGCTACTGACAACGGTAGGCAGAAGACCATGCGTTCGTCGATAGGCGTTGATGGCCTCAATACAAGCAGTTCGGTGGGGTATCGCCACCTCGTCCAATCCATCCAACAGCGGTAGCACCTGATCTGTCTCGATCCAGGACCTTGCTAGTGGCAAAGGAACCTGGTATCTGTCGTGGAGTTCTGCTGCAAGCCATTCACTAAGAGGGGGGCGCTTTGTTGCCCAGGAGGAGAGAAGAAACACCACAGGGATAGGATGACTCTCATCTTGGCGCGCCCGTTCCAGCAGGGCACGGGCCAATTCCAGCAACAGTGTCGTTTTGCCCGTCCCTGGTTCCCCAAGGATGAGTAGTTCCCCATTGGCACGGTCATAGACCTGGACAATGGAGGTACTCGTAGATGAAAATAGTCCTGTTTTGTCGAATTCCCGCAACACATGCCACAAAGGGGTTACGACAGCGCTGGGCTTGCTCTGCAACGCTAAAACGATCTGCGCAGGCCCTTGCACTGACGGCTCCAGGACCCCATCGATCCAGATAGCCTGGACCCGTTCGAGCATCCTCGTGCGGTTCTGTTTCCGCTGTTTCTCAGTGAGCGAAAGAGCCGGCTGGTAGACGTTGATCTCATCCGCATTATATTGAGTCTCAACGTGCTGGTAGCGTTGGTCAAATTTGGCCATGCCTCACCTCGAACCGCTAAAAGAGTGTGGATACGAGGTGAATGGCATTGACTAGCGCAGTGACCAGTCCACTTGCCGCTGTTATCCCTTCAATGAGTGTCTTTGCCCTGGTCAGGTGATCCACCATGGTTTTCTTGTCAGGGTCTGGTTTCTTGGCTTGTTGAGCCGCCTTGGTGACCTGATACTGGACATCGGTGGCCATCTCTTCGCTGAGAACACCCGCTTCCTTTGCCCGCGTGATCATATCTCGTCCAGCATTATACTGGTTCGTCACGCGTTGTCCGCGCATGTCAAACTGTGCCATGGCTTTCTCCTTTGCCAAGCTGATTTCGGGCTATCCTCGATAATACCAGGCAAGGGATGCCCGAATGATCAATTGAGATATGATTTCTCTTGGAACGGCAAAAAATACCTCTCCTGATAAAGACGTTGAAAAAGACTATTTTTATCGCCAGTTCGTCTTCTGATAAAATACCACAAACTCTTGCTTCTGAAAAGAAAATCTGGAGAGATAACTATTGCTGCTAAAATTTCTTTGAGGAGCGTGGTATACGTGTAAATTTTGGAAATAAGCTAGCGGAATCTTGCCAATTATGCTGTTGACTCTGGGTTCACTCTCTCTTCCATTTGTCTCTAGAAGGGCTCCACAGGCTAAAGCAGTGGAGATGCTTTCAACAGCGTAATTGCAAAGAAATCACCAGCTTATTTCCAAAATTTACAGTAGCACCAAGGCGTCGATTGCGCACAGGGGGGTGTGGCGCGCATCATGAAACCCGCGTCGCTTTCAGCTTGGCGGTGTTCTCCTGGAGTTCAGCGAAGCGCTGGCGGTTCTGATCGGTACCGGCTATCTCGCCGATCTCGACTGCGGAAACGGTGCGCCCGCCTACCCCCCAGTTGCCCTCCGGGATCTCAATAATCAACGTGTAGAGTCGTACAAAGTACGCGGGCGAAACGCGCACGCCATCGTGCTCAATCATTGAGCCATCGTCGCCGAGCACGGTGACAAACGCCCTTTTCATCGCGGCCTGCACGGCCTCGCGTCGCGCCTGGTCGAAGAAGCCTGCGGCGACCATGATCTCAACTAACCAGAATGTGTCCCCTGGATGCTTAGGCTTATCCACGGGTCTCCCACCGATAAAGCAATTGTGATCGGCAATCTCGTTGAACATGAGCGCCGTGATATCCCTGCCGGCATCGGTCACGGGATCGATCTCCTGGCCCATTACTCCATCGGTGAGGAGCGGGGCGAGCTGCGCTTTTTGCTCAGCAGTGAGCGCCTTCTCAGGACAGGTGATACGGATAACAGGCATCGTTGTTTTCCTTTCGTCTTGACGTTGAGACTCCATGAGAGAGCCTTTCATCACGCAAAGGTCCGCCCGGACGACGTTCGGGCCACTCCCCAACTGATGCACCTCGCCCTCTCTAGTCCTAGCATAAGGAGGAAGCGTCATGAAAGCGCCATGAGCATCGTCATGGAGAGTGGCCCCAAAGGTGGGTGACCTGCGGCTAGTGAAAGAGGCCATGCCAATAGCTTGTGGTCACTTTGCGGAACGTCGAGAGCATCGTAGCGGGGTACCCTTTCTCACCTGTTCATTGGGCGGTGCGGCGTCCATAGGCCCAGGCCGCCAGCGGGATGAAGATCACCAGTAGGCCCACACACCAGGCCAGCGCTTGCCCGATGGTCGCAGCATCGGGCTGGTTGAGCAGCAATCCACGCACTGCACTCATCACCACCGAAATCGGCTGATGGTCTGCGAAAGCACGCAGCCAGCCAGGCATGGTGCTGGTGGGTACGAACGCATTGCTCCCAAAGAGCAAGGGATAAAAAATCACCAGACTTGCCCCCTGGACGGCTTCTGGACTGCTTAACACAAGACCGAGCAGTATCGCGAGCCACGAGAAAGCAAAGGTGGTAAGCAGAAGGAAGCCAGTTGCCGCAATCCAGGCGAGGGGATTGCCCGCTGGCCGGAAGCCAACGAGCAGACCGACTGCCCAGATTACCAGCACGACGAAGACATCGCGGACGAGGTCGGCCAGCGTGCGACCGGTGAGGACCGCCGAGCGCGCCATCGGCAACGAGCGAAAGCGGTCAATCAGGCCATGTTGGAGGTCGGTTGCCAGGCCAATCCCGGTTGCCAGGGAACTGACCAGGGACGCTAGCACGAACACACCGGCCATCAGATAGTTCGCATAGCTGGTGCCAGGAACGAGAATGGCTCCGCCAAAGACGTAGCGGAAGAGCAGGACAAGCATGGTTGGTTGAATAGTCGCGATAAGCAACTCGTCGGGACGGCGTGGGATCTGCGCGAGTCTGCGTTTAGCCAGCACCCACGCGTGAGCGAACGTCCAATAGAGAGCGAAATGGGAACGCGGGGTAACATCTTCCGTGGTCAAGAGTGCCGGGCTTTTCATCGTTTACTCCTTTGTAGTAGTGCCTCTTCAGGCGGCTCAGCCTCGCTTACCGCGTGCCCGGTGAGCGAGAAAAAGACATCATCAAGCGTTGGGCGGCGCAGGGCCAGATCGTCCAGCGCAATCTGTGCTCCATCGAGATCGCGCACGATCGCGGCGAGTCGCTGAGCTCCATTCGTTACCGGGACTGCGAGGTGACGGCGTTCGCGGTCGATCTGAATCTCACCTGAGCTGTACGGACGTATCGCTTGCAACGCGGCGCCCAGATCGCTGTGCGGAGCCACTGTTAGTTCCAGGCGCTCCCCTCCGATCTGCGTTTTCAGTTCGTCGGCAGTGCCTTGAGCAATCACTCGCCCATGATCAATCACCACAATCTGATGGGCAAGGTGATCGGCTTCCTCCAGGTACTGGGTGGTCAGCAACGCCGTCGTGCCCTGGGCCGCCAGATCACGGATCACCTCCCACATCGCGAGGCGTCCACGCGGATCAAGACCGGTCGTTGGCTCGTCCAGGAAGAGGATCGGTGGCGAGATGATCAGGCTGGCCGCCAGGTCGAGCCGCCGGCGCATGCCTCCTGAGTACGTTTTCACCAGACGAGAGGCGGCCTGAGCGAGATCAAAGCGTTCGAGCAGGTCGTGTGCTCGTCGCTTTGCCACTGCGCCTGGCAGGCGATAGAGTTGCCCGAACATCTTCAAGTTTTCGTAGCCGGTGAGCAGTTCATCGACGGCGGTATATTGACCGGAGAGTCCGATGCGTTCGCGCACAGTCCTGGCGTGTGTCACGACATCCAGCCCTGCCACCTCCGCGCGTCCACGATCAGGCCTGGTGAGCGTGGTCAGGATGCGCACCGCAGTCGTTTTGCCCGCGCCGTTGGGGCCGAGGACGCCCAGGACCGTTCCTTCCTCAGCCACCAGGTCCAGCCCATCCAGAGCGTGGGTTTTGCCATACGATTTGTACAGTCCTTCAGCCAGAATGGCCGGTGTCTTTGCCATCGTGTATTTCCTCCAAATGGGTGTCTGTGTTCTGCAACATTCTCCGATATTTGTGATAGAATGTTGCCTAAAAGAAGCGTACTCGAAGCACCAGAAAGGCGCAAGAAGCAAATTCACGAGGATGTTGCATATGCAACACAGGAGCAAAAATGACGCGCGATCATGTTGATTTACGCGTGAGACGAACCCATATGGTCTTGCGCGAAGCCCTGATCGACCTGATTGAGGAAAAGGGGTTCGATGCAGTCACGGTGGGGGACATTGCCGAGCGGGCGATGGTCAACCGGGCGACATTCTATCGTCACTACCAGGACAAGTATGCCCTGGTCACCGGCATCTTTGAGGAAGCGGTCAATCAGATATTCCGCGAGATCGGTCCCCTGCCGGAAAACCTTGAGGGACTCCTCTCGTCCTGGAGTGAGTTTGACGCCAAAGCCATACAGTCGTACATCGACTCCTCGTTGGCAGCCTGGTCAGCGTTCTTCGAGCACATCATCAGGCACGCGAGGCTCTACCGGGCGATGCTTGGCAAACGCGGCAGTTCCTGGTTTGCCGTCCAGATGCGCGACTACTTCGCGGAGGTCATTCGTCAGCGCATCCGAACACTCCCCGCATTAGGCGTGGGAGAAACCGATGACCCGAACGCCGCGCCAGTGGAGTTCGTGATCATCAGCCTGGCACACTGGTTTGTGGGGATGCTGGCCTGGTGGATTGAGAACGGGATGACCTACTCTCCCCAGCAGATGACCATCTGGAGCGCACGCTTTGCCATGTACGGCTATCCCTCGGCTCTAGGCCATAATGTACCCCACACGATCGGCGGAGTGGCAACGTTTGACAGTTGAGGAAGGCCTTGACATGTTGGCTTCCTTTTCACCTCTCTTCGCAGCAAAAGAACTGTTCGATTGGAACAGCGTGTGCAGCATCGCTTCCGTCTATCTCTTGAAGAAAGCTCATCAAGGAAAGATTGCCGCTTGTTAAAGGGGATTGGCTTCTTAGGTGCGAACTGAAGAGGTTAGCGCGCCGCATCGAGTGTCCCTGGGGCCTGCGGCAATTCTACCGCGGTGTGGTGCTGGCCTTTGTAATGGATCTTGAGCACGCAGTCAATACATTGTTCAAGGTCCGGACAGCTACAATGCAGGCCCTGCTCCAGCATCCGTCTCATGCTCTGCGCCCGGTGAATCAGCGTGTCCACCTCGGCCAGCTTCCGCTTCGCCAGGCTTTGCCAGCGCGCAGAGAGCGGTGTGTCCCCGTCCAGTTCATGGAGCAACATCTGCATTTCAGCCACGCTAAAGCCGACTGCCTGGGCGGCTTGGATAAATGCCAATCTCCGCAGAATCTCAGCATGATAGCGTCGTTGTCCACTGACGCGCTGTGGCAGCGGCAGGAGTCCCACGCTCTCATAGTAACGAATTGCCGAAGTGCGAATGCCCGCTTGCCGGGCTACTTCGCTGATGGTGAGTTCCGTCATCGTATTCAGCCTTTTTTCCTCTTGACTTCAAGTTCACTTTAACGAGTACACTGCATTGTAACCGATAAAAACGTCATCGGCCAGTTTCTTGAAAAGGTTTGCCGAGAGGAATGGAAAGAAAGCTATGGCAGAAAATCATCCCAACCTGCTTCTTGTGAGTGACCAGGACTTTGAACAGCGCGTGCTTAACTCCACGCTCCCAGTGATCGTCGATTTCACGGCGGACTGGTGTCCGCCTTGCCGCGTACTGGCCCCGCTCTTTGCGCGGCTCAGCGATACCTATAAGGAAAAGCTGAGTTTCGCGAAGATGGATACTGATGAGAACGTGCTGGTGCCTACCCGACTGGGCATCCAGGGCGTTCCGACGCTCGTTCTATTCGCGGGTGGAAGGCCAGTTGGACGCGTGGTCGGACCGCACCCAGGTCGCTTGCAGCAAAGCATTGAGCGCCTGTTGGCAGAGGTGAGCGCCGACTCGATTACATAGCAGGTGGCGACTTCCGCCACTTTCCCGAGCAACCCGATCACTGGGCAATAGCGGGTGGTGGAAAGCTCAATGGCACCCGCTACCACCTGAGGATCGATGTTGGTGCCTCTCACCCATGCGAGCAATCCCCTGTGTACCTTGTTTAAGCGCAGGCGCTTATGGGCTTCGGGCTTCCTCAAAGAGGCGGATCCATTCTTCAAAATTGTGTGCAATGTGTGTGGCGGCCTCCTCTGTGGAGATGCGTTTGGCCTCAACATCGAGAAGGGGCTGCCAGAAACTCGTTCGCCCTACCGCAAAACCGATGAACCCGGGAACGCTCGCCGCTGTCTTCAGCCAACGCACGACCCGGTCTCGCTCTGCACCGCGTCCCAGCACAATGAGACCGGCGGTGTTCCGTCCACCACGCCGAGCCATCTCTACTATCTTGACACAATCTTCCTGGCGATCAAGCCCTTCGACCTTCCAGACATCTGGCTCAACTCCAGCATCCTGCAAGGCCTGTATGACTTGCATCATCAAGCGTGGGCGCAGCTGCAGATCATAGGCGTTCTTGTCCCCCTCAACTTGTTCCAGTTGCATCGGTGAGGCTGGCACCAGCAGTTCGAACATGAACAGCCTCTGTGTCCGGTGCAGATAGTCGGACAAGCGTTTGAGCCGACTGACCTGGCGCTGGTTGAGAGCCATCTCTCCTTCAGGATTATAGCGCACGAGTACTTTGGCGAAGGTGGGATGAAACGCCTCAAGGTGCTGCGCAAAGTCCTCACCATAGGCGAACTCGAACTCCTCCTGGCCGCTCTTCTCGACGGATGCCGCCGTAATATATCCCTTGCTCGCAGCGTCGCGGAGGATAGCGGAACCGAATTCTTCGTCAACCAGAATACCAACGTGATCCTTTGGTACATGGTCCGCAATGGCCTGCTGAAAGCCTGCATAGATGACGTGCTTACTGTTTGCAACGGTGACCATCTGCTCCACATTGAGCGGTTCTTTCCAGCCGAAGAGTCCCGAGATGTAGGACGCGCGATGGTCGAACGGGAGGAGGTAGAGCGGTCTCGTATATCCCGTGATCATGAGCATAGCTCCTTACAGAATCATTCACCTGCTTTGCTCTCGCTGTTCACAGGGAAGAGCGTGTGATCTCCTGAACGGCTAGAAAGCTGGGTACGCTGAGCCCGTTTCGCCTCATGGCTGGCCGCATCCCTTGCCATCACCGTGATTGCAGCGGAAGCTAGAACCACATCCTTCAGCAAGAACTGTCCCATCAGGGTGAGCAAGGGGAAGCCGGTCACCCCTGGAGCAATCACGAAAATGGTCAACGTCCCGGCAAACAGCACCAGGGAGAGCAGAGCGGCATAGCGCACCCAAAGGCCAGCGATGAGCAGGATGCCAGCAATGACTTCAAGCGCGCCGAGCACATAGACGAACGCGCTGAAGGCCAGGAAAGGAAGTGACAGAGAGAGCAATCTAACAACAGGTTGGGGAGTGTCAAGATGTATGAACCCAATCCAGAGCAAGACCAGGCCTAAACTAATGCGCAAGAGCGGCCCCGCGAGGCGCTCGGCGAAACTGAACAACGTCTTCATAAACTCTCCTCACGTCTTCATAAGATCTCCTCGCTAGTCCTACTATAAGGAGGAAGTGTCATGAAAGCGTCATGAGCTGCGTCATGGGTGTACATTTTGGCATGCCATGCCGCGGGCTCGGGAGAGATGGGGCTGCATTTCCTGCCCGATCCCCGTTCCCCTGATGGAACCGACCAGCGTCACGTCTGTCTCTATCCACCTACGGAGCGCGTATATAAAAAGAGTATGCCAGAAGAGAAAAAAGAGGTATAATATTCTCTCATTAGATCTGTGCGACGAAAGGATAAAAATAGATGGCACTTGACCTGGCTGTCATGAGAAAGCGACTTGAAGAGAAGCAGGTTGAACTTCAGCAGCATATCGCGACATTGACTGGAAGCCCCGCGCCCCCCGAAGATGCAATCCAAGCCAGCGATGGCGTTGCAGAGCCGGAAGAAGAGGCGGTGGATCTCCAGGAAACAGATGTGGATCAAGCTATTCTGGACAGTGAGAAAACGTTGCTCGCCGAAGTACAACAGGCGCTGGTACGCATCGATAATGGGACGTATGGGATCTGTAGCAATTGCGGGCAGCCAATCCCCGAAAAACGGCTGGAGGCTATTCCCTGGGCCACCTTGTGCGTGGCATGCGAGTCGAAGCTGGGGTCTGAGGGATGAGAACACGGTCTACTCAAGAGCTAGCGGATGGGGTGCAATTTCATTTGAAACTCATCCGTAGTTATGTGGCACATCGTCCTTTTTCGTCAGCCTGGCACTTACAGGCCTCATCCCGATCCGTCATGCCAGCGGCCTCCTGGCTCTGCTCACGTACATTATGTCGATGACGTATAGCGCGGATCTGGCCCGAGCCGTCTTCTACTGGGGCAGCTCTGCGTATAGTCGTACTGTCTTGTATGGCCCTCTGCTTGACCTCGTGGTCACGGCTGCGCTGTGCACAGCAATGAACTGATAGGTCATCATTGGTCGTGCGAGAAGAGGCTCGGCGCTTTTCCTCTCAAAGAAGGCAAGACAGCGAACATGCTCATTGCAAGCAGGAGCGCCTTTATCGTCGCATTTGTGCCATCTGCCGACAGGATTGGGCACAGCGCCGACACTGATCAGCGCAGGCTCTGAGCTGGGCATCGGTGCCTCTGCCTACCTGATCACAGGAAACTGCGCACTGGTCGCACACATCAGCGCAAAGATTGCAGACGGCTGCGGAGATGGGGGAACCCCGCAGCATGAAATCTTCGCTGAGCTGGCAGATCTGGGCGCAGTCCTCTAAGAGCCGCAGATGATCGGGTGCTACGTGGGGACCCCCTTGCTGGATAGAATACTGGATCGTTTGGACGCAGATCACATGACACTCTTTACAGTCATCAATAGCCCGTTGAACAACTTGATTCGTTGCTTGCATACGTCATCCTCCTTTGTCTATGGGGTAGTGCAGCCACCATGACTGCCTCTGTTAAAAGCAGCTTTCACCGCTCAAAGTATACGTCGTGCCTGTTGCCTTGTCAAGTATTTATATTATCTCATCAACTATTTACAGATGAGATAATATAAATACTTGACAAGGCATCTCCCACAACCTATACTTGGTACTGTGAAGACAAGAAGACCCGGCTGTCACAACCGGGCAGTCTGCTGGTAGAGGGTCTCTCGTGGCAGGTTCAGCACCACCTTACCGGTGTGCCCGGTTGTCCTAGTCGGTCTGGGACAGGAGCGCTACCTCTGAGCGAGCAGACCTCACAATAGCGAAAGCATGGAAAGGAGATAGGCAACATGGCCATTAGCACCCGGACGGATGAGGAAATCCAGACAGATGTCCCGGAAGAATTGAAGTGGGATGCACACGTGCAGCCCAACGAAATAGGCGTGGTAGTCAAAGATGGCATCGTCACGCTGACCGGCTGGGTCGATTCGTATCTGAAAAAGATGGCTGCCCAGGAGGCCGCGCACCGCGTGCGTGGCGTCAAGGCCGTCGCCAACGACATCGAGGTGCGCCTGCCCGGCTTTGCCGAACGCACCGACACCGACCTTGCCGCTGCTGTGCTCAACGCGCTGCGGTGGGATGCAGCGATTCCGGCTGGCAAAGTAGACGTGACGGTCAGCCAGGGCTGGGTGACGCTCAAGGGCGAGGTCGAACATGCCTTCCAGGTGAGAGACGCAGAACGCGCCGTACGGCGCCATGCAGGGGTCAAAGGCGTCAGCAATCTCATCGTGGTCAACAGGTCTCATGTGTTGCCAACAGACCTCAAGCAGCAGATCGAGCGAGCGCTCGTGCGTAATGCGGAGACCGATGCCAGGCGTATCACGGTTGAAATGGAGGGCGGCAAGGTCATCCTGCGTGGGACGGTGCGATCCTCCGCGGAGAAACAGGCGGCGGAGGAGACCGCCTGGTCCGCACCGGGTGTCAGCGAGGTTGAGAACTCTATTGTGATCTAGCCCATACTGTGATCCTTGCTGCATGGCCAGCGAGTTGATCCCTTGACAGAGATGAAGGCATTTCCTACCCAATGAGTCCCCCCAGCAATGGGCGAGGACTCGCTTGGCTCTTTGCTATACCTTACAGCCTTATCACAGTGTTCTTGTCGCATCTGCCATTTCGCTCAACACGAGTGGCTATTGGTGGGGTTTGCCTCCTTTGCTCCTTTTTGCTCTATCAAGCGTGCCAACGCCCTTTAGAGCCACTTCATTTGAAACTCATCCGTAGTTATGTGGCACATCGTACTTTTCATCAACATGGCACTTACAGGCCAATAGCCCTGCTGCAAGAACACAGGGCTTTTTGAATGACCAGGATGGTACCGTGTTACTATTAACACTGTATTCAACGTATAACTTGTAGATGCGATGCTACTATTGATGTATTTATTTTGCTCGCGGTGAGCCAGTTTTACTTGTACGTTGGAACAGAAGGAGAACTTTAGGATGCCACAAGCCACACACTATGATGCGATTGTTATCGGTAGCAGTCGGGGCGGCAGACTCCTCCCAATCGCATTAGCGAAGGCAGGCCGGAACGTGGCGCTGATTGAGCGCGGCCACGTAGGCGGTACCTGTATCAACGTGGGCTGTACCCCCACAAAAACGATGGTCGCCAGCGCACGCGTCGCCTATCTGGCAAGGCGTGGCGCTGACTACGGCGTACACACTGGCCCCATTTCGGTCGATATGCAGGCCGTGCGCAAACGCAAACAAGGCATCGTCGAGGGTGCTCGCAGCGACCTCGAGAGCAGTCTCGAAGCGACGCCAGGGCTGGATCTGCTCAGGGGCGAGGCCCATTTTATCGCCTCAAAGACGCTTGAGGTCCATCTCAAGAGCGGCGAGATGCGAGAGATCACAGCGCCACTGATTTTTATCGACACCGGCGACCGACCAGAGCAACTCACGATCAAAGGCGTCGAGAGCATATCCGTGCTCAATTCAACCACGATCATGGAGCTGGACACGGTCCCCGAACACCTGTTAATCATCGGTGGCGGCTACATCGGGCTGGAGTTCGGACAGATGTTTCGTCGCTTTGGCAGCCGGGTCACGCTCATTCAGCGCAGTCCACGCCTGCTTATGAGCGAGGATGAAGACGTGAGTGACGCAATAGCGAAGATTTTGCGCGAGGATGGGATCACAGTCCTGACCGGAACCATGCCGCAACAGGTTGAGCAGCAAAGCTTCGGGCGCATGCAGTTGACCGTGCGCACGCCTCAGGGCGAACAGCAGCTTACCGGCTCGCATCTGCTGGCGGCACCCGGTCGCGTCCCCAACACCGAAGAGCTCACGCCCGAAGCCGCTGGCATACAACTGGACAAGCAGGGGTACATCCAGGTCAATGGGCAACTGGAAACGAACGTTCCTGGCATCTACGCGCTGGGTGATGTGAAAGGTGGACCGGCTTTCACCCACATCGCT
>WNFG01002613.1_pt1 | contig 18246 bp, 11 predicted proteins | sample 5400431 | NCBI WGS metagenome assembly WNFG01 (sample SAMN13153346, study PRJNA577476) | soil metagenome | isolation source: 120 cm saprolite under Douglas fir tree site 2 hole 3 replicate 2 | place: USA:California | collected 2015-04-18 | reverse complement strand
CTCGGTCAGCGCGGGCACCTTCGTCGACGGCGAAAGGATTACGAACAAAGTGTCGCTGAAACTGCGCGCCTTCAATCCGATGGTCCAGGAGCGCGACCTGCGGGTCTATGGCATCACGGGATACGACGCCGCGTCGGTGGCGAAAGCGATCCGGGTTCTGGGAGCGGAATGCGCGTTTCTCTATCCGTCGGTCGGCGGCTGGCTTTTTGCGGTCGACAGCATGGACGGTGCGCTCGCGGGCGCATTTGTCCGCGCTTACAACAGCTGGCTGCGCGATTACTGTTCATTCGATCCGGCCCTGATGCGCGGCGTCGGAGCGATCAACCGCCATGCACCGGAGGAAATGGTCACCGAACTGCAGCGAATCGCCTCGTTCGGCTGGAAGGCGGTCGTGTTGCGGCCCAATCCCATCAAGGGCCGTCTGCTCAGCGATCCTGCCTACGAGCCGTTCTGGAGTGAGTGCGAGAGGCTGAACATCGCCGTCGGGATCCACGAGGGCACACACGCGCGCGTTCCTTCAACCGGCGCCGACCGCTTCGACAGCCGGTTCGCTATGCACGCCTGTTCTCACCCCATGGAACAGATGATGGCCTCCCTGGCCTTGATCGAAGGGGGAGTGCTGGAGCGCCATCCCGGACTGCGCGTGGCCTTCCTCGAAGCAGGCGGCGGCTGGGTGCCGTACTGGCTGTGGCGGCTCGACCGTGAATACCACGACCTGTCGTGGGAGGTGGCCGACACCGTGAAAATGAAACCGTCGGAGTATTTTCGCCGTCAGTGCTTCGTGGCCATCGAGCCCACCGAGCCGTATCTGCCCAACTTGATCGATTTCATTGGCGAGGACAACATCATTCTCGGATCCGACTTCCCACATCCAGATCATGATCCGGACGTCGTGAAGGACGCCATCGGGCTGGAGAGTGTGCTTTCCAGCCAGACCGTCCGGAAACTCTTGTGGGACAACCCAGCGCGGTTCTACGCGATATGACCGCTCAGAGCATCGAGCAACGCTTCGCCGTGAGGACTTCCCCAGCCTGTGCTGGGGTCCCATCCCACCTTGGCGCGCAGATGACCGGTGTTCCCCTTCGTGATGTCGCGCAGCGATTCATTCAGGCCGCCCTCGTACAACAGCCGATTGATCGAGCCGACTGGGCAATTCAAACCCTGATTGAGCACCGCGATCAGCGCGGCCCATAGAGGAGCGGCTTCGCTGGTGCCGCCGGCCATGGCATTCATGCCGGCGACGAGATAGCAGAACGCCGGCTCGAGATTGCCTTTCGCGGAGACGTCGGGAACGCCGCGGCCGGTACCGCTGGTTGCCCCGGGTTTAATCCAATCCTTGGAATTGATGCCGGCGCTGATCTGCCATGGCGGGCGGTCGAAGACATAGCTGAAGCCTCCGCCGCTGGCGATGAGAATCCCGATGTTCTGCCTCCAGGCAATCTCCGTTCCCGTCTTCACATCGAGCGTGGTCGCGCCGCACGAGAGGACGTACGGGCTGGAGGAGGCAAAGGTGGTCGTAAACGTCAATTGGCCGGTCTCGCCCAGCGTGCCGTCACCTCCGTCGCCGGAGGAGAAGCACACCGTAACACCGAGGACCGCGGCGGCCTGGAACCAGCGGTTGAGCACCGGCATCAGTGGCGTCAGAGGCGAATCCGGATCGCTCCAACTGCAGGAAATTACCGACGGTGCGTTACGCGCATCCGCCAGAATCGACGTGATGGCGTGGTATTTACCTTGGTCGTCGCCCTCCGTGAATATCAGCAGAATCGTCGCCTCGGGGGCCAGCGTGCCGACGATCTCTACATCCATCGTCGCCTCACACGTCCATGCGACGGCCGCTAATAGCCCCTCGGCCATGTCCGGGGGGTACGTTCCGGCATCGATCGCCTCCTGCGCTTCTCTAATATCGGCTCTGGGCGCGGGCTGATTGCTTGCGTTTCCGATCGTCCTGATGCGTAAGCGTGGCGGAGTAAGTCCGATCCGTTTGAAGTACTCGTTGTAATCACTCTTATAAATGCCGCCGCCGAGCTCGATTACGGCCACGCATTGGCCCTTTCCACCGAATTGCGGCGGAAAGCTGTACAACCGCCGCAATTCGCCCAGGTTCAGTTCCGAAGGACCGCTACTAGTAAGGGGAGGCAGATGGACCTTCGCGCTTGGAATGTTGTCGAGACCGAGGACCGCTTCCACGATCGCATGAATCGACGCCTCGACCTGCGGCCGTCCACGATAGGTTCGGAATCTGCCGAGTGGGTGTTCGACGCCTTGAAACTCGACTCCGAAGGCCTCCTGCAGATTTGCGATGGTGCCGGATAAGACGACACAGCGCCGCCACTCCTCGGATGACACGGTCGTCAGCTTGTAGGCTTTCCCGAACGCGCTGACCTCGGCCAGATCCACCGGCGATGCGCCCCACGATTTTCCGAACGCGGCGCGCGTTAGGTATTCGCGCTCCTTCGGCAGCCCGCTGATCGACCGGGCCACCAGCTCATCCCACTCGGCGTTCGACCCTTTCGAGCGGACGACGACCGTGACCTCCGCTTTCTCGGACATGTTGACGGGCACGCGCTTGTAGGAGCGCGGCACCTGGTGCGGCCTTTGATTACGGATCGGAAGACGCCGTTCGTTTTTCGCCACAGTCATTCTCCTTTGCGCAATTTGTCAATAGATTCTCGTGCGCACCAAGAGCTCGCGCGTTCGCGGCTCTCCGTTATCGGTGATCATCCAACTCCGGCCTCGCGCTTGGGTCTCAAGTTGCTCCGTCATCGGCAGGGGGAGCCGGGGCGGTACTCGACGCCCGGCATGTATTTCGTCCACTCTTTTTCCGTCAGCTCCTTCTTCCCGGAAGAGACGGCGGCGCATAGGTCATTCGCCAGGAGACTGACGTGCGCGGGCCAGACGCGGATGGTGCGGTCTTCGCCGCCGGAGACGAGGCGGTCGCCGTCCGGTGTGAAGCCGACCGACCAGACCCACGACTGATGGCCGGTCAGAACGATCGACTGCGCGCTCGGGCTGTGCGCGTTCCAGAGGCGGATGGTGCTGTCCGAGGAGGCTGAGGCGAGGTAGGCGCCATCGCGGCTGAAACTGAGCGAATTGACGCTCGACGTGTGGCCGCGCATCGGAGGGGGAGCAGGTGTGTTGCCGCCGAGGGGTGTCTGCACGATTTCGCCGCGTCCGCTGCCGCACGCGACCAACTCCCCGTCGGGGCGGAAGGCGATGCTGCGGACGTCGACACCGGCGCAGAGCGTTTGCGGCGCTTCGGCCGGCTTTGCGACGTGCCAGAGGAGTGCGCCACCTTGCGCGCGGCCGGCGGCGACCATCTTGCCGTCGGGACTGAAGGCGACTGCGGTGACGCGCTTGCCGGCGCTGCCGGGGAGTGTGACCGGCGATCCGGAACCGTCGACGTTCCAGAGCTTCACGCTTCCGTCGAGATTCGCCGACGCCAGCGTGCCTCCCGTGGGCGCGAATGCGAGCGAGCTCACCGCCGCCGTGCCGGAGGTCAGCGTCACCGGTGCTGCGGATGGGTTGCGAAGATCGCGGATCTCGATCACTCCGCCGTCGCCGCCGGTTGCCAGGTGACCGCCGCCGACGGCGAGCGTGCGCACGGCGCTGCCGGCGTTTCCGATTACGGCGGCGTGGCCGTTGCCGAGACCGACGCGGAGGATCCGTCCGTCGTCGCCGGCAGCGAGAACATCGCGGCCGTCGGGGTCGACGGCCATCGCGCGAATGTTCGTCTGCTGCCGTACCGCGGCGGCGGGATTGAGGCGTTCGCGCGCGGTGCGCAGTGCGTCGAAGACGGTAGGATCGTCGGGAACGCCGCCGTTTTCGCGATTCAGGCGGTCGGCCTCGAGCGCGAGGAGACCTGAGGTCTGCGGGTCCTTCAGTTGCAGGATCGACAGCGCCAGGGCGCGCGCCGCGGCGAGGTGGCTCAGCCGCTTCGTCTTCTCTTCCGAGTTCTGTGCATTCTCACGCTCTTTGATCGCGGTGGCCTTGTCCTTCACCGCCTCGGCGCGCGCGGCATCGGCCTCCAACTTCTTCGCGCGTGCCTCGCGCTCGTTGGTCTCCGCCTTGAGGCGCTCGGTCTCGGCGCGTTGGCGTTCGCTTTCGGCGCGCGTCCTCTGCTGCACGGCTATCTGGGACTGTTGCTGCGCGTTGTTGCGCTGCTGATCCGCTTCCTTGCGTGCCCGCTCGGCACGTGCAGACTCCGATACAGCCTTGCTGCGCGCGTTTTTCGCGATCTCGGTTTCGCGCTCGGCTCGTTTTGTTTCCTGCTCCGCCCGGCGCTGATGGAGGACGGCGCTGTTTTTCTGCTTCCAAGCGAACCCGCCGAGGGCAAGCATGATCAGCGAGACGACGGAGAAAATTGCTGTTAGCGCGCGGGCCCGGCGCAACTGTTGACGGCGATGCGCTTCCTTCTCGCGAATTTCCCGGTCGCGCTCGTCTCTGCTTGCGTCGAGGAAGGTCATGGCCCTGGAGAACGACGGGTCGTAGCGGCCTGCCCACTCTTCGGTCGGACTGGCGGCGTCACGCCACGCCAGCGCGAGTTGCAACTCCGGATCGCGCCAGAGAGCGGCCACGCCCTCCTCATGATGTTGCGCCGCCTTGGCGACGTTGAGATAGAGCTGCCCGGAACGGGCCTCCTCGTCCGCCCACACCGATAGGCGCTCCCAGATCCGCATGAGGCTCTCATGGGAAATATCGAGAATCGATCCGTTGCGCAGCGGGACGCCCGCGGGAGGCATCAGGAACGATCGTCCGGGTCTGCGGAAATTGTCGACGACCGCCGTTACCTCGCCGAGCGTCGCCCCCGTGAGCGCGCAGACCTCACTCACCGGGGCGGGCCGGCGAACGCCGCGGATGTCCGATCCCTTATCGGTCAACGTCTTGAACAGCTTCTCGGCGATGCCCTGCCCTCGGCCGTCGAGCTCCGCGAAGCACTCCTCGGCATGCCGCGACAGCGCCGAGTGCATCATGCCGATCGCTTCGTAGTGGCGAAGATCGAGCGCCTCGCCAGGCTCGTGGTCCGTCTCCCACCGATCCCAGGTACGCATCAGTGCGTGCTGCAGGATCGGGAGCTGGTCGGGATCGTCGCCGACGTCGTTGAGCAGGCGGGAGACCAGCCGCGGCGCAATTGCTCCGCCGCCGACCGCGACAGGCCCGATGATGGCCGAACGCAGCTCGTCACGGGTCATCCGCGGCACGAGGTAGATGCCGTCGTTGATCACCTCGGGCAGCCGGCCGAACTCCATGCAGTCGCCGACGAAGTCGGAGCGCATGGTGATGGCGATGTAGCACGGTACGTCACTTCCTCGGGCTTCGAGCAACAGCTTGACGAAGGCCACGGCCTCATCGCGTCCGACGACGCGGCGGCTGCGCTTATACCGGAACAGCTCCTCGAACTGGTCGACCAGTACCAGCACGTTGTCCTTGGCCGGAATGCGGGACTGCCGAATGCACTCGACAAGACCACGCTGGCTCGAACGCAGCGTTGTGTCGAAGAAGGATTGCGTGAGGTTCTCGTCGCCGAGGACGTCGCCGAGAGCGTCCGGCATGCCGAGCGCCGCGGCGAGATTGCCGAGGGGATCCTCGCCCGGACGCATGATCGCCACGCGCCAGCGCGAGCCGGCCTTCGTCATTCCTCCGCCGTAGAGCGTGGGGATGAGACCGGAGCGCACGAGCGATGACTTGCCGCTGCCGGATTTGCCGAGGATGGCCAGGAAGCGAGTCGTGCGCAGCTTCTTCAGCAAATCATCGGTCTGCTGCTCGCGGCCGAAGAAGAGATGGTCTTCGTCGGGCTCGAATGTACGGAGACCGGGGAAGGGGTTGAAGCGGACATCCGTCGCGTAAGCGGTCGATGTGCTCACGGTTTCACCCCCCGCGCGTTTTCGATTTCGGCGAGGAACGGAGCGAGCACCGAGGCGTCGAATCCGCTCGCCGGCTCCTGGATCAGCGTCGCTTCCAGGGTGCGGAATCTCTCCTTCTGCGGCGTCGGCGGTCCGCCGACATAGATGGCGCGGCCGAGCAACGGCTTCTCGCGGCCTAACGCGGCGCTTTTCTGAAGCTCGCGCAGCTTCCGCCGCAGCCACAGCTCACCGCTTGCGCCGTAGTAGACAAGAATTACGTCACATGTCCGCAGGTTCTCCTCGTGCTCCAGCCGGGCCTGCGTCTCGTCTTCGTCGAAGAACGGAAGGATGACCTCGAAGCCTGCACTGAAGAGGTAGTCTTCCAGAGGCCGCGTCGCCTCCGCGTCCTGTTGATCGCACAGCACATAGACGCGCGCATGCTCCTGACCAGGCACGACGAGCGGCTTGGTGACCGTGACCGCCGCAGGCGTCAGCTTGCGGTGGATCAGGGTCTTGAGATCCTCGACAGGAATCTCCAGCAGTTCGGCGGCTGCATGCACCGCGGGATCGTTTTGCAGGTGCTGGACGAACTTACGTTGCCGCTCGTCCTCAATCTCCATGCCGGGCGGCAACCAGATCAGACTGGTGAGGCCGCTGAGCGGTGCGATCTGCGACGCCAACGTCTGCTGCCGCACGACGATCGACTGCTCCGACCCTTCGGGAATCACCCCGTAGTTGTGACCGATCAGATGGACTGAGAGCTTGCTGCGTTCGAGCTGCTCGCTAACGAGCGAGTCGAAGTCCTGCGCGATGAGCGGGAGCTGGCGATCGGGCAGAACTTCGTAGCCATTCCGGATCAGGTCCCGTTTGATGGCCTCCCGCTCCTCGCGAAGGTCGTAACTTGTCTCAGCGAGGAACACGGTCCCTTTGGTCTGCGCCGGCGCGACCGTGCCTCCGTTGTGTTGCAGGAGCTCCAGGAGTTGGGTGATGTCGTAGGCGAGGTCGTCGAGCTTGGTCAGAAACGCTCGATCGGTGCCGGCGCTTTTATCCTGCGCCAACTCTCGCGGCCTTCCGCGCTCGTCGTAAACGAAGAAGTCGTACCCCAGCATCGGCTGCACTTCCTCGGGCTGCCGTTCCAGGTTGACGGGCGTTTTGACCACCTTGAAGATGCGCGCCTTGTCCGCGATGCGCACTCCGCCCGATTGCTCGGCGGCGCGGCAGAACTCCTTCAGCTCCCGGTTACACCAGTCAGACTGGACGTAGCGCGGCGAGAACACGGAGACCAGCGCGGCGATCCTGGGGAGACGCTCGGTGATCGTATTGGCGAAGATGTCGTTCCCCTGCAGCTTCTGATCGCGCCAGATCTTTGGCGTCTGTCCCATCAACTGGCCGACCCGGATCTCCAGCAGCCTGTGCAGTTGTGAGACCCAGCCGCTCTCTCCGGCGACCAGAGGCTGGTCGTCGATGTGGGCGTAACTGATCAGGAAATCGTGCTCGAATGCCATGGGACTTCCAACATGCTCCGGAGAATTCTCCGGAACGGACCCCCCAATATTGGTTGGATTGCCTCTCTAAAGAAGGAGTGACGCCAAAGCGACTTTTCCCTACCCAACGTTTAAATATTTTTATGGCTGCGCTCGGCATTAGCGGAGATCGGGCCGCTGCTGACCCGTGCATCGCGTTCTATCTGCTGGCCTTGGCCGATACGTTCGTGCCGTTAGTCGTCGTGGAAGTTCATGAGGCTTGTTTCGCCTTCGCGTTCTCCTGCTGGGACGACGCCCATTTGGCGTGTTCCTGGGAAACCAGGGACTCGACGCGCTCGGCCAGCAGGGCGCGGGGGTCGGCCACGCCGGCATACGGTGACGCCTTCGCCAGATACACGTACTTCTCGTGCTTGAGCGACTCACATGTCGAGCGGTACGCGGTCCAGTTCTGCTGATACTGATTCAGATGGAGCGTTCCTTCGAGCACCGTGATCAGCACGCCGAGCCCTCCTGTCCACCATCCGAAGTGCGGCAGATTGGTATTGAGGGCGCCGAGGAACGGAATCACCGCCGCCGCGATGATCTCGGTCATCTTGATCCGTTTGTACGTCCGCTGGTTGCTGATGCTCTTTCGGTCGTACCACGAGATCTGATCCTCGAGGCGGTCCACGACCGGATCTGCTTCCGTCGTCATGCGAGGCTCCATTGATGATTAAGGATGGCTCATTGTAGCGCCCGTCGCCTGTTCGGCCGGCCGCCACCGGCCACTCCCGTGTGCTAATCTCCCATCGCGTCCGTCCGAGAGCGTCCCCATGACCGAAGAAAGAGCTGAGAAGTTTCTCGAGCTGTTCAACAAGGGTAAGGAATTCACCGAAGAGTTACTTCGGGAAAACCAGCGCTTGCGGTACCGCCTGGCCACGCTGGAAACAGAGTCGACGGCCGGTTTCGACGAAGAGGTGCAGCGTCTGCGCGCCGAGGTTCTGCAGCTCACCGAAGAGAACCGCCGCATCGCGGAGAGGTTCAAGGAAGTCGAGGAAGAGAACAAAGACTTCGCCAACCGCTACATCGAAGTCGAAGAACAGAACAACAACCTCGCCAACCTCTACGTCGCCAGCTACCAGCTACACTCCACGCTCGACTTCCGGGAAGTCATCCAGATCGTGCAGGAGATCGTCATCAATCTCATCGGCGCGGAATCGTTCGCCATTCTGCTGCTCGACGAGAAGACCAACGAGCTGAAGACGATTGCCTCGGAGGGTGAGGACGTCATGCCCGGTATCGAGACCATCTCGACCCGCCTCGGCGACGGCGTTCTCGGCAGCGTGGCCAAGACCGGCGAGAGCTACTACATCAACCAGGACATGGAAGACGGCGGCAAAGTGACGCTCGAAAAGCCGCTCGCCGCCGTGCCGCTCAAGATCAAGGAGCATGTCATCGGCCTGGTGGTCATCTACAAACTTCTCCAGCAGAAAGACTCGTTCTCGGCGGTCGACTACGAGCTCTTCTCGCTCCTTGCCGCGCATGCCGCGACGGCGATTTTCTCATCGAAACTCTACTCGCAGTCGGAGAGGAAGCTGAACACGATCCAGAGCTTCCTCGACCTGCTGACAACCACATCGTGAGGGTCCGATAGTGCCACTTGAGAATGCGAATTTTTTGGTTGTCGAAGACTCGCCGACCATGCGGCAGTTGATCTCGTTCTCGCTCAAGCGGTTCAAGAACGCCAGGATCATTGAGGCGGTCGACGGTGTGGATGCGCTCAAGAAACTCTCCGGACCGGAGAAGATCGATCTGATCCTGACCGACATCAACATGCCGGTGATGGACGGGCTCAAACTGGTCTCGCTCGTGCGCCAGAACGCGCAGCTTCGCAACATCCCGATCGTCATCATCACGACGGAAGGGGCCGAGGAAGACCGCGAGCGCGGACTGGCCCTCGGCGCGAACGCCTACATCTCCAAGCCGATCCAGTCGTCGCATCTGATCAAGACGATCTCGGAACTGCTCGCGGTGTGAGAAGGGCAGAAGGATGAGGGATGAAGGATGAACGGGCAGACGCACTTCATCCTTCATCCTTCATCCTTCTGCCTTCGATCCTGATCGGCGCGATCTTCCTCGCTGCCCGCATTCCTCTCCTCGTTCTGCGCGCGCCGTTCTTCGACGAGCTGTTCACGCGCTGGATCGCCGGCAGGCCGTTCGCCGGGATTCTCTCCGCGCTACGGCATGACTCCGGCCCGCCGCTCTTCTACTTCGCGGTCCATCTGCTGGGCGATCCCCCGGTCGAAGCAACGCGGGTTCTGTCGCTCGTCTGCGCGGCAATCGCGTTCGTCGTGATCCTCTTCCGGGGTCACCTGCCCGCGGCGTTGCTGCTGGCCGTCTTCCCCCCTGCGGTGCTTATCGCCGCAGACGCCCGCGCCTACGCGTTGTGCGCGATATTCGTTACGCTCGCAATCCTTGCGGTCGATCGGGAGCGGCCGATGATTGCGGCGCTGCTGCTGGCCACAGCCGGGTACAGCCACTACTACGGCATCCTGTTTTTCCCGATGCTCCTTCTCGGGAGCGCCGGGCCTGGCGTCGCCGGCCGGCCGCCGGTTCGACGGCGGTTCTTCGCGCTGCTGCTCGCAGTCTTCCTCTACATCCCCGGATTCTGGCTGGCCTTGCACCAACCCGCCGAGGCGCGTGCGTGGATGACGATGAACTGGCCGGATGCGCTGTTCGTTCGCCCGCCGCTCGCGCTGGCGATCATCGGCGCGGCCGCGCTGGCACTCTCCGTGCGCGTGAATCGCTACATGTTCATGGTGCTCATCCCGCTGATCCTCGCCATCGCGTTGCGTGTTTATGTTCCGATGCGATTCGAGTCGGTCATCGCCGCGCCGCTGGCGCTCTGGCTGGCCGAATCGCTGCGAAACAACCGCTTCCGCCTCGCCCTGACGACGGTGTTGATCGCGGTCGGTACCTTCTGGACCCTGCTCGGTATCATCGATCACGTCAACCGCCCGACCGACCCCTATCGTCAGGCAGCCCGATGGATCGCGGCCAACATCCCGGCGAACGAGACCGTCGTCGCCTCGGGGTACTGCTATCTGGAGACGATGATGAACGGACACGAGCGCGTTGCCGCTTTCCCACCGGAGCAGGGCGAACATCCCGGTTGGCGAGTGCTGCCGCGGCCGGAAGTTCCGGTCCCCACCGGCGCGTTCTACTGGACTGGTGAGCGCGCCGCGCCGGAGCTCGCCATCCTGATTCGGGAGCGCGCCGGCATCAAGCCACTCTTCATCAACGACCGTGCGATGGTTGCACTGGTAAGGTAAACTCGCCCCCCATGCCTCATTTCATTACTGACAAGTGCATTGGTTGCAGCGTCTGCGAGGTCAAGTGCCCCACGAACACCATCTGGGGCGCGGCCCGCGGCATGTACTACATCCACCCGGAGCGCTGCATCGACTGTTCGGTCTGCGGCATCTACTGCCCGGTCGACGCCATCCAGAACCAGCACGGGGAGTTCATCCCCCGCGTCAAGCCGAAAGAGATCCCGAAAGCCGAAGTCATCAAGGAGCTCTGCACCGGATGCGAGTTCTGCGTCGATATCTGCCCGTTCGAATGTATCAAGATGATCGACCCGAACGACGAGACGGTGGCCAACCACTACAAGATCGCCTTCGTCGACGAGAAAAAGTGCGTGGCCTGCCGCCTCTGCGAATCCGTCTGCGATAAGGACGCCATCGTCGTCCCCGAAGCGCCGACGCAGCTCAAGACGTATCTGCCTGACTTCGTGGTGATGGGAACTGGCCGTTGAGTGGGGAGCCGGGAATCGGGAGTCGGGAGTCGGAGACCGGAACCCCCAATACGACCCCCGACCCCCGACTCCCGACCCCCGCGTCAGCCGACGTCCCCAAAGAATCGCCCAAAACGATCCTCTTTCAATTCGTCGTCTTCCCCCTTGGAATCGTTCTCATCGCCGTCCTGATCTTTTTCCTTTTCGGGAAACTGGCAACGGACGAGCAGACCATCCCTGACTATCTCAGCGCCATCCGGTCGGGAAGCTCGCACGAGAGGTGGCAGGCGGCGTATCAGCTCTCGAAGTCCCTCAAGCGCGGCGAGGCGAAGCGCTTTCCGAACCTCGAGCAGAACGTGGCTACGCTGTACGCCAATTCAAAGACTGACGACCCACGCATTCGCCGGTACCTCGGCATGGTGCTCGGTACGCTCGGCGACCGTCGGGCCACGCCGTTGCTGCTCGATGGACTCAACGATCGAGACGTCGACAACCGCATCTACGCCCTCATGGCTCTCGGCGAGCTCCGCGACCCGGCCGCGGTTCCGCGCATTGCCAAGGCGGTTTCGGACGACGACAAGGATGTCCGCGCCACGGCGTATTACACGCTTGGAGCGATCGGAGACGCCGGCGCCGTTCCTGTTCTAGTCAACGGCCTGCAGGAAGAAGCGCCCGATGTCCGCTGGAATGCCGCCATCGCCCTCGGCCGGCTCGGCGACAAGCGAGCGCTCGGCCCCCTGCGCGAGATCCTCGACCGTTCCCGGCTGAACCGCGTCGCCACCATGCGCGAAGACCAGAAGGAAGATGCCATGATCGTGGCGATGTCGGCATACGCCAGGCTGGCTGGCCATGATGCCGCGCCCGACCTGCAACGGATCGCCGCGGGCGATCCCAGCCTGCGCGTCCGCGCCGCCGCAAAGCAGGCGTTGGCCCAGATCGGGAAATGACGCATCGGTTGTGATCTTGACGGGGTCGCCTCTGATATTCACCTTCCCCGGCTGGATCTTGACGTCCTACGCTTGTAAGTTGCTGACTTGAGATGTTTTATCAAGCAACTCAGACATTCGGGAACCATCCTCTAACGTTCCACGTCGTGTCACCTTTTTCGTTGACAGCGGTTGCCGAAAAGCGGATATTTACGCCCGCGCCGGAGCGGGCTCAAATCGGCACCTTCAAAACCCCGGATGTCTGACGAAATCACGCCATATCAGATGGTTCCAAAGACTCCCCTTGCGGGGAGCGCGGCTGCTGAGATTCGCGAACAGGGCGAGATCTCGCGCCGCAGTTTTCCTGTTGTCCTGACCACGGCCTGGGTGGCCCTGGCCGCCGCACTCGGGGGGCTGAGCGCCGTCCTGCTCCGCTTCCTCTTCCCTAACGTCCTCTTCGAGCCCGTCCAGAAGTTCAAGGCCGGTCTGCCGTCCGACTACTCGGTCGGAGAGGTCGACGAGCGCTGGAAGGACAAGTACGGTATCTGGATCGTCCGCACCGAGGAGATCGTCTACGCGCTGATCACGGTCTGCACCCACCTCGGGTGTACGCCGAACTGGCTTCCGACGCAGAACAAATTCAAGTGCCCCTGCCACGGCAGCGGCTACTACAAGTCCGGCATCAATTTCGAGGGACCGACTCCGCGTCCGCTCGAACGGGCCAAGATCTTCATCGACATCGCTGACGGGCAGATCGTGGTCGACAAATCGAAGCAATTTCATCAGGAGCGCGGGGAGTGGACTGACCCCGAGGCATTCATCAAGCTGTAGCTCCCGGCTCTCAGCCGGCGGCCAACAGCCGAGGAGACAATGGCGAATCTACGAGGACTTCAGGAAGGCATCGTCAATTCGCAGATCTGGAAATCCGTTTTCCGGGTCGGCATCCCCAACACGAACCGCAAGCGCGTTCTCGCGGTCCTCGGGTCGCTGATTCTCCATCTCCATCCCGTCAAAGTCCGCCGCTCCGGCGTGCGCATGAGCTACACCTGGTGCATGGGCGGAACCTCGTTCTTCCTCTTCCTCGTCGAGACAGTGACCGGCCTGCTGCTGATGTTCTACTACCGGCCGACTATCGAGTATGCCTTTACCGACATCATGGACCTGCGCGAGCAGGCACCGTTCGGGATCATGCGCGAGATGCACCGCTGGGGCGCGCACGCCATGGTCATCGCGGTCTGGCTGCATATGTTCCGTGTCTTCATGACCGGTTCGTACAAACCGCCTCGCGAGTTCAACTGGAACGTCGGCGTTATCCTGCTCGTGCTGACGCTGCTGCTCTCGTTCACGGGATATCTGCTCCCGTGGGATCAGCTTGCGATCTGGGCCATCACCGTCGGTTCTTCGATGGCTCGCGCCTCTCCCGGTGCCGGTAATGAGGGGCCCATGTCGGGCCTGGTGAAGTTGGGGGATATACGACTTATTCATGCGGGTGACGATGCCCGCTTTGCGCTCATCGGCGGGCGGTCTATCGGGGCGGCGACGCTGCTGCGCTTCTATGTCCTGCACTGTGTGGTGATTCCTCTCGCGGCCGGCTTCCTGATGGCCATTCACTTCTGGCGAGTTCGAAAAGACGGAGGAATCTCGGGTCCGTTATGAGAAGGCCTTGTTTGTCGTTTAGTCGGGTGTCGGGAGTCGTGGGTCGGGTGCCGGAGCTCGCGCCGGCGCGACCGTCGTTCTCCGCCCCCCGACACTCGACACCCGGCTTCCGCCTTCCGGAGACCACGCGCTGATGACCTTCATCAAGGATTTCGTCAACGTACTGTCGGCAGGGTCGATCTCATTCACCCTGCTGACTTCGATTTTCGCGCTCATCATCTATTTCAACCTGCTGGGCGGCCGGATCAAGGCTGTGGGCGGAATGGCCTTCATCGCCCTGGGCGTCTTCATGCTGCTGCTGGGGATTTTCGTGCCGCCGCTGCTCTATCTCGGCGTTGCCTATCTCCTGATCCTTTTTGCGCTGGCGCGGCTGGGCGGACGGTTGTGGGATACGAAGGTCGGCCTTCGACTGTTTGTCATCGGCGGTCTGGCGTTCGGCTTGTCGATGCTCGATCCGAATTTCTTTCTGATCGCGGCGAAGCCCGACAACGTGCCCATCGTGGCCATGATCTTCCTCCTCGGCTTTTTTACCTGGGTGGCGCTGCGTAAGGCGTACCTCAACGACACCCAGATCGCCGTAGGCGGCATTCCGTGGGAGAAGACGGAGTCGGACGAGAAACTCTTCACCTGGCCCGATCTCGTCTATACCGAATTGCTCTGCATGATCCTCCTGACGATCGTGATGATCGTCTGGTCGGTCGTTCTGCGCGCGCCGCTGGAAGAGGCGGCCAATCCGACGTCGTCTCCCAATCCCGCGAAGGCTCCGTGGTACTTCCTGGGCCTGCAGGAAATGCTGGTGTATTTCGATCCCTGGCTGGCGGGCGTCGTACTGCCGACGCTGATCATCGTCGGTCTTATGGCCATCCCGTACATCGACACGAATCCAAAGGGAAACGGCTACTACTCCTTCCGCGAACGGAAGTGGGAAATTGGCGTTTTTCTTTATGGCTTTCTCGTGCTCTGGTCGTTTCTCATCATTACGGGAACGTTCCTGCGCGGCCCGAACTGGAACTTCTTCGGACCCTATGAATTCTGGGATCCGAACAAGCTCGTGCCGCTGGTGAACGTCGATCTGTCGGAGCTGATGTGGGTGAAGGTTCTGGGTACATCGCTACCGAAACTCTGGATCATCCGTGAGATCTTCGGGCTCGGACTCATTGGTGTTTACCTCAGCCTTCCGCCAGTGATGGCGGCCGGGCCGTTCCGCCGCTTCTATCGCTGCATATCCAGGAGATTTTCTTCAACGTCTGAGGACGCCGTAGAACCGATGAAGCCACAAGAGCCGATTCCTCACAATTACTCGATTCGCAGGCTGAATTGGATATTCGCCCTGTCGAGCCTCGGTTTGCTCGTGGTCACCGGTCTTATCGTCGGTTACGACTACATTCGTGGCTGGAAGTGGTTCCAGCTCGAGTTCATGCGCATGCAGCGCGAGCGCATCGTCCAGGAAGTGCAGCTTGCCAGCTCCGCGGAGAACAAGCAACTGCTGGCGAACCTCGACGGGCAGACGCGAAGGAACAGTCTGGAGCTGGCGGCGCATCGCGACCAATATCTATCCGCGCAGAAGGCGTTCGACGCGATGGAAGGAGACCACTATCGCGCCGATCAGGACTATCGCTTCGCCAAGGCGAACCTCGACGCGCAGCGCTACATCGCTGAGGTTTCCATCGTCCAGCACCGATCCGACGCCGCCCAGCAGCAGGCGGAATACGAACGCCAGACGAAGCATCTCGCTGACCTGCAGGTCCGCCTGCAGGAGGTCACGCGCCAGCGCGATGCCGCAAAGGCGAACGTCGACCAGTGGCTGAAGAAAATCAAGGATGCCGAGGATAAGAAAAAAGAGTTGACGGCTTCCGTGGACCTGCTGAACAAACAGTTGAACCTCGTCGACATGGACCGGTTCGGCACGAACTGGATTCTCAGCCAGCCGATGCTCGACTTCGTCAACCCGGTGATCAAGATCGATCAGGTCGTTCTGAATGATCTGTCGATCGACATGAACTACATGAACGTCCCGCGGGTCGACCGCTGCCAGACCTGCCACCGCGCCATCGACACGCCGGGATGGGAGTCGAAGACGGAAGCGGCCCGGCTCTCCCAGGAGCTGCAGCAGAAGCTCGACGCGTATGACATTCCCCAGGAAAAGCGCAAGGAAACGGAAGACCGCATCGCCCAGCTCAAACGGATTCAGGATGCTCCCAGCGACATCCTCAATCCGTGGCGCACCCATCCGAAGCTCGATCTCTTCGTCGGCTCGGCGTCCGTGCATCCGCTTCTCGAGTACGGATGCACTGTTTGCCACCGCGGTCAGGATCGGGCCACCGAATTCGGCCGCGCCGGTCACACGCCTGCCAGCCCGAGGATGGAACATCGCTGGGCGGAGCGGACCATACTCACGGGCGGCTTCTTCCCGCTGCCGCGCGACTTTGAAAAGCGCAATTGGGGATACGAAGAGAACGAGTTCATCGAGACGCCGATGTATCCGCGGCATTACTACGAGGCTGGATGCATCAAGTGCCACTCCGGACAGATGAGCGTCGACCGCGGCGACGACATTACCAAGGCCACGCAGACCGTCGAGCTCTACGGCTGCTACGCCTGTCACAAGATCAACAACTGGCGCTTCTCGGATCTCCGCAAGCCTGGTCCTGACCTCGGCGGCATCGCAGAGAAGACCACGCCGGAGTGGGCATTCCGCTGGATCAGCGAGCCGCACAACTTCCGGTCGACTACGCGCATGCCGTCGTTTTTCTATCAGCGCAACATGGTTGACCCCGGTGTCGTGCCGCCGCAGGAACGCGCGCATAACATCAAGCTTCAGGACGCCGAGATCCACGCCATTGTCAGCTACCTCTTCGGCAAGTCCACGCATCGTCCCTGGTCGCCGCCCGGAGCTGGCGATGCCGCCCGTGGCAAACAGATCGTCGGCAGCGTCGGCTGTCTGGGTTGCCATGTCGATACAGAGCAGGTGAAGGACGAGAAAACGGGCCGGATCCGCGTTGCCAAACGCGAGGACTTTCCGCTGGAGCGCAACTACGGCTTCAATTTCACCGGCGTAGGGACGAAGGCGAACGCGGCCTGGATCTACAACTGGATCAAGAACCCGAAGGCCTATTACACGGATGCGCCGATGCCGTCATTGCGGCTCACCGACCAGGAAGCGTCCGATGTAACCGCGTATCTGCTCACAATGCAGAAACCGGGCTTCATGAATACGCCGATCCGTCCCGCGGACAGGCAGGCCGTTCACGATCTCGCTAAAGGTTATCTGATCAACACGCTCAGCGACCGCGATGCGGAGCTGAGGTTGAAGTCGATGTCGGATCACGATCAGCTCGTCTACCTCGGGCAGCGCTCAATTGAAAAATACGGCTGCTATTCGTGCCACAACATCAAGGGCTTCGAAGGTCTGAAGCCGATCGGTACCGAGCTGACGGTCGAGGGATCGAAAGCCCTGCACCTCTTCGATTTCGGCTTCATGAACGATCAGCAGTGGAAAAACGAGGACGGCGCGACGGAGCACGTCATCCATACCGTGCCGTCATGGGTCTACAACAAGCTGCGCAATCCGCGGATCTACGACGACCGCCGCACGAAGGTCTACAACGACAAGTTGAAGATGCCGAACTTCCACCTCACGCCTGAAGAGGCTCGCCGTATCGCCATGGTGGTCGTCGGCCTTACGAAAGAGAAGGTGGCCGAGAACCGGATGGCCGGGCTCGACGCCCGGACCCGGTTCATCGAAGAGGGCCGCAAGCGGGTCTCGCAGCACAATTGCCGCGCGTGTCACGTCGTCGACGGACGCGGGCGGGCCATCGCTTCCACGATCGCCGACGCCAACTTTTTCCCGCCGGACCTGTCGCCTGAAGGTGCGCGCGCGCAGTCTCCGTTTCTCTTCAACTTTCTCAAGGACCCGACGGTGATGAAGATCCGGCCGTGGGTCAGCGTACGCATGCCGACCTTCCATTTCAGCGATGAGGAAACCAATACTCTGGTCACTTTTTTCGCGCAGGAAGGGCAGCGTTCGCAATTCGATACGACGCGCAACGTGAATCCAACGGCGCAGAACGTCATGATCGGCAAGCAGGTCTTCACGATGTTGCGCTGCGGGCAGTGCCACGTCACGACGCCGGTGCAGAACCCGGAGAATCCGCCGGTGCCGAATACGGCGGACACGACGTCGCTGGCCCCGAATCTGACGCTGGCGCGCCTGCGGCTTCGGCACGAATGGATCTCCGATTGGATCCGCCGACCCAACGAGATGATTCCCGGCACGAGAATGCCGGCCAACTTCCCGCGCGATGCCGAGACGGGCGGTTTCCAGTCGCCGCTGGCGATGGCGATCGATACGCCGCAGTTCGCGCAGTACAAAGCGACGTTACTGCCGCTGTTCAAGGGTGATGACAAGGAACTGAAGCGAACGATGAGCGATGCGGTCGCGCTGACCGACTATCTGCGCGATTACATCTGGAGCATTGGCATTACACAAATGCGGACGGCCTCGCCGGATGGGCAAGCACCGTCGATGGCGATGCCGCAACCGTCGCTGCCCCCGGTGGCGG
>WNFG01002212.1_pt1 | contig 18280 bp, 15 predicted proteins | sample 5400431 | NCBI WGS metagenome assembly WNFG01 (sample SAMN13153346, study PRJNA577476) | soil metagenome | isolation source: 120 cm saprolite under Douglas fir tree site 2 hole 3 replicate 2 | place: USA:California | collected 2015-04-18 | reverse complement strand
GAGGAAGCGGGAACCGCCGTGCTCTCACCAGAAGTGCGCGCGCTGATTCACAGGCATCTCCAGGCATGGCGTGGGGAAGACCCTGGTCTCAGCCGGAAGTGGGTCGAGCAAGCAGTGGAGGGGCTGGATCAAGCCGCGCAGGCAGAGGCCCGTCTGGCGTTACTCGCTGCGTTAGCTTCTCACCAGGTTGACGAGCAGGTGATCGAGGCGTTTCGCGCCCTTCACTCCGCTGACAGCGACCTGGTAGGTGCGCTAGCGTGGGCCAGTTTCGCTGCAGCCCGCAGGATCGGCGCGTGGATTGCGTGTTCCGATGTGTAACTGCTGGCCACGGGGTCTATTGCCTCAGCAGCCCCACTGTTGCGGAACGATAGTGGGTAGAACGGTAGTACAAGAACAACACGATGCGGTCATGCAGCAAATGAGGCTCATCCCTCTCCCTGTACAGTTTTGATGATCTGCTCCGGAAGCTTTTACCTGGAACGTGGGGAACTCGTTGATCTGAGATTGCCGAGTCCCCCGCTTCGCCCACTCCTCTTCCCTTCACTCACCGCCGCATCGGTTGTGCATGAGGTTCAGTCGGGTGCCAGAAATCCTCACCTCCCGAATAAGGCCGCGAAGGGGCGCGCATCGAACACGGCGCGCAGTGCCGCGATCTTCCCATCATTGACCTGGTACCATTCTGCTATGAACGCTGTTCCGGCAGGGGTGTTCGTGACCATCTCGTACAACACGCAGACATCGCTGCCATCAACGAACGTCTTTTTGACGTCAATACTCTGGATAATAGAGGCCAGCCTCCTACTCGCTTCAAGATACTGATCGGCTGTATTGAACGTGTCTAAAGGACCCTGAAAGGTCATATCGTCCTGCATTAACTGCCGGGCTGCGCCAAAATCTCCCCTACCAAGCGCAGCCCGGTAGCTCTCAACGACTTCGCTTGCGCTGCTCATAGATTGTTCCTCCTTTATTTAGAACGAATATACGATATGCTCATTGTAAGCTGAGTTCTCATAGAGTACAATGTCTGAAGAGCTATAATTCTTTGCCAATCGTCCAGTTCAGGGAGGAATTGCGATGGAACCCCTCACTCGTTTTCAGGAAGATGTTCTTGCCAACCTGCTCCAATCTGTACATTTGAAAAGTACCCTCTACTGCCGCGCGAAGATGAGCGCACCCTGGGGCTTTCGTGTGTCCACCAGAGAGGTTGCCAGCTTCCATATCGTCACTGGAGGAATGTGCTGGCTCACTATAGAAGGATTTGATAGGCCTGTATTGCTTGGTGAAGGCGACCTGGTGATCCTCCCTCACGGCCATGCCCACACGATGACCGACCATCCCAAATCACCTGTGACAAGGCTTGAGGACATGGTATCAAAGCAGCCGGTAGGGGAAGATGGCATATTTTACAGCACGGGCCAGGGTGCAATAACGACGCTCGTTTGTGGAGGTCTCCAACTTGAAGATCCGCTGATCAATCCTCTGCTCTCGCTGCTGCCGACTTTGATTCATCTGAGCAACCAGCGAGAGCAGCCAAACGCATGGCTTCCGGCCATTGTGAATTTAGTGAAAGCCGAAGCAAACATGAACCAACCGGCAGCAGAGACGGTCATCACGCGCTTGTCGGAGATCCTCTTTATCCAGGCGGTCCGGGCCTGCATCGACGCTGGAAGCTCGGAAAATGCGAGCTGGTTCGGAGCGCTAAAAGACCCCCAGATCGGTCAGGCTCTTGTGCTCCTTCAACGCCAACCTGATGAGCCGTGGACAGTGGAGAAGCTTTCGAGCCACCTCAACGTATCGCGTTCAGCTTTTTCCGCAAAGTTCAAACAGCTCGTCGGCGAGCCTCCCATGCACTATCTCACCCGTCTGCGCCTCACAAAGGCTGCTGCTGCCCTGCGCACACAGCCAGCACCACTCTCTGAAGTTGCTCTGTCAGTCGGCTACGACTCCGAGGTGGCCTTCAGCAAGGCATTCAAGCGCTATTATGGCATAGCTCCCGGCGCCTACCGGCAAGGAAGGCAATCACTCATTGACGATGATAGACTCACCAATGGGCATTAGGCTACTGGGCGGCCCCGTGCATCTTCTCCAGCGTTTGAGGCATCTCCTCCCCTACGGCGAAGAGAAACATGACGGAGCTCGATTCCCCTAAGAAGGCGAAGCGTTTGCGGAGGTCTTTCAAGAGCGCCTCTTCGCCGTTGGCCTTGATCGCTTGAAGGTACTTTGGGAATGAACCAAAATCTTGCTGCACCTTTTGTACTGCCCGGGCGTTCCCAATTACCCCGGCAATTTTCTTGGCGCTGCGGATCATGCCATCATCTTTGAGCAAGCGATCGATATCATCGGCATCAAATTGGGCAACAGCGTTAATTGAGAAGTTGGCCATGGCGCGTTTGATGTCCGGCCATTTCTTCTCGATCACGCTCCAGTTCAGCCCTGCACGAAACACCACTTTCGACATTTGCTCAAAATAGCCATCGTCATGGGTCGGACGTGGCATTGGAGGGTGTTGCACCATATTCCATGACCCGCCTTGCTTCATGTTCATCGTCCTCTTCTCGCTTTCACACGCATCGTGTTAAGAATAGGCCCAGTTCATTATAGGATGCGTTGGTTAGGCTGGCAAGCATGCACCAAAAAGGAGAGTGGTGGCGAAGTCACCAAGTGAGCGAGAGTGATTCAGAGAACTGCTACGTATCATGCTCCGTTTTACTATGCGCCGCCACGAGCGAGCGGTTGCATAAGAGCCGTGTCACTCTGTGATTTGCAGCGTAGGCGTGGGTTGGAATGAGGGTGGAGGAGCAGCTAGCCCAATGGCAGCAATTGGGGCATGCTTCGCCGTAGGGGGCAGCACGATGGAGTCGAACAAGGAGTCGCGTCACTATCGGCAGGGAGCGGTTCATTGTGAACGTGTATCATCCCGTCCTGACGATGGAGCGATCCGCTGGTGTCACCAGGACGAGACGAACCCTTACCCATTCGACGCGTTTGCTTTTACATCACGTTGAAGGTTTCCAGCACGACAATCTGTGCGCCACCCTGCAACACTGGACAGCCCTTGGCCTTGGCGACGGCCTCGTCGAGTGAATCGGCCTTGATGATAGAGTAGCCTGTAATGGCTACTTGGTACATCCGTTCGTAAAATTACCTATGTTGCCTTCCCTTGCGCTATTTACTGATGTGCTTTGTATCTGCACTTTCTAAACAGTCCTTTTTCTAAAATTAGTGCGGATTCCGGTTGTGCCGGCTACTTAGGATATCCGTTCCAAAAAAGCGCCTCAATCATGGCTCTACCGTGCCATTTCTTCGCATCAATATACCAGACTGGCAGGAACGAGATTTTCTATTTGATGGTTTATTCCCCAATTTGGGACGGATATCCTAAGTAGCCGGCACAGGTGGGTGAGCGCTTCGCGCCGAGAGCGACCTGGTCCTGCATTGATGAACCGCTGCAGTCAGCAGGTCGCTCTCGCTCTGCGAGTCTACCCACCCCTGTCAAGGGTCGATTCTCTCGGCATCGCTTGCTCCGCGAGGCTTTCATGAGCACCGTGACAGCACCTCCACGAAGCCGACACCGCTCCCAGGGATGCGCGGATTCGCCGGGCGGCTCCCTCCCCTCCCTTGCTCGCAAGGGCATGCTGTCCAGAACGGGCACATGGTGCTGAACGCGAAAAGTTGTTGGGTGGGAGAGGCCAGGAGCCGCCGATGCGTCACTCCCATTCACGGACGAGAAGTGCCACAAGGCCTTCAGATGCTCATGAAGGTTCCAGACCGCATCGCCCAATCATCTAGAAGAGTCAGGCTCCAGAATCACAGGAGGGGTCTTCGGTCCCTTTGCCCAGGGTAGCTAGCCTTGAGCGGCCTCTCCTCAAGAAGAAGAGTACACACATTTTTGTTCAAATTCAAGACCCCGTCCGTGAATCACAGGGGCTTTCCCGCTCGGTTTTCTGTAACTTCCGCAGTGCGAGACCGCGTCCATTGCTCTATGTTGTATACATATGTGCACGCTAATTAACGCGCCGTACCATGTTGAGCCACCAGAAACGCTTCACGCTCCCCTGAAACTGCTTCGATTCGTCCTCTTTGGTGCTAGTCTAAGCAGGAAGCGTCCTGAGCAGTGTCAAAAACATCCACCCACTCCACAACCTACGCCTCTACCATGAGGATTCCTGCGAGAGGATGCGCGAAATGCTCGCACAGCATCCTCCCAATAGAAAATATGTTTTTGTTTCATAGAAATAGTTGATGAGATAATATAAATACTTGACAAAGCAGCAGATACGACGTATAGTATGTGCGGGAAAGACGAGAAGACCCCGTTGGGACAACCGGCTCGTCTTCTTGCAGGAGGGGTCTTATGACGGGTTCAGCACCAACTCACCGGTGTGCTCGGTTGTCCCAGTTTGTCTAGGACAGGAGCAACACCGGCTTTCGCGGTCTGCTTGAGGCCTGTACCTGTTTCACCGTCTTGTTTGAGTTGCGCAACCAGGAAAGTGGCGTGACTCCCTGTCGGGGTTCCTCTCTACGTAAACGTTTCTCGTGATGAGCTACCCCGTACATCCCACAGATGGAGAGTTCATCCTCATCTCATTTACTGGATGGGGACACTAAAAAGGAGCATTTTATGACTACAACCGTCCGAGGTACGATTCGTGAACGAATAGCTGAAGAGCAAGGTGGCACGGAGCAGGAGCGTCCTTTCGAGGGCATCTCTCCACTCGTGTTGGCCGCTCTGATGGCGCGCCGCGAGGAGCGGGAGGGGATCTCTCCGCTTCTGTTGGCCACCCTGATGGCGCGCCGCAGGGGACGCGAGGAAGGCGAGGGGATAGCCCATCCACTCGTATTGGCCGCCCTGATGGGTCGCCGCGAGGAGCGGGAGGAGGGCGAGGAGGGGATTTCTCCGTTTGTGTTAGCCGCTCTGATGGCTCGCCGCGAGGAGCGAGAGAAGGAGACGGTGTAGCACAGGGAGGCTATCTGGCGATTTTAGTGAAATGACGAGGTATCCGGAGCTCATACACACGCGCGTATGCGTTCCGGATACCTCTACAAAGCCCAAACTGCTCAAAAGGAAAGCATCATGACGACTAATTCTGGACAAGCAACATTCCAGGATCGTATAGATCCTCTGGTCGAAGCGCTTATTAAAGGGCTGCTTGAAACTGCATCACATCCGAAAGCAGCAGCGCGAACGGAAGATGCAATCGAAGCGGCTCTGGCTGAAGCATTTATGACATCCCTGATTCCCCCGGCAGGCAGTGTATCACAGGCATCCTCATTTGACAAAGCCATACTTGCAGCAGCCCTTGCCCCCGCGCTTGCAGAGGCGCTTGCTCCTGCAATTGCAAAGGCTCTGGATACGCTAGGTTCTCCAAAGGAAACCGGCCAGGAATCAGGTTCCAAAGAGAGCTCCAGCAAGCAAGCGTGGGAATAAAGGTCTCTCAGGAGTAAGGGAACGGAAAAGTTCGTTAAGGCCAAGAAATAGCCGTATTACACTCCTTGCGGTCCATCAGTTCAGGTGAAGGAGGCGTGCGCCTGCTGCATGGGTGGACGCACAAATGCGAGTGATCAGGAAAGGAAAGAACCCATGAGTAGCAATATGGTGGTCATGACATTTAGCAACGAGTATACCGCCGAACAGGTGCGGGATCGGCTGGTTGAGCTGCAGAAGGCCCACCTCATCATGGTTGATGACGCGGTGGTGGTCGTGCGCAGCCAGGATGGCAAAGTCAAGGTCAAGCAGGCGGCAAACCTGGCGGGTGCCGGGGCGCTGAGCGGGGCCTTTTGGGGCATGCTGATTGGCCTGCTCTTCTTCGTGCCGTTCTTTGGCCTGGCGGTGGGCGCGGCCATTGGAGCGGTTGCCGGGTCGATGAGGGACTACGGCATCGATGACAACTTCATCAAGGAAGTCGGCAATGCGATCCAGCCGGGCACTTCTGCTCTCTTCGTGCTGGTACAGCAGGTCACCGTCGATAAAGTCGTCGAGCAATTGCGGCCATTCGGTGGCAAAATTGTCCGCACATCGCTCTCGGCAGAAAACGAGGCAAAGTTGAAAGACGCCTTTGGTCAGGAATAGCGCACCAAGACACCAGGCTAAAAAAGGAGAATCGGAGTATGCAGACGATCACTATACGAGGATTACCCATCCTTCGCTCCCTGCTTGCTGCGGCTGCGATTGTGATTGTGGTTTTCGGTCTGAAATTCTCAAGTGACGTTCTGGCTCCCATTTTCTTTGCTGCGACCCTTGCCGTCCTCTTTAGCCCGATGTTGCGCTGGCTTGAAAAGAAGGGGTTGCCTGCTGGGCTGGCGCTGCTGGTAATGGTCCTGGGTCTGGGCTGCTTCATCGTTGTTATGGTGATCATCCTCACTGTCTCTCTGAAACGACTTGCACTGCGTTTACCAGTCTATCAAGAACTCCTGCACCAGCGTGTCGATACCCTGGGAACTGCGCTGGGAAACATCGGCATTGATTTACAGGACACGCTCAACTCCTTTGTAACGAACAGCAGCATAACACTTGCCAAAACAGCCATCAATGTTACCCTGGGAGTACTGGGCAATAGTATCTCCATCGTCTTCTTTTTGTTCCTGCTTTTTCTCATGCTGGTCGAGTCGAAGTCCATCGCGACCAAGTTCCAGACGAGCCTGCAGACAGGGAATACCTTCGTGCTCCAACTTGGCAACTATACCAAACAAATTCAAAAGCAATATCGTATCCAGGCCATCAGCAACCTCTTGAGTGCTGTCGCCATCACGGTGGAGTTGTTGCTCTTCCGGGTGGACTTTCCCGTTTTATGGGGGTTCCTGGCATTCATTCTGGGCTTTATTCCCAACGTCGGCTTGATCATCGCCTGCCTGCCAGCAATCATCATCGCCCTCATTCTCTATGGGTGGGGAACAGCGTTGGCCGTCCTTGCTATCGGCATCGCTCTCAATGCAGCCATGGATAATGCTGTCACTCCACGCATCATGGGCAAAGGGTTGAACTTGCCGGTCCTGCTCGTTTTTCTCTCCTTTCTCTTCTGGAGCTGGGTGTTCGGATTTATCGGCGCGCTGCTGGCAATCCCGGCAACGCTGTTCGTGAAAACGCTCTTCCAAGGCCGTCAGGAGACGCGTTTCTTTGTCGTGTTACTCAGCGGAGAAGTCGACAGTGACACAACTGCCGCCGTTCCCCAAGACGGGCGGGATGAAAGCAGCACAGGCGAAGGAAGAACAAAGTGACACACTGACCCTCTAGTTCTAGTATCCATTGCGAAATGGATAGAGCAGCCTGGGAAGGCATTTCAAAGCAAGCAAGCGATATTATAATTGATGAGCTTTCTTCTCATGGGAAGGTGAGCTTACTTTGCCAGGGCGATGCGGCGCAGGTCCGAAGCGATGACGCCCAGGCCCAGCCAACGTTCCATCCCGTCTGGCCCGTGATAGGCGCTTTTGCGCCAGCCGAAGTCGCGTCGCAGGCTGGCAATGCGGCCAAGGGTGCCCGCGCGCTAGCGATAGCCCCTGCGCCAGGCACGCGTGCGCTCAAGCACCTGGCGTTCGTCGGAGAACTTGCCTGCAGCCTGGATGGCCACCTACTTGACCTCAGGGGGCAGCTTGCCGTAAGGAGTAGAAATTATGACCTCGTTGACTAAGGCGCCGCCGGATCAGAAGCCTATCTGGCATAGCGGCGGATGGCAGGATCATCAAGGCGGCAACTCTTGAGATTGCTGAGTCCGCCCTCACTGGCGAGAGCGCTCCGGTTCCCAAGTAGATCCAGCCGATAGCAGGGTGGATACACCACTCGGCGATCGGGCGGACGTGACCCGTGGCGCTGGCGAGGTCCTCGTGACCGCAACGGGTATGGCAACGGAAGTCGGGCATATTTCGGGGTTGTTGCAGACCACAGAGCTTGAGAAGACACCACTGATACCGCCGTATCGCGCAAGATACTGGAGATAGCCAGGCTGCTGTGAATGTCAATCCTATGGAGGGCGCCGCTGAAAAGTCACCTGAAGCATGAGCCAATGGAGGTTACTCTATGACCTGGGCCACAATTACTACTTTCATCGGCTTCGCCGGCTGGATTAGTGCCTTTGTGATGCTCTTCATCATCCCGGTGAACCGCAAGCCATCCTCGGCCATTGCCTGGCTGCTGCTGATCTTCCTGCTGCCTTTCCTCGGGCTGCTGATCTTCTTACTCATCGGCAGTCCGAAGCTGCCCAAACACCGCCGTGCCCAGCAGCGCACCATGAATGCGTTCATTCGCCAAACCGTGGCAGAGGCCGCGCAGTTGCCAGAACAAGACAGGATGCTCGCCCCGCAGATTCCAGCGCGCTATGAGCCTTTCGTCCGGCTCAACGCGAACCTCGGCAATTTACCTGCGTTTGCCGGCAATGCCGTCGAACTGCTCCCCGGCTATCAAGCGGCCTTCGAGCGCATTGCCCTGGACGTCGATCACGCTCAGCATTTCGTCCACCTCGAGTACTTCTCCTTGAGCCGCGACAAGGAGACCGAACGTGTCTTTACCGCCTTGGAGCGGGCTGTGAGCCGTGGCGTCAAGGTGCGTGTGCTGATGGATCACCTGGGCTCGCGTAAGTACCCCAACTTCAAAGAGACGCGTGCGCGACTTGAGGCGGCAGGCATCGAGCAGCACCTGGCGCTGCCCTTGCACTTTCCGGGCGCTCAGTTTACCCGTCCCGACCTGCGCAACCACCGCAAGATCGTAGTGATCGATGGCACGGTCGGCTTCACCGGCTCGCAGAATCTGATCAAGCGCAACTACTTCCGCAAGGACGCCATCTACTACGACGAACTGGTGGCCCGCGTCAGCGGCCCGGTGGTCGCCCAACTCGAGGCAGCCTTCATTACCGACTGGTACGCCGAGACTGACATCCTGCTCAATCGCCAGGCGGCCCCGGAAACCACCCTCGCGCTCCAGGCCTGCGGTGACATGCTCTGCCAGGTGTTGCCCAGTGGCTCGGGCTTCGAGAACGAGAACAACCTGAGGCTGTTCACCTCCCTGATCCACGCGGCACAGCGCACGCTCGTGATTACCAACCCGTACTTCGTGCCCGATGACGCACTGATGACGGCCATCACCAGCGCGGCGCAGCGAGGGGTAGACGTGACCTTGATCAACTCGGAGGCCTCCGACCAGTTTCTGGTGAGCCACGCGCAGCGCTCGTACTACGAGGAGTTGCTCAAGGCAGGGGTGAAGATCTACTGGTATCCCGCGCCGGTCCTGCTGCACGCCAAGCATATCAGCATCGACGACGATATTGCGGTGATCGGCTCGAGCAACCTGGACATCCGCTCGTTCCAGCTCAACCTGGAGGTGACGCTGGTCTGCTATGACGCGCGCGTGGTAGCAGAGATGCGGCGCATCGAGGAGGGCTACTTGCACAAGTCCAGGCCGGTACTCCTTGGCGACTGGCAGACCCGCTCGGCCCGGGAGAAACTGTTCGAGAATATCTCGCGCCTGACTGCCGCGCTGCAGTGAGCAGGTAGGGGACCAGACAAGAGGCACACATGATGAAGAGTGATTCGAAACCCTCAGTTCCGACAACAATAAGAGGAGAAGCCTTATGACGACCACCACCTCCCCATCCTCTGTACCAGGTGAGTGGGATCGGAGTTTATCAGCACGAGCTGAGCGCTATGCCGCCGGAAAGGCGCTGCGTGCCAGGGTTCCCCGCACAAGCCATGCAGAGTGGGCGCCAGACCCCGAACGCCCCGACCCGATCAGTCTTTTGGAAGCGTCAAATAGCACGCGGCTGGAGCACCTGGTGCCCATCCGCTATGGACGTATGGCGATGTCTCCGTTCGCGTTCTTGCGCGGTTCGGCGGCTGTCATGGCGAGCGACCTGGCGAAGACGCCCGTCTCAGGCATCCAGGCGCAACTCTGCGGTGATGCGCATCTGAGCAATTTCGGCGTCTATGCCTCACCGGAGCGCAGGCAGGTCTTCGATGTCAACGACTTCGACGAAACGCTCGTCGGTCCCTGGGAATGGGATCTGAAGCGATTGGCGACCAGCGTGCTCGTAGCCGGCCGGCAGAATGGCTACACCGCCCAGGTGAGCAGGCGGGCCGTAGTGAGGTGCATGCAAAGTTACCGTGAGAGAATGCAGCAGTTTGCCCTGATGCACCATCTGGATGTGTGGTACTTCCATATCGAAGTGGAAACCATGCTCGCGATGGCACGTGGCAAAGCGCTACAAAACCGCGTAGAACGTGCGTCGGCAAGGGCCAGCAAACGCACGCGCATCGAGACCTTCCCGAAGCTGGCCGAGATCGTGAATGGACAGTATCGCATCAAAGATGAGCCGCCGTTGATCTATCACGTCAGCCCCCTGGACACCGAAGCATCGAGAGCATTTGTGTTAGAGTACCTGGCGTCCTTGCCGGATGAGCGACGCATTATCATCATGCGCTATCGCGCGCTTGACATCGCGCAGAAGGTGGTGGGAGTAGGCAGCGTGGGCACACACTGCTTTATCGTGTTAGCATTAGGAGGAGCGGAAGGCGATGACCCGCTGTTCATGCAGGTCAAGGAAGCCGAGGCGTCGGTGTTCGAGCCCTACCTGGGGGCGAGTCCATATCAGCACCACGGGGAGCGAGTGGTGAGAGGACAGCGCATGATGCAGGCAGCCAGCGATATCTTACTGGGCTGGTCTACCCTCAATGGCAGGGACTACTATGTGCGGCAGTTGCGTGATATGAAATTGTCGGCGGAGGTCGAGGGGATGGTCCCGGTAGAGTTTACCGCGTATGTCGGGCTGTGCGCGGCGACCCTGGCACGGGCGCACGCGCGCACGAGTGACCCGGCACAGATCAGCGGCTACCTGGGCAAAAAGGATACGTTCGACCAGGCCATTGCCGACTTTGCCGAGGCCTATGCCGACCAAACCGAGCGCGACCACGCAGCTCTGCTTGCCGCCATCAAAGAGGGACGCGTACAAGCCCAAACCGGCGTGTAATAGCCATCGGTATGCAGAAACGCTGCGGCCGCAGCGTTTCTGCATACCAGGACATATCGTTTGTTGATTGACAGTGGAGTAGGGGCCGATAAATCGGCCCCCGCTTGCTGTTCCGCTATCCTACTGAATTTGTTAAAGCTCATCAGAAGAGAGGTCGTAACGTGCGCCGTTTAGGCGTAAACAGGATTACGAGGGCATTTCGCCTGTAAATCGCATACTACTACCGCTTATGCACGAAATATACGATTTTCATCCCTTCTCTGTCTGGCACAGACATCGCGCTTCCTTACCGCAAAAAGAGGGGAAGCTGAGCTGAGCTGTGAGAGGAGGCGAACTCCTTTCTCCTGAAGATCAGCTCAGGATGCCAACCCTGGTGATCGTATCCACCTGCTGCTCTGTTGGAGTTTACCCTGGTCTGTGTTCTTCCTGCCAAACGTTCTTGCTCATCTGTGGGTCAGCGTTTGGAACCACTACCCATGACGCTTCCTCCTTATACTCGGACCAGAGAGGACCAGGCGCGTCAGCTGGGTCGTGGCCCCAAACCCTGCCGGGTGGGCAAATGCCGTGAGGAAATGCTCTCAATTGAAGTATCACGCTCATGTTCCCAAATAAATTGAAATGTTTTCCCGTAGACAGTGCGGAAAGTGGTCTTGTCAGTCAAGCACACACCTGCGTCCAGACCTAACCAACCGGATGAGGCTTTAAGCTTCTGAGAACAGACTACTCATGTCGTATAAGAACAGGTGATCTTCATTCGATCACGATCAAGAAAGAGGAAACGATGACTGCACCCTTGCCGGCTCAGTTAGAGCATCTCTTTACCCATCAAACAGCCGATGTCAATGGCGTCCTTTTACACTACGTCATTGGCGGTCAAGGATTTCCCGTTGTGCTGCTCCACGGGTGGCCTCAGACCTGGTATGCCTGGCGGAAAATTATGCCCGCCCTCGGCTCTCGGTACACGGTGATCGCGCCAGATTTGCGTGGACTGGGTGATTCTGCAAAAATGGAGACCGGATATGACGCCCCGACGCTTGCAGAGGATATCTTTTCTCTGGTTCGCTCTCTGGGGTTCCAGCAGATTTTCCTCGTCGGTCATGACCTGGGGGTATCGGTCGCCTATGCCTATGCAGCCCAGCACCGTGAGGATGTGCGGCGTCTGGTGATCCTGGATATTCCCATCGAAGGCTTTGGGCGCGAGGAGCTTGCCCAAAAACGCAACATCTGGCATTTCGGCTTTTTCCAGGTTCCGGGCCTGGCGGAATCCCTTGTCGAGGGACGTGAGCGTCTCCTGCTTCAGTGGTTCTTTTCCCACGTAAGGAATCCGGCTGCACTCACTCAAGAGGACATCGATGAGTACGTTCGTTGTTACTCTGCCCCAGATGCATTACGGGCAGGATTTGAGTACTATCGCGCGTTCGCATACAATGCACAACAATTTAAGGAGTACAGCAAGCATAAGTTACGCGTCCCGGTCTTAGCATTGGGAGGCGAGAACAGTGGAGGAGCATTTCCTTTCTCTAGCCTCGCCCAGTTAGCTGAACATGTCTGCGGCGGGATCATCCCGCAATGCGGTCATTATATCCCTGAGGAACAGCCAGAAGAACTGGTACGAAGACTCAGCGCATTTTTCTCTCAACACGAGCCGTAATCAGCAAAATGGCGGGTCTAGAAGCGCTCTCAAAGAACGAGGCGACAGCAATTATGGCAGAAATCAATGGTTTCGTATCTTGCTACCACTCCCGCTGAATGCTGCGATACGACCACATGAAGACACAACAATTTACCGGGTCTGGCACAATGTAGGTGTAGGTAAGTTTGGAAATGCCCTCCCTCTAGTGTAAACATGCTATACACTCCACTCTGCCACATTCCTTACCGTTTCCCTACTGTCCAAAAATAGTGAGTTTTGAAGATGTCATCGCGCCTGTAGACAAGTATACTGGTAGACAGGATAGTGAGTGCTTTAAACATGTTGTGGTTCAGGGCCACGGCATGTTTGAAGCGCCAAATGAGAGGACAAACCTATGATAACTCATGAGCAAAAGCAAAGTACCCCCGGTGTGAGAACCTATTTGCCGATCGAAGATTATGGGATCATTGGTGATCTACACACCGTTGCGCTCGTCGGTAATAACGGTTCGATTGATTGGTACTGTGCCCCCACCTTCGATGCTCCCAGCGTCTTTGGCGCATTACTCGATGCTGAAAAGGGTGGGTACTTCCAGATCGAGCCACAGCAGACGCCTGGCGTGAGTCGCAAACAACTGTATCTCCCGGATACCAATATCCTCGTGACCCGCTTTCTTACGGAAACCGGCGTGGGAGAAGTGACTGATTTCATGCCCATTCAGCATGCGACCCGAAAGGTCGATAGGCATGGCATCATACGAGCCGTCCACGTTGTGCATGGCTCGCTTTCCTTCGCAATGACGTGTCGCCCCGCATTTAACTACGCACGCGATACGCATTCCGTTCACCTCTCAGAACGCGGTGCTCTGTTTCGGAGTGCCGGTCTCAATCTTGGACTCTTCTCTCCTGTTCCTCTAAAGGAAGACGGCCGGGGTGGAGTCCATGCCACGTTCACACTCGCGGATGATGAATGGGCCTATTTCGTCCTGGAAAGCGCCCAGGAGCATGAGATTACCCCCCAGTTCTCACAGTACCAGCAGGTGTTGTCTGCTACAAAGGACTACTGGCGCGACTGGTTAAAGCAGTGCCGCTATCAGGGACGCTGGCGTGAAATGGTGCGCCGTTCGGCGCTTGTCTTAAAGCTGCTGACCTATGCTCCAACCGGTGCTGTTGTTGCCGCACCTACGACCAGCTTGCCAGAAGGGATTGGTGGTGAACGCAACTGGGATTATCGGTTTACCTGGCTGCGCGATGCCGGGTTAACACTCCAAAGTTTATCGCTTCTGGGATTCGAGGATGAAGCGGGCGCCTTCACAGACTGGCTGCTGGCCCGCTTTCTCCAGTTCAAGCCAGATAAACCGGTACAACCCATGTACACGATTACTGGTGATCTAGACATGCCGGAGATCACCCTCGACCACCTGGATGGCTACCGAAAGTCGCGGCCGGTCCGCATCGGCAATGGCGCGGCGAAACAAGTGCAGATGGACGTATTCGGAGAATTGTTAGATGCGCTTTCCTTGTTGGTACAGCACAGAGGGCTGTACTACAGGGGTTGGGCACAACTCAGTCGCACGATGGACTGGCTGAGCAAAAATTGGCAAACGCCGGACAAGGGCATCTGGGAGGTACGAGGAGGTGACAGGGCCTTTGTGCATTCGCGTGTGATGTGCTGGGTGGCCTTTGATCGAGCATTGCGTATGGTGCAAAATCAAGGTCTTCCCGCTCCGGTCGAGGGCTGGAGCAATGCTCGAGATGCCATCTACAAGGAGATTATGGAAAAAGGATGGAGCGAGCAAAAGCAGAGCTTCGTCCAGTATTACGGCAGCGACGCGATTGATGCGAGCGCGTTGTTGATCTCGCTGACCGGCTTGGCGGCTCCGACTGATCCTCGTATGCTCAAGACGCTTGATCGTATTCAGAAGGAGTTGACGCATGGGCCGCATGTCTATCGCTATCGGGTCGACGCGGCAGCAGACGACGGACTCAAAGGGGCTGAAGGGACGTTTAGTATCTGCAGTTTCTGGTTCATTGAAGCATTGACACGCGCGCGACGTCTGGAAGAGGCAAGGGAATACCTCGAGCAGATGTTTACCTATGCCAGCCATCTCGGCTTGTACGCAGAGGAGGTAGGACCTACCGGTGAGGCATTGGGGAACTTTCCGCAGGCCTTTACTCACCTCGCGCTGATCAGGGCCTGTTACTTCCTCAATGAAGCGCTGGGCGATTGACACAGCTGTGGGGGACCGAAGAAGGCTCTCCAGGAAATGGAGCGAGCATAGCTCTGCATTTCCGCTGAAACGTTTGGCCTCCTAAGGATCATACATCGGCAGAAGCAGGTGGTTGTGCTGGCTACTTGGAATATCCGTTCGAAAAAAGCACAAGAGATGCGGATTCAATTGCTCTCATGAGGTATATTTCCTTTGGCCGCCTCGCAGTATTCTTTTTGCATTTCATGTAATAGCAGCATCTAGATGCATTTTCTTGAAAAGCCCGTTTTCTAAAATTAGTGCGGATTCGCGCCCTTTTTCTAATTTTATGGTGGATTTTTCTAAATCGCGTTGAGACTCATTTCTCGCTTCTCCAACAATGAAGTCACGCCCGCCATATGGGGCAGAAATTGTTTGAGGTCGGTCCATGAGGGACTTCATGCAAATTTGCCCTCAATGCTAGTGCCTAAGCCGCAGGTCTGTGTATTGCTCCCTCACGCCCATTCTAATTCTAAAGGTATGCCGGACGGCACAACCAGTGAACAAAATGGCACGAAGCGAAAAATCTCACAACATTGTGTCATTTAACCGATGGTTTTGCAGATTGGTGAAACAAGGGTTTTGCAGAGAGTTGAGCTAGAAGAAAAAGCCAGTGTGAAATTTGTAGCACTTTGTGGCTCATGAGCCCATAATGTGGCCAAGCATCAGTCAAGGCGTAGCCGCAACATTTGGAAACGCCTTTTTCACTGGTCTGCGAGCATCAGTGGCCATTTTACTTGGCAGAAAATCACGCCGCCCCAGAAGCTGCTCCCTGCAACTCACGTGAGAGCAGGGGCCAGCATATGAGGCAGAATTGACGTATGGTGAGAGCATTTCCTCACTGCAAAAAGAGAGGAAGCTGAGCTGATCTACAAGAGGAGGCTCCCTTCCTTCTCCTGAAGAACAGTTCAGGATGCCACCATTGGTGAAGGTAGCCACCTGCTGCTCTGCCAGCGTTGGGGCTGGTCGGTGTTCTTGCTGCCAAGTGCGTTCTAGCTCATCTGTGGGATGAACGTTTCAGGCACATCCCGTTCGTTGCGCTGCTCATGACGCTTTCATGACGCCTCCTCCTTATACTTGTACCAGAGAGGGCGAGGCGCCTGCGCTGGGCAATGAGTGGCCCTCAACCCTGCCAGATGGGCCTGGGAGTTAGCAAATGCCCTCTGAACCATGTCTAAGTAAAGCAAGGCCGATCCATTTCGGCAGTTTGGACACCGCGCTCAAACGGGAGATCTCAACACAAAGGAGAGATAGCTATGGAGAATCCAAAGCGGCCGGGACTGAAGTCAGGGGTGAGGACAGAATTTACCATCATTGGGAAATCAAGCGGAGAGCGGCCGATCCCCGCCGAGTGGAGGCCGCCAAACAGTTTGGCACGATACATGAAGCCAGAGTTGTTCTCATCGACAACGACACGCGGCTCCTGTTCTGTAGCAGCTTCGACGGCACGTGGGATAAGTACATCGATGACTTTGCCGTTGCCGACAACCCCGTCGCGGAATCATTCGCGGAGTTCTGGTCGCACGTCGAAGGCTACCCGGGCATCACGGACCCGAGCGTCAGGGACTGGTTAACGGCGCACCAATATGAAGCTATCGCTTATGATAGCAGCTATCCCGAGCCCACGGTCAAGGAGATCTGCAAAGCGCTGGAGGTGCAGCACGCGTTCCAGCAGGTGCTCGACAACCCTGCGGCTGAGCAGGCGCTGAAGCATCCGGCGTTGAAACCGCTGCTCGACCAGGCAGCGACGTAATCGGGAGAGCGGCTCAAGCCGGGCGGCAGGCCGTATTTGGCTCCGCCCAATCCGACAGCAAGCAATCGCTTACAAACAACGCCTGGGACAGTGACGCCAGGAGGGTCAACCATGCTTGAATTCAACGACATTCAGAGCGGTGTGCTCCGCCCTCGTCCTACGCCGTATGCCGGAACGTACATCATGCTTCGCATCGACGATCGCGCCGCCGGACATCAGTTGCTGAAGCGACTCACACCCGCGATTGCCTCGGCCACCGATCTGACCAGCCCTGCAGGCGATGCCTGGGTCGCGGTGGCGCTTTCCTCTCACGGCCTCAAGGCGTTAGGCGTCCCCCAAGCATCGCTTGAGAGCTTCTCACCGGAGTTCCAGCAGGGGATGGCGGCACGCGCCGCGGAACTGGGCGATGTGGGCGAGAGCGCTCCTGAAAAGTGGGAGTGGCCGTTGGGCACCTCCGAGGTCCATCTCGTGATCGCTGCGCTCGCACCTGATCAGACGCGCCTGGCGAAGGTCCTCTCACCTGCAAGACAGGCCTACCAGCAGATGCCTGGCGTGACGGCGATCTACCGGCAGGACTGCTATCAACTTCCCACGGGGCGCGAACCATTCGGCTTTCGGGACGCCATCGGCCAACCGGCGATCGAGGGGAGCGGTCTTGCTGGGAGCAATCCCCAGGAAGCTCCGCTCAAGGCGGGGGAGTTTATCTTGGGGTATCTCGACGAGTCGGGGAGGCAGCCTCCGCAGCCCCAGCCCGAGGTGCTGGGCCGCAACGGGTCGTATGTGGCCTTGAGAAAACTGCATCAAGATGTCGCCGCGTTCCGCCGATACTTGGCGGCACACACCACCAGCGCGGCGGAGGAAGAATGGTTGGCTGCCAAGATGATGGGGCGCTGGCGCAGCGGTGCGCCCCTCGCACTCTGTCCAGAGTATGATGACCCAAAGCTCGGTGCCGACCCGCAACGCAACAACGATTTTCTGTACTATGATGACGATCCCAAGGGCCTCAAATGCCCGCTTGGCTCGCATGCACGGCGCATCTTGGAGGACGACGGAGCCGAGCGTGGCATCATCTTCGTCTTCATCGGTGCCTCACTTTCGCGGCAGTTCGAGTTTGTCCAGAGTGAGTGGGTCAATCAGGGCACCTTCATTGGGGCACCCAGTGAGAAAGATCCGATTTGTGGGCCCAATGACGGGACGGGCGTGTTCACTATCCCCAAGCAGCCCATCCGCCAACGCCTCCACGGCTTGCCGCAGTTCGTGACCAACCGCGGCGGGGAATACTTCTTTATGCCCGGCCTGCGGGCTTTACGGTGGCTGGCGGACGCCTCCTATGTCGCCGAGGGAGGAGGTGGAGCCGAGCGCTAGCCGGGGTCCAAACTGACTCACGACAGTGTTGACACATACTTCTAGCATTCATGGCAATGCCAGAGGTCGAAATTGGCGAGGAAGGAGAGAGTGAAGAAGAGCATGGCGGTTCTTTTCCGCAGCAACTCCGGTGCCAAGCCCAATCCGGTCAAAGGCTGCTCTACCGCCCTGGCGATGTTCCTGCCCCTGCTTGTTCTGACCATGCTTGGTCAGAGGGCGTTTGGTGTCCTGGTCATGACTGGTGCATTGCTTACCTCATGCGGGGACATCGACACGTCGTACCGCATACAGGCATGGTCGCTGGGAATGACCGCAGTCGGCGGCGCGCTCAT
>WNFG01002515.1_pt1 | contig 18281 bp, 12 predicted proteins | sample 5400431 | NCBI WGS metagenome assembly WNFG01 (sample SAMN13153346, study PRJNA577476) | soil metagenome | isolation source: 120 cm saprolite under Douglas fir tree site 2 hole 3 replicate 2 | place: USA:California | collected 2015-04-18 | reverse complement strand
CACCACCAAAGCGTCAATCGCCTGGGCAACGGCAATGTGTTCCACGGCAGAGTCAATGTTCGGCTCTTCCGCGCCGGCGCCGAACAGGTCGGTAATGACTTTCTCTCCGCTGAGCGCGGCGAAGGTAAGCGGACGCACAAACTCCTGGGCCGCGCGCGTCATGATCACCTGCACACGCACACCGCGGTCTTGCAGCAGACGCACCAGTTCGGCCGCCTTGTATGCCGCAATTCCTCCGGACACACCAAGAGCTACCTTCATAAGGATGATTGTAATCCTGCTGGCCGTCTGGCCCCAACCAGCGGGAAGGGTGGGCTATTGACCCGCGGGGTTCTCGGCCTCAGGCTCCGCGACGGGCTCGGTCCCATTCTTCACCAGGAATTGGACCTTCCCGGCTGCAATCTCTTCCTGAGCGATCTTGCAGACTTTGCGTGCATTGGTGGTGACCAGCGGCGGCGCTCCTCCGCTGAGTTGGCGCGCCCGGCGGGCGGCCACCAAAACGTAGCGATAGTTGCTGTCAAATCCATTCATCAGCTTCATTGTTTTCACCTCTGCATTCCCATCGCGGCAGGACCGGAGACATCAAAGGAAGCCAGAATACTCTTGATCTTGTCTTCCATGTTCGACTTCAGGCATTTCTTAGCCGTCTCTAAGTACCGTTCTTCATCGGCTGAAGGTTGTTTCCCCGACCTCCGAATGCGCTCGGCCAGAACGATGGCTTGCAGTTGGTCCACCGACTGTTCGAGCCGGTCATTTACCAGAATATAGTCGTAATTGGGATAGTTCTCAATCTCTTTTCGCGCCGTGTTGAGCCGGCGGCGGATGACCTCTTCCGAATGCATGTTTTCGCTGTTGCTGCGTTTGCGCAGCCGCGACTCCAGTTCCTTGCGGCTGGGCGGAAGCACGAAGATGCTGAGCGCGTCCGGCATTTTTTCTTTCACCTGGCGCTCACCCTGAACGTCAATATCCAGCAGCACATCGCTGCCGTGCTGATGTGCCTGTTCCAGAACGCTGCGCGCCGTGCCGTAGTAGTTGCCGAAAACCTGGGCGTATTCCAGGAACTCTCCTTTGCGGATCATTTCCTCGAATTCTTCCCGGCTGATGAAATGGTATTCGCGCCCGTTCTGCTCGCTGCCGCGCGGTGGACGCGTGGTGTAAGAAACGGAAAACCCCAGATTGGGGACATACTGGCGCAATTCGTTCACCAGGGTGGTCTTGCCCGAGCCGGAGGGCGCTGAGATGATGTAGAGGATTCCGCTCATTCCAGGTTCTGCACCTGCTCTCTGCATTTTTCGATTTCCGATTTCATCTGCAGGCCCAGTTCGGTGATCCGGAGCGCATCTCCGGCCACGCCGGACGTCTTGGAGAGCAGCGTGTTGGCTTCGCGATTCAGTTCCTGCAGGAGAAAGTCCAGTTTTTTGCCAACTTCACCGCCATCATCCAGCAAACTGCGGAAGTGCTTGATGTGAGTTTCCAGCCGGACCAGTTCTTCCTGAATGTCGCTACGCTCGGCCAGGATGGCGGCTTCCTGGAGAATGCGGTCTTCTTCCGCTTTCTCCAGCAGCTCGGCCATGCGTGCGCGAATCTTCTCGAGATACGCGCGAGAGACAGCGGCCCGGAGCTTGGATACTTCTCGCGTCACAGTCTCCAGATTCTCCAGCCGCTTGCGCAATTCAGCTTCAATGCCACGGCCTTCTTCTTCGCGCATGACGTTCAGCTTCTTAATGGCCTGGTCGAGTCCGGCCATCACCGCCGCCGAAAAATCGCCATCCAGCGGCGCTGACGTTCCCAGCGCCCCCGGCATTCTGAATACGACGTTGAGATCAGGCTCGCCTCCGGTACTGAACTCGGCAGAGGCCTTTCTGAAAGCAGCCACATAGCCCGCTACCAGTTCGCGGTTGAAGTCCATGCCCTGGCCGGTGGCGCGCTCCACGTTGAGCGTAACGTCGACGTGTCCGCGGGCCAGCCGGTCTTTCAAAGCGCGGCGGACCTTCATTTCCACTTCGTCCATGTCAGGCGGAAAGCGAAGCTGAGGATCGAGAAAGCGGTGGTTGACTGACTTCAAAGAGAGAGTGAAGTTAACGCCGTCGCCGGCAGAGGACTTCACCTGCGCAAACCCGGTCATAGAGCGAATGGACATGAAATGAGCAAATAGCACTTAGCAGTTAGCAATTAGCCAAAGCCGGTGGATTCTTGCCCCGGCTAATTGCCAATTGCTATTTGCTAATTGCTTGAAATCACGTTCTGTGCGGCTCGGAGATTATACCCCTGGGCCGCTCACTCATTTTCGGCTCTAAATCCATAAACTGCAATTCATATAATTTGCGGTAGGTACCCAGACGGGTGAGCAGGTCTTCATGCGTGCCGGAGTCGGTGATGCGCCCGTATTCGAGCACCACGATGCGGTCCACACGGCGGATGGTGGTAAGCCGGTGCGCAATTACAAATACAGTGCGGCCAATCATCAGATTTTGCAGCGCGGATTGCACCAGCGCTTCAGATTCGTTATCCAGCGCGGAGGTAGCTTCGTCAAGGATCAGAATAGGGGCGTTCTTCAGGATCGCGCGGGCGATTGCGATGCGCTGGCGCTCGCCACCGGAGAGCCGCAATCCTTTTTCTCCAATGACGGTGTCATAACCCTCGGAAAGACGCTGGATGAAATCATGCGCCAATGCCGCTTTGGCTGCCTCGATGATCGTTTCCAGAGCGACGTCCGGCTGCCCGTAGGCGATGTTGTTGCGCACCGTGTCGTTGAACAGGATGGTCTCCTGCGTCACAATGCCGATCTGCGCGCGCAGCGAACTCATGGTGACATCGCGAACGTCATGCCCGTCAATCTTGAGCGATCCGCCTTCTACATCAAAGAAGCGTGGCACAAGCTGCACCAGCGTGCTCTTGCCCGCTCCGCTGGAACCGACAACCGCAACCACCTCTCCGGCGCGCACTTCCAGATTCACGTTGCGCAGAATGGGAGAGCCGTTTCCATTTTCCTCCGGATAGGAGAAGCTGACATTTTCAAACACCACTTTCTCGCGGAAGGGCGGCAGCGCCGGGGCGCCGGGCTTCTCTCTGATCTCCTCGGTTTCATCCATGAAGCGGAAGACCTGCGATGAAGCGCCCAACGCCTGCCGGAAACTGTTGTTGAAGACGGCGAATTTGCGGATGGGATCGTACAGGCTAAACACGGCAATAATAAATACAAAAAAGTCACCGCTCTGAGTGAGAACGGCTTTCTTGATCGCTTCGCGGCCAAGCCACAAGAGCACCGCCACGCCGATGGCGCCGATGACCTCCATGAGCGGCCCACTCGCGGCCTGAGCGCGTACCAGCCTGAGATTTGCCCGGAAGAGTTTTTTGGCGGCTGCCACGAAACGCAGGCTCTCCCAGTTCTCCATGCCGAAAGCCTTGACGATCCGGTTGCCGGTAATGCTCTCATGCAGAATATTCTGGATATCGGCCAGATTGTCCTGGCCTTTGCGGGTGGTCTGCTGCACCCGCCGGCCGATCCTGGTTACCGAAATCAGCACCACAGGCACAAACAACAAGAGGACCAGGGACAATTGCTTGCCTTTCGCAATCACCACGTAGACGGTAAATATCAACGTGAAAAACTGGAGCAAGAACTCGGCCATCACCGTGGAAAACGTTACTTGGACTTTGTCAATGTCGTTGATAACGGTCGAAACCAGCGTCCCCGTGGTGTGCCGCGAGAAAAAGCCCGCCGAGCGGTAGAGAATGTTCTTGTAGAACTTGTTGCGGAGATCGGTGATCAGCCCGAAGCCCACGTAATTCACCAGGTACGTTCCCAGATAGTCGCAGACGCCTTTCACCATCGTGGAGCCAATCAGCGCCACCACAACCACGGTAAGCACATTGTGGAAATGACTTGGGATGAGCTGTTGCAGATAGACGATGTGACCTGAGAAAGGGAGCTTGATTAGCTCAACTTTGTCCGAGTGCGTTGAGGGATTCAGTACCGGTCCAAGGATCGGCCCCATGAGCAATACGCGAAAGGCCTGCATCATCCCTACAATGGCCAGCAGGACAACAGCAGCACCAAAGTGGGCCCAATACGGCCGAAGAAATCGCAGCAATCGCTTTAATTGCTGCATGGCCCACCGATGGCTGCTGGAAACATTGCCACCATTCTAATGGAGCCAGAGCACAATCGCGACGCTACTCAGGTGACGAAAGTTAAGTATTGTGAAGTGAACAAATGGGCTGCTTCAGATCAGTGTCATCTGTGGAAATCAGCGGTGAGGGTTACCGCGGACAATCTCGGTGACTGACCTTCACCTTATAACCGGCCGCGCCCAGACGCTTTTTCACTTCTTCCGCGATCATCACGGAGCGGTGCTGGCCTCCGGTGCAGCCGAAGCCGATCGTCAGATAGCTCTTGCCTTCGTTCACGTAGTGGGGAATCAGATACACCAGCAGATCGGAGATCCGGTCAATAAACTCGCGCGTCTGCGGAAACGAGCGGATGTACTTCGCCACCTGCGGATGCCGCCCGGTCAGATGGCGAAAGGTGGGAACAAAATGGGGATTGGGCAGAAACCGGACATCGAACAAAAGATCGGACTCGTTGGGTATGCCCGACTTGTAACCAAAGCTCACGATGGAGACAAGAATGTTGCGGTCCTTGCGCCCGGGTGCGAACTTTTCTGTAATGTGCGCGCGCAGTTCGTGGACATTGAACTTTGAGGTGTCGACCACCACGTCGGCCATGGCGCGGATAGGCTTGAGGTACCGACGCTCTTTGGCCAGCGCGGTCTTGACCGTGGCTTCCTTGCCCAGCGGATGCGGACGCCTGGTTTCACTGAAGCGCCGCAGCAGAACTTCGTCAGACGCCTCCAGAAACAAGACGGTGGTGTGCAACTGCTTCTTGAGCGTCTGAATGATCGCGGGAAGTTTCTTGAGTTGCTCGCCTTCGCGAATGTCCGCGACCAGCGCGGCTTTTTCGATCTCGGAAGACTGCTTGGCCAGCTCCACAAAGCGAGGGATCAGGTCAACCGGAAGATTGTCTGCGCAGTAGTAGCCCAGGTCCTCGAATGCCGCGAGCACTGAGGCCTTGCCTGAGCCGGACATGCCGGTGATCACCACAAGGTTGGTCCCGCTCTCGCGCGGACGCCTGCGCCGGTCCGATCCTCGGCGAGATTTCACTTGCACGGCCACAGTGAAGCGATACTACCACGAAGCAATGTGTGCGACGCGAACGTAACCATAAAGGACACGAAAGGGGAAAATTGGTAATTTGGAATCGGGTAATTTGTAATTCAAAAGCGCTTGCGCTACTAGCTTTCAACTACCCGATTACAAATCACAAATTACCAATTTCCCACGTGTCCTTTGCGGTTAAATGTTTTTCTGTCAACAGCGCATTGTTAGGGTTGTGTTATTTCCAGGATTCGCCTCCCACCGTGATCCTCACGCCTGACCTGAAAGTAAACGGCAGGTTGGGAAATCCGAAAGCTGCGTCGTAGTGCTGGCTGGCCAGGTTCTCAAGGCTCGAATAGAGCGCGAGATAGCGGTTGATCCGGTAGGTCCCGCCGAAATCGATCTTCTGATAGGCCTGCGCCAGATTGCGGTTGGGGAGCGCCATCCCCGGACCGAAGAACGGGTCGGTAATGAAGGTGCTGTCGTCCCGCCGGCTGATGAAATATCCGCTCACGGAAAGCGCCAGTTTGGGCCGAGCGTATCCCAGCAGGAAGCTCGCCGTGTGCGGAGCGCGCCGGAAGGGCCGTGCGCCCTTCAGCGGCGCAAACAGGCCGATAGGAACATTAGGGATCGCAGGATTAATCGACGGAAACAGCGCGTCGCTGGTGAACGAGCGCAGTACCACCGCGTCCAGATAGGTGTATGCCGCTCTGGCGCGAAAGCCGCGACCGAGACTCATTTCAAGTTCGGTTTCAGCGCCCAACGCACGAGTGTTCGCCGTGTTCAGCGTCGCGCCAAAAGGAGCTACTGAGCTTGGCACGCCGAACTGCGGCAAAGCCGAAGGATCCACAAACTCGATCTGGTCTTTGAACTGGTTATGGAAGAACGTGACGCCCAGTTTGGCGCGGCCATTGTTGAGAAGCTGTTCCACCCCAACATCAAAGCTCCGGGAGCGCTCGGCGCTGACCGGCGTGATGTGGAACTGCGCTATCTTCTGCAAACCAGCGGGAGTCGTGGCAAGGAGCGCAAACAGGGAAAAGTTCTGGTCGCCGATGCTGGGCTCTTTGATTCCCTGTCCGTAGTTGAATTTCAGTTTAGTGCCACTCCAAAAACCATCTGTCCGCGGACGCAGGAGATGATAAGCCAGCGACACTCTGGGAGTCGTGGCCGTGCCGAAGACCGCGTTATCTTCAAATCCGATTCCCAGCGTGGCATAAAGGCGGCTGAACAGGTTGCCCTGAATCTCTCCGGTGTAGCCGAAGTTCTGCCGCTTGGCCGGCGTCTTGGAGCCGCCAAAAAGCGTATATCCGCGCTCGTCTTCATAGCGGAAGCCGAACAATCCGAGCAAGTGCGGATTCAAGCTGTAGTCCGATTGGATTTCAACCGTGTCGCGATTACCCAGGGTATTGAGAATCGAAGGATAGGTCCCGCCGAAATCCAGGATTGCCTGGCCGGTTGTGCTGAAACCGTTAGCGCCTTTGATAGTGACGACCTTACCGTCAAAATCTCCAAACGAATCCGGTATGCCGGTGGGCGCGGGATTTTCATCCAGCACGCGAAGCCGCGTGGCGCCGTAGCGGAAAAGATTGTGCCAGCGCGACGTGGTCTGGTTCTGCACCGTAGCGCTGACGAATGTGTTCTCCTCTTTGCGAAAAGAATCGTTGGGGATACCGAAGAAATCGAGCGGCCCAGGTTCGCCGACCGCCGTGTTGGTGTGCCAGCCGGTCAGGCGGATTTCCGTGGCCGAATCCGCCGCCCAGCCAAGGTTGAGCACCGATGTCGCGTTGTGAAAAGTGCTGTTCGGCACGCTGTTGCCAGTGTCGAAGCGCGAAAACGCTCCGTAGTAGTCCAGTCGGCGAAACGCTCCGCCCAGAGATGCTTCATGGCGCAGCGAATTGAAATTGCCGGCGTCGAACGCATACGTTAGTTCCGGCAATGGAGTGCTTCCACGGCGCGTAGTCAGGCTAACGACGCCGGCCATGGCATCAGACCCGTAGAGCACGCTGTTGGGACCGCGCAACACTTCGATCTGGTCGATTCCCGTGGTGGCCAGCGTGCCAAAGTTTACCAGGCCGCCAATATCGTTCACGGCAACGCCATCGATCAGAACTTTGTTGGCATTGCTGTTTCCGCCACGAATGAATACGGACCCCACACCGCCACGCTGGCTCGTCTGTACGACCTGCGCTCCCGGCACCAGACGAAGCGGTTCCAGAATGTCGAGCTTCTCTTGAAAATCGCTGCTGTGGATCACTGTGACGGAACCCCCGACCTGGGATTCCGGCAGCTGCGTACCGGTGGACGTGACCACAAGCTGCTGGGAGACGGTCCCAACTCTCAGCGTAAGGTTGACTTCGGCGGTGCCCTCGTTGCCGACGTATACCGGCACGCTGGTTTGCGAAGCGAAGGTTGGCGCTTCCGCTTCTATCTGATACCGGCCCGGCGTGACAGGCGAAAGGGTGTACTTCCCTGTCTGGTCTGTATTAGTTGAAGCTACTTGTTTGGCATTCTGGATCAGTTTGACGGTTGCGTTCGGCACCACTGCGCCAAGCGGATCGGTGATCGTTCCCCGGATACTGCCGGAGTCAGCGGCAAAGGCTGGAACAACTGCGAGAGCGAGCGCCAATAGGCGGCCCGCGAGAGAGAGCAATTTCATAAGAGTCTCCTTCCCCTCGGAAGAGGAACATGTACATCCGCAGTGGGACCGGTCTCCTGACTTGCGACGCAAGGGCCGGTGCCTTCCCGCCAGATGGCAGTGGCTTGGCCGGCAAACATGATGTCGCTTACAGTTGCGGGGCAGTAGCGGATTCACACCGCTTTCCCGAGCATCCCAATGCAATCACAGAGGCGCAATGGCACACGCCTCCAACGGACCCGCTGCACACGGAGCCAAAGCCTAGCGGAGTCTACTGTTCGGAACACCCGCACCGGCTCTGCGCCGTGAGGGACCACTAGGCAGCTTACAAGGCTGTCCGGCTCTCCCTTCGAAGCCGGAAACACCCATTAGATGGGGACTTGGCCGGTCTCCTGACTTGCGCCTCACTGAAGCTGAGCGCCTTCCCGGGTTTTCCCAGTGGCATATCGCTCAGATTCTCAGCGCTTACAGTTGCGGGGCAGTGGCGGATTCTCACCGCGCTTCCCAATAACCAAGTGGGGAATTTATATCCGACCGCAAGTCTCCAGGTCAAGGGCACTTGATAGACCAAAGCCGCCGCTTTGGGCGGGCTTTCACGAAAACCAAATGTTACGTTTGTAATCTAGCCACAGGTACATGAAGAAGCTCTAATACACGATTGAGCCAGCAATGAAGTCGTACTCTCCCCAGTCTCCGGTATTCCCCGGCCTGCAAAACAGGTCGCGGCAGCACTCCGTCACGGTTAATGGCAATGGTGCGGCAGGAAGTGGCGCGGCGGGAAACGGCGCAGCCCCAGAAAAAATCACCGCCGACCAGGTGCGCGCGGCAGTCCGCAGCTTTTGGGAGATTTGGAAAGCGAAGTCCGCCGAAGGCCTGGCCGACGCCTATTCCACCAACAGCATCACCTTCCGCGCCGGATCGGTAAGCGTGGAACCAGGCTTCATGGGCATAGCCCAGCGCTCCCGCGAATACTTCCACGAAGCCTGCAGCATCGAATACGAACTAGGCCCAATCGAGGTCGTATTGCTGAGCGACACCACTGCAATCGCCATCTACAGTTTCTACTTCCGCGCTCTAAACCGGGCTATGGCCGCCGCCCATGGGACTCTACAGGAAGAAGTTGTCCCCTACGGTAGAGCTACCCACATCTTCCGCCGTGATCCTGATGGGAAACTGCGGATACTGCATGAGCATGTGTCTAACGCGGTGTAGCTAATAGCTCCGCTACGTGTAATCTGTCAGAGTCGCGCCATCGGCCCGCTGCTGACCCATCTCAATGGCTCTGTGTTTAACGGGCGCATGCTTCGTACTCCAGAGCTAACTGCTCTTCCGGTCCTGAATAGGCGCCCTCAATTGAATATCTATTGACCCGAGTTCTTTGTCTCTGTAGAGTTCCAACCATCTTTCAGCGTCATCGGCAAGCGGTTCGTAATCTTTGGTTTTTCTGTGGGTAGTCAGTGCTATTCCGCTCCTACGCGCAGCGAACTCGACTTGATGACGAGGCTTCCACGACGCGAAAGGGGTTTCTTGCGAGATACCGTTCATTCCGACGGGGGTTAGGGGGAATCGTTGAAACAACTATTCTTCGCCTTGGGCGTGTGGGTGACTCTACTGGCGGGGTTTGCGCAACAACCCTCACTTGAACAGCTTCGGCAAAACGTGGCCGAACTTGAAGCGCGCTGGAATGACTATCCGGCCCTGCGGGGTACCGTTGCTCCTGACTTGCGTGCGGCGCGGCTCACGTTAGTCGGACGCCTGCAAAAGGACCTGGCTTACTTCAGCTCAAAAAACCCAGGTACAGATAAGGCCACTAAACAGCTGCTTGATCAAATTGCCCAGGAAATCACCCAACAGAATGCCCAACTTGTCAGTGAAGCGACACAATCTGGCAGTGCGAGCGGTGGCGGAACGCCGTTAAAAGAATCGCTCAAGACGAATGAAAAGTCCCAGCCGGCTAAGCCCGAGCCACAGCCGCCGGATCCGAACCCCAAAGCCGAGGATGTTCTGGCAACGCCTATCAGTGATGTCCAGATGAGCTTTGCCTACCAGATCGGGGTTTCTCTGATCAGGGGTAAAGGCTTCCAAGGGGGCTGTACCATCGGGTCGGGCGCTATCACGAGCGATGCAGCAATATGGGATGTGACGGTCACTCTGGTTGCCAAGCAAATGCCGGCCTTTCAAACAGCTGGTCCCTTTGCACAAACGAACGGCAAGGGTTTGCTTGTAGTACCTCTGATCACCATGGATCAGAACACTCAGCTCCTCCTTAGCGGACGCAAAGCTTACATCGGTAGGGCGGAACAGAACGTGCTAGCGCCGAAATTTCATTTCCGAAATCTGTCGCTCAATGAGGTCACGGATTTGCTCCAGAGTCTGAAAGCAAATCAGACCAGAGTTGAAACGGCCTTTGGCGGCGCAGCTCCTAAAATCACTGTCTACCAGATTCTTGCTCCCGTTTCGGCAGGTGCCTTCGTTAGCAGTTACTTTAATGCCGTTGAGGAACGTCTGTTGGACAACACGGAAGTAAACAGCACCAACTTGGCAGGTAAATTGAACGCGAACGCAGGAAAAGACCTGGTTGTCACTGTTGATGGCGCAAATACGAAAGTTCACATCGCGCCGCTGATTACCCTGATTTTTTCTCCGCCGCAACTGGTGGGAGATTCGGTCGACGAACTCACTAAGTTTGCCTCCGATTTAGCCAATTTGGGCACATCGGGGCATCTCGACTTTACTAAGCCCAAGGGTTCTCAATTAACCGCTACTCCCGCTGATAAGCCCTTCGTGATTGAAAACGAATGTTTTCAGATTTCATTCACGCCGGGATTACAAAACGGAGGAGTTGCTCCAGCGGGGAGCTTCCGAGGCCGAATTTCTTATGTACCTGACAAGATTCCGCTTACGCTTAAATTAAGCGCAAGCGGAGAAGGTTCCAATGACCGGACAAAACCAAACCGGATAGCTGGCAGTGGCGACTTCACCTATCTAGCCAGGCCATTTGCGCATGGCTGGTATGCAACAGTTGGAGCCACTGGGGACTATTCGTATTCGCAGCTTGCCGGTGTCGGCATGAATGAATGGCGTGGCGGCGGTAAGTTTGAATTGCAGACGCCGGTTCAGAATTTTTTTCCTGTCCGATCCGGAAGTGACCAGAAACCCACTTTAACTATTGAAACTGGGGGTATTGGTGGCTCTACATTCCACACCAAGACAAGTTTTGTCGTACGTGGAGACTTTATTTATAGCTTGCAGCCCTCAGCCAAACTGTTCCTGGATCTGCAGGCGGCCGCGGGCCATTCAGATGACACACGCTTTAATGGGCGCAGAGATTTCAGCTTTGGTTCATTTGGTGGTCGCTTTGCAATATACAACGACTGGGATTTCATCGCCAAGTACGAATGCGGCCGCAAGGATCCCGTATACGTGAAATCTTGCGGGTGGCAGACAGGCTTCGGCCTAAAAACCAAATGAGGAGCAATATGGCTAAGTCAATGGCGGATGTGAGAACAGTCGTGCTGGCTTATGGGCCGGATCAACGCAACAAGTGGCTGAAAGATCCAAAGGGGAAAGAAAACGTCCTCATTGACCCGGCTTTGGCCAGCATGCCCCCATCTGACTTTGTTGCACTTTTCAGCGACTTCACGCAATACATCAGAGAGGACAACGGCATGCCGGACGTAATTCCGACTTCGACTGGCATGAAAGAGTGCCCCGACTGGGGCAGTCTGGTTGGCTATATCTTTAATCTCCAGTAGGTTTTGGTGAGTTGACGTAACTCGAGCGCCCCTACCGCAAAACCCGATCTCGGCCGCCACGCAACGACCGCCGAAGCCCCAAGTGGCGGAAGCCCCGCACCACATTGGCATAAAGTCAGCCGGCGAGATGCTGAATGCATAAAGGAACTGCACCGGCTGGGCCAGGCCGTGGCGGATGTGGAGAAATTGGGAATCAGCACTTGACTGCTCGGCAGATGCTGACGAACACACAAAGCATTCATGGCCCAGACACACACAGCCGAGAGCGCCTCCACCCCAACAAGCCAAAAACGGGCTTGTCGGGACCCCGGGCTGTGCCACACGGGCATAGACATGCCTTGGATGTGGCTACACTCTGTCGGCGCTGTCCGGATTTGGCTATTTGCTAATTGCCATTGACCATTTTACGATGTGCAGTCCCCAACATGCCGTTCTTCGGAGGCCTTTAGAAATGTCGCATTCGTTTTCAGTCGTGAAACGCGCTCTGATCGTGATATCCGCCGTGCTGGCGCTCTTGTTGTGCTCCTTTGCTCAGGAAAACACCAAGAAAACAACGAAACAGAAGACTGAGCCGGCCAAAGCGTCGCAACCCGCGGCTGGACAGCCGGGCGCGGCTTCGGGCGCGCAATCGCCCAGTGCGGCTGCGGCGGCTGGTGAAACCGCTGGCACATCCGACGAAGAGCAAAAAGGCCCGTGGCACGGGTTGACCTGGCGGTCGATTGGGCCGTATCGCGGCGGACGCGTGCTTGCTGTCTCCGGCGTTGTGGGAGATACGCACACTTATTACTTCGGCGGCGTGGGCGGCGGTGTCTGGAAGACGACCGACGGTGGTCTCACCTGGCGTCCGGTGACGGACAAAACAAAAGACATGTCCGCCTCGATTGGCGCGATTGCTGTTGCGCCTTCCGATCCTAACGTGATCTATGCCGGCACCGGCGAGGCCTGTATTCGCGGCAACATTATTTCCGGCAATGGCGTTTACAAGTCCATTGACGCCGGCAAAACCTGGTCTTATGCCGGGCTGCGCGACACGGAAGCGATTGGCCGTTTGGTCGTTCATCCCAAGGACTCGAATATCGTATTTGTCGCGGCGCTCGGTCATCCGTTTGGCCCCAACGCGGAGCGCGGAATCTTTCGCACTACTGACGGCGGCAAGAACTGGAGCAAAGTCCTCTTCAAAGATGAGAACACCGGCGGCATCGATATCGCCTTTGACCCGACCAATCCCAACATTCTTTTTGCCGGACTCTGGCAGGCGCACCGCTCGCCCTGGTCCATGGACAGCGGCGGGCCGGGCAGCGGTCTCTATCGCAGCACTGACGGCGGCAATACCTGGAAGCACCTCGAAAAACATGGGCTGCCGGAGACGACTATTGGCCGCATCGGCGTGGCCGTAGCCTACGCCAATGGCAATCGCGTCTGGGCACTGATTGAAGCCGACAAAGGCGGGCTCTTCCGCTCTGACGATGGTGGTGACAACTGGACGCTGGTGAACAGCGACCGCCAATATCGCCAGCGCGCTTTCTATTACACGCACCTGTTCGCCGATCCGCGCTCGGTGGATGCCGTCTACATTCTCAACACCGGCATGTATCGCTCGATTGACGCTGGCAAGACTTTCCGCCCAATTCGCACGCCGCACGGCGACAATCACGGCTTCTGGGTCGATCCCCACGACGCTGAGCGGATGATTGAGTCGAATGACGGCGGCGCAAACGTGAGCACCAACGGCGGCGCGAGCTGGACCACGGAGGGCAATCAGCCTACGGCGCAGTTCTATCACGTGATCACCGACAATCGTTTCCCCTATCACGTGTACGGATCGCAGCAGGACAACTCGTCCGTTGAGACCGCCAGCGCCAGCGATCGCGGCGGCATTGACCGTCCCGACTGGCACGCGGTCGGCGGAGGCGAGAGTGGATACATTGCGCCCGACCCGCGCGACCCTGAGATCGTCTACGCCGGCTCCTACGGCGGCGAGATCACTCGCTATGACCACCACACTGGACAAGAAAAAAACATTACGCCGTGGCCGATCAATCCCATTGGCGCGGCCGCCGTGGACCAGAAGTACCGCTTCCAGTGGACGGAGCCAATTGTTTTCTCTCCCCACGAGCAAAACACTCTTTACTTCGCGGCGCAAGTATTGTTCAAGACCACTGACGCGGGGATGAACTGGCAGATCATCAGTCCCGACCTGACGCGCAATGACAAGAGCAAGCAGCAGGCGTCCGGTGGGCCGATCACCAAGGACAACACCGGCATTGAGGTTTTTGACACCATCTTCTCCGTGGTGGAATCGCCGTTGCAGAAAGACCTGATCTGGGTGGGAACCGATGACGGTCTGGTCCAGATCACCACCGACGGCGGCAAGAACTGGTCCAACGTCACGCCCAAGAACGTGCCGGAGTGGGGCACGGTGACCATGATTGAAGCTTCTCCGTCCGCCGCCGGCACGGCCTACGTGACGGTGGAGCGGCACCGGCTTGACGACTTTGCTCCCTACGCGTTCAAGACCAACGACTTCGGCAAAACTTGGACCAGCATCACCAACGGCATTCCTGCCGGCGCGTACATGCATGCTGTCCGCGAAGACAAGAAGCGCAAAGGCCTGCTCTACGCGGCAACGGAAAAAGGTGTTTACGCCTCCTTTGACGATGGCGCGAACTGGCAGTCAGTGCAAACCAATCTGCCCGTTGTTCCTGTGTGGGACATAACGATGCACGGCAACGATCTTGTCGCCGCAACTCACGGCCGCTCCTTCTGGATTCTGGATGACCTTTCGCCGCTGCAACAGTACAAGCCGGATATCGCCAAAGAAGATGTTCATTTGTACACGACGACCGCAGCCAATCACACGTTGTTTTCCGGCGGCTTCTTCGGTGGCGGAGGTAACGCCACAGGACAGAACCCGCCCGCTGGCGCCGTCATCTACTATTCGCTCAAGACTGAGCTGAAGAAAGATGAAAAGAAGGACGGCGCAGCCTCTGACGCTGGCGACGCTCCGAAGAAATCGCCGGTCACTTTGGAAATCCTCGACCAAAAGGGCCAGGTCATCCGCAAGCTGCCGCCCAAACCGCAGCCTCAGGAATCCGATGACGAAGGTTTCGGCGGACGCCAGGACCGTCCGCTACCCACGGAAGCCGGCCTGAATCGCTATGTCTGGGACATGAAGTATGAAGGCGCAAGCCGCGTGCCGCGTTCTCCGCTCTGGGCCGGCAACACTGACGGTCCTGAAGCCTTACCCGGCACATATCAGGTGCGGCTCACAGTGAATGGCAAGCAGTTCACTGCGCCGCTGGAGATCAAGCCCGATCCGCGGCTCAGTGTGACGCAGCAGGACCTGGAAAAGCAGTTTGATCTGCTCATCAAGATCCGCGAGCGCGTCACCCAGGCGCATGACACGGTAAACCAGATTCGCGATATCCGCACGCAGATTGGCGCGTTGAACAAACGTCTGGAAGGCCAGGCGCAAGCCAAAGCCGTGGCCGACGCCGGCAAGCAACTCGACAAGAAGATGACCGAGATCGAAGAAGTGCTGATCCAGACCAAGGCCAAGAGTAACCAGGACGTGCTGAACTACCCCATCCGCTTGAACAACTATGACTCGCTGAGCAAACAAGTCGACGAGCAACTGGCGAAGTGGAAGACGGTGCTGAACACGGATGTTCCTGCGTACAACGATGTAGTGAAACAGCAGCAGGTACCGGCGATTATTTTGGCTAAGCCGGAGGGAAAGTAACGTAAGTATCTTCGGGGTTTGACTTGTCACCTTTTGATTTGTCATTCCGAAGCGCAGCGAGGAATCTGCTTTTTCGCGGGGGCTAAGAAACAGCAGATTCCTCGCGCAAAACCAGCGCTTCGGAATGACAAGATTAAAAAGATGCTGCAAGTAAGTAAGGGTGATCCGGGTTCTTGACGTTGCCATTCCGAAGCGTAGCGAGGAATCTGCTTTGTCGCGTGAGTGGAAATTTCACATCTACATAGTGGCGAGCAAATCCCGTCGCATTTATGTCGGAATGACAAACGACCTCTTCGACCGCGTCATGCAGCACAAGAAAGGAGAAATCGAGGGATTCACGAAGAAATACAAGATCAACCGTTTGGTCTATTTCGAGAAATTTCGCTATGTCAACAATTGCATCGCCCGAGAGAAGCAGCTGAAAGGATTTTCTCGCATCAAGAAGATTGGGCTGATTGAAGCGATGAACCCGACATGGGAAGACTTCGCGGCTGATTGGGGTACCAAGATCCAATCGCTACCGACAGAGCCTCCGGACCTCGGCGACGACTAGCTGCCGGCAAAAAGCAGATTCCTCGCTGCGCTTCGGAATGACAATTCCTTAAAGGTATCGCGGTGACTCGGGTCAACAATCGCTAGCCTTCCAGCTTCGGGTGCTTCAAATGGAAGCCCGTCGCATCCTGATAGGCCTTGGCCATGGCCAGCATCTTGGCTTCGCCATAGAGTTTGCCCAGGAACGTCAGGCTGGTCATTGTTCCCGGACCTCCGGGCTCCAGTTCGCCGCTTTCCATGACCTTGGGTTTGGGAGAATCGTCGCCACGCAGGCCGTTGGGAAGGATGATCGCCGGATGTCCGGTAAGGTTCGTGATCAGCAGTTGCGTGGAGAACGTTGGCGCGACAATAACATCCACTTTGTCGAACACTTTGGCGACCTGCTCCATGGCCATCATGCGCGCACGGCTGGCCTGTATATATTCGACCGCGGGAATGAAGCGTGAGGTGCGGAAAGTGTTGGGCCAGTCAAATTTGGCCTGCTGGGTGAGCAGCTTGTCTCGTCCGCTGCGTGTGAGATCGTCGAACGCGGCCGCGGCTTCGGCGACAAGAATTGAGCGCATGGCGCCATACGGAAGTTCGGGCATTTCGACCGGGATCAAGTTCACGCCCATGGCGCGAAGCTTCTCGATGGCAGCATCGTTGAATTTCCGGTCGTACTCGGAACGGGCACGGGCTTGCGCGCGATCTGCTTTATCCTGTTCGCGTTTTTTCTGTTCTTCCGCTGTGAGATTCTTCTCTTCTTTCGGGGGTTCCGGCTGGTTGGGAGGTTGGGGATCAAAGTCCTTTTTAAGATAGCCGACGCGCAGCTTGCGCCAGTCAATGTTTGCGTCCCAGTTGAACGCGACGTCGTGCACGGTGCGGTCGTGTCCGTCGGGACCGTGGATAGCGCTGAGCACAATCGCGCAGTCTTCCACCGCACGACAGAGCGGACCGAGCTTGTCCATGGACCACGAGAGCGCCATGGCGCCAGTGCGCGGAACCAAGCCGAACGTCGGACGCAGACCAGTGGTCCCGCAGCGCGTGGATGGCGAAGAAATGGAGCCGAGCGTCTCCGATCCTATCGCGAAAGCAACGCATCCCGAGGCGGTAGCGGAAGCCGAGCCGGCCGACGATCCACTCGAGCCCTGACGCGGGTTCCACGGGTTGCGCGTCATGCCGCCAAACCATTTGTCGCCTTGCGCCAGCGCGCCAAGAGTGAGCTTCGCAACCAGCACTGCACCCGCTGCGTCAAGCCGCTGCACGACCGCGGCATCTTCGTCGAACTTCTGCTCTTCAAATCCGCCTGCGCCCCAGGTGGTGCGATAGCCCTTCACGGCGAGAAGATCTTTCGCGCCCCAGGGCAATCCATGAAGCGGTCCGCGATATTTGCCAGCGGCGATCTCGCGATCAGCTTCCTGCGCTTTGGCCTTGGCGCGATCTTCCGTCAACGTGATCACAAACTTCAATGTGGGATCGTAGCGCTTCAGGCGCGCCAGATACATGTCCGTCAGCGCGACGGAAGAGACCTTCTTGGTGCGGACCAGCTCCGCCAGTTCGCGCACGGAACTAAACGCTACGTCTTCAATATCCTTGGGCGCACCGCTGGAGTGGACATTCGGCGCGGCGGACATCTTGATCGGCCTGCGCTCAGTTTCGAACTTCATTCCCGGCAGCACCGGATCAAAGATGAACGCCGGCGCAACCTCATTGCGGATATTCAATTTGTAAATTGCGTCGTAGCTCTTGGTGTACTCGGTAAGCGAGTCGAGCATCATGTCTTTGTATTCGTCGCTGATGTGAACATCGGCAATCGCGGCGGCGTGGTCAATCATGTCCCGTGTGACCTTGCCCTTTTCGTCGGCCATGGCCCACAGGACGCCGGGCAGAAGAGTGGTCGTGAGACCAAGACTCGAGCAGACAGTAAGAAAAGTGCGGCGATCCAGCATGAAGTTCTCCTGAAATCTTTGAATTGGCTGGCCATTATAAACGGTGGCGTAGTTTTGCAGAAGACGCGAGGAATAGATGCCCCATACAATATCGGAACTCTCAGTGATGGATGTTGAACTGAAATCGATTTCTGCGGCGGACTTGTCTCTCGTGCTTGAGATGATGGACGCGTTTTATCGGGACCAGCAGATGCGCTTCAACGCGGAAGCAGCCACGTCGGCATTAGGCCAGATGCTGGCCGATCCTGCCCGAGGCGGCGCGTACCTGGTTATCTGCAATGGCGCGAGGGCGGGATATCTCTTTCTCACTTCCTGCTTCAGCGTTGAGTTCCATGGCGAATTTATGCTGCTCGACGAGCTCTATTTGCGTCCCGCATTTCGCAGAAAAGGGATTGGCAGTGTGGCGGTACTATTCGCTGAACGCGTTTGCCGGGAGCGTGGAGTCAGGACATTGCGCCTTGAAGTGGGCCGCGAGAACGCAGCAGCCCAGTCGCTGTACGAGCGCATGGGTT
>WNFG01002284.1_pt1 | contig 18292 bp, 17 predicted proteins | sample 5400431 | NCBI WGS metagenome assembly WNFG01 (sample SAMN13153346, study PRJNA577476) | soil metagenome | isolation source: 120 cm saprolite under Douglas fir tree site 2 hole 3 replicate 2 | place: USA:California | collected 2015-04-18 | reverse complement strand
AAAAACAACATGCTTTACTGGAGGCGGTTCTGGCCGTGGTTCGCGGCTGTCAAGCTCTGGAGCGTATTTCAGCGCAGCCCGGAGGGGCGCGGAAGCGAGCACGGTTGGGGTATACCGAGCGGAACTGCACAAGCGGGCTTTACAGTGGAAGCGGACTACGGCCTATTTTGCGCCGGGCAAAGCATGTAGGGGTATGGCTCGCAGACGGGGATGAAGGAAGAAAAGAAAAAAAAGAAGTTATGGAGGCGGGTAAAAGGACGGAGAGAAGGTCGAGAAAGACGGCAACGACGGCGACGAGAAGGAGGAAGATGACGATGGTCATGATGACCACGATGGCGATGGCCATGATGATGACGCCGCCGATGGCAATGACGATGGCCATGGCCACGATGACGACGATCATGATGATGGGGAGAAAGAGGTGGGGATGGTGACGGCGGTGGGGATGGAGGAGGAGGAAGCGGAAGCGGAAGCGAAGGAAGAGGCGGGGGTGGCGGCGCTGGTGGTGGTGAGGTCGGCGCTGGCGGTGACGATGATGGCGATGGTGGAGGTAGAGGTGGAGGGCTCTTTGTCCTTCAAAGGGCAAAGGGTCGAAAACATGTTTTTCGACGTATTTCCTAGATTTGTGTGTGTTTTCGATTGACGATAGTTGATTTTCGACGTCTTGCCATGGTATAGTGATTTCGACGATTGATAGAGAGAAATGGTCATTCTCGACATAGGATAGGTGTATTTCGACGATGCGTATTGAAAACAAAGGCGTAAATGTGTTTCAGGGTCTAATGGTTCCGGAGGAAAGTCGCCTCGCGGGCTGGGGGGCGCTGACCCAGGCCCTCGCGGTCAAGGGGCCGGTGCGTAAACCTGCGTGCGTATCGGACAAGCACGTCAGCGGGAGCATCCGCGAGGAAGGGGCCTGGCGCGTTTTCGACAGAAGGTATTGGCCGGGGGAAAGCTTCGGAGATCACCTGAGCTTTGCTCTTCGTAACGAAAATCTCGACATGCTTCTGCTGAAGCGGATTTTCGATGCGGTGGACGCGAAGGTTTTGGAGGCGTTTGTCAAGGCGACCCCGACCGGAATCCCCTCGCGGCGCGCGTGGTTTCTGTATGAGCTGATGACGGGACGCAAACTGGATGTGCCGGACGATCCGGGGGTTCCGGCTGTGGATGTCCTTGATCCGGCAGCGTACTTCACGGGCAAGCCGCGCCTTTCGCGGCGGCACCGGGTGCGGGACAACCTTCTCGGCAGCGGCGGATTTTGCCCGATCATACGACGGACGAAATTGCTGACAGAGTTTACGCAAAGCGGACTTGCGGAGAAGGCGGCCGAAACGCTGGGGCGCACGGGCGCGCATCTGGTTTCCCGTGCGGCAAGTTTCCTGCTTCTGGCCGATAGCCTTGCGAGTTTTGAAATCGAGGGCGAACGGCCTCCGCGCAATCGGCTGGAGAGGTGGGGCCGGGCCGTTCTGCAGGCGGGTAAAAACAAGCTGACTCTTGACGAGATCGTTCGGCTTCAAGGGGTTCTGATAGAGGACCCACGGTTTGTGCACGTTGGCCTGCGGCCGGATGGCGTATTTCTGGGCGAGCGCGATCACAACGGCGACCCGTTGCCGGAGTTTATCGGCGCGCGGCCTTCAGACTTGCAGGATCTGATGGCGGGAATGCTGGAAACGAACGACCGGATGAGCGCAGACGATGTAGACGCAGTTCTGCAGGCGGCGGCCACAGCGTTCGGATTTGTCTATGTCCATCCTTTTCAGGACGGAAACGGGAGGCTGCATCGCTGCTTGGTTCATCATGTGCTTGCGGAGCGGAAATTTACGCCGGTGGGCATGGTGTTTCCTGTGTCCTCGGTCATGTATGACCGTATCGATGAATACCGAAAGACGCTTCAGAGCCATTCGGGACCGTTGATGAGTTTCATCGAGTGGCGACCGACACCGGAGCGGAATGTGGAGGTGCTGAACGATACCGCCGATCTGTACCGGTATTTTGACGCCACGGAAGCGGCAGAATTTCTCTATGCTTGCGTCAAGCGTACAGTTGAGCAGGATTTGCCGCGCGAAATTGACTATCTTCGCCGTCATGACGAGGCGCTGCGGCGGATCATGAATACGGTCGAAATGCCGGACAGGCTAGCTGAAAATCTTCTGATGTTCATACGGCAGAACAAAGGGAAGTTGCCGAAGAGGCGGCGTCAGGGCGAATTCGAGAAACTGACGGACGCCGAGGTCGCATCTGGCGACATCCATGCGGGGGAGGAAGACATGGGCGGGCGTGAACTGGAATTTCCGGCGCCGGAGGAGAGATATATTTTTGACCGCGAAGTCGTCGTCTTCTGGGGACAGGACGGCGAAAAGCGTGTGCGCTGCGAGATCAGCCAGGAGGCGCTGGACGATCATTTTGGCGGAGACGGAAAAGATAAAGTGGAAGTGTTCAGAGGCAACCGGAAGGCCATCGAAGAAATTGCGCGACGGAAATATCTTGCTGGCGACACTGAAGTGGACGGGGCTGTTCTCATTCGCACAACGGAACTCTAGCAGCCAGGCCCTGGACCTTTAGGCTACGCCGCAGGCGCAGTCTCTCCGATTGTGAAAATGAGGCGTTCGCAAGTGAGGCGTACAGCCGATTGAATTCTGTCGAGGTCTGATTTCCGAATCCTGATTCTGAAGTCGTGGGCTGCAGTGTCTCCGACTTCCTTGACCTTGTTCAGGCCTTCGATGGTTCGTCTTTGCATACGGAGCCGCGCGTCACCGTTAAGTTTGTCGATCAATGACTTGAATTGCAGGAATTCATTCGTGTCGGGGTCCTGAACATCCCGACTCCATCCCCGACGCGTGTAAAGCTCGATAATCAGGGTTTCCATTAGACGCCGCAGGACCATCGCTGTGCCTTCGTACCATTCCTGGTCGTATGTACCGTTGATCTGGGGAACCAGCCGGACAATGTACGGGGGCATTCTGTCGAGAATTTCAGGCTGCAAGTACAGGCCTGAAGGTCGGTCTGCTTTAGCCTGTTTCTTTTTCGTCTTTGGGGGTTTTACACCGGCAGCGGCGCGCTTGCGCTTGATCATAGCGATGCGTTTCGCCGATCTATTTCTGAATCGAGTCGTTTCTGCATCGACACTTTCCTGAATTCGATCCCTGAGCCACACGAAGAGGGGATGGTCTTCGCGGAATGATTCACGATCGAATTGCAAGGCTTCATCAAGGCCTTCGACCCAGACTTCACCTGACATGGACGTAAGCATCGTTGCGACGGAAGCGCCAAGGTGCAGCGTTCTATGCCAACCGATTGCGACGCCCCGGAGGCGAATTAAGATCCCGCGGAGTTCTGTCGGAAAAACCTGGTGTGCCTGAACGCAAAGGTAGCCTTTATAGGTAACCCTTGAATCGGCCGCGGACTGAAAGTATGCGACGTCATATCCCAGGCCTTTTCTTTCGAGGAATTTCCCCTCGGCACCGGTTGGGCGCTCCGGATCATAGCTGGGCAGTCGCGTCGGGTTCTTAACAGGCCATTGATTTAATGTCACTTCAAATTTGCTTTTCCCCAGGCGGCTGGACGCCTCAATAAGAATGCGATCCCTGCTGGAATCCATCGAACGCGAAGGAATTGGGTATTCGTTCGCATATTCGACCGGGCAGATAATTCCAAGTTGCCAGCGAAGTTCATCGATTCCGCTCAACTCGCTGAGAGACTGAAAAGTCTCTGTAAGAGATTTTCCGCCCCGCTGCAAAAGTCGGCGAATATCATCCCTGATTCCATCGACAGTGATCTCCGTGAAATGGGTCGATGCCTTTTCATCGTGCCAGTCGGACAATGCAAAACGCCAAACGTCCTTGAGATCCTGTCCTTTCTCGTAATATGACCGGACTTCCTTCAAGTCTATCGATGCCTCAAATCCTTTCCCGCTGCCTTTCTTGACTGACTTGATCGTGAACCGGTCCGCCGTTCCCACGACCGCCAGGGAACCGATACCGAAGCGTCCGATTCTTTCTCGTGCTAACCGGTTTGTCTCCAGTGAGAGACGCGTCTTCCCGCCAGTTCTGGCAATGCTTGCGAAGACGTTTTCGAAGTCATCCGCGCTCATGCCTTCGCCATTGTCGCGTATGGACAATATAGAAAAGTCGTCATCAAACCGAAGAGCGACATCGGTCGCGTACGCATCGTAGGAATTGGAAATGAATTCCTTCAGCGCCTGAGGGAACGACGTGTAGGTGCCCTCGCTCAGAATTCGGATCAGGTCAATCGAAGGGGCCCTGGGCGTAGCGATTCGATTTCCCAATTTATCGACCGCCTTTCGGAATGCGAGAAAGCATAAACCAATACGTAGCGTCTTGCTAATAAGGAACGTCTGACGCATCATAATCGGTCTTGTTGAAGTTTAGGCCATTCGCGTAGCACCGTCCCCGCATTAGGAACTCGGTTCCGGCAGGTGAGCAGACCGTGCATCAAAAAATTTCAGACACGGTAGCTAAGGAAATATTGCGGCTACACAACACGCAGATGGACGTGTCCGAGATCGCTCAATTACTAAGTCTCAAGAAGATGCAGGTGAGCGCGATCATCGCGTACTTTACCGCTCCCGCAGGCGAAGAGGTTCCCGCTTCGGATGGAAATGGAACTGGCGCTGACGCGCGAGAGCCAGATGTGAGTAAGGTTGACGATCACGATTTAGCTCCGTCGGCGATCGTCGAAGAGTACAGCACGCCGGCCGATGTGCCTGTTGTTCCTTCGCCTGCTGTCTCCGGCCCTCGGCCGCCAGAAGAACCTGAGGCCGATAGAGAAGGCATTTTCATCGGCAACGATAAGGAATATGGGGACGCCCTGTATTGGAATCCTCAGAGAGCCGCCACGGTTCAAAACCCCCACATGATGATCGTGGGAGAAAGCGGGTCCGGAAAGACCTATGCGCTACAGTGTCTGACCGCGGAATTGGCGCAACGGGCGCTGCCGACGATTATCTTCGATTATGCGCAGGGATTCGAGCTGGATACTCTGGACGACGTTTACAAGAAGTACGTAAAGGTATGCGAATATCGCATCGGCGAGGAAGGGATTTCTCTTAACCCGCTGCAGATTTTCCCCAAGGACATCAAGGGGCCCGCGTCGGTTGCGACACGCCTGTCGGACGTGTTCGATGCGGTGTACCACGTGGGGCACATTCAGCGGAAGGTTCTGATCGAGGCGATACTCTCCACATTTGAGCGGGCGGGAATCCTGACGACGGCGCCGGCGACGTGGAAGAACGATGCCCCCAATTTTGGCCAGCTGCAGCAAGTCCTCGACGAGCTGGCGTCGGATAAAGAGTACCCCAATACAAAGAATGCGGTCGGCCTGGCTGCACGCCTGACGCCTTTTTTCATGCTCAGTTCATTCAGCTCTGGCGATGACGGCTGGTCGTGGGCCAGCCTGATTGCCGACCCTGAGCACAGAGTCCATATCCTGCAATTCCGGGGGCTTGAGGGGAAAACACAAAAAGTGATGCTGGAAATCTTGTTGTGGCACCTCTTTTTTTATTTGAAATCGCACGGCCAGGACAAGCTGCGGCTTTATTGCGTTCTGGATGAAGCGCATCACCTGTCGTTTCGCGAGGGAGGGCCGATTGACCTGCTCCTGCGCGAAGCGCGGAAATTTGGACTGGGGATTATTTTCGCCTCGCAACAACCGGAAGATTTTAGCGAAGTAGCGTTTTCCAACAGTGCTTCGAAGCTGGTGTTCCAGACCACGGACCCGAATCTGAAAGTGTCCCGGTTCATTTCCGTGAAGTGTTCCAATTATGAGTCGCCCGAGCAAATTCACGACGTAATCGCCGTTCTCAAACAGGGCGACGCGTTGTTCGTGACCGAAAATCGCGGCCACGAGGTGCGCATCGCCGACCTGCGTACGCGGGCTACGCAATGGGGCGAGGCGTGAACTCCCCTACGCCGCCGCCGTCCATCCGCGAGCCGGAGGAACTGGTTTACGCGGCGGCTGTCCTCATCCTGTCTCAGGATCTCTATCCGCGAAAACTGGAGATTGTCCGGGAGTACATTCAGAATGCGAGCGATGCGATAGACGCTTTTGCCGCCGTGTCCGAAATTATCAAGGATCACTCCGAGCCGGTTATCAAGGTGTCGGTTCAGGGTCGCAGCCTGTTGATCTTCGACAACGGCATCGGCATGGATGGCGATGAAGTGTCGAAACTGCGGCGCATAGCCTATTCGGAAAAAAGAGCCGGGCACGAGGCCGGCTACAAGGGCATTGGGCGGCTTGCTGGAATTGCGGTGGCCGAGAAGCTGAAGATTTCCTCAACATCTTACGGTGACCCGCAGCTGCATCATTTTGAATTCCGGGCCCAGGATATGCGGCAAGAGGTTAGCGAGAACAAGAGGCGGAGCGTCCAGGAACCCGCCAGCGTTGTCATCAATCGTCACACAAACTTGTGGTCAACTGCCGTAGACCGGAAGGATCACTACACGATTGTGGAAGTGCGCGGCATCAGTGAATCCTGTCCGGAACTCCTCGACGGGAAGGCTCTGAAGGAATATATCGGCGACATCGGTCCGGTGGATTTTTCACCGGAATTCACCTGGGGAGTGCGGCTTTCGCAGCGGCTGAGACAAGACGTTCCGGATTATTCTCCCAAGACAATCTATCTGTCGATGCCGAGTGGCGACCGTGTAAAGGTTTTCAAGCCTTATACGGATGCCATGATGGTCGCAGAGCCTGAGTACATAGAGGTTCTCGACCCAGGCAACCCCAATAATACGCTCGCTCTCTGCTGGTTCGCGACGAAGGGTCAGCAGGTGCTCGATCGGATCAGACCTGCCGGCAAGATTTTTTCGGTCGAGGGCGACGACTCGCGCGACAAGAAACGGTTCGCGGGTCTGGTCTACAAGCTGTTTGGATTTTCCATCGGCGACCGCTCTCTTCCGGTCCGCACGTTATGGGGGCAGAGCTTTCCTCGGGCTCTGTGGTTCACCGGCGAGATTCACATTATTGACAAGGATGTGGTGCCGACGACAGATCGCTCCGATTTCGTTGAAACCGACTCGCGCAAGACACTGTACAAGGCGGCAGAACGCATCCCGGCGAAATTGAACAAGCTTGCCCAGGAGATTAGCAACAATCGAAAAGCATATGAGGACGGGGATCGATTCAAGCAGAAATTGGAGACTTGGCGGGAACGGCTGCGCAGCGGAAAAATCGAAAAAGCGGAATTAAAGTCGATTCGGGGCGAACTGCACGAGAGTCTGAGCAGGTTGCGGCAACGAGCTGCAAAGTGTACCGACCTCGATGTGCAGCAGTTCGATAAGGAAGTGCAGAAATATGCGGCGAATCTTCAAAAAGAACTGGACGAGGCCAAATCGCCTAACAGCGACACCAGCATCGCCGATGTTGCCACCGACCTCCACATGACGGGCAAGGCACAAAAGGTGTTCCAGATCGTGATGGACACTCTGGCCGACCACTTTGCGGAGGATCCTGATGCCTATTATGAGATCGCCGCGAAAATCTCGAAGGCACTCAGGAAGAAATACTAATGGCGGAGCAGAGAGAGACTGTTTTCCACACCAACCGGAATAAGGACTTCCTTCGTGGCGAGTTCGATTATTCCCATGTTGAAAGGTGGTACCGGATGCGGGGGAAGCGCCTGAATTATCTGGGCCTTCCTGCCTGGGAAATGCTGGACATCATTTCCTGGGAAAAGTATCTGGACCGATTCACGACGATCGAGCGGGAAGAAAATCAGCAACATCTGATGTTTCTTCAGGCGAACGTTCAGGATGTGGAACACCGCCTGTATTCGCTGTACGGGGAATTCGATCAAATCTTGCTGACGGGACGCGACCGGTACGGCCGTCGTCCGGAATGGCCCTATGATATTGTGAACCTTGATTACTTCGGCGGGTTTCTCTATTCGGACCTGTCCCGGCCGAAAGCCATGAAGAAGCTGATTTCAAACCAGGTCGATTTCCAGAGGAGCTTCCTGCTGATCATCACACAGCACCTCAGAGACGGTGATGTCATCGGCGCGAAAGCGGCGTTTCTCGACGATCTGCGAAGGACCTTGAAAGGTTCCGTGCTGGAAAGTGGCACGCGCGAAGCGATAGACCAAGTCATCGACTGGTACGGCTCCTCAGACACACCCGATTCAATGCGGCAGGCGTTGTACATGAATATGTTTCTGCGGGATGCTGGCGAAGCGGAACATTTCGACGTGGAATGCCGGCCCGGCATGATCTACTCTGGTACCGGGAAGGCGTCGATGATTCACTTTGTCACGGATTTCACGTTCAGGGCGGGCGTCGGCCACAAGACGGCCAGCAAGCAGAGCCTTCTGGAATTGGTTGATCTTGGGACTCTTGAGGTGCGGGATGGAGCGTTCGCGAAAAGGACGTTTCGGCCTCCAAAATTGACGTCAGGCAAGGGCGAACGCGCCTGATCGGTGCATACGGTGACGGAAGTAATCAGGCAAGAGCAGCGATCGTGATACGGGAACGGATCTGATGGCTGACAAACGGATTCTCCTCATTGAGCCGGGGTACAGGAATAAGTACCCACCGCTGGGGCTGATGAAGATCGCGCAGTATCACGGTCCGCACGGCAAGAAGGACGTTGTACGGTTCATAAAAGGGGAAGATGCATCGGTATTGTCCGAAGCCTGGGATCGCATTTACATCACGACGCTGTTTTCATTCGAGTTCGCCAGGATTGCGCAGAGCATAGATTTTGCGGTAACGGCCGCGCACGGTCAAAAGGACAAGATATTTGTCGGGGGCATAGCCGCTTCACTGATGCACGAGCGCTTCGTTCAGGAGCAGAGGTGGACCGGCATCCGGTTCATAAGGGGCTTGCTCGGGGACGCTCCCGCCGTATCACTGGAACTGGATGATTTTTCCGAGGAGCTTTACTCGGACGACAGGAACGGCACGCCCATTGAAGACCTGACGCCTGATTACAGCATTTTACAGCAGGTCAGTTACGAGTACCCGGTTACGGACGCTTATTTCGCGTACGCCTCACGAGGTTGCATCCGGAAATGCAGCTTCTGCGGGGTTCCGAAACTGGAGGGCGACCAGAGGGACATAGCGCCGATTACGTCCATGATCCGCGCTATTGACCAGATGTATGGGCAAAAAAAAGACCTCATTCTCATGGACAATAACGTTGTGGCGGCTCCCCGCTTCAAAGAAATCGTGGCCGAAATACGAGATCTTGGCTTTACGCGCGGCGCGAAACTGAAACGGGATCGTCGGGAAATCTTGCGAAGAGTAGATTTCAACCAGGGAGTTGACGCGAGAATTCTATGCAAGGACCCTATGTATCTCCGGGAATTGTCTTCGATTTGCATCAAGCCTCTGCGAATCGCATTTGATCACCTGGGACTCAGAAAGCCATACGAACAGGCTGTGCGCTATGCCTATCAGTTCGGCCTGACGGAGTTGTCGAACTACATGTTGTACAACTTTCATGACAGCCCGTCCGACCTGTACGGACGGATGAAGCTGAACGTACAGCTGAACGAACAGTTGGGGATACGGATATGGTCGTTTCCGATGCGGTACCAGCCGACCGATCTTCCCGAACGGTCTCACATCGGAGAAAAATGGACCCGGTATCAGCTCCGCGCATTGCAACTTATATTGCAGGCGACCCACGGGGTCGTCAGCGGCGCACCGGCGTTTTTCAACAGGGCTTTCGGGGACTCGGTTGAGCAGTTCGAGAGTTTATTGCTCCGCCCGCACCATTTTATTTTCAACAGGGAATGGTATGAGACTCTCGGCGGACGCGCGGAATTCGAGGATTTCCGATCTGTTTTTGGGCGGCTCAGTGCTTCGCAAAAAGCGAAGCTCCTGGAGCTTTTGTCGTCTTGCGACCCCCGTCATTTCGTGAGACTCGCCGGGATGACGATGGATTCGCATCTAAAAAATGCGTTGCGATTCTATATCCCTTTGTCAAAAGAAGCAGAAGCGTTGATCTGGGCCAAACAGAAGGATCGCAGATACGATTCTCCCGACGTTCCGGACGACGAGCGCGTTGAGGATGCGGGACTTCTTGACGACGCGGATTCCGTGCCGAACGCCCGGAATCCTCGCCAGATGGTTTTGGCCATATGAGCGCACACCTGACGATCATTAGTCCAGGGCAAATCCAGAGAGGGACCCGCGTCGACTGGGTTGCTGTCGACGAGCGCCCGATCATTGGCAAGGATGTTCTGGAGCTGCTGAGCAGCTCGATGTATGTCAATGTTTTGTCGATTTACCGCGAATATGTCCAGAACGCGGCAGACGCTATCGATGCAGCGAGACAGATAGGGGTTCTAGAAAAGGAGGCGGCTGGCCGTGTGCAGATCACGATAGATCAGCAACAGCGTGCCGTGCGCATCCGGGACAATGGGAGCGGATTGTCGGGAGACCAGTTCGTCGAACGGCTGGTCGCGTTTGGCGCCAGCAGGAAGCGCGGCTCGCGCGCGCGGGGTTTTCGCGGTGTCGGGAGATTGGCAGGGCTTGGATACTGTCAGGAACTGATTTTCAGGTCAAAAGCCGCCGATGATACTCAGGTCAGCGAACTTCGCTGGGATTGCCGCAAGCTGAAGACACTGCTCCGAAGCCCGGAATATGCGGATAACCTTGAGCGGCTCGTCAGCGATATCGTAACGACCCGGACCCTGAAAAACGCCAGTTGTCCGAAGCATTTCTTTGAGGTCGAACTTGCGGGCATTGTCCGGCACGGTAACGACGTACTGATGGACGCCGTTGCAATTGAGAATTATCTTTCGCAGGTGGCGCCGGTCCCGTTTGCGCCGGAATTCTCGCACCGGGAGGCCATTGAGGATTTTGTGAAGGCCCAGATAAATATGGGGAACGTCGAGATTCACATCAATGGCGCGGAACGGCCGATTTATCGGCCTCACCGGAGCGATTTTGAAGTGAGGAAAAGAGTCGTCGACCGCTTTAGCGACCTGCAACTGCTGACCATACCTGGTTCAGAGGGCGCTGTGGCTGCCGTCGGATGGATTCTGCACCACGGATATCTGGGAGCGTTCCCGCACAATTCAATGATCAAAGGGCTTCGTCTTCGTGCTGGCAATATGCAGATCGGCGAGGCGGACCTTCTCGATGAGATATTTCCCGAACCGAGATTCAATTCGTGGGTGGTCGGCGAGGTTCACATTCTGGATGAACGGATTCTGCCGAACGGGCGTCGCGATCATTTCGAGCAAAGTGTTCATTTTCGCAATGTTCTAAGCAAACTTTCGCCTTTGGCACGCGATTTAGGGCGCCGCTGCAGGACAAGTTCGATCCGAAGAAACTGGGTTCGGCAATTTGAACAAGGAGTGTCGTTCATAAAAGATCGCCAGGCAATCCTGCGGCAGGGCGCCGTCAGCCAGAGCCGCCGTACGAGGCTGAAGGATGAGATTCTGGACTGTGCTGGCAAGCTTGAAAAAATAGCGTCGTTGCCGGCTTTGGATGCGAAGACCAGGGGTGCATGCCACAAGCGGCTCTTGCATCTCAACGCAAGATTTCCACAGTTGTTCTATTCCAAAGCGCAGCATCAGGATTTGAAACGGTTCCGCGGCCCGCGGCGGCGACTGGTACAAAAGCTTGTTGATGTCATCTACGATGCATCAGCGAACCAGTCCGACGCCAAGGCATTGATCGAGAAAATTCTTCGCAAGCTCTGAAGCTGAAGATATTCGATTCCTTTTGCGGTTCACGCCGTTTTGTAAGCAGGAAGTGGCGCAGTTTTAGGGCGCAAATCAGCTAAGAGTCAGGATCTGCGGGTGCCGCTTTTGAACCACTGAATACGGCCGCGTGTAAACCAGAAGTGCGAGTGACAATCCGTTTTGCGCCAAACTGAAGGGGAAAGCGTCGCGGTCCCGTCTTTGTGCTGTGCCACGCGCCAGCAGGGGTGTTCGTCCGGCAAGAGGTTCATATGGAGGATGCGTTTGCAGCCGCAGGGACAGAGCATGGCCGCCTGCTCGAACAAGCCATCGTCCTGCACGATGTAAAGAGTCCGTTTTTGCAGTTGTTTCGGCAAGTAGTCTTCGACAATCCGCGTTGCGTAAGGCGGGACAAGCCAACGGTGCAGGCGTTCATAGACCTGCCTCGCGGACTGTCGGGCCTTTCCGATGCGTTTCATGCGGCTTGCCTTTCTGCGAGTTCAAGCAGACCGAGGAGCGGGAACGCATCGCCGATCCCCACACGGTCAAAAAGAATTGGACAGGGGAGACCCTCCGCTTCCGTTATCAGTTCCATGCTGGACAGGCTGAACGTCGTTGTGGCGCAGGCATCGTTTTTTTCTTCGCGGAAAGCGTGCAGTCGCGCAAGAAGTTCATTGACGGCAAGGGATGCTGCAAACATATTGACGCTGATGACTGCGGGACGGTGAGCGGCGACGCCGGCAATGTAACCATCGTTGACCTGTTGCGCGTGCGCGGCAGGATCGTTGCGCCGAAGACCGGCGGCGGCGACTTCGGCCATTGTGAAAAGGCCTCGACTCATGAGGCTTGACCGGCCGGGCTGAAGGTAGTGGACGGTGCCGCAAACTTCCCGGATACGTCCCTTGTCTGAACCGTTTCGAACGGCGTCAAGCCGCACCCCGATGTCGAAATAAGGCTGCGTGTAGTACGTGGCAAGCGTGTTGAGCAGAAAGCGGCCGTCGATGGTGTCCATGCAACCGATCACGATGTCGCATTGAGCGACAATTCGAATGACCGCGGGATTCCAGAGGTTTCTGGGCACCCGGATGACGCGTGTGCCGAGATCGGCACGCTCCATCGCATCAGCCAGCACATCGACTTTCAATCGCCCTTCACGCGCATCCTGCATCGTGGAATTCAGAATCCGGTTGACGTTTCGATCTTCCATGCAGTCGTCGTCGACGAGAACAATCTCGCCCGCGCCGAGACGCATGAGTTGTTCCGCGACCGGACTTCCGGTCCCGGAGGTTCCGATCACGGCAAACGAAAGCCGGCGCATATGCCGGATGGTGCCTTCGTCGAAGGCCTGCGCGTGAGAGGCGACGAAGCTCGGCAGCTCCACGCTGCCCGCATCGGGATACCAGAAATGAAGATCATCACCGACGACATTGATCATGGCCATCGGCTCCAGCGTGCCGTTCGAACGCAGGACGCGGCCGAACATTTCCCCGCTTGGCAGCATGACGGCGCTGCCATGCGGTATGTCGGCTTCAATCCAGCCACGGATCATGGGAAGAAGTCGCGAATCCCCTTCGTCGTCGGTCCCGGAGAAGGCGGCATAGCCGCCGGGATGGCTGTGGATCTTGACGACCGATAGCCGCTCGTCCATGGCACGGTCGAGCAAGGGCGCGATGAGGTCGGGCGGCCAGGTTATCTGCATCGCTGCGCGTTTGCAGGCGCTCAAAGGGATCTCTTCGATCGCGCGAACGACGAGGCGATGGCGGCGGTCTCCATCGCGGCGTCCGCACAACACGATGGCAACCGCCTCTTTTCCGTCGGCGGGAAAAAGAAATTGCTTCAGGCGGTCGTGTTGATCGCCCGTCATGCTGAGACTCACTGGAGATGTCATTTTCTGAACTCCCTTTCAAGCCATTCCTCGATCAGGATGATGTGGGCCCCAAGGTTGTCGCGGCCAACCTTCCAGGGGTTCTGGGCAGTCCGGTGCCGCGACCAGCGCTGAAAATTCTTGCCGTCAATCGGCTGCATTGATTGGGTGGCGCCGATCACCCTTCCATCTTTTCGGGTGATGGGCGGATAGAAATAAACCATGTCCAACTGGCTGGCTGTATATCCCGTCTCCATTCGAATGGCAGCAGTGACACGGGAATTGTTGTAGCCGTCAGGAAGGGGGAAGTCGTGGATGAGCACCCATTGCGAGCCATCCACGACCGTTTCCCACGGCAGTCGGTAATCTTCGAGGAATTTCTCGTCCTCGGAGAGGAGCGTAAACTGCCGTCGAAGACTCAAGCGCCCTCCGTCTGGTCCCGCGGCAGCGCCTTGAACTTCTCGACGCCGTGGTGGCGGAGGTTGATCTTCTCGTCCAGCTCGACCTTGCGGGGTTTCTCGCCGACGATCTTCACCCGCAGCGTATAATTCTCAACGGGGAGGAGTCCGGCGAGGGTGAGAATCTGGCGTCCGGTGATTTCGGGCTCATGCATCACGAACGGATCGCCGTTTATGCGGATGCGATAGCCACGGCTGAGCGGGGGCTGCTTGCCCAGACGGGCGTATTCTTCCAGATCGACGATATCTTCAAGAACTTCTTCTTCGCCGACCTGAGTGTGTTTGTGACCTGAGTGTTCCACTTTAAGGTCTCCTTATTCGAATGTACCGGCCATGCAGCACCGGCCGAGTTTTAGTCTACACTACGCATGCTAAGTATATCAAGCATATTCTTAGCGGGCTTGACTTCCAACGCACAGCGGGGCTAATCTGCGGACGCAACAACTTTTGGCAGGAGGTTCCCATGCCAACCACAGAGGAGAGGAGTCTGGTGAAGCCCACCTTGGGGCAGTACCTGGAATCAATTCGGAAAGACCGCCACATGACCCTGCGGCAGGTCGAGGAAGCAACAAACAAAGAAGTATCGAACGCCTATCTCAGCCAAATTGAGCAGAATAAAATACAGAAGCCATCGCCGAATGTCCTGAACGCCCTTTCGGAGATTTATGCGATCGACTACGCCAAGCTGATGGAGATGGCCGGATATATCACGCCATCGAAGACCCGCAGTGACGGCCAAAGACATGGCCGCGTGCCCACGTTTGCGGAGCACAATCTGACTTCTGCAGAAGAGGCGGAAATGCTCGAATATCTGAAGTTCATGCGCAGCAGGAAGCGGCGCCATGACGAAAAGTGACGACAGCAGGCTCGACCCGGATTCCCTTCGCGCGGTCGAGGAGCGCGCGCGCAAGCTCCTCGACCGCTCATGCGCGTGGGACCGGTTTCCCACCCCCATCGAGGATATCCTGCAGGCCGCGCAGCTGCAGGTGGCTCCGAGCAGCGCGTTCGATCCGGCGCGAATTCTCTCCTATATCCGCAAGAAGACCGCCGACGCCGCGAAATATCTGAAGTCGGCGCTTTCAAAGGTCTTCGGGATTTATGATGCAGACGAATACCTCATTCACATCGACGATACGGTCGTCGAGACGAAGCAGAATTTTCTCAAGCTTCACGAGACGGGGCATCATGAGATGCCCACACACAGAAAGCTCTACCGCTTCTTTCAGGAATGCGAGAAGACCCTGGCCCCGGAAATTGCGGATCTGTTCGAACGGGAGGCCAACAATTTCGCTCGCTTTGCGCTGTTTCAGGGTGATTGTCATGCCCGCCTGGCGGCGGACTGTGAAATGAGCATCAAGACGCCGATGAAGCTGGCGAAGAAATTCGGTGCGTCGGTCTACGCCTCGGCGCGGGAATTTGCGCGCAAGAATCACCGGGCCTGCGTTGTCTATGTTCTCGAACCCATCGAATATGTCGAAGGCGCCGGCGTCCAGGCCGCCGTGCGGCGGATAGAGCCGTCTCCCGGTTTTGAGAAGCAGTTCGGGCGGCCGCAGGATGCTGCCATTACGTTGGATCACGCCTTGGGGGAGGTGCTGCCCCTTGCCCGCAGGATGACCCGTCCGATCACCCTTTCAATGACGGATAGAAATGGCATTGACCACGAATGCGTTGCCGAAGCATTCAAGACGCCCTGGAATGTGTTTATTCTGCTGTATCCGATCCGCGCTCTGACGCGCTCGACGATCGTATTGCCCGGCAATGTCAAACCGGCCGCGGGTTCCCCTGGCGGAATGAGGTAAGACTTGCAGAACTTCTCTTTTGTCCGCCAGGAAAATAGGAAGAAGAATAATGGTGCGGGCGGAGAGTGTCTCTTCGCATGCAATGTCACCAGCCTGAATCTGAATCAACAGCGGAAACAGGTTGCTTTTCGGGGCCAATGAATGTCGCACGATTCTTGGAGCGAACAGGTTAAAGCGCGATGGAAAATGCCGAATGGCGGCAGTTGGTCCGTGAGATTAATCTCGACGTCGGGGGCATCATCCGGGGACAACGCACTCTGGATGAAGTCAACGAAGAATTGCGCGGGCGAAAGGGCCGACCGATTGAAGAAGATTTTATCCACGCGGATGCGCTGGGGCACGATCCTGGGGTTCCGCGAAAGTTCAAGGTCGACGGCGTTGAAATAGAGACGCGCATGCTCCACAGGAGGGGGATTCGACAGCGGGATGTGAAAGGCGCTGACCTCCTCTATCAGATCGCCGGCCGGAAATTTGTCCTCATTCAGTACAAGACCCCAACCCGCCGGAACCGCGTGAAACGTGATCGACCCCAGCTCAAAGAACTCATGGGAGCATGCCCGAACCCGTGCCCGCCGCACGTTCCCGGCTATTCGGCAACGTGCGGATCGTGGTACGCCGTCAGATCGAGAAGCATCTCGGCGTACGTTCCCGCTTGCAAGGCAGAAGAGTTTTTTGATGACGCTGATTCATGTTCCACTGCTGATTTTGGCTCCGGTCTGTCGCATGAAACTTTTCGGCAGGTATTCGCGCGTTGCTTGACGGGGGCAAGGATTGCGCCGGTGGAAATGGCATATTTGTCCTGGGCAACGTCGGAAGCCGACCGCGTCCTTTTCAGAGTCCTTCAGCGGGGAAGTTTCGGACGGTTGTAGTTTGCTGTGCCTTCAGCCACAGTGACCGCGTATGCTTTGGGTTTTTGTTTTCAGAAATAAGGGGTGGGTGTTGCTCATTTTTGCTCGCAGACGCTCTCGGCTAACCTCCGTCGTGATCGAGAGCCTGACGAAGCACATCGGTCGTGCTTTCAAGCAGCAGAATAGCCGGTCGTAGAAGTGCGAGCTGTCGCAGTTGGAAAGCTTTCTGGCCGTGAAACATGTTGCAGCGGATGGCGTACAGTGCTTCAAGCACTGCCTTGGCTTTTCGATTCCGACTGTGGGATTCCAATGCTGTCAGTAGCTCGTGGTCCTTGGCCGGCCTCGGGTCGCCGCTCACGGGGTCTAGCTTGAGAGCGAACGTTCCTTGACGGAGGTGGTCGGCAATTTCATGCAAGGCGGCAGCGGCATTCGCAGAGTTCTCCCATGCGCCGGTTAACGTCGCCGCCGTGCAAAATTGGACGACATAGTCCTGAGCGGCTTGCGGATCAGGAAATCGTTCTCGCAACTTGACCTGCCCCCGTCGCGCCAAACGGTGGGTCGCTTCGACATAGAGTCGGTTGAACGCCACATAAGACGTGAAGAACCTGTCGAAAGCTCCGTTGATATTCTCCATGGAGCAGGCAGCTGCTTTGCTGCGCCAACTGTCACAGAATTCTCTGAGTTCGGGTGATAGCGCCATATCTCAAACGGCTCGATGACTTGCGGTTCAGAAGATTATCTTCCTGCGCAAGGGAATCGGAAAAAAGGTGGTGCGGGCGGTGGGAGTCGAACCCACATGAGGAAAAATCCCCGGAGGATTTTCATGCCGTCTACGGCTTTCGCCGCCCGGACGCGGCGCTTCGAGAGCGATCGCGTCAGGTTTGCGGTCTGGACTATCCCTGCACCGTCCTCCGGAAAGTCCGTTCCGGGCAACCTTGACACATGCCCCGCGATATCACCAGAAAAACGACAGTTTTTGTAGAAAACCGGCAGGCGTTTGCACGAGCCGCGGCGTTTGTTCGCGATCAATAGGCGGTTGCGCAGGCCGGAACGGTCGGGTATCGAGCATCAAACTTTCGGCTGAAATGTCGCCAAATCTATCGCCGGCGTGGGTGCAGGTGTGGGTGCAGCTAAAGAAGGAAAAATGGCTCCCGATTTCTCGTAAGCGACACCAAATAGGGCACTTAGATTTTCGATCCTTTCGGCTGTTAACCGAAGGGTTGCTAGTTCGAATCTAGCCCGGGGAGCCATTCTTCCTCTGTAGTTTCAACGCGTTACATAGTATCGGCAACAGCTTTGCATAAGTGTCATTCATGGAGTTTGGGTGCAACATCGAGTTTTGGAGCGAGAATTCCATAACCGAGATTCTTGTAACCAATACTAGACAGTGCACTTAGAATTCCGAGCCTTGGCTGTTAGCCGAGAGGCCGGAGTGCGAATCTTCCGCGCGGTAGTTAAGCTCTCGTTTTTCAACCATTTGAAACTGCGGAGAGCATTCGGTTGATTACCGAATGTTCTGCCGAACTTGCTGCGGAGAGAATAACCGCGACCGTACAGGAGTCTGGCAGTTACTTGCCCCGTCGATTTACAACGCAGGGGTCCGAATGAGCCGCCTGCGTCGCGTCGTCAACTTCCGCAAGTAAGTTTGTGGACTGCGGGTTCCAGATAATTTCCGG
>WNFG01004069.1_pt1 | contig 18295 bp, 21 predicted proteins | sample 5400431 | NCBI WGS metagenome assembly WNFG01 (sample SAMN13153346, study PRJNA577476) | soil metagenome | isolation source: 120 cm saprolite under Douglas fir tree site 2 hole 3 replicate 2 | place: USA:California | collected 2015-04-18 | reverse complement strand
CCACTGGCCTTTTCGTCCATGGCTTCGAAAATTTCCTGCAGACGTTCGACGTGCCCTTTCGTCTGTTCGAGGTGTTCTTCGAATCCGGAACGGAGTTCTTGCGATTTGGCTTCTTTCGCAAGTTTGGGTAACGCTTTGACCAGGCGGTTTTCGGCGTCGTACAAATCCCTTAATTCGTCCAAATACAATTCTCTTAGTGACAACTTTACCATTGAAAATCCTCCAGCGAGATTGGGCTGGGTCCAATTTCGACTTTACGTGAATTGAAATCCAACAGTCGATACAGGCTTCTTCCGAGAACCACACTTGGTTGGCTGCAGACTTCGAGAAAATAGCAAAAACTGATTGGAAAACGAATCGAGAACCGACATGCCAAGATTTTTGTGAAAAAGGCTTGTGATTTATACGAGAGCCAATTTCAGGGATTTCCAGGAGACACAAAAATTGAGAATTAGCTTCTCGCCGTTATAGGAAAGGAATCAGCTGCGAGATAAAATTGTGGATGGCGCACTGTCGTCGTCCGAGGTCCTCGCCGCCCACATATAGAACCTGCTGTCACAGCTCTGGCAGCGAAAAGGCATTATCCGCAATACGCTCAGAAACATCCTCTCCAAAGGGCGTCGACGCGAACGAACGAAAGAGTCGAGTCCGCACCGCGGGCAGGTCTTTTTATCGTTTGACGTCATAACCGAATATTAAAGAGAATTTCATCGTCCAGAGGAATAAGGTTCTTTGTGTATGTTCCAGGCCGACGAAACTGGCTACCCATCAAATTCCCGGAAATACAGAGCAAAGGTATTCCTTAGTCATCACAAAGTCTAAAAACATCAGCCAAATCCGGTACGCCAGCCATAAGTGCCTGGCACGCTTCTTGCAGGGATTTGCGGGTATGGCCAGCACCGCGAAATCGGCGTAACTCTTAAAGAGTAAAAGGCGATTTGCCATCAAAATTTCAGGCCGAAGGATGCAGCCGAGATGCCACATAATTCGTTTCACTCCGAAACAGACTTAGTCCCTCGCGCTCGAAGCGGCGACCACGGGGCTTTTGAACAGTTGGCGCGCCGCTATTCCTCGCGGATCCTGGCTACTTCCCGCAGAATTCTGCGCAACTCCGCCGATGCGGAAGATAACGTTCAAAACGTTTTAGTAAAGGTGTACACAAATCTGTACCAGTTTCAGGAAGCCGCTTTACTTTCAACTTGGTTGACCCGAATTACGATTAACGAAGCTTTGATGAAATTGCGTTCGGAGAAGCATCGGGTGAACTCCGCGACGGCGACGGAGTCCGCTGGGAAGACACCGACAGCAGCATGTACCAGCCGGATCAGCCCAGAGGCGCAATGCATCGCCCGAGAACTGGCGCTTAAGGCCGTCAAGTCGATCTCGCCTACGCTGCGCGAGGCTTTTGTGTTGTATGCGGTGGAGGGATGGACTCAGAATGAACTGTCCAGAACGCAAGGAATCGCCCTACAAACCGTGAAAACCAGAATCTTTCGGGCGCGAAGGAAAATGAAGGCGCACCTAGAAGGCCGAGCCGCGTAGATCGCGCGCACCTGTGAAGCGACTTATACTTCGATGATTTGATTCTTCACGGCGTACCGGACCAACTCGCTGACGGAGTGCAGTTCCAGCTTTCGCATGATGTTGGCGCGGTGGGTCTCGGCAGTCTTCACGCTGATATTTAAAGCGACGGCAACCTCTTTGCTGCTCTTGCCCTCGGCAAGCAGTTGCACTATCTCTCTTTGCCGGCCGGTCAGGCGATCGCGAACTGTACCGTTTTCGCCGGCTCGCGGTTTGCGGTTACAAAAACCGTCCAGCATCATTTCCGAGACCTTTGCGGTGAAAAATGTTCGGTGCAACGATAGGGCTTCCACAGCGTTGACAAGATCGCGATTGGCGTCAGACTTCAGAACGTATCCGCGGACTCCGGCCTGCACAATTTCATATACAAGTTCATCGGAAAGATGCAGGCTGAGGATTACAATTTCCGTGTTTGGAAGCCCTTTGCGAATTTGCCGCGCTGCCTCCAGACCGTTCAGCTCCGGCATGCCGATATCCATCACCACTACTTCTGGTTCTGCCTCCAGACCGTTCAGCTCCGGCATGCCGATATCCATCACCACTACTTCTGGTTTTGTTTGCAGTGCCAATGCGACAGCTTCGCGGCCAGTCTTCGCTTCGCCACAGACTTCCCAACCGCGGCGTTCGAGCAAAAGCTGGCGCAACCCCGTTCGAACGACATCATGGTCGTCCGCAATCAAAATCCGCATAAGCTGAAGCTCCCTGAAAGGCGGTGTAGATTTTGCTATTTACCGATAAAGGGGCAGACAATGACATACCCTGAACGCTGTATTTTGGATTTTGTTTAGTTTTTTTGCGATCCAGCGCCTCCAATACGGCGTTCTCTTCGTTCGCGCCGCGATGCGTACACAAAGTACGGCATTGCCAACGGGCGCGGCCCGCAATAAACGTTGGTGGTGCGGTTTTGCGCTCCCAGCCATGGAATAGTTTGCAGATTAATCGAGTAAAGAAAGCAGCTGCATGGCGGATACCAATACGAGTCCCGAACAAAAAAGAAATTCTGGCGGCAAAAAACCTCGCGCTAGTAAAGTCCGGTACGCAGTTGTCGGACTCGGTTACATCGCGCAAATTGCCGTCTTGCCTGCGTTTAGACATGCGCACGAAAATTCAGGGTTAGTAGCGCTCGTTTCCGGCGATGAAGAGAAACGCAAGAAACTTGCCACGAAATACAAAATAAACAAGACCTACGGCCACGAACGATACGCTGATTGCCTGGCCAGCGGCGATATCGATGCGGTGTACATCGGGCGTCCTGGGTTGGAGCATTCGGCATAAGCGCCGATGGCTTTTCAGGAAGTCGTGACACTGTCTGAGCCGGCATCAGCCGCCGGATCGCAGCGGGAGAAACTTACGATTTTTTGAACGTCCGAATTCCATCTTGAATTCGTTGCGCGGCTTCGCCAGGTCCCTTTACGTCTAATATCCGGTATTTCTCGCCAGTTAGCTGATGGTAGTTTACGAAGAAATCTTCCAGTTCGCGTACGAATTCTTTACCCAGATCTTTGACGTGACGAATGTCGGAGAATCGGTGGTTATCCCGCTCGATGGCCACGATGCGGTCATTGCGTTCCGCGTCTTTCTTCTTGCCCTGTTCTCCCTCGATAATTCCCACCACGCGGCATTGCAAGAGGCAGCCGACGGCGCCGGGTTCATCCATGAGCGCCAGCACATCGACAGGGTCTCCATCCTCCGCTATCGTCGATGGGATAAACCCAAAATCGTAAGGGAGGGCCATGCCTGCGGGCAGCACCCTTTTCAAAGCAAAGATTTTTTGCTTTTCGTCAAACGCATATTTATTTCGGCTACCCTTTGGTGTCTCGATCACCACCTGCAGACTGCCCTTTTTTTGTCAAAAGGCCGCAAGTGAGACGCATTGTTCGCTTGCTCCGACTTTGATTTCTTGGACAATTTACCTAACCCCGCGGATTGCTACTGCATATTCTGCCCAGCAGAGCTGCGTTCCTCTATGGCGGATTCGATCGTGTCCACCAGTTCCAAAGTGCGTTCTTTAGACACAGTTGCATAGATTCCAGCTCGACTGGCTACGGGCTGAATCTCTTCGATATCGCAAAGCGTAAACAGAATCAGCGGCACGTGGGGATCAAGAATTGACATACGATGGGCGGCTTCAATTCCATTGATGCCCGGCATGGCCAGGTCCAGCACCACAACATCGGGCCGCAAAGACTGAAACTGGTCTACTCCAGCGAGTCCGTTTTCGGCTTCCCCACAAATCGTCCAGTCACGCGTCTGCAGGACCGCACGAATCATGCGCCGCGTAGGCTCCGAGTCTTCTACCACCAGTATCCGGATGTCCATCACAACTCCCATGACCTTTATAACGGTGCGCCTGCATGACTCGAAATACCTGCGTTCCGTTAAATTTTCGGCGAGCGACCATGAGCGGTGGCAGAGACCATAGGCTAAACAGATTTCACGACTTCGATGTCGCCCTCGCGCCGCGTCACCTCCACACCAACTCCTTCTGGATGGCGGCAAACAAATAAATCAACAGTGGCATCCGCAACGCGAAGATTTTCAATGGTCAGTTCATCAAGGTTGCGAGGAAGCGCAGGATTTGAGAATCGCATCGCTCGTTCGGGCGCGCGAATCGAAATTCCAAGCGCTGCTCTAAGGAGCAAAAAAATACTTCCCGCCGCCCAAGCCTGGGGAGAACAGGCAACCGGGTAAAGAGTCGGGCCGCTCGAATCAGCGCGTTTATGAAAACCGCAGAAAAGTTCTGGAAGACGGTTGAGTTCCACGTGAGTGCTGGCTTCGTATAACCCATAGAAAATGTCGAGCACCTTGGATTGCTGTCCGTACAAGGAAAGTCCCAGCGCAACCAGGGCATTGTCGTGCGGCCAGATGGATCCGTTGTGATAGGACATCGGATTGTAACGGGATTCACCGGAGGCCACGGTGCGGATTCCCCAACCGGAAAACATACGCTCGCTCAAAAGCGTCTCAGCAGTGATGTCCGCGCGTTCCGAGCTGGCGATCCTGCATAGCAGTGCGTGGCCGGCGTTTGAAGCGCGAACCATGCATGGTTTTTTGTTGCCGTCCAGCGCAAGCACGTAGCTGCGCAGTTCTTCGCTCCAGAATTGCGACTCGAATCGTTGCTGCAGATGGGATGCCTGTTGTTCCAGCTTTTCCGCGCAATCCGCATGCCCGAGAGCTCGCGCCACTATCGCTGCGGTCAACTTCGCGGCGTACACGTAGGCTTGCACCTCGCACAACGCGATTGGCGCTTCCGCCAGTCGTCCGTCGGCGTGGAAAATGGAATCACCCGAGTCTTTCCATCCCTGCTGAGTTAATCCGTCCGCCGACTTGCGGGAATATTCGACGAAGCAGTCGCCGTCGGTATCTCCGTAGCGATCGATCCATTCGAGCGCCTTCATCATGTTGGGCCATATGGTTCGCAGAAAATCCAGCTTATTGGTGCGAAGAAAGTACGCGCCAGCGAGAAGTACAAAGAGAGGAGTGGAATCCACGCTCCCGTAATATTGTCCGAACGGCACTTCCTTCAGCGTGGCCATCTCACCGCGCCGGACTTCATGAACGATCTTTCCGGGCTCCGCATCTTGCTCGGGAATCGTCGCCGTCGCCTGAGTGGATGCCAGATACTTCAACACCCCTTCCGCGATGGAAGGCGCAATCCACAGGCACTCCATGGCGGTGATAATTCCGTCGCGACCGAAAATTGTATTGAACCAGGGAACACCGGCGTATGGATATGCGCCTTCGGGGTTCCCTTCTATCAACATTCGCAGGTCAGCCTCAGAACGTGTCAACCACTCATTGAAGCGCTTATTGGAAGTTCTGATTCTGCACCCATCCAGAGTGTCCTTCTGGCATTGCAGGTTCTTGGCCGCGAAGGCCTCCGCGTACGGCAACACGTGTTTTTGGGCCGAATCCCGTTCGCAGATGACTGTTACCTGTACGATGGATTCTTCGTTTGGCTTCATTCGAACCTGGTAGTTCGCTGTTTTTTCAGTCAGCGAATGCGGAGCCGGTGAAAAATGGATAGACGTGCTTCGAGTAATCTTGTCCAATCCCAGGTAACTCAACGTCACCGTTTCTGCTTGCACCTTGGCAGGCAGAAGACGGCCTCTCTTGCGACGAGGTGTTCCGCGAACTTCAAAAATGTCCGCGTAATCAGCGTCGAACTCAAACGAAAGGGCCAGATCTATGAACGTCAGCCCATAGTTCGCGAGGCGCAGCTGCTCGTAGCAGATTCCATCGTGCAGGAATTTCGAGCGATAGACATGGAGCGTGCCGCGAGGGATTCCGTCCTTGTTTTCTCCTTCAATGTCCACATTCGTAAGGTCCACCGACAGGAACGCATTGTCGTCGCGGACTGTGGAACTCAGCAGCAATGGAGCTTGCCCGTCGAGGCGAATGGTCATGCGATTGAGGTGACGGGTTTCGGTGTGAAATAGCCCCAGTTGCATTCGTCCGGCGGCTTCGATATCGCCATCGCGATTGAATACAGCAAAAGTGTCGCCATGCTTCAAAACACGGGTACGGTCATCGGCAAGAGCCGACGAGGCTAAGACGTAGTACTTTCCTTTGATGCGTATGATGTTGCCCAATTCGGGTTTCCGTTACTGCAGAATTGCCGGCGGTGGGGGTTCGTATTCGAGTATGTCGGGTTCGTTCATTTCTCCCAGTATCCGCCGGTACAGCGAGACATAATCGGATGCCATTCGCTCGACGGTGAAGCGCTGTTCGAAAACCGCGCGACAAGTTCTCCGCTCGATTTCCGGTATTCGCATTACCCGGTCGATCGCAGACTCGAGGTCGTCCACGACGAAGCCCGTCACGCGGTCGGTGATAATTTCCGGAACCGAGCCGCAGCGGAAAGCGATCGTCGGCGTGCCACAGGCCATGGCTTCGATCATGGTCAGACCGAAAGGCTCCGGCCAATCAATCGGGAAAAGATACGCGTGAGCATTGCCCAATAATTCGCTTTTTTCGTGATCGTCGATTTCTCCAATGAATTCTATCGAAGAGTGCTTCAACATGGGTTTAATCTTCGAGTCGAAATAATCCTGGTCCACACGGTCAATCTTCGCGGCAATCTTAAGTTTCATACCCGAACGAAGGGCAATCTTGATGGCGCGATCCGGACGCTTCTCAGGCGAGATTCGCCCTAGAAACACCAGGTAGTCTCCAGAGACGAATCTAGGCTTGTAGAGCGAAGAAGGCAGCCCATGATAAATGTTTGCGATCCAGTTTGCGCCGGGCAACGGCAGCCGCTGAGAATGTGAGATCGATACGACAGGAGCATCGGGGAAGCAACGATATAGTGGTTGCAAATCTGGAATATCGAGTCTGCCGTGCAAGGTAGTGATACTCGGAAACTGCAAGTTTTTGCTCAACGGAAAGTGCCAGTAATCGGTGTGAAAATGCAGCAGGTCGAAATTCCCAGCGCGCCTCGTAACCTGGTCCAGCGAAACGATATGGTACGGCAATGGATCGACGCATTTCGTATTCAAGCGAAGGGCAGTCGAGCATGGCGACACCAAGCGCGCAGCCGTCAGAGAGTCACCGCTGGCGAAAAGAGTGACTTCATGTCCCAGCCTGACCAGTTCTTCGGTAAGGTGAGATACAACTCGTTCGGTGCCCCCGTACAATCTCGGAGGAACACTTTCATAGAGCGGTGCGATTTGAGCGATACGCAAGATGGCCCCTTATCCTAGCTGGCTGAGATCAGAATATTTTCTCGCTTGGCTGAGTTTTGAACTATACGAGCTTCCAAGTATGCGAATTGAGAAAAACCCCTAGCTCGCGCAAAACGCAGACAAAAACCAGCAAAAACAGGTGAATTCAGAGGCGGGGTGTTTTACAGCATTCTCGTCATCTCCGTTGACGTATGTTCACCGCCTATCATAAGAACCGCTTTGCTCTGTACGTTCGAAGCGGAAATCTTGGGAAAAAACGGTAACGGGAAAAGACTGACCGACCCGGCAAGCGTTGGTCGACGAGAAAAGAAAAGTAGCAAGTTAACGAACAAGGTGCAATCGACGTAACTGTTATGACGAATTAATTCGCATGGAACATGAACAGACGCCTCGCCGTTCGGGCGGGTCGCCCGCAAATTGTTGCTGTTTAGAACTTTGCTGCCATTTTTGGGTGTTCCTACTGGAAGAGCCGTATTGTGGCGCCCGTCGAAGTCACCCATTCTCTTGTTGAGTGTGCGCCTTGAGATTCGAGCAAAATCATCTTCAAGCTGAGTTTGGATTTCCCCCGTCGCCGAACCCCGATCCGCGACCTCCTGTACCGCAACCGCCAGAACCGCGACTGCCGCCCGATCGCAAAGACCCGACGTTGCCTCCGCCCGATCCGGATCCGGATTTTCCGCCGGGCTTCCCAGAACCTGAGCGCGCACATGGCCCGCCTTGCCCCAGCTACCCCGTAAGGCGTAATACAGAAGAACCTGTATTGCGTCAGACGCAGAATAACCGTCAACTCCGCTCGTGGCGAAAACTGTATTGATTGCTGATGACAGCGCGTCAGTGCGTCTATCGGTACGGCTCTTGCTTCAGGGTCGGCACAAGGAACTCGTGGTGCGCGAAGCATTCGACGGCATGGATGCTATCGAAAAGGCCAAAAGATCGAAACCCGATTTGATACTTCTGGACCTTGCCATGCCTCGGTTGAATGGAGCAGAAGCGGCTGCTGTTTTGAAGAACGACATGCCGGAAACGCCAGTCATCCTATTTACTTTGACCGACCTGCACATTGATTCTCTGTGCGCGGCCATCGACGTTGATTTCATTTCAAAAGTGGACGGTATTCCGAAGTTGCTAGAGCGTGTTGATGCTTTGCTCCCGCCCCCAACTCGTCGGGACGACGGAGCAACTCTGTTTTAGCGGTCGTCCGTTCCCAATTCCAGAATCCCTGAATCAAACTCATTAGCCAGTTCCGCTTTACCCAACACATACACTCCTGAAACTTCGGCCCACCACGCAAGACTAGCCAAATATGTTAGCGTTCCTACGCGCTGGAGGTGTACCATGCAAGTACAAACAACGCTGCGACCTAAGTCATGGGAGGTGGCGTGGTGCAAGAAACGGTTACGTTTAGCGGAATAATCATTGGCGAGGGCCAGCGAGTGGGGTGCGAGGTTCGAGCAACCAAGACCACGCTCGACGGAGATCCACCATTGTTTTCTGGTTACAGTATTGTGGAATCTGATGTAACGGATAGATTGCGGGATGGTAATTACGACTTGCTGGTGAATCACGAAAGAACTAGATTCAGCCGAGACGGCGGACGTTTCCAATCACGCCCATATTAAGTAGCTGCCTTTGCTCCCGCCAAATTGAGGAGTCAATGGGCATTCAATGCGTGGTTGGCCTTTGAGGATTTCAAGAGTTCATTGTTGGAAACCTGTAAAACGTCTTCTGCCCAATCCGAAATATAGTATCCGGCTGCCCAGGTATCGCGCTTCTGTGGCACCGCCACTTCGTACATCGTGGCACCGTTCGTCTCACATACTCGCCTGATAGCGCCGTCTTCTTTCGTATTGTGGTTGTACACCAAGTCTTTGAGTTGGAAGTTTTCTTTCATTAAGCCTCTCGACTACTGATTGCGATGATTACTCGTAATTGTTTTTGGCGACCCAGCGCGTACGCAGCGGCGTTGGAAAGGCGACAGATTTGTTCTATGACCTTCCGTGCTTGTTTCTGCAGCACGCAATGCCGTGCAGGCGAAGATGGACAACGGTGTAGGCATCGAGGAGCAGACCAAGATCGCCGCGCAGCGTGGCATGAAGGTTGTGGGGATAGTGCAAGAAATATTATGTGGCGGACCACATAAGATCTCTGTGGCGTCCGGCGTTATGTGGCGCAGGGATGCGGTTTTAGCTAGGGAGGCGCACGTGCACGGTTCCCGACGCCACATAATTCCTATCAAAGCGTCGGAACGGAAGAAAGATTGATTAAACTTGAGTCGGACTGCTTTTTGAAAGTGGAAAGGCGAGCCGACTCTGCGTCGTCAACGCCTAAGAAACCACACTGACCAAAGAGTGCCACGACCAGCTCTAATCGTCAAAGTGGCCAGAAAGTCCTTTTGCAACATTCTCCATCGTCTTCGGAAAGACCCATATTGTTGGTAGTAGGAACATGTCCGATTTCGCGAACTAACCGGGCGCAAACGCGTCTCTGGCAGGACATTCTGTCTATTGTCGTACTCACTTGAATATTTCCCATTATTCTAGAACTTGTGTTTTCAGCACAGTGTTCCAAGGCATAGAACTTGCACATCGTTGCTGTGAGAGGAGCACGCATGGGTTTCCCTACCGTGCTAGCCTGTTCTTTCGGTAAGAGACGAGCTGCGCTAGGGGAGGCGCCAATGAATGTCTTGTACGCAGTTTCCGCTCAAAGCAATCCACTTTACCAAGGCAAGTTCGGACTTCATGGGCGCTATCAGACCTATGGTCAACACAGCTTCATATATGACCTCATTGCAGCCGCTTACCGGCGGGGAGTCCGTGTGACTCTGCTGGTTGAGGGCCTGAGTGCATTCCCATTGGCTGAGCCGCTTAAGAAATACGCGCGTGTTTTTGAAATAGATGAGGCACCCTCACTTGGACCGATCGATCTCATTTTAGTAGATGAGCCAACCGACAAACTTGTGATGTCTTTGCCTGCCGGGTGCCCAACAATCTGCGTCATTCACAAGAAAACCGCTGTTTATTCGCAAACGGTTCAGGATCGATGTGACCAGTTTCTGTGCATGACGGAAGCAGCACTGGAATATCAATCCGCGAATATCCCGCCCAGTAAACTAATGATGGTCAATCATGGAGTTGATCTGTAAGCGTTCGCTTCTGGCCGTCTTGTGTCGAAGGGATGCAGCTGCTAGGGGCGCTGCGATTTTGCCGGCGGGTTGATCTCGTCGGTAAAAATGTCGTCGGTGTGAGCCCTGGCGATAGCGAGATCCAGGCGGGACAACAGCTGTGCTAGCGATTCACCTTTTCGGCGTTTCAGCATGGCCAGGGTGTTTCTTCCTTCGTGGGCCACAGCGACACATTCTGTGAGAGGAGGAATGACTCCGATGCTGATTCCACCCTGTTCGATTGTCTCTTCGATGTATGGGAAGTCTGGAAAACCACTGGTGGGAGCGTTCGTGGCGGCGTCTTCGTTTAGGCCGCTTCTTGGTTGGGGAGCTGTAGACTTGCGGCGACGTTCCAAGGTAACAACTCCTCGATGCGCTTGATCGGATGTTCCGCGATACGAGACAACACGTTCCGTAGATAACTTTCGGGATCGATTCCGTTCAACTTGGCGGTGCCCAGCAGACTGTAGATCGCCGCGGCACTTTCTCCACCACCATCGGAACCTGCAAAAAGGAAATTCTTTCGGCCCAGAGCCACGACCCGCAACGCTCGTTCCGCAGCATTATTATCGATTTCGATGCCGCCGTCATCACAGAAGCGCAGCAGTGCTTCCCAGCGTCCGAGTGCGTAACGAACGGCCATGGCCGTATCGGATTTTCTCGAGAGTTTCCCTAGAGTTTCCTCGAACCATTGTTTCAGCGATTCCAACAAGGGCCTGCTGCGCGTGTTGCGAACCTCACGCCGTTCGTCGGGTGGACGTCCTCGGATTTCTTTTTCGATGGCATACAGCGCCGCGATGCGTTCTAGAGCCTCAGATGCAACGGGGGATTTATGTGCAACCTCGAGATCGTAAAACTTTCTTCGCACGTGCGCCCAGCACGCCGCTTCCTGAATGTGCCCTGCTGCGTAGATCTGACCAAAGCCAGCGTAACCATCCGCTTGCAGTGTGCCGGTAAAGTTGCTCAGGTGAGATTGCGGATGTTCGCCCTTGCGATCCGGTGAATACGCGAACCACACCGCGGCTGGTGTGCTGTTACCTGCGGGACGATCGTCGCGCACGTACGTCCACAGCCGTCCCGTTTTGGTCTTGCCCAACCCTGGGGCCAACACCGGAACTGGCGTGTCATCCGCGTGTAGTTTCTCCGCAGCCATCACGTGACGTCGCAACGCTTCGACCAGCGGTGCGAGCAGACGGCTGGATCCGCCAACCCACTCCGCCAGGGTGGAGCGATCCAACTCCACGCCTGCGCGAGCATAGATCTGCGACTGACGATAGAGAGGCAAGTGGTCACAGTATTTCGATGCCAGCACGTGCGCCAGAAGCCCAGGACCAGCAATGCCTCGCTCGATCGGTCGGCTCGGCGCTTCGGCCTGCACGATGCGATCGCAACACCCACAAGCCAGCTTGGGACGAATGTATTGGATAACTTTGAGACTGGCTGGCACGTACTCCAAGATCTCAGAGATATCTTCGCCAAGATGTTTCAGCTTTCCTCCACAGTCCGGACAAGCTTCTTGCTTCGGAAGAACCTTTCGCACTTCCCGTGGCAAGTGATCGGGCAACGGTCGCCGCACAGGTCGCACTGCCGCAGTGCTTGGTGGGGCTGGTTCCTTCACCGCAGCCGTTTCTTTCGTTCGTCTTGCTTCTAGTTCTTCCAGCCGCAGTTCCAGTTGTTCGATCTGGTATTCCCTCTTCTCCGACGAGCGGCCGAACTGCTGGCGACGCAGTTTTGCGATCAGCAGCTTCAAGTGTTCGATTTCCGCGTCGCGCGAAGCCAGCTGTTTCTGATGCGAGAAGACTTGCTCACGCAGCGTCAGGATGAGTGCCTTTAATCCTTCGGAATCGAGTTGATCGAGATCGCGCGGTGTGGCGGTATCCATTGCACACGAACATACCGCACTTTTTTTACAGCATGATGAAAACGCATCAGAAAATAGAAAAAATCTTTTCCCTCACACCGCCATTTGCGGATCATAACTGCGTACCGGACGCCGCCAATCGATTCCTTCAAGCAGCATGGATAACTGTGCGGGTGTCAGCGAAACCGTTCCACTCGTCGCTTGCGGCCAGATGAATCTTCCTCGCTCGATTCTTTTTGCAAAAAGACACAGACCATCGCCGTCCCACCACAACATCTTGATCAAATCACCTCGCCGTCCACGAAACACAAACACCTGACCAGAAAATGGATTCTCTTTGAGCGCCGTCTGCACCATTCCGCTCAAGCCCGTAAATCCTCGCCGCAGATCCGTTACTCCTGCAGCGATCCAGATTCGCGTTCCCGCTGGAAGCCCGATCATCCCAGCAAACACTCCAGCACTGTGCGCAATGCTTCTGCTTCCACACTCCCCGTTACGCGAAGTTGTCCCTTCGCAAGCTTGATCTCCATCGTCCCCACAGCGAATGGCGAAGACCCACCACTGGCTCGTCCGGATTTATTCCATGAGATGTCTGACAGAGTTACAGGCAGAAGCTTGCTGGACTGGTTCTTACCCAGCCGTCCTTCACGATACTTCTTGCGCCAGTAAAAAACCTGGTTGGCGTTGACTGCGTGCCGCCGCGCTACTCGCGCTACTGAGGCCCCAGCCTCTAACGTCTCTTCCACGATGCGGCGTTTCTCTTCGACTGATCGCCGCCGTCTCTTTTCCTGCTTGGCATTCTCAATCGCTGGCTGCTCGAGTGTGTCCACTTTTCCCTCGTGGACACTTAGCGATGTGCCCACATCCGGCAGCATCCTTATTTACTCTCACTTCGTCCAGACGGTTTAGACCAGTCGCTTACGTTGATCTCGAACGTTTCAAACCCTCGGATGATTGCGGGGGGACGCGCAAAACCCAGCCAAATCTCCTCTTCTACACACGCTTGAACAGACAAGAGGCGACAATGTGGCGGATTTTGGAGCGGCTCTTGCTTTGCAATGTTAGATTAACGATGTTGGGAGACGGTGACGCATTTTGGAAAATAAGTGACCAATACGGACGCGATCTAACCCTAATTAATTATATACCGTGCCATTCGATTCATAATTTCTTGCACCATTTTGATATTGTCGCCTCGGCCGGTCGGGGAGTACTTGAGGCACTCTCATGTGGCCTTCCAGCCCTGTGTGCGGGCTACGAGTACGGAGGTCCTGTCCTGCCAAATAACATCCGGCAGCATATGGAAGTAAACATCACTGGGTATCGCATGGCTGCCGACCTAGCCCGAATGCCCGAGGACATTGAGATGGCGATGTCTTTGGACCGAAAAACCTGCCGTCTCATGGCGTCGGAGCACGGTTCAGTTGATACGTTCTTGGACCGGATTGGGATAGGAGAGAAGCCACCCCATTAGGTAGGTCCTGGTAGCGCTAACCGGTAAAGTTGCATCCGCGAAAAGATGACTTATCGGGCCGCAAATGCAATGAAGACCCTTGCCAATACAAGGATCAGACTGGAGGCCACGCTTCAGATTATGTAGTGCTTCCTGCAAAATCGCCCGTAGTTGGCTCGCCTATTTAGGTCAGCGCCACATAACATTCAGCATCACATAAGAGGTTGAACTGGTTAGACGAGTCGGTTAGACAGTGGTGAGAGACCTCAAAGACCCTCAAAAACATTGAGAAAATGGCGGATGAGTCTGTAAGCCGGATTCTGTAGAACACGCCAAAGCGTATCCTGACGATCATTCCTCTAGGCTGCAATTCGCATTGCAGCTCCAGCAGCCTACCCGAGGGTTGCTCTCGTCAACGGCCCGCCTACTTAACGCAGGACGTTCCGCTTCCGAGGGAGTTCGGCGAACTTTCGTTCGCTTCGCTCGGCGAGCCGGGCCGGCTCTCCCCTCCTATTTGGCCTTGCACCACGCGGGGTTTTCCTTGCCTCGCCTGTTGCCAGACGAGCGGTGGGCTTGCACCACGCGGGGTTTTCCTTGCCTCGCCTGTTGCCAGACGAGCGGTGGGCTCTTACCCCACCGTTTCACCCTTACCAGCAAAAGCGCCTTTGAACGACGATGAGCAGGTTTCCCTGCCGCCCGTCACAGCAGCTACCCTTCGCGGCGGTTTATTTTCTGTGGCACTTTCCGTGAACCTGCAGCACAAAACATCTGCGCTGCTGCTCCCCTGGCGTTACCAGGCGCGTTGCCCATTTGTCTGCTGACGCAGACCGGTGTCCGGACTTTCCTCCCGCCCCGATTGCTCGAAGCCAGCGATCATCCAGCTCACCCGCCGCCTCTATTATATCGCGACATGGGTCCAAATTTCGCGCTTGTTGCGCTGCCCTTCGCGTCCTACAATCCCGCGCATGAATGTCCGTGAAGCGAAGGATTTCCTCGTCGATCAAGCCGCGCAGCAAGCGGCCATCGACGGGATTCCACTTTCAGATCTGGAAAAGCGGACGATGTATTTTACCGAATGGGATGACAGCGGCGGGGACCCGATTGCCCTCAATGAAGAGTTTGAGGCGCAGTACAACGCCGAAGAATACGAGCCAAAAATCGCAGAGCTTATGCGACCCGCTCACGCTCGCCTAAAAAAAGAGAACTCCTTCTCGGCCCGTACCTGGGACGAAGCTGTTGCGGAACTCAACAAAGGCGACCACTATCTACTTGTTCTGCTGGACCATGGTCCGGGCAAATGGCAACTGCTTGGCGCCGGGTCGAGCACGGCGGTTTTTGGAACGACTTTTTGGAAAGTTCTCGGCATCGGACTTTTTGTTCTTATCCTTGGCATGGTCGTATATGTCTACCTGCTTCACCTAGGAGATTCAATGCCAGCGCGTCAGTCCAGGTCCAGGACATTCTGTTCCCTTGCTCAAGAGAGCTGCTTATACATGACCAGCGCATCGACGAAACCGTGCTCGGGGTGCTGAAACGCGCCAGGCAAACAGCCAACAATCTTAAAGCCGAGGTCGCTCCACAGTTTCACCGCTCGGCTGTTGGTGCTGACCACGAAGTTGAATTGCATGGCGCGGAAGCCGCGTTCCCTGGAACGTTGCAGAGAGTGTAGACACATCGCGCGCGCAATTCCCCGCCCCTCGGCGCCAGCCGCCGTAACATAGCCACAGTTCGCAACGTGTGCCCCGCCGCCGCGCTGATTGGCGCGAAGGAAGTAGGTTCCGAGGATTGCGCCGCCGTCATGCCACACAAATATTTCGTTTTCCGGAGTGAACCAATACTCAAGCGCTTGTGACTTACTCATTTCGCGCGGAAGGGGGTACGTTTCGCCGCGCCGAATCATCGGTTCCAGGATCGCCCAGATGGCGTCTTTGTCTTCGTCGCTGGCCAGCCGGATCGTCATGCAGAATTCCCGCAGTGGTTGGCTATTTGGCGGCAATCAGTTTCTCAAAATCTGATTCCGAGAGGATCGGGACGCCGAGTTCCTTGGCCTTGTCGTACTTCGACCCGGGGTCGGTTCCAACAACGACGTAACTAGTTTTCTTGCTGACCGAGCTCACTACTTGTCCGCCGTGCTGCTTCACAATTTCGCCGGCTTCTTCTCGCGACCGGTTCGCCAGGCCGCCCGTAAACACGAATGACTTTCCCGCCAACTTGTCGCTCTTCGCCACACGCTTTTCTGCCGTTGGCCGCACTCCAGCCTTTTCCAGTTTCTTAATCAGTTGCCGGTTCGCTGGTTCTGAAAAGAATTCCACGATGCTCGACGCCACCTTTGGCCCGACTTCCGGCACCTCGATCAATTGTTCTTCGGTGGCCGCGGCAAATTCCTGCAGCGAAGAAAAATGTTCGGCCAGCAATTGCGCAGTCCGTTCTCCCACAAAAATGATTCCCAGCGCGTAGATCAGCCGCGCCAGTGAATTCTTCTTGCTGGCTGCAATCTCATCGATTAGGTTTTGCGCCGACTTCTCCGCCATCCGATCAAGTTCCGCAACGTCATCCGTTTTCAGTGAATACAGCTCCGCTACATCCTTCACCAGATTTTTCTCCACCAACTGGTCGACGATTTTGTCGCCCAACCCGTCGATATTCATCGCGTGCCGCCCGGCAAAGTGCAAAATCGATTCCCGCCGCTTCGCCGGACAAGCTGCATTCACGCAGCGATACGCCACTTCCCCTTCCACGCGATGAATCTTGCTGCCGCACTCCGGGCAGGTCTTTGGCATGCGGAACGGCTTGCGGCTCTTTCCTTCTTTCACCACCTTCAAGACGTGGGGAATCACTTCGCCCGCGCGCTCCACCAACACTGCGTCGCCAATCTGCACGCCGAGCCGCTCCACTTCGTCCATGTTGTGCAGAGTGGACCGGCTCACAGTCACGCCACCAATTTGTACCGGTTCCAGCACCGCCACAGGCGTCAGCGCTCCCGTTCGCCCGACTTGCACGATAATGTCGTTCACTACCGTAGTTTCCTGCCGCGCGGGATATTTGTAAGCAATCGCCCACCGCGGCGACTTTGATGTAAAGCCGAGTTCATTCTGAATACCAACGGAATTTACCTTCACCACTACGCCATCAATTTCGTACGGCAACTTCTCGCGCCGCGTATCCCACGCCTCGCAATAGGCCACCACCTCTTCAATCCCAGCACACAATTTCCAGTCATCGGAAGCACGAAATCGCAGTTGCTTCAGCGCCAGCAAAGACTCGGAATGTTTGGGGAAAGCGGCTCTTCCGTCCAGCAGCAAATAATACGCAAAAAAATCCAGTCGTCGCCGCGCAGTGATGCTCGAATCCAGCATACGTACCGCACCTGCTGCCGCGTTGCGGGCATTCGCAAAAATCTTTCCGCCCGTCTCTTCCTGACTGCGGTTCAGTGCCTCGAAGGACTTGCGCGTCATGACAATTTCGCCTCGCACTTCAAACGACGGCGGCACTTTCGCTTTTTTCAGCGTCTCCTTGTCAATTCGCAACGGAATCGACCGAACGGTCCGCACGTTCGGCGTCACATCTTCGCCGGTAGTTCCGTCTCCACGCGTAATCCCGCGTGCCAGCACGCCATCTTCGTAAATCAGTGCAATGCTCAGGCCATCGAACTTATGCTCCGCGATATATTCGATGGACTCCCTGCCAATTCCTTCGCGCACCCGCCGGTCAAAACTTCGCAACGCATCAAACGAAAACGCATTGTCCAGGCTCAACATCGGCCGCGTGTGGCGAACCGTTTCCAGCCCCTCACGCGGCGGCGCGCCTACACGGGACGTCGGCGAATCCGGAGTAACAATTTCCGGGTACGCTGCCTCAAGCTGCTTCAGTTTCTCCATCAGGCGGTCGTAGGCAGCGTCAGAAATTTCCGGATCATCCAAAACGTGATACCGGTATTCGTGGTGCCGGAGCTTTTCACGCAGCTCTTCCACTTCCTTTTTCACCGATGCAGGGGCTGCCTTCGCCATATCGCGACTCCGCGTGACGTTCATCCGATTGCAAACCGTATCATATAGAATGATGCCATACGAAAAGACTGTTAAGCTTCGAATAGGATCCGCTTACTTATCAATGAACGAACTCCATAACGCTCTTCTGATCCACAATCCCAACGCCGGCGGCGGAGGCAATGCTCGCCGTAACAAACTCGATGAAGCCCGCCGCATCCTCGAATCCCGTGGCATCCGCGCCGATCTGCAGGAAACCACCGGGCCCGGCGAAGCTACCGAAATCGCAAAACGCGCCACGACGGATGGCCGTCAACTGGTGATCGCCTGCGGCGGCGACGGCACCATCAATGAAGTCGTCAACGGTCTCGCCAACTCGCAAAATGGCCACCGCGTGCCTCTGGCGTTGCTTCCCGCCGGCACTGCAAATGTTCTGGCCAAAGAGTTGGAACTCTCCTGGGACATTGCAAAAGCCGCCGAGCAGCTCGCGCGCGGCGAAGTGCGCGAAATCGCTCTCGGCCTGGCCACTCCACTCGAACAGCCAGAGAAAGCCCGCTACTTTCTTAGCGT
>WNFG01001738.1_pt1 | contig 18298 bp, 20 predicted proteins | sample 5400431 | NCBI WGS metagenome assembly WNFG01 (sample SAMN13153346, study PRJNA577476) | soil metagenome | isolation source: 120 cm saprolite under Douglas fir tree site 2 hole 3 replicate 2 | place: USA:California | collected 2015-04-18 | reverse complement strand
GCGCGGCCCATCTCCAAGCTCGCCGCCGAGGTCAAGAAGGAAGGGTGGCCCGCCCAGATCAAGGCCGGGCTCATCGGCTCGTGCACGAACTCCTCCTACGAGGACATGAAGCGCTCCGCCCACATCGCCATGCAGGCCCTCAAGGCGGGGCTCAAGGCCAAGACGCCGTTCCTGGTCACCCCGGGCTCGGAGCGCATCTACCAGACCATCAAGCGGGACGGCATCATGGAGACCTTCGAGAAGATCGGCGGCACCGTGCTCGCCAATGCCTGCGGGCCGTGCATCGGCCAGTGGAAGCGCTCGGACGTGGGCAAGGACGAGAGCAATACCATCGTCTCCTCCTTCAACCGCAACTTTCCCGGGCGCAATGACGGCAGCGCGGCGACCCTCTCCTTCCTGACGAGCCCCGAGATCGTCACCGCCCTCGTCTTCGGCGGCACCCTCGAGTTCGATCCCGTGCACGGGACGATTCCCGGCCCCGACGGCAAGGCGTTTCGCTTCACCCCGCCGGAGAGCGAGGAGCTCCCGGCCAAGGGCTTCGCCAAGGGCGAGGAAGGCTACGAGGCGCCGGCTGCCGACGGCGATGCCGTGCAGGTGAAGATCGATCCCAACAGCCAGAGGCTCCAGCTCCTGCAGCCCTTCCCACGCTGGGACGGCAAGGATTTCCTCGAGCTGCCCATTCTCGTGAAGACGAAGGGGAAGACGACCACCGACCACATCTCGCCCGCCGGGGCCTGGCTCCTCGTCCGTGGCCATCTCGACAAGATCAGCGACAACATGTTCCTGGGCGCCGTCAATGCCTTCACGGGCGAGACGGGCAAGGGCCTCAACCCGCTCACCGGGGAGGCGGGGCAGAACTTCTCCAAGATTGCCCGCGAGCTCAAGGCCAAGGGCCAGAGCTGGATCGTGATCGGCGACGAGAACTACGGCGAGGGATCGAGCCGGGAGCACGCCGCCATGTCGCCGCGCTATCTCGGCTGCAAGGTGGTGATCGTGCGGAGCTTCGCGCGCATCCACGAGACCAACTTGAAGAAGCAGGGGATCCTCCCCCTCACGTTCGCCAAGGCTTCCGACTACGATCTCTTCGAGCAGCCCGACCGCGTCAGGGTCACGGGGCTCGCGCAGCTCGCCCCCGGCAAGGCGGCCGACGTCGTCATCCACAAGCCCGGCGGCAAGACCGTCGCCATCCAGTGCCGGCACACCCTCACCGACGAGCAGATCGGGTGGTTCAAGGCGGGCTCCGCCCTGAACGCCTTGAAATAACCGCGAGAGCAAGGAGAGCAATCCCATGGCGTCCCACGTCAAGATCCCGGCAGGCGAGAAGATCACGATCAGCCACGGCAAGCTGCAGGTGCCGGACCGTCCCATCATCGCGTTCATCGAGGGCGACGGCACCGGCCCGGACATTTGGGCGGCCTCGGTCCGGGTGCTGGACGCCGCCGTCGAGCAGGCCTATCGGGGCAAGAAGAGGATCGCGTGGGCGGAGGTCTACGCCGGGGAGAAGGCGCACGCGGTCTACGGCAAGGACTGCCCGCCCAATCTTCTGCCCGAGGAGACCCTCGACGTCATCCGAGACTACCTGATCGCCATCAAGGGCCCGCTGACCACGCCGATCGGCGAAGGCTTCCGCTCGCTCAACGTGACGCTGCGCCAGGTGCTCGACCTCTACGTCTGCCTCCGGCCCGTGCGCTACTTCAAGGGCGTGCCCTCGCCCGTCAAGCATCCCGAGAAGATCGACATGGTCATCTTCCGGGAGAACACGGAGGACATCTACGCGGGCATCGAGTGGGAGCAGGGGACGCCCGAGGCGAAGAAGGTCATCGAGTTCCTCCAGAAGGAGATGAAGGTCACGCAGATCCGCTTCCCGCAGACCTCTTCCATCGGCATCAAGCCCGTGTCCAAGGAGGGCTCGGAGCGCCTCATCCGCGCGGCCATGCGCTACGCCATCGAGAACGGGCGCCGCAACGTCACCCTCGTGCACAAGGGCAACATCCAGAAGTACACGGAAGGGATGTTCATGAAGTGGGGCTACGCCCTGGCCAAGCGCGAGTTCTCCGACAAGCTCATCGGCTGGGACGACTGCGGGGGCAAGCCGCCCGCGGGCAAGACCCTCGTCAAGGACGCCATCACCGACGCCTTCCTGCAGCAGATCCTGACGCGCCCGGACGAGTTCGACGTCATTCCGTGCTGCAACCTGACGGGCGATCTCATCTCCGACGCGCTCGCCGCGCAGGTGGGCGGCATCGGCATCGCGCCCGGGGCCAACATCAACTACGAGAGCGGGCACGCCCTCTTCGAGGCCACGCACGGGACGGCGCCCAAGTACACGGGGCAGGACAAGGTCAATCCCGGCTCGGTCATCCTCTCCGGCGAGATGATGCTGCGCCACATGGGTTGGACGGAGGCCGCCGATCGGATCATCACCGCGCTGGAGGCGACCATCGGGCAGAAGGTCGTGACGTACGATTTCGCGCGGCTCATGGACGGCGCGAAGGAAGTCAAGTGCTCGGAGTTCGGCGCCGCCATCATCGAGAACATGAAAAAGCTGTAAAGGAGCGCACATGCCCGTGGGAAGAGCAGAACCGCTGAGCGCCGTCAACCGTCGTCCCAAGATCGCCGTGGTCGGCGCCGGCAATGTCGGCGCCTCGGTCGCCCAGTACGCGGTGGAGCGCGAGCTGGGCGACGTGGTGCTCGTCGACGTCGTCGAAGGCATTCCCCAGGGCAAGGCGCTCGACCTGGCCCAGGCGGGCCCCGTGCACGGCTATGATGCCGTGCTCGTCGGGTCCAACGGCTACGAGGAGACGGCGAGTTCGGACATCGTCGTCATCACGGCGGGGCTGGCGCGCAAGCCCGGGATGACGAGGGACGATCTCCTCTTCAAGAATGCCGAGATCGTGGGTGGCGTCGTGGAGCAGGTGGTCGCGCGCTCGCCGGGGGCCATTCTCGTGCTCGTCACGAACCCGCTGGACGCCATGGTGCAGCTGGCCTGGAAGAAGTCCGGGTTCCCGCACCCGCGGGTGGTCGGCATGGCGGGCGTCCTCGACTCGGCCCGCTTCCGCACCTTCATCGCCCAGGAGCTCGAGGTCTCCGTGGAGAACGTGACGGCCTTCGTGCTGGGTGGCCACGGCGACTCGATGGTCCCCCTGCCGCGCTACTCGACGGTGGCGGGTATCCCCATCACCGATCTGCTGCCGCCCGACAAGATCCAGGCGCTGGTGACGCGCACCGCGAACGGCGGCGCGGAGATCGTGGGCCTCCTCAAGAGCGGCAGCGCGTACTACGCTCCCGCCGCCTCCGCGGTGGAGATGGTCGAGGCCATTCTGAAGGACAAGAAGAAGATCCTGCCGTGCGCGGCCTACCTCGACGGCCAGTACGGCGTGAAGGGACTCTACGTCGGCGTTCCCGTCAAGCTCGGCCGGAGTGGAGTCGAGCAGATCATCGAGATCACCCTCACCCGCGAGGAGCAGGCCGCGTTCGACAAGTCCGCGGCCGCGGTGCGGGAGCTCGTGGACAAGCTCAAGCTATAGGGGAGGAAAGGATCATGACAAAAGCCAAGGCACGGAAGAAGGCGAAGGCGAAGCGGCCGGCTCCCTCGCGGGCGAAGAAGGCGCCAGGGCCCGTCGCGGGCGCCCCCGCCGGTTATCACACCCTCACCCCGGGGTTCTGCGTCCGCGGCGCCCTCGAGGCCCTCGCCTTCTACAAGAAGGCCTTCGGCGCCACCGAGCGGATGCGGCTGATGAAGCCGGGCGGGACGACTCTCGCGCATGCCGAGCTCAAGATCGGCGATTCGCTCTTCATGCTGGGCGAGGAAGAGCCCGCCATGGGGGCCAAGTCGGCGCAGACGCTGGGCGGGAGCTCGGTCAACTTCTACATCTACGTCAAGGCGGTGGACGCGGCCGTCGAGAAAGCGGTGGCGGCCGGCGCGAAACCGATCATGCCGGTCACCGACATGTTCTGGGGCGACCGCATCGGCGGCGTGGAGGATCCGTACGGTCAGAAGTGGACGCTGGCCACGCGCAAGGAGACTGTGGCGCCGCGCGAGATGCAGAAGCGGGCGGAGGCCTTCTACGCCCAGGCGGCCGGCTCCCACTAGCTCAAGGTGGCCATGCGCGACATCCACACGTCCGCTATCACGGACGCCGTCAAGAAGCTTTGCATCGAGGCCAACCATGGCCTCGAGCCCGACATGCTACGCGCCTTCGACCGCGCGCTGGGCACCGAGCGCTCGCCGGCGGGCCGGCACGTCCTGCAGATCCTCAAGGAGAATGCCGAGCTCGCCTGGACGAAGAAGATCCCGTACTGCCAGGACACGGGCTTCGTGATCTGCTTCATCGAGCTCGGCCAGGACGTCCACGTGACAGGGGGGAGCCTGACCGACGCCATCAACGAGGGCGTGAGGCAGGGCTACACCGAGGGCTATCTCCGAGCATCGATCGTCCGTTCGCCCTTCGACCGCGTGAACACAGGAGACAATACGCCGGCCGTGGTCCACATGGACGTGGTGCCGGGCGCCACCATGAAGATCATGATCATGGCCAAGGGCGGGGGCTGCGAGAACCGCTCGAAGTACAAGATGCTCACCCCCGCCGAAGGTGTCGAGGGCGTCAAGGACTGGATCCTCGAGTGCATCCGGACGGCGGGCCCCGACGCGTGTCCTCCGCTCATCGCCGGCGTCGGCGTGGGCGGCACCTTCGAGAAGGCGGCCCTGCTCTCGAAGAAGGCGCTCTTTCGCGAGCTCGGAACGTCCAACCCGGACCCGGCCGTTGATGCGCTCGAGCAGGAAGTTCTCGACCGCGCCAACCGGCTCGGCATCGGCCCCCAGGGCTACGGCGGGGACACCACGGCCTTCGGCGTCCACATCCTGGCGTATCCCTGCCACATCACGAGCCTGCCCGTCGCCGTCACCATCGAGTGCCACGCGCACAGGCACAAGGAAGCGACACTGTGAGCGAGACGTCTCTCATTTCCCCCTCTCCCTTCCAGGGAGAGGGCCGGGGTGAGGGTGGGATGCCGCGCGCTGCTGGGCCCCTCACCCTGGCCCTCTCCCCAGAGGGGAGAGGGAATTGGCAGCGGTGATCACCACGGCGGCGGACGGGGTCAAGGAGGTGACGCCGCCGCTGAGCGACGCCGACGTGGAAGCGCTCAAGGCGGGAGACCGCGTCCGCATCACGGGCGTGATCTATACGGCACGTGACGCTGCCCATGGTCGGCTGCTGCCGCTGATCGAGGCGGGGAGGCCGCTGCCCTTCGACGTGCGCGGCCAGATCATCTACTACACCGGCCCCTCGCCGGCGCGGCCGGGCGACGTGGTCGGGTCGATCGGACCCACGACGGGCGGCCGCATGGACAAGTTCACGCCTGCGCTGCTGGAGCTCGGCCTCAAGGGGACCATGGGGAAAGGCGCGCGCTCGCAGCCGGTGAAAGACGCGTTCATGAAGTTCAAGGGCGTCTATTTCGGCGCGATCGGAGGAGCGGGCGCCGTGCTGTCCCGGTTCGTGAGGAAGGTCGACATCGTCGCGTACGAGGACCTCGGGACGGAGGCCATCCGGCGCATCGAGGTCGGGAATTTCCCGGCCATCGTGATCAATGACTGCCACGGCGGCGACCTCTACCAGGAAGGAATGACGCAATATGCCCGGTAACGACGCGCACCAACACGACGTGCTGATCATCGGGGGGGGCGGAGCCGGGCTCCGGGCGGCCATCGCCGCCGTGGAGGAATCGGGGCGGCTCTCCATCGCGGTCCTCTCGAAGGTCTATCCGATGCGCAGTCACACCGTGTCCGCCGAGGGCGGGGCGGCGGCGGTCATGCGGGACAACGACAGCCTCGACACGCACGCGAAGGACACGATCTTCGGCAGTGACTTCCTGGCCGACCAGGACGTCGTGGAGGCCTTCGTCAAGGAAGCGCCGGGGCAGATGATCCAGCTCGAGCACTGGGGCTGCCCGTGGAGCCGGGATCCCGACGGCCGGGTCAGCGTCCGCCCCTTCGGCGGCATGACCGTGAACCGGACCCTCTACGCCGCGGACAAGACCGGCTTTCACATGCTCCACGCGCTCTTCCAGACTTCGCTGAAGTACGACAGCATCGTCCGCTACGACGAGTGGTTCGCGACCTCCCTGCTCGTGGAGGACGGTCGAGTGTGCGGCGTGGCGGCCGTCAATGTTCACGACGGTACGGTGTCGGCAATCACGGCCAAGGCGGTCATCCTTTGCACGGGCGGGGGCGGCCGCGTCTTCCCGTTCACCACCAACGCCGCCATCAAGACGGGCGACGGCATGGCGCTGGCCTACCGCGCCGGCGCTCCCCTGAAGGACATGGAGTTCGTGCAGTACCACCCGACCGGACTGCCGGGCACGGGCATCCTCATCACGGAAGCGGCGCGGGGAGAAGGCGGCCACCTCAAGAACAAGGACGGCTACCGCTACCTCCAGGATTACGGCCTCGGACCCCCCACGGACAAGCCCGTGCACCGCAAGATGGAGCTGGGGCCGCGCGACATCCTTTCTCGCTGCCACATGCAGGAGTACCAGAAGGGGCGGACGTTCGAGGGTCCGCATGGCCACTACGTGCACCTCGATCTCCGCCATCTCGGCGAGAAGCTGATCGACAAGAATCTCCCCTTCGTGCGCGAGCTGGCGAAGAACTATGTCGGGATCGATCCCGTGTACGAGCCGATTCCCGTGCGCCCGGTGGTGCACTACATGATGGGCGGGATCTCCACCGACATCAATGCCAAGACGCCCCTGGAGGGTCTCTACGCCGCCGGCGAGGCGGCCTGCGTCTCCATCAACGGCGCCAACCGCCTCGGCTCCAACTCCCTCACCGAGCTGCTCGTGTTCGGGGCCCGCGCGGGCCGATCCGCGGCCCGGCACGCCCTGGAGCGGCCGGCGGTCAAATCGAATCCCGTGGCGCAGCTGGTGAGCGACGAGCGGAAGCGGCTCGATAGCCGGTTCCTCAGGGCCGACGGCCGGGAGCGCATCGCCGACATCCGGGAAGCGATGCAGAAAGCCATGGAGGACGGCTGCGGCATCTACCGGGAGCGGGCGAGCATGGAGGCGACGTGCAAGATCCTCCGGGAGCTGCGGGGGCGCTTCGCCCGCATCGGCCTGTCGGACCGGGACGCCGTCTTCAACACGGAGCTCATTGCCGCGCTGGAGCTCGACTCCATGCTGGACGTGGCGGAGGCCGTGGCCAACTCGGCGCTGCTGCGGGAAGAGTCGCGCGGGTCCCACACCCGCACCGACTTCCCCAAGCGCGACGACGCGCGCTTTCTCAAGCACTCGCTCGCCTACCGGACTCCCGACGCCCCGCGCATCGACTACCTGCCGGTCACGATCACCCGGTGGCCCCCCGAGGAACGGAAGTATTAAAGGAGGAGCGATGACCGAAGAGACCATCACGCTGGAAGTGACCCGCTACCGGCCCGGCCACGACAGGGAGCCGCGTACCGAATCCTTCTCGGTGCCGTACCGAAAGGACTGGGTGGTCCTCGATGCGCTCAACCACATCAAGGACCGGGTAGACGGATCGCTCACGTACCGGTGGTCCTGTCGCATGGGGGTGTGCGGGAGCTGCGGGATGATGGTGAACGGTGTCCCCAAGCTCACATGCTCCGCGTTCCTGCGCGACTACCACCCGGGGCCGATCCGGGTGGAGCCCCTGGCGAACTTCCCCGTGATCCGCGATCTCGTCGTCGCCCTCGACGATTTCCTGGAGAAGCTCCGCCGGGTCAAGCCGTGGCTCATCCGCGAGACGGAGAAGCCCGTGGCGGAGGGCGAGTATCGTCAGACCCCGGCCCAGCTCGACGCGTACAAGCAGTTCAGCATGTGCATCAACTGCATGCTCTGCTATGCGGCCTGCCCCGTCTACGGGCTCGCCCCGGCCTTCGTCGGCCCCGCCGCCATCGCGCTCGCGTACCGGTACAACCTGGACTCGCGGGACGAGGGGTATCGGGTGCGCGAGCCGATCCTGAGCGATAGCGTCGGCGTGTGGGAGTGCACGTTCGTCGGCGAATGCTCGGTGGTGTGCCCGAAGGGCGTCGATCCCGCCGCGGCGATCCAGCGCTCCAAGGTGGCCGGCGCGAAGGACTGGGCCATGTCCGTGCTCATGCCGTGGGGTGGCCGGAAATGAAGCCACGCGCGCCTGGAACGGGCCACCTTCGGTGCGAGCCGGGCTCGCGGAGATCCCTATGAGCGAGGCGCGTCCCGCCCGCCCCGGCCTCTACTACCCGAAGCTGCCGGCGACCTGGTGGCTCCGGCGCCCGGGGTATGTCCGCTTCATGCTCCGGGAGGTGACCAGCGTCTTCGTCGCGATCTTCGTCGTGGAGCTGCTCGTGATCGTCCACAAGATCGGGCAGGGGCCTCAGGCCTACGCGGACATGGTGGCAAAGCTGCAATCTCCGGGGTGCATCGTCTTCCATGTGATCGCCCTGGCGTTTGTTCTCTATCACACGATCACGTGGTTCCAGGCCACGGGCGTCGTTCAGGTGGTGCGAGTGGGCGACCGCCAGGTGCCGCCCGCGCTGGTGGTCGCCGGTAACTACGTCGCCTGGGTCGTGGCCTCGCTGTTCATCCTGTACTGGCTGCTCGTGAGGAGCTGAGGCCATGTCGCCCGGCAAGACGATCGAGCCCCTCTGGTGGAGCCTCTTCTCGGCGGGAGGTGTCGTCGCGGCGTTTCTGGTCCCGGTGCATCTCTTTCTGTTCGGCCTGGCCATTCCGCTGGGATGGGTGTCCGTGAGTCACGCGCGGCTGCTGGCGCTCGTCGGACACCCCGTCGTCAAATTGTATTTGTTCGTGCTCATCGCGCTCCCGCTCTACCACTGGGCCCATCGCTTCCGCTTCATCCTGGAGGACCTGGGTCTTCACGGACTCCGGATGCCGCTCGCCGTCCTCTGCTACGGCAGCGCCATCGTGGGCACCGTGGCCACCGTGTGGGTCCTGATCCGGATATGAGCGCCCGGCCTCCGTTTCGAGCGTGAGCCGAAACCGGCGATGAAGATCCACGAGTATCAGGGCAAGGCCATCCTGCGCGAGTTCGGCGTGCCCGTGCCGAGCGGGGACGTCGCCGACACGCCCGAGCAGGCCAAGGCGATCGCGACCAGGCTCGGGGGCAGGGTGGTCGTCAAGGCGCAGGTGCACGCGGGCGGGCGCGGAAAGGCGGGCGGCGTCAAGCTGGCGGAAGATCCCGCGGGTGCTGAGGCCGCGACCCGCCAGATCCTCGGCATGATGCTCAAGACCCCGCAGACCCCGCCCGAGGGCATCAAGGTCCTCAAGGTGCTCGTGGAGGAAGCCTCGCCCATCGCCACCGAGCTGTACCTCTCCATGACCCTCGACCGCGGCCGGGGCACCCACGTGGCCATGGCCTCCCAGGCGGGAGGCATGGAGATCGAGGAAGTCGCCGCCACCCATCCCGAGAAGATCATCCGCGAGTGGACCGATCCCGCCCTCGGTCTCCAGGCTTTCCAGGCGCGCAACCTCGCCTTCGGCCTCGGGCTCTCGGGGGATCAGTTCAGGGCGGCGGTCTCGCTCATCCTCGACCTCTTCCGCGCCTACGTGGACAGGGACTGCTCGCTGGCCGAGATCAACCCCCTCGTGGTCACCAAGGACGGCCGCGTGCTCGCCCTCGACGCCAAGCTCAACTTCGACGACAACGCCCTCTACCGGCACAAGGAGATCGTGGCTCTCCGGGACATCAACGAGGAGACGCCGCTCGACGTGGAGGCCTCGAAGTATGGGCTGAACTACATCAAGCTCGACGGCAATGTCGGCTGCATGGTCAATGGGGCGGGGCTGGCCATGGCGACCATGGACATCATCAAGCTCGCGGGGGGCGAGCCCGCGAACTTTCTCGACGTGGGCGGCGGCGCCTCCCCCGAGCAGATCGAGAACGCCTTTCGCATTCTCTCGTCGGACCCATCCGTCAAGGCCGTGTTCATCAACGTCTTCGGCGGCATCCTCCGGGTGGACCGACTGGCCGAGGGCATCATCGCGGCCGTGAACAAGCTGGGCCTGAAGCTGCCCGTGGTCCTGCGCGCGGAAGGCACGAACGTCGAGCAGGGCAAGAAGATGCTGGCCGACTCCGGGCTCGCGCTCGTCATGGCCAACGACATGGGCGAGGGGGCCAAGAAGGTGGTCGAGCTCGCCCGGACCGCCGCAACGCGATGAGCATTCTCGTCGACAAGTCCACGCGCGTCCTCGTCCAGGGCATCACGGGCAAGGAAGGCGCCTTTCACGCCCTCCGCTGCAAGGAGTACGGGACCAACGTCGTGGGCGGGGTCACGCCCGGCAAGGGCGGCACGACCCACGAGGGCTTCCCCGTCTGGAACACGGTCGAGGAGGCGCGGGGCGCGGCCGGGGTCGACTGCGCGCTCATCTTCGTGCCTCCGCCCGCGGCGGCGGACGCCATGATGGAGGCGGCGGACGCGGGCGTCCCGCTCGTGGTCTGCATCACCGAGGGCGTGCCCGTCGTCGACATGGTGCGCGTCAAGGCCTTCCTGGCCCGGACCACGAGCCGGCTCATCGGCCCGAACTGTCCCGGCCTCATCTCGCCCGGCAAGGCCAAGATCGGGATCATGCCGGGGCACATCCACAAGGTAGGGCCCATCGGTGTCGTTTCGCGAAGCGGCACGCTGACCTACGAGGTCGTGCACCAGCTGACCCAGCGCGGGCTCGGCCAGTCCTCCTGCGTGGGCATCGGGGGCGACCCCGTCAACGGCACGAGCTTCATCGACGTCCTCCGTCTCTTCCAGGACGACGCGCAGACGGAAGCGATCATGATGATCGGCGAGATCGGCGGCACCGCCGAGGAAGAAGCGGCCGCCTTCATCAAGGCCCACGTCAGGAAGCCGGTGGTGGGCTTCATCTGCGGCCAGACGGCGCCGCCCGGGCGGCGCATGGGCCATGCCGGCGCCATCATCGCGGGCGGCAAGGGCACGGCCGCCGAGAAGATGAAGGCCATGGAGTCGGCGGGCATCACCACCGTCAAGAGCCCCGCCGACATGGGCGCCACCGTCGCCAAAGTTGTGGGTAAATGAATTTCGAGCCGAAACGGGCCGACGAGCCAGAGGCGTGGCACTTCGAGCTGAAGGGCGAAGCCCTGAGACGAGGACTGAGTAGATACCCGGTGAGGCGAGTGCTGAATAGACTCGTCGGCAAGAAATAATCAGAAAAGGACACGTCGCCCACCCATGGCCGTAGAGCGCACGCTCACCATCATCAAGCCCGACGCCGTGGCCAAGAGCGCCTCCGGGCAGATCATCGCCCGCTTCGAGCAGGCCGGCCTGAAGGTCCTGGCCGCCAAGCTCGTGCACCTCTCACCCGCCCAGGCCGCGGGCTTCTACATCGTCCACAAGGATCGCCCGTTCTACGGGAGCCTGTGCGCGTTCATGACCCAGGGGCCGTGCATGCCCATGGTCCTGGAAGGCGAGGGTGCCATCGCGCGCCTGCGCGATCTCATGGGCGCCACGGATCCCGCCAAGGCCGCCCCGGGGACCATCCGGAAGGATTTCGCGTCCTCGATCGAGGCCAACGCCGTTCACGGCTCGGACTCGCCGCAGTCGGCCGCCTTCGAGATCCCGTACTTCTTCGGCGCGACGGAGATCCACTCGCGCTAGACGGGCACGCCAACCTTCCTCGGCGACCGTTGGAGGTAGGACTAATCTAGCGGTAGGTTGCCGCCGTATGACCGAGTCGCCCCGACGAAGCTGTCAAGGGGAAAAGCGCGAGGCAGTGACTCTTGGTGTATCCATCTGCGTACATTGACCCCTGCCGAAGGTCTCGGAAAGCTTCGGAGTCACTCACGGTCAGGAAACAAGCGGAGAGTCCCGATCATGATGGCAGTGGATACATCGTTGCAATTGCACTTGGCTTGCGAGCGTGGGACGGTAGGGCGTCAACCACATTGATCGAAGTCATGATGCGCTGACGTTCGGCCAGACTATGGACGGGGAGACTCCGCCTTGATCTCTGAGCCGCAAGTACCAGAGATGCACGCCGATGGCTGAGCGGCCCTCAGCGCTTGAGGTGCGTCTCGAGAAAGCTCACCGCGTCGGGGACGTACACGGGATAGCCCTCGGCTCGGGTGAAGAGGAAGTGCCCGTTGTCGCGGAAGGCAGGATAGACCTTCATCTCGACGCTCTTGCCCGCGCGCTTGAGCTCTCTCTCGAGCTGACGTCCCTCGCCCTCGTGGAGCATCATGTCGTTCTTCGACCACAGGATGAGAACGGGCGCCTCGATCTTCTGCGCGCCGCTCTTCCAGACCCCTTGCACGAGCGGCCAGCCCTCGTCGACGCCGCCCTGCCCACTTTGCCGATACCCGCCCGCCATGCTGATCACCGCCTTGAAGCGCGCATCTCGAGCGGCGGCCATGATGCTGACGAGGCCGCCCAGCGAGACGCCGCCCACGGCCACGCGCTCCGGGTCCACGAAGGGCAGTGTCAGCAGGTACTCGAGGGCGGCCACCACGTCGCCCGCCTCCTCCTCGGCCCCACGCATGACGTCCGCGGCGCGGCGTCCGCTATATCCGCCCGAGCCGTGGCCCTGGCTGTAGGTTGTGGCCGCTCCCTCGGAGCCCATGTACCCCCGGCGCGCGAGAACGAGGGTCACGAAGCCCGTGCGCGCCAGGATGTCGGGCAGGGAACCCTTCGTGATCTGTGTCCGCGGAGGTCGCGAGGCCTCCTGGGTCGTCATGGAGCCATGGTTGCTAATGTAGGCAGGAAAGGGCCCTGGCCCCTCGGGACGGCCGAGGAGCGCGCGCAACTTCAGCGCGTCGCTTGGGATACCCACGATTTCTGTGGTGTAGGGCGCGCGCGTCTGCGCAGAGACGCTGGAAGCCACGAGGAGCAGGACGCACGCCGCCGGAATGACGCGCATGCGGGAATTATACGAGCAGCGCTCGCGAGCGTGAAATCAGGGTGAGCGACGAGTTCTTCCCTGCCGTCTTGGGTATGCGCCAGCGCTGGCTGGCCGGCGTCGGCGGCATCGGTGTGGGCTTCGGGGTGCCCTTCGCCCTCAGCATCGTGCTTCTCGCCATGAGCGGGGATCCGCTCTTCGTCATCCTGCCCTTGCCTTTCCTGGGCACGCTCTGGATGGTCCAGGGGCTGGCGCCCGCCGGCTATACGCTGGACGAGAACGGGGTGGGGCTCGAGCGACGCTGGCTCCGGCGCGTGATTCCGTATGCCGCCATCGCCGCCGTCGATCGGCAGCCGCGCGCGGTGGGCGGGCTCGGCGGCGTCGGCCTCAACGGTCTCTTCGGCGCCCACGGGCTCCGCTGGAACCCGCGCACGGGCCGGCACTATCTCTTCATCGCCAACACCGCGGACCTCGTGTGGCTGCGCGCGGGCGGCGGACTGATCGCGCTCTCGCCGGAGCGCCCCGACGCCTTCGTGGTCGAGCTCAACCGGCGGCTCGCCCGGCGCGACGCTGCCACCTGATCCACACGAGAACGAGCGCGCCGAGCACGGCGACCACGGCCACGCGCTCGAAGCCGCCCGCCAGCCTGCGGAGCTTCTCGATGTGATCGCCGAGGCCGTAGCCGATGCCGTAGCCGGCGAGCGCCGGGCAAGGGACATAGAAGATGGCTCCCAGAAGATTGGCGACGAAGAACTTGGTGTGCGACACGCCCACGATCCCCGCCAAGGGGCCCGCTACCGTGCGCAGGCCCGGAATGAAGCGGGCCACGAAGACGGCCCACGCGGAATGCTTCACCATGATCCGCTCGTACTTCGCCTTCCTCTCCGGGGAGAGAGGCAGGCGATCGAGGAGCCGCCGACCGTAGTGTTGCCCGGCCCAGAAGCCCAGGTTGTCGCCCACGCTGGCGCTGGCGATGCCGACCAGGATGACGAGGGGGAGATGGAGCCGTCCTTGCGAGGCGAGGTAGCCGCCCAGCACGAGCACGGACTCCTCGGGCGCGGGCACTCCCGCATTGCCCAGGAGGACGACGACGAAGATCGCCCCGTAGCCGATGTGCTGGAAGAGCTCGGTCAGGTCCGGCACGTGCGCCCCGCGCGCGAGGACATCATGGGAGGATAGCACGGCGAGACCGGGGGGCTGGATTGACACGGGCGGGCGCGCGGAGGTCAACTGGCTCTCATGCGCATCCTCGTGGTCGAGGACGACCGGAAGGTCGCGAGCTTCATCCGCAAGGGGCTCGAGGAGGAAGGGCACACCGTGGATGTCGCGCCCGACGGCGAGGCGGCCCTCACCCACGCCCTCGATGCGCCGCCCGACCTGCTCGTGCTCGACGTCATGCTGCCCAAGCGCGACGGCTTCAGCGTGCTCAAGGCGCTCCGCGCGGACGGGGTGAAGGCGCCCGTGCTGATGCTGACGGCCCGTGATGCCGTGAGCGACCGCGTGGCGGGCCTCGACTCGGGTGCCGACGACTATCTGACCAAGCCGTTCGCCTTCGAGGAGCTCCTGGCCAGGGTGCGGGCGCTCCTCCGCCGCGGCGGAGAGCGCGCGAGCACGGTGCTGCGGGTGGGCGACCTCACGCTCGATCCCGCCACGCGCGAGGTGCGCCGGGGGACGCGGCGGGTGAGCCTGACCGCGCGCGAGTACACGCTGCTCCAGTACTTCATGCGCAGCGCGGGCCGAGTGCTCTCGCGCTCCATGCTCGCCCAGCATGTGTGGGGGCTCGACTTCGACCCCGAGAGCAATGTCGTGGACGTGTATGTCGGATATCTCCGGCGCCGCATCCAGGCCGAAGGCGAGCCGAAGCTCCTCCACACCGTGCGCGGGGCGGGGTACGTCCTCAGAGTGGACGCGTGAAGCCCCTGTCCCTCCGCGCTCGTCTCACGCTCTGGTACGCGGGAGTGCTCGTGGCCATCCTGGCCGTGGTCAGCGCGCTCTCCTACTCGGTGCTGCGCTGGAGCCTGCTCCAGCAGGTGGACGCGTCGCTGGCCGCGGTGGCCCAGATCGTCCGGGAGACGGACGAGCGCGGGGCGGGCGGCTCAGAGGTCGAACGGGCCATCCGCGAGCTGCTCGGGCCCGGCTTCTCTGACCAGTTCTTCCAGTTCCTGGATCCGGAGGGCCGGTCGCGCTTTCGCTCGGGCTCACCGCACCCGGGCAGCCTGCCCCTGTCCCTCGAGGCGCGCCTGAACGCCGCGCACGGCCGGCAGACCATCGAGACGCTGGAAGATCCGGCGAACGGACCCCTGCGGGTCCTGACCGTGCCCGTGCAGCGGGCCGGGCGGTCCGTCGAGATCATCCAGGTCGCGGCTCCGCTCGCGCGCACGCGCTCTGCGCTGTCCCGCTACCTGACCACGTTGCTCGCCCTCGTGCCGGTGGCCGTCGGCCTCGCGGCCGCGGGGGGCGCCGTCATCGCGGGCCGCGCCTTGCAGCCCGTGCGCGAGATGTCGCGCGCCGCCCGGCAGATCACCGCCGAGGATCTGGGTCGCCGCCTCGCGCGCCGCGGCGCCGACGACGAGATCGACCACCTCGCCGATACGCTCAATGCCATGCTGGCCGGGCTCGAGGCCGCCTTCGCCCAGTCCCGGCGCTTCTCCGCCGACGCGGCGCATGAGCTGCGCACCCCGTTGACCGCTCTCAAGGGCGAGATGGAAGTGGCGCTCCGGGCGGCGCGCTCGCCGGAGGAATATCGCCGGGTCCTCGCCTCGAGCCTGGAAGAAGTCGAGCATCTCATCCACCTGGCCGAGGACCTCCTCATCTTCTCGCGCTCTGCGCCCGGTCTCCGGGCTCCGACCGCTCCCGTCGATCTCGAGCCGCTCCTCCTGGAGGCGCTCGAGACGGGCGCCCGGCGGGCCCAGAGCGCGGGGGTCACGATGCGCGCCGACACCTTCGAGCCGGCCACCGTCCTCGGCGAGGCCGGCGCCCTTCGCCGCGCCGTCTTGAACCTGGTCGACAACGCGATCAAGTACACGCCCGCGGGGGGCAAGGTCGAGCTCTCGCTCGTGACGGGGAATGGCCAGGCCCTGATCACCGTGCGGGATACCGGCATCGGCATCGAGACGGGGGCCGCCGCGCGGATCTTCGAGCCCTTCGTGCGACTCGATGCCGCGCGCGGGCGCGACAAGGGCGGCACGGGGCTCGGACTGGCCCTCGTGCGCGCCATCGTCACCGCCCATGGCGGCACCGTGGAGGTCGAAAGCGCTCCGGGAGCGGGCAGCCGCTTCACGATCCGCCTGCCCCTGGCGCCCCCGAAGTAGGCGTCGGTCCATCCTAAGAGCCTTCTCATGGGAGGCTCACCCTCCTCTCAGGCGGCCCTGCTACGTTTTGCGCACGCAGGACGAGCCGCACTCACACACGAGGAGGATTACCATGCTGGATCGGTTTCGCGGACGGAGATGGGCCTGGTCAGCCGTCGCGCTGGCCGCCGTGCTGATTCTGGGCGGCGTGACATATGGATTCGGCGTCACCAAGTCCACCCAGCTGCTCCTGTGGACGGAGCAGACCGCCACGGGCGGCGCAGCGCCCACCGTGCTCGCGCCGGACTGGGTGAAGATCGGGCGGGATCTCAAGCCCGCCGTGGTCAACGTCAGCGCCAAGCGGGCCCAGGGGCCGGCGCCCGAGATGAGCACGCCCTTCGGCGAGGACTCGCCGTTCGATCGGTATTTCCGGGATCACTTCGGCACGCGCCCGCAGCGCCCCGTGCGCAGCATGGGCTCGGGCTTCATGATCAATGCCAATGGCTACATCGTGACCAACAACCACGTTGTGGATGGCGCGACCCAGCTCCAGGTCAAGCTCTCCGACGGCCGCGAGTTCCAGGGCAAGGTCATCGGCCGCGATCCCAAGACCGACCTGGCCCTTCTGAAGATCGAGGCCACGGGGCTGCCCGTCATTCCGCTCGGGGACTCATCGGCTCTGCAGGTGGGTGAGCCGGTGATGGCCATCGGCAACCCCTTCGGTCTCGAGCAGACGGTGACCACGGGGATCGTCAGCGCCACCGGACGCTCGATCGGCGCCGGGCCCTACGACGACTTCATCCAGACCGATGCTTCCGTCAACCCGGGCAATAGCGGCGGGCCTCTCATCAACGCGCGCGGTCAGGTGATCGGCATCAACACCGCCATCTTCAGCCAGAGCGGCGGCTCGGTAGGCATCGGCTTCGCCATTCCCGTGAGCCTCGCCAAGTCCGTGGTCACCCAGCTCGCCGACTCCGGCAGCGTCACTCGGGGCTGGCTCGGCGTCGCCATCCAGCCCCTCACCACGGACCTCGCCAAGACCTTCAATCGTCCGGACACCAAGGGCGCGCTCGTCTCTTCCGTGACGCCGAGCTCGCCCGCAAGCCGCGCCGGTCTCAAGCCCGGCGACATCATCACCATGTACGACAGCCGCGCCATCAATCGGGTGGGCGATCTTCCGCGCGCCGTCGCTGAGACGCGCGTGGGGCGCGAGGTGCCCGTCAGCGCGATTCGCGATGGCCAGACGGTTCAGCTCACGGCCCGGATCGAGGCCCTCGAGGCCAAGGAAGGCCGCCAGGCCGCGAGCGAAGCCGAGGCCAGGCCGTCGCTTGGTCTCTCCGTGCAGCCGATGACGCCTGATCTCGCCCGTCGCCTCGGTACGCCTGCCCGTCAGGGCCTGGTCGTGCAGGGGGTGGAGGCGGGGAGCCCCGCCGCCGATGCCGGCTTCGAGCGCGGCGACGTCATCGTCGAGGTGAATCGCCAGCCCGCGAGAAGCGTGGAGCAGCTCAAGGAGGCCGTGGCCAAGCGCGAGAAGGGCAAGCCCATCCTGTTCCGCGTGGAGCGGGAGGGCGCCAGCCTCTTCCTCACCGTCGCGGCGTAAGGGCAGGACTACCCGGGCGCGCCGGCTGGCCATCGAGCCCGCCGGCGCGCCTGCGGTTCACCCCCTGGAGAAGGACGGGCGACCGGCGCCGGGCGCAAACTATGATGAGGTCGTGGGCATCACGGCCAAGTACACGGAGGCACGCCCCGAAGTCATTCGCCTGGGCTTTCCCTTCCAGGATCGCAATGGCTGGCTGCTCGTGCCCGACATCGAGCGGCCGATGCTATGGTGGACCACGAACGGGTTCATGAAGCGGACCATTCCTTTGCGTAGTATCGTGGATACGTCTTTCGTGGACGAGGCCGCCCGGGCGGTTCCGGAGCGGTGAGCCACTCACGCGAGGTGCTTGTCATGCGCATGCGCTACATCGGTCTCGGCAATCTCGTGAGACGCCTCGGCGCCGCGCTCTGTCTCATGAGTCTCGCGGCGCAGGGGGCGGGGGCGGCGCCCAACTGGGGCGCCCTGGACATGTCTCCCTATGACCCGCCCAAGCCGGCGCCGGCGTTTTCGCTGCCGGATGTCGACGGCAAGGCGACCCGGCTCGCGGACTTTCGCG
>WNFG01003066.1_pt1 | contig 18301 bp, 20 predicted proteins | sample 5400431 | NCBI WGS metagenome assembly WNFG01 (sample SAMN13153346, study PRJNA577476) | soil metagenome | isolation source: 120 cm saprolite under Douglas fir tree site 2 hole 3 replicate 2 | place: USA:California | collected 2015-04-18 | reverse complement strand
CCGCGCTGATCGGGAAGCTGGTCCCGCAGTTCGCATTGCCTGCGGTGAAAGGCCGCGCGCTTCCGCTATCGAGCACCGATCTCGGCGGCGAAGTCTCTCTCGTCAATGTCTTTGCTTCGTGGTGCGTCGCGTGCCGGGAAGAGCATCCGGTATTCATGCAAATTAGAGCCGAGAATCTCGTCCCGATCCATGGCCTTAACTACAAGGATCGACCGGACGACGCCGCAAAGTGGCTTGATACCATGGGCGACCCGTACACCCGCACCGGAGCCGATCTTAACGGCCGGGTGGCCATCGACTGGGGGGTCTACGGCGTCCCTGAAACCTTCGTGATTACGAAGGATGGTCACATCGCGCACAAGCACATCGGCGCTGTCACCCCGAAGGATCTCGAGGAGACGATTCTCCCGCTGATCAGGAGGCTTCGGCAACAATGATGTCCGCCTTCCGCTCTCTCAAGGACCGCTTCGGTGGATGGACGGGCGTGGCGATGATCGTGGTGATGACCTCGCTATTCGCCGCCGCCCAAGCGCCGCTGAAAAGCTTTGTCCTGCACGATGCGCCGAAGCCGGTCGCAACGGTCGCATTCGACGACGCCGAAGGCCACTCGCGAACCCTCGCGGATTTCAAAGGCAAGGTTGTGCTTCTTAACATCTGGGCGACGTGGTGCGTCCCGTGCCGCAAGGAAATGCCGGCGCTCGATAGGCTGCAGGGAGCTATGGGCAGTCCGGATTTCGAGGTCCTTCCGGTTTCCATCGACCGCGGCGGAATCGCGAAGGTCCGCGACTTTTATTCCGAGATCGGTGTGCGCCATCTCGCGATGTACATCGACGTATCCGGCCAAGCACCGCGGGCGCTCGGCGCCGTCGGCTTGCCCACGACGCTCGTCATATCGGACCCGCAGAATGGGACTCCTCGGAGATTGCTGACGTCCTCAGACCCATCATCTCCAAGCAGGCCGCCACCAGCGAGGGCGTCGCGCAAGCGCAAACTCAGGCTGCGCCGGAAGATCGCGCACCTGGTGCGCTGCTGCGCTCGTTCCAATGGCTGCAAGGGCTGTTCATCAAATGACTATCCAAGGAGACACACGTGATGACATCTGACACGACCAAAACGGCCGACGGGTCGCTGGGGCGCAGTTGGTTCGATTTCGCTCGGTACCACCTTGCCAATCGATGGATGCTTCTGACGCTTGGCGGTCTCGTGGTCATCATTGGCGTCGCCCTAAATTGGGGTTGGCTGGTGGCCGCGGGCATTGCGCCGGTTCTCGTTGCGGTGGCGCCTTGCGCCATCATGTGTGCGCTGGGGCTCTGCGGCATGAAAATGATGGGAGGCTCCAAGTGAGTCGAAGCCGTGTCGGGCTGCAGAACGCTGGAGGGGACGATGGCGTCGCCCAGCGTTACCAAAATCGATCGACCAATGTTCGGGGTCGAGTTGCTGCCACGATGTCGCGCGCGCGAGCCCTCAAAGGAAGCGTGCTGAAAACTCAACCACTCGATGAAAGGAGAGACCACAATGACTAAGCCGACAAGAATCCTCGTCCTGCATGGCTCAATGATGGGCCGCGGGACAATGGGCGGGAGCGGCATGATGGGCGGACACGGAATGGGGATGATGAATGAAATGAGCCGGATGATGGATCAATGCGGCGCGATGATGCAAGGCAACGAGCGGCCGAACGACCAATGGCGAAGGAATCCGCCTTCACGTCAGGACAAGAAAGAGTAACGGAGAACCGGCAGGGGCCGCTCCCTCACTTCGGGCGGCAGGCTTGCCGATCCGGCGACATGTACGTCATTGGAACCTCTGCGAGGCAAATGATGACACGCCTTGGCGCATTCACTCACGCTCTCGGTTTGGCAGCGCTGTCAATTGCAATTCTTATCGGCGCAGGAGCGGTGCAAGCCGCTGCATCAAATCAAGAGCACGAGACGCTGTTTGCTCTCGCCTACGATCCCGGCACAGACACCCTTTTGAAGGCCGATGCCAATGCGCTCTATCGGAGCCGGGACGGAGGGCAGAGCTGGCAGAAGATTGCCATACCGTCTCCCGAGGACGGTAAGATTGCCGCGGTCACGACATCTTTCGCCGCCCGGGGCGTGATGTACGTCGCAGGTCCTGGCTTGGGCGTCGTCCGCACGGATGACGGAGGAAAAACCTGGGTCGAGCGGACCGAAGGGCTTCCCAGCCGCGACGTGATTGCGGTTGCCGCCCACACGACACAGCCAGATACCGTATACGCCGTCGTGAAGGAGCACGGCATCTATCGAAGCCAAGATGCTGGGAAAAGCTGGCGGATGATGGATCGCGGGCCGCGGAACGGTCTGATCCAATTAATCCATTCTGACATGGCGGGAAGCATGCAGAGCGGCTGGCTCTTCGCCGCAACACCCAACGGCGTTCGGCGCATCATGGATTGTTTCTGCCTTTGGCAGGACGCCGGCGGCCTCGCCAGTGAAGTTCGCGGCGTCACCTATGATCCCAAACAGCAGGAACACATCTACGCCGCAACTGAAAAAGGTCTGTTCCGCAGCACTGACGGAGGAGAGAACTGGATTGAGATGGCGTCTCCGCTCTCCAAACCGGTTGCGCTTGCTTTTGCGCACTCCGGAACGCTCTACGTCATCGATGCCGGCGGCCGTCTATTCCGAAGCATGGATGAGGGCGTCACTTGGGCACTGGTGAATGCGTAGGCTTTTGATGGGCGCGATGCTAGCCGCGGCAAGCCATGTGGCGATCGTTCGCGCGGCGGACGAGGCGCCGTCGCTCGACTTGGAGAGCGTCAAATCCGGTCGTGCGATCTATGGGCAATATTGCGCGTCTTGTCATGGGGCGAATGCTCAGGGTGCACCTGGTTGGCAAGAGCGTAACGAGCACGGCGAACTTCCAGCTCCTCCGCACAATGCGGAAGGCCACACATGGAGGCACTCGGATGCCATGTTGTACGAAATGGTCAGCAAAGGCTGGCGAGATCCCTTCAACAAGACCAAGCGCCTGACCATGCCCGCCTTCGGTGAGGCGCTGTCGCCTGAGCAGATTCGTGCGGTGATCATTTATCTGAAGACGTTATGGACGTCCGAACAACGCGACTTCCAATCGGAGGAGAGCCGTAATCAACCCTTTCCACACCGGATGCCATAGCTGCATGTCGGCTTGGTAGGGCAGAGTCGAGATCGGAAATTCGTGATGCTGAAAGTCAGTGCAGGAGAGGGACAAATGAATGATCAAAGGGGATCGCGAAACTACTCGAAAATCTTCAGCTGGATGCTTGTGCCGCTGATCCTAGTCGCAGTGGCGGGCATCGGGCTCGCTGCGGAGCGCCGCGTTCTCCACCAGCCGAAGGCTGCCAACACCGTCGCAGACATGCCGCAGGACGAGTTCGAGCGGCGCGTGCGCACCTATCTGCTTGAGCACCCAGAGGTGATCACAGAAGCGATCAGTCGGTTGGAGGCCCGCCAGGCCGAACTGGACGCCGCACAAGTGAAGACCCTACTGAAGGAGCACACCGACGAGATATTTCGCGATCCCGACAGTCCGGTCGGCGGCAACCCCGCGGGCGACGTCACGTTGGTTGAGTTCTTCGATTACAATTGCCCATATTGCCGCCAAATGGCGCCACTGATGACCCAGGCCGAGGCCGAAGATCCGCAACTGCGGATCGTCTACAAGGAGTTCCCGATCCTCGGACCGAACTCCGTGGTGGCAGCTAAAGCGGCGCTCGCGGCCAAAAAACAGGACAAGTACGTCGCCTTCCATCGCGCGCTTTATCAGATCCGCGGGCCGGTCGAAGAGGGCAAGGTGCTCGAAGCCGCAGCCAAGGGCGGACTCGATGTCGACCGTCTGAAAGCGGACATGCAGGATCCAAGCCTTCAGGGCCTCTTGGACAGAAACATACAACTCGCGCAGGCGCTGCGGATCACTGGCACGCCGGGTTTCGTCGCCGGCGATCAGATTCTTGTGGGCGCCACCGATTTGAAGACGCTTCAGGCCGTGTTGCAAACCATAAGGGGCAAGCAAGCTGCAAAGTAGGAGCATGCGATCACGGTCGTCATGGAGGGCTTTTGGATGAGTGCCAAATATCAGAGTCACGGCTGGAAAATGCTTCGGCTCAAAATAGACGGAATGCACTGTGCGAATTGTGAAGTCCTGATCGAGCGCAGGTTCAAGAAGATTACCGGCGTTCGCCGCGTTAAAGTCAGCAGCACCACCGGCATGGCAGAGGTCAACTGCTACGGCGACGTCGACATTGCCACGCTGCAACGCGCGATAGTGGAGGATGGCTACACTGTCTGGCTGCTACATGAGCAAACCAACAAGCCGACCGATTCCGGAAAGGTAAAGAACACCCGCCGCGACTACGTCGAGATCGGTGCGGTGTTTCTCGTACTTGTCGGGCTCTACGTCGTACTGAGCGAGCTTAACATCCTACCGGAGCGTCTCGCGGTACCCAACACCATCAGCTACGGCCTCGCATTCGTGATCGGCATCGTCGCTTCGATGTCTACCTGTATTGCAGTGACGGGCGGCCTGTTGGTGGCGGTCGCCGCAAAGTACAACGCCGTCGGCGGAAGTTTGAGCGGCGTCCAAAGGTTCAAACCGCACATTTATTTCAATGTCGGCCGGGTCGTGTCGTACACGATTCTGGGAGGCGCCATCGGAGCATTGGGATCGACATTCACGCTCTCCGCTGATGCGAACGGCCTCCTGATCATTTTCGCCAGCGCCGTGATGATCGTCCTTGGGCTGCAAATGCTCAAATTGCTCCCGCCGCTGGGGCTGCTGGCGCCCAGAATGCCGAAATTCATCGCGCATAAGATTCACGATCTTTCGGAGAAGGAAGCGAAAGGCGGTGCGTTCATTTTGGGCGCTTCTACCTTCTTCCTACCCTGCGGCTTCACCCAAGCGCTTCAGCTCTACGTGCTGGCCAAGGGAAGCTTCATGACCGGCGCGCTGATCATGTTGGCGTTCTCCCTTGGAACCCTGCCGGCCCTGGTTTCCCTCTCGGCTTTATCGAGTTTTGCGAAAGGCTCCTTCCAAAGATACTTCCTGAAGTTCGCGGGTGTCGCCGTCGTCATCCTCGGGCTCTTCAACATTCAAAGCGGCCTGACGCTCACCGCCGTCGGCACCGAGAATTCGACGCCGGCCGCTAATGGAGGGCCGGTCGTTGCCGGGACAAAGCAGGCTATCCCGGCAACCGAGCAGCCGGTGCCGATTGTTGACGGCAAGCAGATCGTCGATATGAAGATCCTCGGCTACCGGTATGAGCCAAACCGCTTCGCCGTGGTGCAGGGAATACCGGTCGAGTGGCGGATTGATGCCAGCGCGGCCGCCGGGTGTGGCCGCATCATCATTGCGCCGAAAGCCGGCGTCCGCAAACTCCTTCCATCCGGCACCACTGTCATTACCTTTACGCCTCAAGTGCCTGGTGACATCAGTTTCAATTGCAGCATGGGCATGATGACGCGCGGCTCCAGGATCACGGTGCTGCCCAACACAATCGACAAAGCGGCGGCCTTGACACCGGTGAACACCGCACCTCCAGCAAACGCCGCGCCTGCAGCGCAAGCATTTTCCGCGAATCAGCGTGGCGAGATCGAACGCATTACCAAAGAATACCTCGTCCAGCATCCTGAGGTGCTGCAGGAAGCGATTGCCGCGCTGGAGAAGCGCCAGCAGACGCTGGATGCGGAGGCGCATCAGGCAGCCATCAAGGAGAATGCCGCGACCTTGCTCGGCTCAGCGCACCAGGTCGTGCTCGGCAACCCGCAGGGCGATGTCACCATGGTCGAGTTCTTCGACTACAATTGCGGCTACTGCAAACGCGCACTCTCGGACACGCTCGACCTGTTGAAGACCGATCCCAAGCTCAGGGTCGTGCTCAAGGAATTTCCGGTGCTCGGGGAGGGCTCGACCCAAGCCGCACAGGTTGCCGTCGCGGTGCGCATGCAGGATGCGACTGGCAAGAAATACCTCGAGTTCCATCAGAAACTGCTCGGCGGCCGCGGCCAAGCCGACCGCGTGCGTGCTCTTGCGGTAGCCAAAGAGGTCGGCCTCGACATGGCACGGCTTGAGAAGGACGTGGCGAGCGACGAGGCGAAGGCGACGATCGAAGAAAGCATGAAGCTTGCCGAAGCCCTCGGCGTCAATGGCACGCCCAGCTATGTGGTTGGTTCGGACGTGGTTGTCGGCGCCGTCGGGCTCGACGCGCTTCGCGAGAAAGTCAGTGCGGTGCGCAAGTAAGCGCGATATCCGGCACGTGCATCAGGAGCTTTGCCATGAAAACAGCGACGTTCAACATAGCCGGAATGCACTGCGCTTCGTGCGCAGCGCGTAACGAACGGACGCTCAAGAAACTCGAAGGCGTTCTCGATGCGACCGTCAATTTTGCCACCCACGGCGCCCGTGTGGTGTTTGACGACTCCGTTTTATCGGTCGGTACGCTCTATGACGTGGTGGTCGACAACGGCTACCAGGTGCTCAAACCCGAATTCGCCCGCGATCATAAGGAGCAGGCGCAGCGAGACCTGCAATGGGCACGGCAGCGGGCGTTCCTGGCCCTGCTGCTTGCCATCCCGACGGCGGCCCTGGCGATGCTCGATATCGAGCTGCCTTGGGGGTTTTTCAATCACAATGCGAGCGTCTGGATCGAGGCCATATTGGGCGCCGTCGTCATTCTCGGCCTCGGCTGGCAGTTTCATGTCGGCATGCTGCGGCAGGCCCGCCATGGAGCGGCGAACATGGATACGCTCATTTCGCTGGGGACGCTCGCCGCGCTCTTCTACAGCGCGGGGGCGATGTATGCCGGCACGCACCACCTGTACTTTGAAACCGGTGCCGTTATCGCCGCCCTCATTCTGCTCGGGAGATACTTCGAAGCCAGAAGCCGCGGTCAAGCCAGCGAAGCCATAGAAAAGCTCGTTGAACTGGGAGCCAAGACAGCGCACGTCATCAGGGGTGGCGAGGATCAAGACGTTCCCATTGACGACGTCAAGGTCGGCGACGTCCTTCTGGTCAAGCCCGGCGAGAAGGTCCCGGTAGACGGAATGATCATCGATGGCACGTCCAGCATCGATGAGTCGATGCTCACGGGCGAAAGCATGCCGGTAAACAAGGCAAAGGGAGACGACGTATTTGGCGCAACCATCAATGTTGGCGGCGCATTTCAAATGCAGGCGACAAAGGTAGGCCAGGACACCACGCTCGCCCAAATCGTCAAGATGGTCGCCGAAGCGCAAGTGAACAAAGCGCCGATCCAAAAGCTCGCTGACAGAATTTCCGGCGTGTTTGTGCCGATCGTGCTCGGAATTGCGATCATCACGGCCGTCGCCTGGTATGTCGTCACGGGCGATATCTACCAGAGCTTCGTGCCGGCTGTAGCGGTGCTCGTGATTGCGTGCCCCTGCTCTCTTGGTCTTGCGACCCCGACAGCCATCATGGTCGGCACCGGTTTGGGAGCACGACGCGGAATCCTGATCAAGAACGGAGAGGCCCTCGAAAGGGGAAAGAAGATCGACGTGGTGGTCTTCGACAAGACCGGCACACTTACGGAGGGCAAGCCCAAGGTCGTCGATATTCTTGCCTGCCAGGCGTCAACGAGCGCGGACGAAGTGCTCGTTTTGGCGGCGAGCATCGAAAGACTTTCCGAGCATCCCCTGGCACAGGCGATTGTGCTTGCGGCACGGGAGAAAAATTTGCCGTTCAAGGACGTCCAAGATTTCGTGAATGTCCCGGGGAAAGGCGTACGAGCGAGGATTGGTGAGGCCACAGTGACAGTCGGAAGCATACGGCTGTTGCTGGAGCATGGAGTGCCACTCACGCGTCAATGCGACAAGATCGATAAGCACGAGGCTGATGCAAAGACAATTATTGCCGTGGCTTATGATCGCGAGCTGGTGGGCGTGATTGCCGTTGCCGACAGTTTGAAAGAGGGCGCCAGAGCCGCGATCGAACATTTGCGGGCCGAGGGCATCGAGACGGTAATGATTACCGGCGACAATAGGAGGACAGCAGAAGCGATAGCCAAAGAGATCGGCATCGATCGCGTATTTGCGGAGGTCCTGCCACAGGACAAGGCGAAACAGGTAGGCGAACTTCAACAGAACGGGCAGCGCGTCGCCTTTGTCGGCGATGGCATCAACGATGCGCCGGCCCTCGTGCAGGCGGATCTGGGCATCGCGATCGGCACCGGCACGGACATCGCCATCGAAGCCGGGAACATCGTGCTTGTTAAAGGTCACCCGCTGAAAGTCATCGAAGCGCTCAGGCTATCCCGGCTGACCTTCAAAACGATCAAGCAGAATATGTTTTGGGCCTTTTTCTATAACGTGGCCGCGATTCCACTGGCGGCACTCGGGCTACTGAACCCGATGATTGCTGCTGCCGCGATGGCGGGCTCCAGCCTGACCGTCGTGGGTAACAGCTTGCGAATCAAAAGGCAGAAGCTCTCATAACCTCGAACTCGCTCGTGACTAGGAGGATTAGGGTCACGATGATCAACGTCTTCAGAGCTGGACTGACGTGGACAATGCGCAACGAAGGAGATTTACCATGAACCGTCGAGCGGCCTTGATGCTCGCTATTGGAGGCGTCGCAGGTATCGCCTCTCCCTCGGCCGGAGCCGAGTTCCATAAGAAGAAAGGCAATGGGCGGACGCCAGCCGCTACCCCGAACGATGTCGGTGGCACAAGAGACACGAAGACCGGATTGACATCGCAGTTTCAAGATCTCAAGGAGATCGGGCCGGACCGTCAGGTGGTGACGATTCGCCACAACCGAGACACCTACAAGATAACGACGGCCGACGGCCAAAGCGCCGACTTTTCGGAACCCAACCTTCGCTTCAAGATCGATTCGAGCCACGCCGGCCCGCTGGCCGGCAGACCGGTCATCTTGCCCACCGGCATGATGGGTGACCGCGTAACGGTGTTTTTCGCGTCGCCAGCAGAGATGAGCGCCTCGATCAAACATCAGGGCTGATACAGCGCTCCGTTGGCGGTGGCATGAGCGACATCTTACAAACCAGCATGATTGCTGCATTCGCGGCCGGTATCATTTCATTCCTGTCGCCGTGCGTGCTGCCACTGGTGCCCGGTTACGTTTCGTATATCGCGGGCCAGTCGATCGCCAATGACGCGACCCGGAAATCCGCGACGCTGCGGTTTCAGGCAATTGCGCTGAGCCTCTGCTTCGTTGTCGGCTTTGCAACGATCTTCGTGATCCTCGGGGCCAGCGCGACGGCTCTCGGCCAATTGCTCATTTCATACCGCTATGAATTGAACTTTGTGGGTGGTGCGGTCGTAATCGGCTTCGGTCTCTTCATGCTGGGTGTGCTACGGCCCTCATGGCTCTATCGTGACCTGCGCCTTGATGCTGCGATAGTAGGGGGACGGCCGCTTGGCGCCTATCTTCTCGGAATGGCATTCGCCTTCGGCTGGAGTCCCTGCATAGGTCCTATCCTGGGTACTATCCTGACGGTGGGCGCCGCTTCGGCCACGGTCAGCAAGGGCGTAGCACTGCTGGCGACCTATTCGCTCGGGCTTGGTGTCCCGTTCGTGCTCGCGGCGGCATTCACCGACGGTCTTTTGGCGAGGATGAAAACAATCGGCCGCCTAGGCCGTGGCCTTCGTCTGCTTGCCGGCGGCATCATGATTCTCATGGGCGGCGCGATGCTCACAGGGCAGCTCTCCACATTCTCGTACTGGCTTCTGAATACCTTCCCTCTGCTCGCAAAAATCGGATGACGGAGGGTGCCATGATACGAGCATGCAGAACACGCCAGAAATCCTTTATCCGATAAGTGAGCTCACAGATAGATGGAGACGATGATGCGACGCCTTTTTCTTGCTGCCTTTGCGTCTCTCATTGTGTCGGCGGAGCTTTCGCCCGCATGGGCGGCGAACGGAGATTCTAGCCGCGGCCAGCGTGTCTTCAATGCGTGTGCGGCGTGCCACTCCCTAGAGCCAAATCGGAATATGACGGGACCAAGCCTGGCGCAGGTTTGGAACCGCAAAGCCGGCGGATTGCCGAGCTTCGAGCGTTACTCGGACGTAATGAAGTCGTCCGGCATTGTCTGGGACGACAAGACGCTGGACCAATGGGTCACCGATCCGCAGCATCTCATCCCCGGCAACCAGATGACTTTTCAGGGCCTCAAGAACCAGCAGCAACGCGCGGATCTGCTGGCGTTCCTCAAGGCAGCAACACAGCCGGGCGCGGCTCAATCAGCTCAACAACGCGGGCAAATGGGCAGCAGCGATCCAAATCTAAAGGCGCTCGATCCAGAGGATCGTGTTCAAAACATCAGCTATTGCCGCGATACGTATCGCGTGACCACCGCCGACGGGAAGATGCACGCTTTTTGGGAGCGCAATCTCCGGCTCAAGACCGATAGCAGCAGCAACGGTCCCCAGAAGGGCGCCCCTGCACTTATTGGCGCCGGAATGATGGGCGACCGTGCCGACGTCATCTTTGCTGCCCCCGAGGAGATCAGCGGCTTCATCAAGCCGGAGTGTTGAGGCAGCGACAAGCCAACGCAGTTGTAGCGCGCACCTCCCTGGGGATTCGTTCGAACCTCGATGGAGGTCCGTTATGCTCCTCTCGATTGGAGACTATCTTGCGGGATCCTCGTCGGCGTTGCGACGACCCGCGCTGTCCGCAGCATCGTCTCTGACGAGCTGGATTGGTCCGAGCCTCAATCGGGACGCGGTCGGCAACGTTCAGAAAGCAGGGTTCCGACTACGGCGCTGGAAAACGTCTATCTCCATGTTGTGAAGATCATCGAAGCCGTGAAGGGCAATGCTGCTTAGTAGCGCGCGCTCGCGCACGTCGTGAGTGCTGTGCGACTATGCGGAGCGTCTCCGCCAGTCGGATGCGGGAGATGCCTCTCAGCAACGCAAGCCTTGAAACATTGACGAACCTGCCTATCACTTCCGGGTTCAACCACCATGCTCGGCCTTCGACCACCGTGCCGCACGACTGACCATAGCAATGTTGGCGTGCCAGTTTCCTGATTGGGAGGAGAATCAATGTCAGCCGCACAGACCGTTCGGTTCATCCGGGATGCAGACGGCGCGCGCGTGGCCTATGCCGTCGTCGGCGAGGGGCCCATCATCATCTGCCCGGCATGGTGGGTCAGCCACATAGAACGGGATTGGGAACATCCGGGATTCCGCCGCTTTTTCACCCAGCTGGCCGATGGGTTTCGGGTCGTACGCTACGATCGTCCAGGTACCGGTTTGAGTGATCGCGACGTCCCGCCACGAACGCAAGCGGACGAGGTGTCATTGCTGGCAAGGCTCGCCGATGCGCTCGGCGACGCCCAGTTCTCGCTATTCGCCGTGTCGTGCGCCGGACCCGTTGCCCTTACCTATGCGGCCGAACATCAAGACCGCGTTCGTCGGCTGTGCCTGTACGGATCGTATGCAAGCGGGACGGACATTGCGACACCGGAACTACGGGACGCCCTGCCCGCCCTTGTGATGGCGCACTGGGGCGTCGGATCCGATGCACTCACGGCGTTATTGTTTCCCGGAGCATCGCCGGAAGACTTCGAAGCCTTCTCGCGCAACCAGCGCGACTGGACGACTGCCCTGAAGGCGGCTGAGCTGTTGCGATTGAGTTTCACGATGAACGCGTTGCACGCGCTGCCACATATGCGCACAGAGGCTCTGATCATCCATCGTCGCGAGGATCGGACGATATCGCTCGAAGCAGGCAGACGATTGGCTGCGGAGCTGCCACACGCACGCTTCATGATACTGGATGGCAACGTGCACCTGCCCTGGATCGAAGGCGACGCGATTGCCGAGACGGTGCATGCATTCCTTGTTGGCCACCAGGCGCCGGCGTCAGCATTGTCCGCGACGCTCGCATCGGACTGTCGGTTGGACGAGGCGACGCGTGAGCTCATCTTGGCGGGGAGCCGCCAGCCAACCACGCGTCTGGAATACGGCGTGATGCAGGCGCTGATCCAGGCGAATGGACGCGTGCTCAGTCGCGACGAGATGCTTGGCAAGATCTGGAACACTCCCTTCGCGGGTTCGAATAAAGTCGAGGTCGTCGTCAGATCGTTGCGCAAGAAGCTTGGCGCCTTCGCGCCCTCAATCGAAACGGTCACTGGACATGGCTACCGTTTCGCCGGATGGAAGCATGTTGCACGAGGCAATCCTGAAGCGCCGTGAAGCAACCATCAGAGCGCGGAATAGCCCGAGGCGGGCGTCTGGCTCTGACGATGAAGAGGCGGCAGATTGACAGGCTGATCAGATGAACCGCGAGGAGGGCCTGCTACGTCTACGCCCGTCACGTCTGCGCAATGTGTCCAGATGTCAGCCGTGGTGCAGATTCTCATCTGATTCTCAGGAGAATCTCATCCGTTCTTCATGCGGTGGCGATGCGCCTCTTCTATTAGGCTTGCAGGGGTTCGATCTACGTCACGTTTACCTGTCATCGCCGGCAACGTGGACGTGGCGCAATGAGATTTGCAAATCGTGGGAGGGGCTTATGACGATGGCGGATATGCACGCGATGGGGATCAGCATGTTGGTGACGATGGGGATTTATCACCTCGCCATCTTCATTTTCGCCGTGCTGGGGACAGCGGCGGCGATCAAATATCTGCGCTCCTAATTTATTAGGCCCGCCGACGTTCAGGGTCACAGTGATCGCTTTGGTTCAGGCATTGGATGGTGAACGACATGTTTACGATTGACGCTGCTGCAAGACGCATTGCCGCTGTCGCAGTCGTCGCCGCTCAAACGCTATGGAGCAAGCGAGTTGCGTCCGGGACGTTCTTCGTTGGCCTAGCAGCCGGTGCCGGATTGACTGCACAAATACACAAGTGGTGGACGTCGTCCTCGAACCTCTGCTTGTCCTCCTCCGCCGGACTTCGTCAAATCAACAGCACGCAACCAGATCTCGCGCTTGCGATCACGTTGTATCCGGTCACTACGCCGGGCGCACAACTCGCGGTGCTTGCCGGCGCGGTCGCGGCACTCATTGGGTTTCAGCTTTGGAGCCAGCGAGCGACCTCGGCTCCGTTCTTTCGGGGCGTGGCCGCGGGCAACGGTTTCGTTTTGACCTTCGATATTGTCTGGGTCCATTGGATGTTTGGCCTCCATCATCTTACGAATACGCAAATGGACCTCGTGCTTGAGCCCCTGCTTGTCCTCCTCGGACTCGTTTTGTTGTGGTTCGCGATCACGCAAGAGCTCCGTCACACTAAGTAGCAGTGCTTATCTGAGCAGGTATTGCTCGACGCCAATGCGATGCTCCAAGCACAGAGCGGAGGAGACTGGATCATGTGCCGGTGGTGTCTGTCCTGGTACGGCCGTCACATTGCACCCTATGTCGTCCACGCCGGCTGCTCGGCGCGTGCCTTCTCGCGCATGCGGCAGCGCATGGTGCCGCTAGCCCAGGGCGTCGTCGTCGAAGTCGGCTTCGGTTCAGGGCTGAACCTGCCCTACTACGATGCCGGCAAGGTCAAGAGGCTCATCGGCATTGACCCGGATGCCACGATGCTCGCGCTCGCCAATCGGCAAAATGGCGCAGTGCCGTTCGTCCTGGAGTGTCTTCAGGCCGGCGCCGAGAATATGCCCCTTGCCGACGGCTCGGTCGACACAGTCGTCATCGCCTATGCGCTGTGCACGATTCCTGAACCACAGGCGGCGTTGGCCGAAATCCGGCGCGTCCTGAAACCCGACGGGCGCCTGGTCTTTCTTGAGCACGGGCAAGCGGCGTCCGGCTGGCACAGGCGATTGCAGGAGCGCCTCAACCGCGTGTGGGGCGTCCTCGCCGGCGGGTGCAATCTCAACCGCGACCCGGTTCGGCTCATGTGGCACGCCGGCTTCGAGATTCGCGAAGCACGTCAGGAGCGGTTTCCGGTAAGCTTGTGGCTGTTGGGAAGTCATTATTCAGGCGTCGCATTGAGATCACATGACTAGCCTGCCACGACCGCCGCGCCCACCAGAACGCGAGCGGCGGAATGATGAGCCATTGCGCAATCGGCGCTAATCCCGACCCAAGCGGCGGGATGCGGGGCATCAATTCCGTGTACGCCCAACTCCCGCGCACCTCCGTATTCATCCATTCGCTGAAAATCGTATACAGGAGCCCTGCCACGACGGCGATCACCGCGACGGTTCTGTAGCGGGTCAGCGGCCAGCTTCGATGGCCGGCAACCACGAGCGCCCCAACCAGTGTCGTTCCGGCGATCAGGACGTCGCCTCCCGTGCAATGCACGGCTGCAAAGACAATCTCTCCCGCCGTCCCGGTGCGCCAGATCGTGTAGAGCGGCAGCTGAGCAAATTCCCAGACCAGGTTGCCGACCGCAATGGCGAGGAGATAACGACGAATAAGCGGCAGCCAAGGGCTCTGAGACGAAACCGACGAAACTGATTCCAACTCGAAGGACGGTCCGGTCAAACGATCATGCATGTTTCCTCCAAGGAACGATTCGTGCGCTGTTCAATTGCGACGCTCACGTCTCCGATGTACGTTCGTCTCAAGAGATTTTAGCTCGCGGGCTCTCGTCCCCCGCAGTCGGGTATCCGTTGGCGACAAAGCCTCAATGATGCGACAGTCTGCTATCACGTTGCGCCCACACTTCTTGATGATCGTGCTGAGTTCTCGGCGCATTGCATTGAGATCGGCGATCTTGCGCTCAACCTCAGCCAGGTGCTGGCGCGCGATTGCGTCGACTCCAGCGCAAGATCGAGCCCGCTGGTCGGCCAGACTCAACAGTTCGCGCACCTGCTCGATGGAAAATCCAAGATCGCGCGCCCGCCGAATAAAACTCAATCGTCCAAGGTGTTCGGCACCGTAAATGCGGTAGTTCCCGCTCGTCCGCCCAGGGGCGGACAGGAGGTCGATACGCTCGTAGTAGCGGATTGTTTCAACTTTGGTGTCGGTCTTTCTGGCAAGAGCACCGATCGTGAACGATGTTTCCGGCATGCGGGTTGACCCTGTAGCTGCTACAGGGTCCATATAGGAGGTCACGTCGAACAAGTCGAGGTGACCCAAATGGGCATGCCGGAACTCAGCGCCCCCGCGGCAACCGCATTGAAAATGCGCGTTGAGGGCATGGATTGCAGCGCTTGCGCCTTCAAGATCGAAAATGCACTCAAACGCCTGGGCGGCGTCAGCGACGTCAGCGTCAATTACGGCATCGAGACGCTGACGCTCCGGATCGATCAAGACCGCATTTCCTTGGGTGCGGTGGAGCAGCAGATCCGGGCTCTCGGCTATGCGCCGCACGTCTTGGACGGCCGTGCCCCGGTCGCTGCCAAAAGCGGAGAAGATCCGAGCCAGCGTGCCACTGGGTCCTGGTGGCGGACCCCGAAAGGCAAGCGCGTCGTCGCCAAGCATTGCGACGAGCGGCGCCGTCGTGATCGGCGCGGCCGAGGAAGCCGCGGTCGTCGTTTTCCTGTTTGCGGTAGGTGAATTTCTGGAAAACGTTGCCGCCGGTCGCGCGCGGGCCGGAATTCGTGCCCTCATGGATCTGCTGCCTCGTATGGCGCAAGTCCACGACGGGGATCAGGTCCGCGAGGTGCCGATCGAGCGCCTGTCGATCGGTGATGTGGTCCTGGTTCGGCCAGGCGATCGCGTTCCCTCGGATGGCGAGGTGATCGACGGCAGCTCCGAGGTGAATGAGGCTCCGGTGACCGGCGAGTCGATCCCCGTCACGAAGGCCGTCGGAGATGCCGTCTTTGCTGGCAGCATCAATGCCAATGGGGTTCTCCGCATCCGAATCACCCATACCGCTCAGGACAACACGATCGCGCGCATCATCCATCTTGTTGAGGAAGCACAGGGCTCGAAGGCGCCCACCGCGCGGTTTATCGACCGCTTCTCGTCCTATTATACGCCGGCCGCGATAGCCGCCGCCGCACTCGTCGTTATCCTACCGCCACTGCTATTCGGCGCGAGCTGGGCGACCTGGATTTATCGCGGGCTGGCGACGCTGCTTATCGCCTGTCCCTGCGCTCTCGTGATATCCACCCCGGCGGCAATCGCCTCGGGACTCGCGGCAGGCGCTCGCCGCGGACTCCTCGTCAAGGGCGGCGCAGCGCTGGAACTCCTTGGAAGAATCCGCACGGTGGCCTTCGACAAAACCGGGACGCTGACCGTCGGGGAGCCGCAGGTAACTGACGTGGTAGCGTTCGAGGGAATGGAGGACAGCGTGCTGTCCCAGGCGGCCGCCGTCGAACAGGGATCGAACCATCCAATAGGCCACGCCATTTCGGCGGCCGCCCGGGACCGCGCCCTCACCGTTCCGCCAATTTTCGGCGGTTCCACCGTGATCCCGGGCAAAGCCGTGCAGGCACGGCTGCGCGCGGGTTTCGTCGCCGTCGGCTCGCCACGTTATGCGGCCGAGGCGCAGCCGATCCCCGGTGAAGTGTCTGACCGTATTCTCGGGTTTGAATCTCAGGGCAAGACGGTGGTCGTCGTCCTCGCCAAAGATCGCGTCGCCGGCCTGATCGCGCTTCGCGACGAACCGCGCAAGGACGCGCATGCCGGCGTTGCACGGCTTACGCGCCTGGGCGTCAGGACCGTCATGCTGACCGGCGACAACCAACGAACAGCCGCAGCGATTGCAGAGGCGCTTGGACTTGAGGCCCGCGCCGAACTCCTGCCCGATGCCAAGCTTGAAGCCATCGCGACACTCAAGAGCCGAGGCCCTGTCGCGATGGTTGGAGACGGCATCAATGATGCGCCCGCGCTGGCTGCCTCCTCTGTCGGAATCGCCATGGGCGGCGGGACCGACGTCGCACTTGAAGCCGCTGACGCCGCACTCCTCAAGAACCGCGTACAAGGCGTGGCTGAGCTGGTTGAGCTCTCCCGCGCTGTTCTCCGCAATATCTGGCAGAACATCACCATCGCACTGGGCCTCAAGGTGGTGTTCCTCGCGACGACGTTATTCGGCGTGACATCGCTGTGGATGGCGATCCTGGCCGATACCGGGGCAACCGTCCTCGTCACGGCCAACGCTTTGCGCCTTCTTCGCTTCAGAACCTCCGCCTGGAAGGAGTAAGGGAGATGTTCGGCCGCTTGTCGCTGTCGATCGTTGCCCTGCTCGCCGGAATTGCCCTTGCAAGCTTTATTCCGGCGTTGTCGCAATGGGTGCGCACGATTGCGACCTTTCCCACAATGTCGGCAGAGAAGGGGCTGGAGTGCGCCTCTGAAGAAGGCAAACGGAGCGCCGAGCCGCGCGATGAACAGCAAGGCGCCATCAAGCTGACAGCAGAAGAGATCGAAGCTGCCGGCATAGAGGTGGCGGAAGCGGGGAGCGGTATCATTGCCCACCGAATCGTTGTTCCTGGCACGATTGTTCCCCAGGGAAATCGCATCGCCCACGTCGCCGTCAAGCTATCCGGCACCGTTGCAGAGCTTCGGAAGAACCTCGGCGAGACAGTGGAGAAGGACGAGGTTCTGGCGATCTTGGAAAGCCGGCGACGTCGCCGATGCGAAGAGCGAGTATCTCGCAGCGCGCCTGACCAATGACCTGCAGCAGGACCTGTTCGAGCGGGACAAGGCCTTGTGGGACAAGAAAATATCGACCGAGCAGCAGTTTCTCCGGTCCCGCAACCAGGCTGCCAACGCGAAGATGCGATATGATATTGCCCGCCAAAAGTTGTTTGCACTCAGCTTGACGGCCGAGGAGATCGCCGGCCTGCCGATCGAGCCCGAAACGTCCCTGCGCCGCCAAGAGGTGCGCGCGCCAATTGCTGGGCGCATCGTTGAACGCAAAGTCGAACTCGGCGTGGCGGTCGGACGCGATCAGTTGGAGACTGAGCTCTTCGTGGTTGCCGACCTTGAGCGCGTCTGGGTCGAACTTGCTGTGAGCCCCAGGGACTTGCCGCTTATCAAAGAGGGGCAATCTGTCTCCGTCACTTCTCGCGGCGTGTCCGGCAGGGCCGAGGGAAAAATCGTCTTCATTAGTCCCATGCTCGACAAGGAGACCCGATCGGCACGGGTGGTGGTCGAGATCGCAAACAACGATGGCATTTGGCGCCCCGGCTCGTTTGTCACCGCCGCTATTGCGTTCGAGGAGCAAGCCGCTTCGGTCGTGGTCCCGACAGCGGCCATCCAGACGATTGGCAGCGAGCAAGTTGCTTTCGTTCGCACGCAGAAAGGGTTTGCAAAACGCCCTGTCATTCTCGGACAAAGCGACGATTCCGTCGTAGAGGTCGTCTCAGGACTTCGTCCCGGCGAGATCATTGCTGTGAGCAATACCTTTCCCCTCAAGGCGGAACTCCTGAAGGCCCAGGCTGAAGATTGATCGTGAGATGATCGAACACATCATCAC